>Ga0255182_1000011_pt1 | contig 362193 bp, 317 predicted proteins | sample Atl_UVDOM_RepA_8_FD_188420 | JGI IMG/M metagenome (GOLD analysis project Ga0255182, IMG submission 188420) | Freshwater microbial communities from Altamaha River, Georgia, United States - Atl_UVDOM_RepA_8d | ecosystem: Environmental > Aquatic > Freshwater > River | place: USA: Georgia...
AGAAACCCCGATAATGAATCGGTTACGGATGAGAAAGTAATACGCTCATCAATCCCAAGAGAATGGTGAATTTTAACCATTTGCTGATTTTTTTATAATCGCGTTTTTGATGGGCTTTGGATGTCAGGTACATTGCGCGCAGCAGCACGGGGATGAGAACCGCCGAGAGATAAATCGGAAACAGTAATTCTGTTACATGGAAGGGTGATTGCTCATTGAGGAATGGTGCCACGACCAGCAGGTAACTGGCGATTCCCAGAAACAAGATGATGGTGCCGAGAATTACATTGGTGAGCAGGTTGGTTTTTTGGGTGCCATGAACGATGGGAAAGGTTTCACATTCTTGTTGTTTATCCCCTTCAATGTCTTCGGCGTCTTTGATCAATTCGCGGGCAAAAGTGAGCAAAAATGCCAAAAACGCATATTCAGCAAAATATCCTTGGCTGATTTGATAGATGCCGCGGGAGGCCACGTAAATGACGCTGCCCGACATAAATGCAATGAGGAGATTTCCTGGCAAGCCCATTGCTTTGAGGTCAGAGGAATAAAAATAGAGCAAAATGGCGATGGCGCTGGCAAACAATCCCATACCCAGGCCTGCGGCGTATCCGCAAATTTGTCCGGCCGCTGTCAAGATTACGTAATAAATCATGGCTGCACGGTGAGAGATATCGCGTTTGAGAATGCGTTTATTGGGTCGGTTGACATGGTCGGTGTCTACATCAAACAAGTCGTTGATGACATAGCCCCCCGCGGCGGTAAGGCAGCAGGTTAGGACGACCAAAATGGATTCGGGAATGGCGATATTTTCCCAATCGATGTGGAGGTAGTTGGTGCGCGAGGCTGCCAACATAAACACCACTTGCGTGAGCAGGGTTAAAAGAATGTTTTTGGGCCGTATGATGGCGAAATAGGCACGCATGTTTGAGGGCTCAATACATGCAAGCTACATTATTTTTTTGGGAATTTCATTTTGTATGGCGCATTCACCAATCCTTGAGAGATGTTGTTCAGCTTTTTCTTGAGCATATTGCGCTTCAGCGGATGGATGCGGTCTGTAAACAAAATGCCTTCAATGTGATCGTATTCATGTTGAATGATTCTCGCCGCCATACCATCGTAGGTCTCTGTTTTTTGTACGAAGTGTTCATCCAAGTATTGGATGGTTACTTTGGCGTTGCGTTTCACATTGGCTCTTACAAAGGGAATGGATAAGCAGCCTTCTTCGTATTCCCAGGGGGTATCGAATTCTTCCAGTATTTGGGCGTTGATAAAGACTTTTTTGAAATCTTTGGTGCTCGCATCGTCATCAATTTCAGTACCGTCTACAATGAATAAGCGAATGGGAAGACCAATTTGTGGGGCGGCCAATCCAATCCCACTGCTGTCGTACATGGTTTCAAACATGTTCTCGAGCAGGGTGTTCAAACCCTCATATTCAGGGGTGATGTCTTCGGCTTTTTTTCTCAGTACGGGCATCCCGTATGCGTATATAGGCAGTATCATGAAATTTTTTGCAGGTAGGTTTGAAGAATGAGGGAGGCACTCACCGCATCGATGAGACCTTTGTTTTGTCGCTGTGATTTTTTGGCCCCCGAAGCGATGATGCTTTGTTGTGCTTCGTGGCTGGTGAGTCTCTCGTCGATGGTTTCAACGGGAATGTCGGGATAAGCTTGTTTCAGTGCTTGTATGAACTGCTTCACTGGGCCAGTAGCGTCTGTATCCTGCCCGAGCAAATTGGTGGGAAGTCCAACCACAAAACACTCTACCTCTTCTTCATACAGGTAGGAGTCGAGGTACATTTTAAGGTCGGCAGTATACACCATTTCCAGCGGTTGGGCGATCATTTTCAGGGGGTCAGTAACGGCCAAGCCGGTGCGCTTGCTCCCGTAGTCGATTCCCATGATTCTTCCCATACTGCAAAGATACGGAAATGCGAGAATAGGGTTTTTGGAATTGGCTATAAAAGTCCAGGGGCGGCCATTGGCCGCCCCTGGATATAATATTTTTTCCTGCAGCACAGTCAATGGCTGTGACGACAGAAATTGGGAAGGTTGGAATTACATCATTCCGCCCATGCCGCCCATGTCGGGACCGTGGCTATGACCTTTTTCCTCTTCCTTGATTTCGCTCAACACGCACTCGGTGGTCAAAATCATGCTGGCAATAGAAGCCGCATTTTCCAACGCTACACGAGATACTTTCTTGGGATCAATTACCCCAGCTGCGATCAAGTTTTCGTATTTCTCAGTGCGGGCGTTGTAACCGAAATCACCACTGCCTTCCATCACCTTCTGAACTACGATGCTTCCTTCACCGCCGGCGTTGGCAATGATCTGACGCAAAGGCTCTTCCAAGGCGCGACGTACGATCTGAATACCTGTGGTTTCATCCTCGTTTTCACCTTTCATGCCCTCCAAGCCAGCAATGGCGCGGATCAAGCTTACACCACCACCAGGAACGATACCTTCTTCAACGGCAGCGCGGGTTGCGTGTAATGCATCGTCTACGCGGTCTTTTTTCTCTTTCATTTCAACCTCAGTGGCCGCACCGATGTACAACACCGCTACACCGCCACTCAACTTAGCCAAACGCTCTTGCAATTTCTCGCGGTCGTAGTCTGAAGTGGTATTCTCAATCTGTACCTTGATTTGAGAAACGCGGGCGGCAATGGCTGAAGAATCGCCAGCGCCGTTTACGATGGTAGTATTGTCTTTGTTGATGGTAATTTTTTCGGCTCTACCCAAATCTTCCATGGTAGCGTCGTCCAACTTGCGTCCTTGCTCTTCGCTGATTACAGTTCCACCCGTCAAGATGGCGATGTCTTGCAACATTTCTTTTCTGCGATCGCCAAAGCCTGGCGCTTTTACAGCGGCGATTTTGAGGGCGCCACGGATCCGGTTGACAACCAAAGTAGCCAAAGCTTCACCATCGATATCCTCGGCGATGATCAACAAAGGCTTGCCAGTTTGAACTACCTTTTCCAACACGGGCAACAAATCTTTCATGCTGCTGATTTTCTTGTCGTAAATCAAGATGTAAGCGTTCTCTAAGTCGGCTTCCATTTTCTCGGTGTTGGTTACGAAGTAAGGACTCAAATATCCGCGATCGAACTGCATACCTTCCACTACATCCACCGTAGTCTCGGTGCCTTTGGCTTCCTCTACGGTGATTACACCGTCTTTACCCACTTTGTGCATCGCCTCGGCAATCAATTTACCGATGGTGTTGTCGTTGTTGGCAGAGATGGTCGCAACTTGCTCAATTTTGCTGTTATCGTCGCCCACCGCTTGGGTCATTTCATTCAACTTGTTTACGGCAGCCACTACAGCTTTGTCGATACCGCGCTTCAAATCCATGGGATTGGCACCGGCAGCCACGTTTTTCAAACCACCGGTTACAATGGCTTGGGCCAACACGGTAGCGGTGGTAGTACCATCACCGGCCACATCGGCCGTTTTGCTCGCTACCTCTTTCAACATTTGGGCACCCATATTTTCTACGGGGTCTACCAATTCAATTTCTTTGGCTACCGATACACCGTCTTTGGTGATGTGGGGAGCGCCAAACTTCTTATCAATAACTACGTTACGTCCTTTGGGACCCAAGGTTACTTTAACCGCATTTGCCAACGCGTCAACACCTCTTTTCAGGCCATCGCGGGCGGAGAGATTGAAATCTATTTTCTTTGCCATTTCTGTAATAATTAAATTGTTTTAGGTTAGATGATCGCCAAAATATCGCTTTCACGCATGATGAGGTAGTCTTTACCTTCTACGCTCAATTCCGTACCTGCATACTTGCCATACAAAACAGTGTCGCCCACTTTCACTGTAACGGGCTCATCGGTTTTGCCTGGACCAACAGCTACTACGGTGCCTTTTTGGGGCTTTTCTTTGGCTGTGTCTGGGATGATGATTCCTGAAGCAGTTTTCTGCTCGGCTTGAACAGGCTCTATCAGAACTCTGTCGGCCAATGGTTTAACGTTTACTGACATATTATTTAGGTTTTTTGTTTTGCCCAATCATGGCGAATGTTGTGCCATTCCAAATTGCGATTGATTTTAGGGCGGGGATGGCGAAAAAATGTCAGTTTTTGGCAAATCAAGCCCTGTTTTGGGCGTTGGGGTATGTCAGATTGACAAATTTTGTGATATCTGCCCGATGTGTTTCCACGAATGACTGGGCGATGGTTGCCAAGGGATGTGTGAAATTGGCATCCCCTTCTGGATTGTCTTGATGGGGTTGAATGAGCGAAAGCAGGACCGTTTGGAACTCGGTGTCCTGGGTTACGCTAAAGCCAAAGCCAGCTTGGATAAATTGTTGAGCTTCCGGAAATTTCTGGTGGTTAGGTCCGAAGACTACGGGCAATCCAAAGGCGGCTGCTTCGATGATGTTGTGCAATCCTTTGCCAAAGGCGCCCCCAATGACAGCCACTTTCGCATCGCGATAACAGGATGCCAACTGTCCGATGGTATCCAAAATCACCGTATGGGTGGTCTGTGGGTTTGTGATTCCGTGGGTAAAGCGGACGGGGTGTAAGTCCGACAATTCAAGCATGGTTTTGTTGCAGAAATCATCGGAAATGTCGTGGGGAGCAATGAGGATTTGCCATCCTTTCAGTGCATTGGGGTGGGATGAGGCGAATGATTTCAGCAGTTGGATTTCGGGCATCCAGGCGCTGCCAAAGATGAGTGTAGGTTTTTGCTGTAACCAAGGGGTAAGGACGGGGTGGGGTTGCTGTGATTCTTGGGTTCTTTGGTAGGCGCGATTGAATTTGGGGTCGCCAAATACGAAGGCATTGGTTAGTCCGTTGTTAAGGGCTAGGGCTTCCATGGAGACATTGATGAGTCCAATGCCATTGAGTTTTTTTAACAGGGTTTTCCAGGGCGATGCCACCGTGGAGAACATGAAATGGTTGGGTCTGAGAGAGACACCGAGGGCGAATGTGGGGATGCCGGCCGCGAGGGTTGTTTTTAGGTGGTGGTACCAGAATTCGTACCGTATAAAGATGGCAGCCTGCGGTTGCCATTGCGCGTGCCAGCGCTTCGCGCTGTCACGCCCATCCAACGGCAAATACACTTTGGTTTGGTTGGTATCTAAAACAGCGTGGTTGTATCCCGAGGGCGAAAAAAAACTAAACAGCACATGCCTTTGGCTGGAGGCCGCCTGCAAGGCGGCCGCAATGGGCTTGGCCATCTCAAACTCGCCCAGTGAAGCACAATGTATCCATATTAATTCAAACGCAGACACCGCTTCCCCATCCATAGTATGCACAATATCAGCGCGTTGCCTGCGTTGATCCAGCGACCATCCCTCCTTGAGACTTTTGGCTTTGGGATTCCAAACAGCAGCCAAGCGAATCAGTCCGCCATACAGTGCCAATCCCAAATTGTACAGCGCGATGATCATTCAAAATATTCCGTTTCCCGAACCGCAGTTTTGGTGTAAATGATGATGGGAATCACCAAGCTGGCATGAATGCCTACACTCAAATCCGTTTGCTTGGCATCGGGTGCACGAAACGTACCCATATCCCATTCCCGCATGTTGTGTGTGACGCCCTGCATCAAATTCAATCCCACCTGAAAACTCAGTGTGTTTGGATTCATGTATTGCAATCGCACCTGCTCTTTTAAACAATACCCTGCCCGATAATTGTCGTGCCCCGCCTCGTAAAATCCCTCCAACTGTGGCACCAAGCCTTTGTCGAACTGAAATTTGGTAAAATGTTCGTGATATCCCACGCCGCCAATCAGTTGCAACGACCAGGTTCTTGGATTTTTAAGGCTACTTTCTTTCAGGGCGATGATTTTTCCAGCCGTGGCGCAAAAGTTAAAGCCCCGGAGATAGGTTCTGATGACCGCGGGGTTTCCATTGGCATCAAACAAGTAATTTGAACCCGCAATCATATCGCCGTACATGCTGTCGGTGCTAACCCATCCGCCAGTGTAAGGCACATAGTTGAAGCCCAATAGCCATCGCTCTTTGTGTTGGTATTCGGCGCCCAAATCAAACATGGCACTGGCCTTGTAGCGTTCGCGCCAGCCTCCGCCATGGACTTGAAAACCGCCGCCAACGTGCATCGCAACCCAAGTTGGACGTTCCAAGGTACTTCCATTGCCCGATGGGGTGGGGTTGACGGTCTGACCGATAGACATCGCCATGAATAGGAAAGTACAAACAATTGCGGTGAGTTGTTTCATGTTGGGTAAAAAACGAAGGTACAAATTGGCGGTGAATATTTACCGCAGAATTTCGTGGAGGCACGACAAGAATCCCGCAGGATTTTCTGCATGTACCCAATGGCCTGCATTGGCCACTTCATGGAACTGAGCGGTTGGGAAATGCTGTAGAATGTCGTCTTTGTCCTCTGGTTTGATGTATCCACTTTTACTGCCTGCAATGAAATCGGCCTGTTTGAGAAATACCTGCTGAAAAGCAAGCGCCCCAATGATTTCTTCGTAGGCTGTTTCGATGGCTTCCAGGTTGCTTTTGGTGGCATAACCTCCCCCGGATAAGGGTTCGATGTTTTTCAATAAAAACTGTCTGACACCCATGTCGGGGGCATAGGGCATAAAGGCTTCCTCCGCCTCTTTTCGGGAGTTTAATAAATGCAGTGGGACCTCTTTGAACGCTTTGAAGTAGCCGAGATGTCCGGGGACGTAACGCTTGGGCGCGATATCAACAACAATCAGTTGTTTCACACGCTCGGGGTAAGTGTCAGCAAATACCATGGCGGTTTTACCACCCATGGAGTGACCCATCACAATGGCTTCTTGGTCGCCAAGATGGTCCATTAATCGCTTCAAATCATCCGACATTACCGCATAGCCTGAATCAGCTTCGTGGAAGCTTTTTCCATGGTTGCGGGCATCGTATGTGACGACACGATACGTTTTTGATAGTTGCTGAGCCGCCAAGTGCCAGTTGTCGAGCATGCCAAAAATGCCATGCAAGATATACAGCGATTGGGCGTTTTCTTCCCCGTAAATGCGGTAGTTGACCAAGTTGGTCATGGGTTGATTAGTTCAAGAAAGTATCAACGGGAGTATATTCCAAGTTGAAGGCTTCTGCCACACCTTGATATACCACTTTGCCGTTGATTACGTTCAAGCCCAATTTAAGTTCGTTGCTGTCGCTGCAAGCCTTCTTCCAACCTTTGTTTGCCAATTGAACCGCATAAGGCAGTGTGGCATTGGTCAGAGCCAAGGTTGAGGTATAGGGCACAGCACCGGGCATGTTGGCCACGCAGTAGTGTACTACGCCGTCTACTTCATAGCAAGGTTCAGCGTGAGTGGTAGGCTTAGAGGTTTCGAAGCAACCTCCTTGGTCGATGGCTACATCTACAATCACAGCGCCTTTTTTCATGGTTGGTAACATGTCGCGAGTGATCAATTTTGGCGCTTTTGCTCCAGGAATCAATACACCGCCAATCACCAAATCCGCTGTTTTGATGGCGTTGCGCACATTGTACTCGTTAGAAATCATGGTTTCCACGTTGGCAGGCATGATGTCGTCGAGCTGACGCAAGCGCGGCAGGCTGATGTCCATCATGGTTACACGAGCGCCCAATCCGGCCGCCATTTTCGCGGCTTGGGTACCAACGATACCACCGCCCAATACCAATACTTCGGCTGGTTTCACACCGGGTACGCCACCCAACAATACGCCTCTACCGCCCATGGGCTTTTCAAGGTATTTGGCGCCTTCTTGGATACTCATACGACCGGCAACTTCACTCATTGGAACCAACAAAGGCAAGCTGCGATCGGCTTTTTCTACTGTTTCGTAGGCCAAGCAAACGGCTCCGCGCTCAATCATGGCGTGGGTCAAAGGTTCGTAAGAAGCAAAGTGGAAGTAGGTGAACAACAACTGATCTTTCTTGATCAAGCTGTATTCGCTTTCGATGGGCTCTTTTACTTTGATGATCATCTCGGCGATGGCATACACTTCCTCAATGGTGTTGAGGATGGTAGCACCAGCGGCTTGATATTCTGCATCAGCAAAGCCACTGCCTTCACCAGCAGTTTTTTGCACGTAAAGGGTGTGACCGTGTTTGATCAATTCACTTGCACCAGCGGGCGTCAATGCCACGCGGTTTTCGTTGTTTTTGATTTCTTTTGGAACGCCAATGATCATAGTTGAAAAGTGGCGCAAAGATACGGGTTTGTTTTGATATTCTTATAAACCCAACTTCCGAGCGGTTCCCTTTTCTATCCCGTCTTTGTGCAGCATCACAGAGAGGGTCTTGTATTTGAAATAGGCTTCGCTAACATAGAAATATCCACCCAGGGCGTTGCCGGTTCCCCAAGAATTTTTCACCAGAAAGTAGGTGGTGCCATTTTTCTCGGTTGACATCCCCACGATGTGCATGCCGTGGTCATCCGTGGTGGTTTGCTTGTCGAAGGCCGCCTGTCGCACCGCCGGTGTGATGTCTAATTCTGCAACGGGCTGACTAAATGCGTTTCCCTCTTTTTTGGCACCGGCATCGTTAAAACCGGCATTGTCGCTGCCAATTTTTTTGATGGTAGACTCATCGGCCGGTACAATGGCCAAACCATCGCGGAATGAAAATCCTTTCTCACTCACATCGGCAGCCCAAGCAACCGTATATCCTTTGTTTAGAGCCGATTTTACGGTTTGGGTAAACTCTTCCAAGGGCAAATTGTAGGCGCGGTCCATGGCCCAGTTGTCGGGCACCTCCACCACAAAATGACTGTAATCGGGGTGGTGGGTAAAGCTGGTGAGCGCCACGTAATCGGCCATGTTCAATCCCAAACTCGCAGCAAAGGTTTTGGGGGTATAGGTTTTGCCTTCGTAGGTAAATTCTTTGGGAATGGGACCCAAATAGGCGTCCAAAATGCCTTCGAAGGCAGGTAGCCAATTTTCTGTATAGGTGCCGGTTTCGCGCTTAATCAGAGCGCCCATGAACCCTTTGAGAACCGCAATCATTTCGCTGTGGTCGTGGCGAGTAGCGCCGTTTTTAAGTCCTGTGTATACGCTCTCGGGTACGATGCCGTATTGACTAACAATGCTGGGGATATCCCAACCTTCACCCCCTTGGTCGAAGCTGTGGTTGCCATTCATGCGGAGGTAGGTTTTGGCTTTTTCGGTATAGGCGCAACGAGCCACATACATTTGACTCAAATTGTGTTGTCCTTTGCCCAATCGAATGAGTTCACTTTCCAGCAGCGATAGTGTGCTGTAACTCCAACAAGTACTGGTTCTGCATTGGTCTTCTACGGGTGTAGCAGCCAAAATTTTGCTTGGAGTAAAGGCGTAACTGCTGCCCGGTTTGTTGATGGTGAAGTCTGGGGCCGCTGGGGCTGGGTTGGCATTCTGTGCCATGGCCACTGTGGCCGATGTGAAGGCGATAACAGTCAACAGGAATCTCATACCCTGCGAATGTAAGGGATTTGTGATTAACCTTTGAACGGGTTCCGCAATTGGTACGATTTTACCTTGTGGAAGTACTTTGCGTAGAAGGTGAGAATGGTCCTGAGAAACCGTCCTTTGGCATAAAGAACATAACTGTTTTCGATTGGTACTGCCCCCATCGTGCTCTTGATTTCGGTGGCGGTTCTGCCCAAACACACAAATTCATCTTTTTGCTCAATTCCATAGGCGATGACATCGTACATCATCCGTTGATACAGTTGGTCTTCGGCCGCGGCATCTGTGAGACCGAGATGCATCGCGTAAAGCCCATGTTCACTTTCTATGGCAGAGATAAATCCGCACAACTGCTCGTTTTTGTAATACCCCCACACTTTGAATTTGTCTTTCATTGACCTAACAAATGTGTGAAGCATCATCGACAGTTTGGGTGAAATGGCCAATGTTTTGTCTTTTAGGGTATGTCCTAGCATCTGTGCGCATTGGGGAATCCACTCGTTGGCCTCTGTGTGTTTGAGTTCACGCGTTGTGTAATCTTGGGAGTTGCTGAGCACCTTTTTGGTTCTCACGCGGTATTTCGAACTCATCGCCTGCACATAATCCTCAAAATTCTGCCAAGAGGGTTGCAATGGGAGGTTCATAAAGGGTTCCGCTGTTACCGTCACACCGCCTGCGACTTGCGGTGACCCCAAGACGTTGATAATCATCACGCCGCAATTGGCATGGTTGATGTCTGACAGGTTGGTATGGGGTTGAATGTCAGGGAATTGAAGCCCTGGGCTGCAAGCGTTGCCTGCGTATTGAACATAACCTTTTGCACTCAGCAGGGTGGCCAATTTCAAGATCGCTCGGGCCACATATTTGCCGGTTGGCTTGCTTAATTCAATGTTGCTGAAAGGGAACGATTGTCCGCCAACATTGAGGTTCCCCTCGTAATTGGCAAAGGCCGTTTGCAGGTGTTGGAATGTTTGTTGATCTAAGGGCTTCACAATGCGTTCTTACAGGTAACAAGGTCAACCTTGTTTTGGTTTTGAGGGTGCAAAAATGTGTCTTTTTCTTACAATTTCCTACGCTGTTTGTCGTTCCGAAATTGTTGTTTAACGACATGCACAAAAAAGGGTATTTCGCTTGTGGCAAAATTCTTGTAGGTTTGTAAACTATGGTGAAAAATTTCGTAAACCATCCAAAGGGAACTTTTCGTTTCGTACTCGCCTTGGCGACAGTGAGTCTTGCAATGCCAGCAATGGCACAAAAAGCGGGAGCCGCTAAGAAAAAAGCACCGGTTGCTGCTACAACGCCTGCCCCGAATGAGGCCGCAAAGCGTTTGTCGATGTACAAAAAATTCGAACTCAAAACGGACACTGCGCTTTTATCGACCGCCGAACGCGAATGCATCACCCATTTGATCAAGGCGGCAGAATATGCTGATCGCATTTTTTGGAAACAAACCATCGGTGATAAGTCCCAGTTTTTGGCGGGAATCAAGGATCCTAGCGAGCGAAAATTTGCGGAGGTGAACTACGGTCCTTGGGATCGATTGAACAACGACAAGCCATTTATCAAAGGATACGGAGAAAAGCCCTTGGGTGTGAATTTATATCCCCGAGATTTTTCTATTGTGGGTGTAGATACGATGTTCCAATCCTTTGTGAAGGAGCCTTATTCCATCGTGCGTGACTTCAAAGCACCGGGTCCCATTGATCCTAGCAAGCACAAAAATGGTCCGATCATGCCCGAGCCTATGGGGATGCCTTTCCAAAGCAGCAATGGAAAGCAATATCAATCCATCAAATACGGAGAATTTTATCGCGAAGAAGTGATGAAGATGGGGGATGAAATCAATGCTGCCGCTGAAGCCATCAAAAATGAAGACCCTGAATTTTCGGAATATTTGCGTTTGCGCATGGGTGCTTTGATGATGGATGACTACACTGTGAGCGACATCAAATGGTTATCATTGAAGAGCCACTTGGATCTGGTGATTGGTCCCATTGAGAATTACGAAGACAAACTATACGGACAGAAAACATCGTATGAGGCTTACGTGTTGGTACGGGATAAAGCATGGGATGCAAAATTGGAAAAGTTCATCGCCTATTTGCCCAAATTGCAAGCAGGCTTGCCAGTTGAACCCCAATACAAACCTTCTTTGAATGAGGAGGAAGCGACCAGTGATCACGTGGAAATGGTGCTTGAACCTGGTTTCCCACCCCGCGAGCCCGGAGCGAAACCGCTGAGTCAACTTGCGGTGTTTGATGCGGTTTATTACGGTGGCGATTGCAATTCGGGCAGTAAAACCATTGCTGTGAATTTGCCGAATGACGAGCGCATCCAGAAATACTACGGTACACGCCGGTCTCAGTTGAGAAATACCATGCAGGCCAAATTTGAAAACATGGTGATTCCGATTGCCGCGCGGGTGATTGCGCCATCGCAGCAAAAGAACATTACGTTTAATGCCTTCTTTAATAATGTCATGTTCCATGAGGTGGCCCATGGATTGGGAATTAAAAATGTGGTTGGCAACGATAAGTTGACCGTGCGTGAAGCCTTGGGTGCAGACTATTCTGCCATTGAAGAATGCAAAGCCGACGTGTTGGGGTTGTATATGGTGACACAGCTGTTCGACGAGAAACAGTTGGAAGGCAGTTTGGATGATTACTATGTGACTTTCGTGGCGAGTGTATTCCGTTCTGTACGATTTGGTGCATCTTCGGCTCACGGTAAGGCCAACATGATTACGTTCAATACTTTGTTGAGTCAAGGGGCGATTGTGTTGGAAGAAAAAGGCAAGCCTGCTGCTGATGGCGGCGCCGAAAAGCGTACCTACAAAGTAGACGTTGCCAAAATGCGCACGGTGATTTCTGATTTGGCCGCTGAGTTGTTGCGTTTGCAAGGAAACGGGATTTCCGAGGATGTAAAGGCAGTGTTGAATACCCGTGGCGTTATTGGGGCATCCTTGCAAATGGATTTAAAACGCATCGAATCTGCAGGAATTCCCGTTGATTTGGTGTTTGAGCAAGGGATCAAAACCTTGGGTTTGGAGAAATTTTACAAGCCCTTGCCTGAAATGCAGGGAATGCCCATGGGCGGTGGACAGCCTGGCGGTCCTGGTCAAGGCGGACCTGGTCATGGTGGCCCCGGTCATGGGGGTCCAGGCATGAATGGCGGTGGTCAAGGTGCTCCCGGTCAAGGTGCTCCCGGTCAAGGTGCGCCCGGTCAAGGTGCGCCAACTATGCCTCCTCCAGCACCCAAAGGTCCAGGAAAATAACACAAACACAGAGTTTTATCGTTTAACACGTTTTTTATAGTCACATGAGAATTAACCGTTGGGTCGTACTGACAACCACGTCGATGATTTTGGCGTTGTTTGTATTTTGCAGTAACAAGAAATTTGGAGAGAATGACAGCTTTTTGGGCACATTGATGATGATGCTCAAAGAGGCCCACTATGAACCCAAAGAAGTGGATGATTCACTGAGTGTGAACATTTACAACAACCTCATCAACAACTTGGATCGCGACAAGCATTTCTTTACCCAAGCGGATTTGGATAAGATTGAGCCATTCAAAACCTCCATTGATGATCAAATTCAAGTGGGACGATTTGATTTCTTCGATACCACTTGGAGCATTCTCATGACTCGATTGTCGGCATTGGAACCCGTGATCAACCAATCGCTGGCCTCGCCTTTAAATTACGATTTGGACGATACCTACACGGTGTACGATGAGCCACAGGCTTTTCAGCCGAACTGGGAATCGCTGAAAAAAGATTGGCAAAAGTGGCTTCAGTTTCAGAGCATGGAGCGATTGTCGCGAAAGTTGGAATCGCAAAAGAAGGCCAAAGATTCATCGGCCATCGCCAAGCAAAAGCCATTTGATACCCTGGAATTACAGGCACGCAATGAAACCAAAAAATTCTATGCCGATTGGTTTAAACGGTTGAAGAAGATGGATCGCCGCGACCAAATTGGCATGTATGCCAACACCATTGCGGAGATTTACGATCCCCATACCAACTATTTCCCACCGGAGGACAAAGAGAATTTCGACATCGGCATGACCGGTAAGTTGGAAGGCATTGGCGCTACACTCACAGAGCGCGATGGTTACGTGAAGGTGGAACGCATTGTTCCAGGCAGCGCCAGTTACCGTCAGGGTGAATTGAAAGCCGGTGACTTGATTTTGAAAGTAGCCCAGGGTCCAGCAGAACCGGTGGATGTGGTGGACATGAAATTGGATGATGCGATTCAGTTGATCCGCGGAAAGAAAGGCACAGAGGTGCGATTGACCGTGAAAAAACCCGATGGCAGCATTGTGGTAATTCCCATCATCCGCGAGGTGGTTGTGATTGAAGAAAGCTACGCCAAAAGTGCGTTGATGACCTACAAAGGCAAAAAATTTGGATTGATTCATTTGCCCAGTTTTTATGCCGATTTTTCACAGCGTGGCAGGGGCAGGAATTGCGCCGGCGATGTGCGTACAGAAATTTCAAAGTTGCAGAAAGAGGGTGCTACGGGTATCGTCATTGATTTGCGCAACAATGGGGGCGGCAGTTTGGCCGATGCCATCGAAATGGGTGGGTTGTTTATCCCTCAAGGTCCGATCGTACAGGTGAAAGACATGCGTGGCATTGAAGTGCATGCAGATCGCAATCCCGCGGTGGAATATGGCGGGCCATTGGTGATATTGACCAATACATACAGCGCCTCAGCCTCGGAAATTTTGGCGGCGGCATTGCAGGATTACGGTAGGGCCGTTATCGTAGGCAGCAAGAGCACCTTTGGCAAAGGCACGGTGCAAACGTTTGTAGAATTGCCTGGGGCCATGAGCGATGTTTTCCCCCGTGGTTACGGCCAATTAAAAGTGACCATACAGAAATTCTATCGCATCAATGGCGGTACAACGCAGTTGCGCGGCGTGGAGCCTGATGTGGTGTTGCCAGATGTTTACGATGGCATCGAACAGGGAGAAAAAGAAATGGATTTCCACTTGGCCTATGACAAGATTCCTGCGGCTTCATATAATGCGTATAATCCTTACAAAGAGGCTCAGCGACGTAAGTCCATCGAACTATCGAAGAAGCGCTTGATGAAGAATGAGTATTTCGCGTTGGTGCAAAAAAGAGCTTCGGAATTGGCGGAGGTAAGAAATGCGTATACCTACTCGTTGAATTTGAAGAAGTTTGAAGCGCAGCAAGAAGCGTTGCGATTGCAGGATAAGCCGCTTCGCGACTACAAATACAAGACGGTTTGCGATACAGTGATGGCCTTACAAAGTGATTTGAAGGAGGCAGGAACCGATGCCATCAAGTTGGCACAGAAGCAGGATTGGCTGAAGCGCTACCGCGAGGATGCTGGTCTAGATGAGGCGGTGCGAATCCTCTTTGATTGGTCTGGGAAATAGGATTTAGTCCTTCCAAAGTGGCTGAAACAGGGCCACCGATAGGACAACAATCAAAAAGTCGAGTGCGCCCACGAGGGCAATGTCGTTGTATATAGAACCCACCAATACGGGGTTGAGCGTTTTGTTGGAAGCTTGCATTCCCACCAGGATGAGGGGCAATACCACGGGTAGGCTCAATACGGGGGCCAAGAATCCGGCTTGATTGGCTTTGGAAGCGATGGCACCGATGAGGGTAAAGATGCTGCTGATGCCGGCAATTACCAAAATTAGGTTGAGGAAATAGGGGGTGGGGTGCTGAATGGGGAATCCCATGAAGAAACCGAATAAAATGAGGTTTGCCAGGGTGAGCATCACCATGGACACCCAACCATAGATCATTTTCGACCAGAGGATGGATTGGGGTGCGGCCAACTGATTGAAGTATATCCAGCGGGCCCGGTTTACACCCAAAAAGTTTTTCGAGATGGCTTGCAAGGTGCAAAACAGGAGAATTACCCAGTACAAGCTGTTCCAAATTTTTGCGGTGATTTGGGGTTGGGATAAAAAAGCGAGCAGGGTCATGGTGGCCATTTGAAGGATGGCGGAGGCCAACACGGCGGGTTTTTTTAGGTCGAGCTGAAATTCAGCCCTCACCAAAACAGCCATATGTTTGACGCTTTTCAACACGATTTTAGGTTGCGAAGGTAAATCAAAAGCCCCTTTTAAAATCAAAAGTTGGGGGTGAAAGCGTGTAAATCACGGCGGAGACTGCGATATTTGCGTATTGCTATGTTTAAAAAGATTTTGATAGCCAACCGCGGTGAAATTGCCATCCGCGTGATGAGAACCTGTCGGGAGATGGGCATTGCCACCGTGGCCATTTACAGTGAAGCCGATGCACAGGCCCTGCATGTGCGTTACGCTGATGAGGCCTATTGTGTGGGTGGTGCGGCCAGTGCTGACAGTTACTTGCGCATGGATCGCATCATCGATTTGTGTAAGCAAACGGGGGCAGAGGCGGTTCATCCAGGCTATGGCTTTTTGAGTGAAAATGCGCATTTCGCCAGGGCGTTAAAAGAGCATGGAATTGTGTTGATCGGTCCGAGTGCTGAGTCGATGGAGGTGATGGGTAGCAAGATTGCCTCGAAGCAAGCGGTGAAGGCCTTTGGTGTGCCTTTGGTTCCTGGGATTGACGAGGCGATCAAAAATCCTGACGACGCACTGCAGGTGGCGATTGAGGTGGGTTTTCCAGTGTTGGTGAAGGCCAGTGCAGGTGGTGGAGGCAAGGGTATGCGAGTGGTTGAGCGGAAAGAGGATTTTTTGGGCGCGTTGCAGATGGCACAGAACGAGGCGCGAAGTGCGTTTGGTGACGATAGCGTTTTCATTGAGAAATACGTGGGAAGTCCGCGACACATCGAGATCCAGTTGATGGCTGATAACTACGGCAACGCCTGTTATTTGTTTGAGCGGGAGTGTAGCATTCAGCGTAGGCATCAAAAGTTGGTGGAAGAGGCGCCGAGTGCGGTATTGACACCCGAAATACGCCGAGCCATGGGCGAGGCGGCGGTAAATGTGGCGAAAGCTTGTAACTATTCGGGTGCTGGCACGGTGGAGTTTTTGTTGAGCGATAACCGGGAATTTTATTTTTTGGAGATGAATACCCGTTTGCAGGTAGAGCATCCGGTGACAGAGTTAATCACGGGGATTGATTTGGTGCGGGAGCAGATATTGGTGGCGGCAGGCGAGAAGTTGAGTTTTGCGCAGGGGGATTTGAAGATTCACGGGCATGCCATTGAGTTGCGCATTTGTGCGGAGGATCCAATGAATCAATTTTTGCCCAATGTGGGCAAGGTGGAGACTTACAAAGTGCCTCAGGGTTCAGGTATTCGGGTGGATGATTGCATGGAGAGCGGCATGGAGATACCCATTTACTATGACAACATGTTGGCCAAGCTGATTGTGTGGGCACCGAGCAGAACGGAGGCCATTGCCAGGATGCGCAGAGCCATCGGTGAGTATGTGATTACGGGCATTGAAACCACGTTGATGTTTGGTGATTTTGTAATGACACATCCGGCGTTTGTGTCGGGTAATTTTGATACGCATTTCATACAGCAGTATTTCACGGAGGATCAAATGACGCCGGAGCCGCTGGAGGCGGCGGAGGCGGATTTACTCGCGACAGCCGCGCTGCATTTCTTTCAGCAATCGTCGGGTGCACAGACCGTGGATACCATGATTGATTCGGCGCACGGAAGTCAAAGCGATTGGTATCGCAACCGAAAAAACTACGTATAATGTTGAGACGGATTCTGCTGATCGATGATTTTCATCCCGCTTTGCAGCAGGGTCTAGAATCGGCAGGATTTACTGTCATCGATGAACGAGACTGTGGTGGCACCCTAGGTGATGTTTGCGCACTCTTAACCTTGCACAAGCCCGAGGGTTTGATGGTTCGAAGTAAGTTGTTTGTGGGTGCCGAGGTGATTGGGTGCTTTCCAGGTTTGCGATGGATAGGTCGCGGCGGTGCAGGGATGGACAACATTGATGAGCTGTCAGCGGCACAGCATGGGATCTATTGTTTTAATGCGGGGGAGGCAAATTCTGATGCGGTGGGGGAACAAACTGTGGCCATGATGTTGGCCATGTTTACGAATTTGGTCAAATCCCACGTTGAAATTATATCGGGCCGTTGGGATCGAGAAGGGAATCGGGGCATTGAATTGAAAGGCAAAACGGTAGGATTGTTGGGCTATGGGAACACGGGTGCTGCGGTAGCGAGAAAGTTGCAGGGGTTTGGGGTTAGGGTCATCGCACACGATAAGTACAAGGCGGGTTTTGGTGAGGCAGGCGTTGAGGAGGTGAGCGAGGAGAAATTGCTTTCGGATAGTGATGTTCTGAGTTTTCATGTACCCCTCACGGCGGAGACCAAAAATTGGTTGACAGAGTCGCGGTTGGCCCAGATGAAAAAGAGATTTTGGTTATTGAATTTGTCGCGGGGTGGGGTATTGGATTTATCTCTGGTTTTGCGCGAATTGAATGCGGGAAGAATTGAAGGATTTGCCGCGGATGTGCTGACAATAGAACCGCCCTTTTTGGGGGATGCGGTATTTATGGACATTTTCAATGGACTTTTGAAAAATAATCGGGTGATTTTAAGTCCGCATGTTGGCGGGTGGACAGTGGAGAGTTATCGCAAGATTTCAGAGGTCTTACTCGATAAAGTGTTGAATTTCTACGACATATCAAACGGCTGATTTTTGCTTTTTTAAAAAATCTTTTTGTGGGTGACACAATTAGGACAAAAGTTTCAGCGTTCTAAACTTGATAAATCCTTGTTTTTTCGGTAAACTTGCCAAATTATCGTTATTTGTGTAAATACCGATTTAAGTAAGAAAAAGACCTATGAAGTATATGCTACGTAAGATTATGGCACTCGCAATGGTGGTATTGACCATCGGGGCGGTATCAGCGCAAACCAACTTCGCCGACGTTCGTGTGAAAGCCAAAGACCAAGATGGCCGTAACTTGAGCGGTGTAAAAATTGTGATGTTGCTGAACAACATTGAAGTTGCTTCCGACACCACAGACTCTGATGGTAACGTGGGTTTCCCTACGTTGACGCCGGGTAAATACGAAGTGAGGGCAACCAAAGAGGGTTATCCTGATCAACAGATTACCAACCTTCAACTTCAGGCGGGTCCAAACCCCGATGAAGAAGTCGTGTTTTTGAAGTCGGGTTCAGGTAGTACTATGGGTCCTGCGGTTGTTCGTGTCAAGGGAAAACGTGCACCGGTTGATTTTTTGAAATCAGAATCGGTGATCGATGGTGCCAAGATTGTGGGATCAGGTCAGCGCGGAACCGGTTTGTTGGAAAGTACAAACGCGGCCATTTTAAGTACCCCTCAGGGTATTTCTGTTCGTGGAACCCGTGCCGACGGTAACGGTACTTTCATTGACGGTCAGCGCGTCATCGGTGGCGGTGGATTGCCTACCTTGGGAACGGAGCAAATTTCTGCCAACGTGGGTGGTATCCCCGCAATGTATGGTGATTTAACGGGAGGGGTGTTCTCGTCTACGTCTAAATCAGCGACAGACCGCGTGGTGACTGCTGTTGAAGGAATTACATCTACAGGATTAGATCCATTTGGATACAACACGGTGGAAGGTTTCATTTCTGGACCTATTTGGGTGAAGGAAGAAAAAGATCCATCCACGGGTAAGACAAAGCGCAACGTGAAGTTGGGTTATATGATGAACGCAAACTTGGGTTACGCCAAAGATCCAAACCCAACCAGAACGGGTGTATATGTCGTGAACGAGCAAAAGTTGGCGGAAATTGAGAACAATCCATTGGTGTTTACACCCAACGGATTCGTTCACAGCGCCAGTTACTTGCGCATGGAAGATTTCGATTTGTTGAAAGCCCGTCCAAACAGTGCCAGTGGTAACGGAAACTTCATCGGTAAGTTAGAGTGGCGCCCCTCTCAGTATGTAAGCGTTACAGGTTATGCGAGCTATTTCTATTCTTCGGGATTGGCTGCAAGTAACTCTGTGATGAACTACAAGAACAATGCTCGCGGCGATAACCAGACTTTCCGTACCTACTTGTTGTTTACGCAGAACTTCAAAACCAACAAGGAGAGTTCTATTAAGAATGCGTTTTACTCGGTACGTGCCGAATATCAGAGTTCATTCTCATTGAATCGCGATGCAAGACATTTGGATAACATTTTTGATTACGGTTACATCGGTAAATTTCAGTCTTATCCGACGGCTGTATATCAATATGCCAACTATGATCCTTCTCAAAACCCCAACAAAGAACCGAAGATTGTACGCGATCAATTTGGAAACTATGTACAGTTGAGAAACTACTGGGAGCAAGTGGGTTATGCAGATTCATTGATGACATTTGCGGCCAGCGACAAAAACCCTCTGCGTGCAAAATATACTGAGAACATCTATGATTACTACGACAGTCGTGGTTTCAAGATTCAAAACATGAACACCTTGTTGATCAACCAAGGGTTGGTGAATGGAATGAACCCCAATGGTGTTTATTCTTTGCATGGCACTCCGGGTGGTATCACCTCAGGGTATAGCAAGTCAAGCACTGAGCGTTATGGTGTGTTTGCTGTAGGACAGATGTCGGTACAGCCCAAGTCTATAGGAAGTCGTGAAAGAACCAAACACGATTTGCAAGCTGGATTCTACTACGAACAGCAAATCAGCCGTGGATACGGTTTGGGGGCCAACGGTTTGTGGATTTTGATGCGTCAACAAATGAACAAACACATCTTGGAATTGGATGTGGCTAACCCCATTTTAAGCTATGACGCCAATGGTCAGTTTACAGATACTGTGCGCTACAATCGTTTGATCAACTACGGAGAGCAATCGCATTTTGATCGTGCCTTCCGCGATAAGTTGATTGCCAGTGGTGCGAAAGATGTATATGGTAACACCATTGATGAGCGTTCATTCGTTGACATCAACTCTTACGACCCTAGCATGTTCAAATTGGATATGTTCAATGCGGATGAGTTGTTGAACAATGGTAATGGTGTGGTGAGTTACTTCGGTTACGACCATTTGGGTAACAAGGTGAATGGTAAGCCAAGCATCGAACAGTTTTTGAACAACAAGGACCAACGTACCATTGGTGCATTCCAACCCGTTTACATTGCGGCTTGGTTGCAAGATCAGTTCCGTTTCAAGGACCTGGTATTTCGTTTGGGAATGCGTATGGAGCGTTATGATGCCAACCAATTGGTGTTGAAAGATCCTTACTCATTGTACCCAATTAAAACAGCCGCTGAGGTTACTGAAATTAATGGTTTGGCGGTGTCTCACCCTGGAAACATTGGTGAAGAATTCCGTGTGTATGTGAACGACATTCAAGCACCTACAAAGATCATTGGTTATCGCAATGGTGACCGTTGGTTCAATGCGGATGGATCAGAATTGAAGAGTGCAGAATTTTTGGCGAACCAAACCAGCAATGGTAGAATCGCGCCTTATTTGGTGAATCCAAACAAGCAGGAGTTAACCAAAGATGCATTGGAAGATTTCACACCGGTGTTGAACGTATTGCCCCGTGTATGGTTCTCTTTCCCGCTTGAGCCTGAAAGAAAATCGTTCTATGTGAGCTATGATGTATTGGCACAACGTCCGAACAGTGCCGCGTCTTTCTTGTCAATTGATGAATTGTATTATTTGAAAAACCGTCAGGGTTCAACCATTTCAAATGGTAGTTTACAGCCCCGTATTAAGACGGACTACGAAGTGGGTTACAAGCAGATCTTCGGTGTGAAAAAAGATCGCGGATTGGAGATTGCGGCTTCTTACAGTGAGAACAGAAAAGACTTCGGTTTATATCAAATTAGCCAAGGTTACCCCGTAACCTACACTACTTACCGTAACATTGACTTCTCTACCATTACTGGTTTCCGTGGAACGTTCTCAATGAACGATATCGGTGGGGTGGGTGGAATTCCTGGTCCTTTCTCTTTTGTGGCAAGTTACATGTTGCAATTTGCAGATGGAACCGGTTCGAACATAAACTCGCAACAAGCCTTGATTCAATCGAATCAACCCAACTTGCGCAATGTAATTCCGTTGGGTGAATTGGATATTCGTCACAACATTAAGTTGATGGCTACTTGGGCTTATGGTGGAGGTATTGATCCCAAAACCAAGAAGAACCTTTATTTGGGTCCTAAGATCAATGGCAAGGAAATTTTCAAATACGCTAGCTTTAACATCATCTCAAACTCATATAGTGGAACGCCATATACACCTACAAAGAAACCAGTGCAAGTGGGTGCTGTGGATCGTGCACCAATCAAAGGTGTGCCCTATGGAGCTCGTTTGCCTTGGCAACAGACCTTCGATATCAACATCACCAAAGGGGTTCGTTTCAATCGTGAAGACAATGGTAAGCCATTGATTATGAGTGTATTCTTCTGGGTTCAGAATGTATTGAATGCCAGAAATGTGAACTCAGTGTATCCTTACACCGGTCAAGCCATGGATGATGGATTTATCAATTCTCCCCAAGGTAAGTTATTGGCGCAGAACCAAATTGATGCCCAGAGTTACATTGACTTGTACAAAATTATGTTGGCCTCTCAAACGGGTATGTTGGGTGCGCCGAGAACAGTGCGTGTAGGTGTTCGTATTAACTTCAACTAAAAAGAAAAGAAAGAATTTATGAAACGTTTAGGTATATTTTTACTCTCTGCGTTGTTGGTTTCAACGGCGGTTGCCCGTCCGATTGTAAACTTGAATGGCCGAGGAAATGCTCCCCGAGTGGATCGCAGGGCAGGTCAGTTTGCCAACACATGTGAACCAGCCTCTCAAAGCGCGGATTTGGACGTGAATAACGTAAGAACCAAATTGTTGAATGGGGGAGATATGTGGTGGGATTTGAACAACCCCAAATATGAAATACCAAAAATTAGTGATCCCAATGCTGTTCGGAAAAATTCATTGTTTTCTGGAGCCATCTGGATTGGTGGTCGCGACAATGGAGGTAGCTTGAAGTTGGCTGCGATGACTTACCGTCAGAAGGGCTCCGATTTTTGGCCAGGCCCATTGGATACTACCACCGCTGGAACAGATCCTGTTCGTTGTAAAGCGTATGACAAAATGTGGAAGGTTACCCGCGACGAGTTGGAAGATTTTGAGAACAGCAAATACTTAAACCAAAGTGCGGGAATTCGTGACTGGCCGGCAGGTCGTCAGCGTGCCATTTTGTTCGGTAACGAAGCGAAATATTTGGCCCCATACAAAGAAGTGACTCCCGACGGAGTGTATGATCCGTTTGCTGGTGAGCACCCCGTGTTGGATGATCGTCGTCCTTCAATCGACAATGGTGTAGACAAACAGCCCGATATGTTTATTTGGTGGGTTTATAACGATAAAGGAAATATCCACAGTGAAACACAAGGTCAACCCATTGGCGTTGAAATCCAGACTACTGGTTTTGCGTTTGCAACCAATGACGAGGTAAACAACATGACTTTCTACAGTTCTAAAATCATCAACCGTGGATTTACGACGTTGAATGATTGTTACATGGGACAATGGGTAGATGCCGATTTGGGTAACTACGCGGATGACTATGTGGGTTGTGATGTAGGTCGTTCTTTGGGATTCTGTTACAATGGTGACGATGACGACGAAGGGGTTTTGGGTTATGGATTGAATCCTCCAACGGTGGGTGTTGACTATTTCGAAGGTCCTACCGATTCAGCTGGAAACCAATTGGGCATGAGTCACTTCATGTACTACAACAACGACCAAGATCCTGTTCGTGGTAACCCTGGTGAGGCGATTGAGTATTACAACTTGTTACAAGGTAAATGGTTGGGTGGTCAAAATGTGACCTTTGGTGGAACGGGTTTCGGTGGTTCTAAGCCAGCAAAATTCATGTTCCCTGCGAATACCGATCCTGCGTATCCTACAGAATGTTGGGATGAAAAGTCGTCTGGTAATAAACCTGGTGACCGTCGTTTCTTACAATCTACCGGTCCATTCACATTGCGCCCTGGTCAAATTCAGAGAATTACAGTGGGTGTAGTTTGGGCAAGAACTACAAGCGGTGGTGCTGGCTCACCTTGTATGGGTACCGGTTCAATTCGATTGTTGCAGTTGGCTAGCGATAAAGCACAGACGTTGTTTAACAACAATTTCAAAATTTTGGATGGTCCAAACGCGCCAGATATCGAAATTCAGGAGTTGGAGCAGGAGTTGGTGATGAAATTCTTGAACACCAACAGCACTAAGGTTGAAAACTATACTGAGAAATATAAGGATGCCAATAACAAGGAGCGTACTTACAAGTTTGAGGGTTACATGGTGTATCAGTTGAAAGATGCCACTGTAAATACTGGCGATTTGGACAATATTGACAAAGCTAGATTGTTGTTCCAGTGCGATATGAAGAACAACCGTGGGATGATTGTAAACAAGGTATATGATCCTAAGCTGGCTGCTTTGTTGCCCGTGGTCAAAGTTGAAGGTGCCGATCAAGGTGTTCAACATACTTGGAGTATCAAGAACGATTTGTTCGCGACCACATCAAATACTCAATTGGTCGATTTCAAGCCGGTTTACTACATGGTGTTATCCTACGCTATATTGGCGGATGACTCATTGCAGATTGATCCAAACCAGTTCTTGGCTGGTCGCAGAAACATCAAGACTTACAAAGCCATTCCACACAAAACCGAGCCTGAGCAGTTTGGCACTGAATTGCAATCAAACTATGGTAGCGGTCCGGTGTTGACTCGTTTGGCCGGTCGTGGTAATGGTGGGAATGTGTTAGAATTCACCAAAGAAACCTTAGATGAGATATTGAAGAATGGTTTTGCCAAGGAAGCTACCTATGTAGCGGGTTCAGGACCTGTGAAGATCAAAGTGGTTGACCCTATCAAGGTGCCCAATGCGAAATTCGAATTCGTTTTACGCGAGAATAAAACTTCATTGGCCTCTGGTTTGAAAGACTCCATGACGAAAAATACTAGTTGGTTCATGGTAAAGAAGGGTGCTACGGATTTGGAGAACGACACGATTTTTAGTGATACAATCATTGGTGTTGGTTTTGAATCGGTGCAAGGTCGTCGAGGAAAGAACAATAAGACAACGGAAACATTGGCCGACTGGGGCTTTAGCGTGGAGGTAGAACAAGTGTTTAACCCAGGAGAAAACGCCGTAGCAGATCCAAGCAATGGTATGATTGGCTGGAATGTGACATGGGAAAATAATGGAAAGCAGTGGTTGACCGCTGTGGCGGATAACGACGCTCAGAATACAGCCAACTCGGGTGCTTTGTGGCAAAACTGGATTCGTTCTGGAAGCAACGGTAGGGGTGCGACATTTGATCCTTTGATCCATGACTTCTTCAATCAGGATGGGACGGCTGTAGACCCAGGACAAGCGTTCGAGCGTATCTGGAACGGTAGAATAGCTCCTTATGGTCTTGTAGCGCGTGAGAAATTAACTGCAGCTGGTAGAAATACCTATGGTTTTGCTTGGTGGGGTAACTCATCGGGCTTGCAAAACCCATTGAGCGAATTGGCGAGTGTAAGAATCGTAATCACCAAGGATAAGAGTCTTTGGACTCGTTGTCCAGTTTTGGAAATGTCTGATGATGAGTTGAAGAATTCCAACGACGGTCAGATGGAGAAATTCAACATGCGTTATGCGCCTTCAGTAGACAAAGAGGGGAATCCGATTGCAGGTTCTATGGGCTTGGGTTGGTTCCCTGGATATGCCATCAACATGGAGACCGGTGAGCGTTTGGCTATGGCATTCTCTGAGGATAGCTATTTGGGTGGAGAAAACGGAAAAGATATGATCTGGAACCCCACAGACAAAGTGTACAACGACAATGGTAACTACCCTGCGATGGGCGGTAAGCATTTCGTGTATGTCTTCGGAACTGGGGTGAGCGGTATCTCGCGTAACATCAAAGGTGAGCGTTATTTGGGCGAGGATGAAGCCAACTTCCAACGTTTCAAAACCGCACTGTTGCCTTCAGCTCCAGGAGGAAAAGTAGCTACTCTTGAAAAGACACGTATTTTGTCTCAAATCATGTGGGTAATGCCTACCTATATGGCGCCTGGTTACAAGATGATTGACAAGAATGTTCCCCCAACAGATGTTGCTTTTAACATCAACATCCGTAAGGCTTACACTACGTTCGACGCCGGTAACAACATCAACAATAACCGTCCGATGTACTCTTTTGATGCGGCCAGCATCGCGCCGAAAGTGTCCAATGAAATTGGTCGTAAGAACTTGGATTTAGTCAATGTTGTGCCTAACCCTTATAGAGGTTACAGTGAATACGAGAACAGTCCCATTGATTCGCGTGTGAAAATCACCAACTTACCACCGGAGTGTAACATCACCATTTTCGATATGGCGGGTAACGTGATTCGTCGTGTGAACAAGGCCGACAACAATACCTTCTATGAGTGGGATTTGAAAAACGGAAGCAATGTGCCGATTGCCTCAGGTTTGTATTTGATTCACGTCAAAACAAAAGATTTGGGCGAAAAGGTTGTTCGTTGGTATGGTATTATGCATGCCATTGATTTGGATACTTATTAATAAAACAGAAGATGAATCGCAGACAAAAGAATATATTTTTGGCCGGATTGTTAACCATCGGCGTGATGGGAACTGCTGTGGCGGGTAACCCCGAGCGTCAAGGTCAAGCTGGATCAGCGCAGTTGACAATTAACGGCTGGGCGCGTTCTAGCGGTATGGGATGGGCTTACGGTGGAAAGGTGAGCGGTACAGAGGCTATGTACATGAACGTGGCTGGATTGGATCGCATCAAGAACACCACCGAGATGAGTTTTTCTCGTACCGAGTGGTTGATGGGATCAGGTATTGCCATTAACAATGCCGGTTTTGCCCAGAAAGTTGGTGAAAGTGGAACGTTCGGGATCCACGTGATGCAGTATGCCATCAAACCCATCGATATCACCACGGAGCAAAATCCCTATGGTGGAATTGGTACCTTCCGTGTGAATATGACCAACATTGGCTTGGCTTATTCGAAGAGTTTCAGTAGCAACATTTCTGCGGGTATCATGGCAAAGATGGTGTCTGAAGGTATTCCCGATGCGCAGGCATCCGGTATTGCTTTGGATGCAGGTGTTCAATATGTGACTACCCTGCGTCCTGTGCGTGGCAGCATGAAAAAGGATGATTTCCGTTTTGGTATCAGTATGAAGAACATTGGTCCCGACATGCAGCATTCTGGAGATGGATTGAGCTACAAAGCCATTTTAGACAACGGTACCTTCAGTAAAACGGTGCAGGTTAAGGTAGATAATATCAAATTGCCTGCGTTGTTGAACATTGCGGCATCCTACGATGTGAAATTGGATTCTGATCCCAATCAGTACGACAACAAATTGACATTGGGTTTTGGCTTTACGAATTTTGCCTTCAGTGCCAACCAATTGACCTTGGCGGCTGAGTATAGCTACAAAGAATTTTTGTCGGTGAGAGCGGGCTTTGCCTACCAAGAGGGCATCTTGAACGAGGAAACTCGTCCATCTGCTTTCACGGGTCCGATGGCCGGTTTGAGCTACGATTGGAAGATGGGAGAAGATGGAAACACCGTGAGCTTGGATTACTCTTACAGAGCAACCAATCCGTTTAGTGGCGTGCATTCATTTGGCGTACGCATAGGGTTGGGTGCTGCTGAATAATTAAAACGATTTTATATATTTGTACTATGTGCATCAGTGTAAAACGCTGGTGCACATTTTTTCTTAAAACACATCAACCATGAGCGATATTCAATATTTATCGAAAGAAGGATTAGAGAAAATGAAGCAGGAATTGTACTTCATGAAGCATGAAGAGCGTCCACGCATCACCCAAGCCATTGCGGAAGCCCGCGACAAAGGGGATTTGAGTGAGAATGCGGAATACGATGCCGCGAAGGAAGCTCAGGGGATTTTGGAATCAAAAATCAACCAGTTGGAGCATATGATTGCCAATGCACGGGTGTTGGATAGTTCTATGTTGGACACAAGCAAAGTGAGCATCATGTGCAACGTAAAGGTGAAAAACCACAACGTAGGCAAAGAGGCTGTATATCGGTTGGTTGCTGAGAGTGAAGCCAATTTGAAAGAGAATAAAATTTCAATCAAAAGTGCCATTGCCCAGGGATTGATGGGTAAATCGGTGGGTGATGTTGTGAGTATCAACGTACCTGCAGGGGTTGTGAAGTTGGAGATTTTGGACATCACAATTTAAGGTACCATGGCATCGATCTTTTCAAAAATTGTTGCGGGCGAAATTCCTTGTCACAAGGTTTGTGAAGACGAGCACCACTTGGCCTTTTTGGATATCATGCCTTTGGTTCACGGCCACGTGCTGGTGATACCCAAAAAGGAGGTCGATTATATTTTTGATATGGAACCTGAGGCCTTGGCGGCACTGTGGCAATTTGCACAACGCGTGTCGCACGCCGTTCGAAAGTCGGTTCCTTGTAAGCGCGTCGGAACGGCTGTCATTGGCTTGGAGGTGCCTCATGCGCACATCCATTTGGTACCCATGCAAACGGTGGGCGATATCAATTTCACCAAGGAAAAATTACATCCGAGTTCGGAAGAATTGATGTCGATGGCGGCATTGATTCAATCGCATTTGTGAGTAGGTTTGTAATCCATGAAGCCCGAGTTGTTTCATATCGGCGGGATTACCCTTTACAGTTACGGATTCTTCATTCTGTTGGGAATGGTTGCGGCTTTTTTGCACTTGTATTTCAATCGTGCACGGTTGGGTTTGGATGTAGATTCGATCAGTGAGTTGATTTTATGGTGCGGTGCGGGTGTATTTGTGGGCGGCAAGTTGTTTTTCTTTTTTGAAGACCCTGTCGGCTATTGGAATAACATGGGACATTTTTTTTCGCACCTGGGCGATGGTTTCGTCTTTTACGGATCATTTTTGGTCACTTTGCCTTTGCTGTATTGGTGGTTCAAAAGGCGGGGTTGGGATTTTTGGGATCGGATGGACGATGTAGGGATTGCGGGGGCTTGGGTTCATGCCATTGGGAAAATAGGATGTTTGATGGCGGGATGTTGTCACGGACTGGTTTGCAAGCCGGGGGCTTGGGGGATTGTATTTAGGGATCCTAAGTCGCACGCCGAGCCGTTAGGCGAGGCGTTATACCCAGTGCAGTTATGGGATTCAGGCATCATTTTGCTATCCATCGCGATGATGTATTGGCTACAACGTCGCGGCAAATTGTTTTCAGGACAAGTGTTCTTGGTCTATGCCTTCGTTTATGGCATTGGAAGATATATCACTGAGAGCTATCGCGGCGATGGTGCGCGTGGATTTTTGTTTGATGGACAATTGTCGCACAGCCAGTTTATCGCCATTTTGGTAGTCTCTGTCACACTTTTGATGTACGGATATTTGCGTAAGCGGGGGTTAAAAACAACGACATGAGGTTTGCGGACGTAATCGGACAGGAAATCATCAAAGAGCGCATGGTTCATGGCGTTCGTGTGGGTCGAGTTCCCCATGCCCAGTTGATATTGGGTGCCGAGGGCAGTGGAAATTTGGCGTTGGCGTTGGCCTATGTTCAGTATATTTTATGCAACCAACCCACCGAAAAGGACAGTTGCGGGGAATGCAGCAGTTGTAAAAAGGTGTCGGCCCTAATCCATCCTGATGTGCACTTCAGTTTCCCCTTTCCCAAAAAGGCCGGGGAGATGGAGCAATGTTCGGATGTATATCCGCAATGGCGTACAGCCCTGCAAGAAGATCCCTATCTCAATTACGAAGATTGGATGCAGCAGTTAAACGCCGAAAACAAACAGGGAAACATTCCCACCAAAGAACTGCGAAACATCATCAAGAATATCTCCCTGAAATCCTACGAAGGCAAGATGAAAGTCTGCATGATTTGGTTGCCGGAGTATTTGGGTCAGGAGGGAAATATATTGCTGAAGAGTTTGGAAGAACCCCCAGAACAAACCTTGTTTTTGTTGGTGGGCAGTGATTTGGATGCGATTTTGGGTACGATTCTCTCAAGAACGCAGTTGGTACGTGTGGCGCCCATTGATGATGCCTCATTGGCCTCGGCCTTGCAAGAGCGGGAGGGTATAACCCTGGACGACGCACAGCGCTTGGCAAAAGTGGCACAAGGGAATTATCGATTGGCCCGAGATTTAGGCAAAGAGGCGGGAAATCCGCATCTTGATGCTTGGCGTAACTGGATGACCCTGTGTTTTCGTAGAAAAATGGGGGAGGCCTTTCAATGGAGCGACGATACGGCTTCGCTTGGAAGGGAAGGTGTAAAGTCGTTTTTACTCTATGGCATTCAAGTGTTACGTACCTGTGCCGTGCTGCCTTATACTGGGTCGGAAGGGTTGTGGGAAGGACCGGAATTGGACTTCGTAAACAAGTTCAATACCCTGCAGTTGGGCGAGGGTGTGATAGGCAATATGGTGGTTGTTTTGGAAAAGGCGCTATTTGGTATTGAAAGAAATGGGAATGCCAAAGTGTTGCTGATGGATGCCACTTACGGACTGATTCAAGCAATTTCGAAAAAAAATTAGGGGGCCGGACAACCTTTGGGCGACGAATGTCATCTTGGGTTTAAATCTGGGTCATGTTGATACAGAATGACAAATCTATCGGAGCCAAAGTTACAGGAGTTGTTACGCGCGTGTTCGGCGGGAGATCGCAAGGCACAGCAGGCGTTGTACCAACAATTTGCCCCGGTTGTGTATGCCATTTGTGTTCGATACATGGGCGCTACAGATGAGGCCAAAGACATGTTACAAGAAACCATGGTTAAGTTTTTCCAAAAGTCGGATGAGTTCCGTTTCCAAGGGTCCTTGGAAGGTTGGGTGAAGCGAATCGCGGTGAACACGTGTTTGGATCAAATCAAAAGAAACAAGTCGAAATATGCGGGTAGTTTGGATGAGGCCTATGACTTGGCAGGCGATGTGAATGCCACTCAGCCACTGGAAACCAAAGATCTTCTGCGTTTGGTGGCGTCTTTGCCCGACGGATATCGCGCGGTTTTCAACATGTATGCCATCGAGGGGTTTACCCATGCCGAGATTGGAGAAGTGCTGGGAATCTCTGAGAATACGAGCAAATCACAGTTGTTCAAAGCCCGCAAGTGGTTGCAGGCCAAAATAGATAGAAATTGATGGGTGAGGACCTGAAACATATCGACGAGCTATTCAAGCAGGGTTTGGGAGATGCGCAAATTGCGCCTCCAGACGGACTCTTTGAACAGTGCTTGGAGCAGCTGGACGCCACCCAATCAGTGGGTACTGGAAATGGTGTTGGCACGAGCGGGAGTGGATGGGTGACATCATCTTGGGCGTGGTTGGGCGCGGCGGTTGTAGTGGGTGTCAGTGTCATTGCAGCGTTGAATTTGAAGGAGGAAGGTTCTCAAGTGCCGCTGCAAAAGGAGTCAGTTGTAGAGAATCAATCGTTGGTAGACAGGGACGCTAAATCGCGGACAGCAGTAGAACCCAAAGCGGGTGCTGTGAATGAAACCGATAAATCGACTGAGGCCAATGGATTTGAGCGCAATCACCCTGTGGGCGATGGGAATAAGATCAATCGTCTTTCGGAAAATGAGGTCGAAAAGACCAGTGCATCTCCAGGAGAACATTCGGGTGCGATCACGAAAGAAACAGATAATGAAAAGTCTGTGTTTGTTCCAAAGAATAACCGCCCGGCAACAGTAGAGCAAAAATTGAAGCCTTGCGCGGGTTTGTTGGGTCAATGGCGGCCGGTCATTGCTGAGAATGTGGGTGGATCGGTGTCGTTGGATTTGATGGGCGCTCTTCACGACGTTCGCGTGTATTGGGGCGATGGTGAGGTATCGGATTTGAATGGACGCGGAGAAACCGGCGGAACCCGACTGAATCATAATTATTTCGTATCGCAGCGAAAGAACTTTACGTTAAAATTGGTCAACAAACACAGAGAATCCGCAACGGGATTGTTGTGTGCGGATAGCCAGCGTTTGGGCATTTCTGTGACACCGGCGAATGAGGTAAGCGAGGTGTTTGTGCCGGATGTTTTCACGCCCAACGGCGACGGGGCCAACGATTTCTTTTTTGTTGAGATGCCCAAGCCTTTACAATTTGACATTACGATATTGGACGCAAAACAAAGGACTGTATTTAGAAGTAATGATTATTTGTCGAGATGGACAGGCATGTGCAGTGAAAGCGAATGTAAAGAAGACACTTACCGCGTGATATTGGCTTATAAATACAGCGGAGATGTGGAATGGAAATATGTCCGAAAACAAATTAAATTAATTCGATAGTTACACTTAATATACAAAATTTTGATGAGAATTTTAAGTAAAAACATCATGAAAACGTCAATAATTGGGGGTGATGGCTTGGGAAACCGGGCTAAATCTTCTATTTTTGACCGATTACACACAGAAAAATCGCCTAAAATGAAAGGTTTACTAAACATAATGAAGGGTGCGGTGGTTGCGATAGTAGCCACGCTCACATCCATCGGCGACGCTGCGGCTCAGTGTACGATTCAGTACAGTGGGTCTCCTTGCGTTGGTGTGCCAGTAAGTTTTATGGGTTCTAGCACGGGTACTACCCATGACTGGAATTTCAACAACGAAAACACACAGACCGGACTGAAAAACTTGAACTACGCCTTTAAAACGGCGGGAAACAAGGTGGTCACTTACGTTACAACCATCAACGGTACGAAATGTACCTCTACGTTGAATTTGGTGGTGCGTGAATCTCCCAAAATCAAGTTGACTTTGCAAAACCTGTACGAACAGTGTTTTGAGAAGAACTTGTTTTGTTTCACAGACAGTACAAAAAGCGGGAATGGTGGAAAGATTACCAAGATCAAGTACTTGGTGAGCGACGGACAGTTGTTCGAATACACCAATCCTACGTTGCCACAAACATTCTGTTTCTCAGTGAAGGATGAGCGTGGAGGCACTTTTGACTTGTACGTTGAGGTAGAAGACGAATATGGCTGTATCGATACCATGAAATTGGTAGGTGCAGTAAAGGTTCGTGAAAAAATTGGTGCGCGTTTCACCAGTAACAAGCCCGTAGCTTGTGATAGTGTAACGGCTACGATTAACAACATCTCTCGTATCGACAAAAGTCAGGTAAAGAAAATCACTTGGTATTGGGGTGATGGTACTACCAGTTCAAATTGGGGTCCGACTATCAAGAAAACCTTCTATGGACAGGGAACCTACAATTCCAAAGTGGTGATTGAAACCATTGATGGTTGTAAAGATTCATTTACCGTTCAGGCAGCGGCGTCGGTGTTTAAATCCAAAGCAACCATTTGGGCGAGCAAGGATTCTACTTGTATCAGTGATCCAAAAATTGACTTTGGTGTAGATGAGATTCCTTCAGGTGCCACCGGTTTGTTGTGGAACTTTGGTGACCCCAACACAGGCCCACAGAACTTTGATAACAAGACATGGTCTCCAAGCCACAGTTTCTCTGGCCTCGGTCCTTTCTTGATCCAGTTGACCTACAGCCACCCTATCTGTGGTAACAAAACTGCTTTCGATACCATCATCATTTTGGGTCCTGCAAGTACCATTGAAGTGGCGTTCAACCGAATTGCTGAATTTGAGGTATTCCAGTGTCCTAAGGATGTGATGGACACAGTTCACTTCAAGAACTTCTCAACGTTCTACCACAACGACTACGACTTCACGGATGATGACAGTACGTTCTACAAGTGGAATGGAACTTTGGGACACACTTTCCAGAAGAACGCGAATGGAACGCCGAAGCAAGTTTGGCAAAAGCCTTTGCGTAATGAGAAGAACTCAAACGGTACCAAATCAGTGTATGCGGGCAATGCTTCTCCAGGCGGTGGAAACGATTATCTGAAGCGTGAGCGTGTGTGCGCGGTTCGTCTTTGGGATTTCAGTGATACGTACGCACCGAAGTGTACCACAGATGTTACGCGCAACAAGAACGTATTTGTAAACTGTCAGTATTCTCATGATACCTTGCCAACCCACTATTATAAGTCATGGGATTTGGTTTTGTTGGATCGATTTAAGAATGCACCGATGGAAGATGCGATCTTTATCACATCAACCGGTTTGTGTAAGAAGATCCAAGTATGGGCTTCTGATACTTTGTGGATTGTTGAGGATTCAATTTTGTTCATCCCCCGTGATCCAGGCGATTCAGCCACAGCGGCGGATTCTAAATATGTAAATGCCATCAAACACTATGTACCTTACAAATGGTTGAAAGGTCCAGGTGAGCGTTTGGTAGAAGATTCAATCTCGATCAATTTGGGTGCAAACGATTCAGTATACATCAATGGTGTATTGTCGAAGGGACCCAAAACAGTAAAAGCCAAAAACAAAGACATCATCAAGTTGGTAAGTAAGACTGATTCGGTGATGTACAATTTCTCTACCTATACGAAGCGTGATACTTTGCCTTTGCCGTTGTTGAAGATTCGATTGGCCAAAGGTGAGAAACCCCGGAAGATCAAAATGTTGTTGATGTCGCAAATGGGCCGATTCAATGGTCTGAATTACGGCACAGATTACATCATTGATTACAAGCGTTATCGTGAGTTGTACTACGCGAGAATTCCTCAATGTAACAACGTGAAGCTGTTGCATAAGGATACATGTCACCCGATGAAGTGTGAAAGCGAAGCCACCAAACAGTTGGCGATGTTGCATGCGAACGCGGGGGGTGTGGGCTCAGGTTTGTTGAAAGAGTCTATTGAGTGTTTGGGAGCCAAGAACCCTCAATATGGTGTAACATTTATATTGAGTGATTTGAAACCCGGATGTACTTTCTCTACCGTTTCTATAAACTTCGATTCTACTTGTAACCCCAACGGTTGGGTGCCCTTGAGCTCGTTGAGCCCTGGAAACCGTCCTCCTGGACCTCCATTCCCAGGCTATCAGTTGGCTGGTAACCCACCAAGTCGTTACTCTAAACAATATTCTGCGTCTCAAGTATGTGATCCTAGCGGATGTATTACTGTGGGTATCGTAGTAGGAAATGGTGTTCGCAAGCCGGGTACCTTTTCTCCGCCAACACCCGATCGTCCTATTTGTAGCGATACTCAATGGTACAGAAGATTTGCTTGTTTCCCATTGATTGATCCTGCCTTTGAAGTGATGACTCCATTGCCAAATGCTGTGGGTATTCGCAAGATTTGTAAGGGCGATGCGGTGATTGTACGTCCTATTCCAGGAAACAAAACCCGTACGGATGATTTGAAATCATTACGTTGGTCGTTTGAAACCGGTAACGCTTGTCCTACCTACTCTCGTGGATGGCGTCGTTATATCCAAGAGGATTACTTCCGCTACCAAAAGGTGCCAGGGAAGAACCCCAAGCGTTTGTACAACTACGTAATCCAGACCCGAGGTGGTGAGGATCCCGTTCAAGTGCCTTGTACCGACATCTGGAACGATGGTCCTACCCGTACCTTCAAAGGTCCAGATACCATCTTGACCGCGGAGATTCGCGCTTGGGAAATTGGTGCAGACGTATCAGCGGCATGGGATAAAATCAAGGAGCGTGTTGAAGCCCGTGGATTTGATCCATTCTCTTTGACAGGTCCTCAAATTGCCAAAATGATTTGGAACAACAAAGGGGTAATTGGTCAGCCCGCCACTGGCGCCTATGGTTGTATCGATACCACCGGTTTCGGTAAGTTGATTCGCTACTATGTGATTCCAAACAAAGACAGTATGACGATTTTGAACTATCGCGATACAACAATTCGTCCTACCGACTTCGAAAAAGTGGGTAACACAACATACAGTGCTTACAAGTTCGTACCAAAATGGAATGGTTATCACATCATCAGTTTGGCCATGACATCGAGCAATGGTAAGTGTGACGATATCGCTGCGTTCCCTGTATTGGTAGGTTTTGCCATGGAGTTGGAATTGCCAGATAGTATTGTTTGTCAAGATCAGGCCACTACGTTGAAGGCGTTGCCGAAATACAAGATGTTCCACCCAGATCCAATCAACTTTGGAACTTGGGATTACACAGACTACTGGAGAGATCCTGTACGTCAGGCGGAAACTGCCCAGGGTAAAAAGAACCGTGAGCCATTCACCAAGTGGGATTGGAACAAAGCGGACGACGATAAGAGCAAGCCAGTAACCATCTTTGGTGGACAGCCATGGGGCGGTACGGGTGTAGGTACACCTGCCTTGCCATGGGTTGACTTGGGTGGTGGTGGAGCCTTGGCTACTTACTACAAAAATGACTCAGGGGTATACATTTTCCGCAACGTAGCGGGTGATAGTACCGGATGTATGGATACAGTGGAACGCAAATTGTTCATCTCTCGTTTGGATGTGAAATTTGGTTTGAACGTTCAGGTTCCTTCATGTAACTCAATCATTGAATTCTTCGATAGCAGCTTCTTGCACGATCCATGTTCATGGGCGATGAAGAACTGTAATGGTCCTACTCCAATGCAGTGTGATTACATCAAAGAATGGTTCATCGATTGGGGTGATGGCGCCAACAACTTGTACAAGCGCGATGCTTCGAACAAGGCTGGATTGCCTGATCGTATCGCACACAAATACACCCGCAACGGTTGGTTCAAGGTTCAATATAAATTGAAGACGGACCAAGGTTGTGAGGATACCTTCAGTCGCTGGATTAAGATTCCTGGACCTCGTCCGAAATTTGAATTCACCACCAAAGGTGGAAACGAAGTAACCATTTGTGTGGGTGACAGCTTGCAATTCACCAACTTGACCGATAGTGCTTCTACTTCTGCTGACTGGACCTGGTTCTTCGGTGATGGTAAGATCGACAACAAGAAGGATCAATTCTTGTGGCATCGCTACGACAAAGCGGGTAAGTTCTATGTGTTCTTGGAGCAATACGATTCATTGATCTTGCCTCCAAACGTGCGTAGATTCTGTCCTGCTACCTTCCCTGATACCCCAAGTCAAAAGGCCTTCATCATCACGGTGTTGCCAAGGGATTCGGTGAAAGGATTTGTTCTGAAGCCCGCGATTTGTTTGGGTGATAGTAACATCTTCATCGACAATTCCGATACGGTATTCAAGTCGTACAAGTGGAAGTTCCACAACCTGAGTACTGGACAAATCGATACAGTGACTACTTCGAACAAGCGATTGGCTTGGAAATTTACACAGCCAGGAAACATTCGGGTATCGCACTTCGCGGACTACGATCCAAACAGGCCGAGACCTTGGTGTCCGACCGACGTAGCCGACCAGATTTTCTTGGTAGACTCAGTGGTTGCTGATTTCGATATCGACGCGACGAAGACACCGGATTACACGTTCACCCGAAAGGATGTCAATGGTACACAGTTCCGTTGGGGCTTCAATCACCAGGAGGACATCACGTTGCGTCCCGGATTGCCTTTGATTGTAGACAACAAATCAACGGATAAAATTGTGAGCGCGTCTTACAGCGGTACGGATACCTTCTATGTGTGCTTGGAAGTAACCAATGCGACAGGATGTAAGGATACCATTTGTAAGCCTGTATACGTAAACCAGTTCATTTACTTGGCCAACGTATTCACGCCAGGCAATGCCGATGGCAAGAACGATGTGTTCCGTGTGCCGATTGCAGGACATTCATTGTTTGAAATTCGCATCTTCAACCGCTACGGTGAGCGCGTATTCATCAGCAAGGATCCTCAGGTTCAGTGGAATGGTCGTGTGAACAACGACGGTCCAGAAGTACCATCCGGAACTTACTTCTATCAGTTGACTTACCAATTCAAGGGTAAGCCTGATGTGAACAAGGTGAATGGTTCTGTGAACGTAATTCGCAAAGAGCCTTAATCTAAATTGAACTTCACAAGAAAGCCCCGCAGAACCTGCGGGGCTTTCTTTATTTTTGCGGGCAGTAAAACAACGCAACGATGAAATCGCAGTCACCTCAAGATACGATAGTAGCCCGGGCCACAGCGGCCGGGGTGGGCGCCATTGCGGTTATTCGTGTATCTGGCGCTGGGGCTTGGTCTATGACCGATGCCTTGCTGAAGAAACCGGTGGGAGATCAACCGTCGCACACGGCACACCTCAGGACGATGTATGATGCGGACGGGGTGATGGATGAGGCGTTGATAACCTTATTTCAGGGCAAGCGGAGTTACACGGGCGAGGACACCGTTGAGATTTCCGTGCACGGCAGCGAGTATATTGTGTCGCGGGTGTTGAGGGCCTATATGGATCGTGGGGCCAGGTTGGCCGACCCGGGGGAGTTCACCCAGCGGGCATTTTTGAACGGCAAGCTCGATTTGGCGCAAGCAGAGGCCGTTGCCGACCTCATTGCCTCCGAGCATCGCATGGCGCATGATTTGGCCTTAAAACAGCTAAAAGGCGGCTTTTCGAAGGACATAGCCACCCTGAGGGATCGGTTGCTGCATTTTACCAGTTTGGTGGAGTTGGAATTGGATTTCGCGGAGGAAGATGTGGAGTTTGCGGAGCGCAGCGAGTTGAAGTTGTTGGTGGAACGAATTCAGTTGGAGGTGTTGACCTTGCGGGATTCGTTTGCTTTGGGAAATGTGATCAAGAAGGGGTTGGCATTGGTACTTGCGGGCCGACCGAATGCTGGGAAGAGCACGTTGTTCAATGCGTTGTTGAATGAAGACCGCGCGATTGTGAGTGATATTGCGGGGACCACGCGGGATGCCATTGAGGCGCAGTTGAATTTTGAGGGCTTTATGTTGCGTTTGATCGACACCGCGGGGATCAGGGAGGCCACGGATGTGATAGAGCAGGAGGGCATCGCGCGCACGTTTTCACACGTGGAAAAGGCCGGTGCTACGATGTATTTGTTGGATATGGGCCGTTGTTCGTTGGCGGATGCCGAGCAGGATTTGATGATGCTGAAGCAAAAGACTTCCCGGGTGTGGGTGGTTTGCAACAAGGTGGATTTGTTGGGTAATGTAGACCGACAGCCTTGGTTGGATATGGTAGCGGGTTTGGGATTGGAGGAGCCTTGGTTTGTTTCGGCCACGGACAAGGTTTCGGTGCAGGCGTTGCGGTTGGCTTTGGAGGCTCGTTTTCTGGGTGGATTGTCGGACGTGGGTGATCATACCGTAGTGACGAATGTACGTCACGCCGAATCCTTGGATCATTGCGCTACGGAGATGCAGCAGGTTTTGGACGGGATGGCTTCGGGTTTATCGGGCGATTTGCTGGCCTTCCATTTGCGCGAAGGCATTCGTGCGTTATCGGGAATTACCGGTGAGATCGGCGTTGAAGAGATCCTCGGATCCATCTTTTCGAAGTTTTGTATCGGCAAATAAACGCCGAAAATCAACGATAACCATCAATAACAAAAAATAAATGAAACCCTTGCTAGTCAAGGGTTTTCGCGTTTTTAGACCAACTGTCATTTTTCGTCATTTTTGGCGTTTTGCACCAGTTTTGTTGCTCATCTGTTGGCGAGATTTTATGAGCAACATGTCAGCAACAAATTCAGAACGTAACAAAAAAAATTGCTACACACTGCTACATGCTGCTACATACTGCTACATGGAGCTACATAACGGTGAAATGACAATGACTGCTAGTAAACACCCATATCCGAAAATCTGTGTTTTCTGTCAAGAAGCGTTCTTGGCAAGGAAAAGCACCACTTTGTACTGCTCTCAGAAATGTGCCGCCAAGGCCTATAAAGAGAACAAAAGACAGGAGAAATTACTCCAAGACAAGTCACTTGTAAAAAGCCAATTAACAGCACCTGTAGTGATGATTCAAGCCAGGGAGGTTTTGAGCATAAATGAGGTGAGTTTGTTGCTCGGAGTGAGTCGATGGACAGTCATGCGGATGTATAAAACCAATAAAATTCGCACGATTACCATTGGAAATCGGAGATTAATCCTCCGCGAAGAATTAGATAAACTTTTAAAATCCAAATAGTTATGAAGGTTACACTTAGACAGCGTCTTTTAAAGACAGGCCGGATCAGCCTTTACCTAGATCACTGCCCACCAATTATCCATCCCGAAAGTGGCAAATTAACCCGGTGGGAATACCTCAATATGTATCTCTACAGTCCCCCGAGGGATGAGACGGAGAAACGTCACAACCGTGACATAGAAACTTTAGCACGATCCATTGCTGCCAATCGTCAACTGGATAGGTTAGCAGGAAAGTTCGGGATCAAACGGAGTTCTGAATTTGAAGATTTTTTACCCTTCTATGAAAAGCAGGTAAAGAAATGGGTTGGTAATCCAAACACACATGGTGGTTGGGTGGCTTCCTACAAAACCTTCTTACAGTTTTGTAATAACCAGTGCAATTTTGGTGATATCACGCCGCAGTTTATAAATGAGTACAAAGAGTTTTTAGAGAAAAAAGCTACACGTATCAATTCACCCAAAATGCGCATCTCTCAAAATTCTTGTTATACTTACTACAACAAGCTGCGTGCAACAGTTCGTGAAGCCATGGTGTTCGGTCACATGATTAGCAATCCTTTTGATGCCGTAAAAGGTGTGCAACAACCTGAAACCTATCGTGAGTTTTTAACCAAAGAAGAATTGGTGAAACTCTACAATACACCTGTTGAATCTGATTTGATGAAACGTACTTGTATGTTTTCTGCATTAACAGGTTTACGCTTAGGTGATGTGGTGAAACTTCGTGGTGAGCAGATACAACATTCTGAAAGCTTGGGTTATTTCATTCGCTTTACACAGAGTAAAACAAAAGCCATGGAAACCCTTCCAATTTCAGATGAAGCATTGAGTTTGTTGGGCAATTATGAAGAGAATGCAGAACGCATTTTTGGTGATTACAATTTCCAACGAGACTATGCGAATTTGAATCGGTGGTTGCAAAAAGCTGGCATTCGTAAGAAGATTACGTTTCATAATTTCCGGCACACATTTGCTACGTTACAACTAGCGGAAGGAACCGATATCTATACCGTTTCAAAATTGTTGGGACACAAACACATTCATACTACACAGATTTATGGTAAAGTAATGGATACAACGAAAACCAAAGCGATGCAGAGTATTCAATTGGGTATCAAACCTGACAAGAATGAACAACAATAGCGTTTTATGGCAGTGACAAATTGGCTGAATGTCAGTATGATACGGAGCAAAAAATCGCTTGCTTGAAATTGCGCAGTTGAAAAAACATCTGCGCAAAAGTGAACAGATTTGGACACATATGGACACAGTCTGACACGCTATGAGACGGAGTTCTGGAGCAACTCGAACCCAATAAAAATCAATAATTAAAAAAAGGAAACCACAACGCTTGGCACGGTTTTATTTTTGATGCATGGTGAGTAAATGTTTCACATATGAAAGAAAGTATTACTCACCTACAAGCATTCATCACGGAGTTGGTGAATGAAGCTGTTCAGACCGCATTAGAGCAGCATCAAGAAACGGCCGTTACAGAACTGGCCGAGAACAATCAGAAAGCAGAAGTGCTCAATGCCGATCAGGCTGCGGAGTTTCTGCACATTGCCAAACAGACTTTGTACTCGATGACGAGTAGAAGAAAAATTCCGTTCTACAAGAATGGAAAGAAGATTCTATTTCGAAAGGGTGATCTGCAGGAATGGTTGAATTCAGGTAAACATGAACAGATAAGCAAAATAGAAAAAGATGCCAGGAGCTATGTTCGTCAAAATCCAATTAGACGATGAACCCAAAGCAAGAACCACAAACAGAGGAGATTTTTTGGGTTCCTGGTGCAGCTGAAAATACGGAATTGAATTTCGATGATTCCGTATTTGAAATGATTCCAGAATGTTTACGGCCTCTTTTTATTGTAGCATCTAATAAACAAGAGCGTGATGTAATTCTATTAGGGGCAATTACCATACTATCGGGATGTTTGCCCAATGTGTATGGCATTTATGATAATCGAATCGTGTACCCAAATTTATTCGCCTTTATTGATGCGCCCGCAGGTGCAGGAAAAGGCATTTTGAATTTTGTCCGGTATTTAGCATCACCGATTCATAAAGCCAAGCGAGAGGAATCTAAAATTCTACAGCAGGAATATGAATTGAAGATGATTGCAAAGAGAAAGGAAAAGGATAACCAAGAAGGATTTGTGCCACCACCACCTTGTAAAATGCTGCTGATTCCTGCAAATAATAGCGCGAGCTCGTTTCTTCATACTTTATCTGAGAATAACGGTGCCGGAATATTATTTAGCACAGAGGCCGATACGCTGAGTAACTCCTTGTCGCAAGACTGGGGAAATTTCAGCGATGTTTTGCGGTGTGCATTTCATCATGAAACTGTAGAGATTCAACGAAAGACAAATAAGGAATATATTTCTTTGGAATCGCCCAAGCTCACAGTTTTTCTTACCGGTACACAAGGACAGTTGAAACGATTGATTCCTGATGCTGAGAATGGCTTATTTAGTCGTTTCATGTACTATTCCATGCGGAGTGTCCCAAAATTCAGGGATGTTTTTGAGCGCCGTGGGACAATACCGGGACAGGAGTTTATGCAATTAGGACAGCAGATATTTATTCTTTACGAGTTATTGAACAGGCTTGGGACACCTTTGGAATGTCATCTGGAGAAATCTTTACAGGTAGAATTTCAAAACAAGTTTGCTTCACTGTTAGAATCCTATTTTAATGATACTGGTGATCGAATTTTAGCCTCCCTGCATCGCACAGGATTGATTTGCTATCGTATAACGATGGTGTTGTCTTGTCTGCGATTATTTATTGATCAAAGGGCAACTCCCTCCCAATCCTTGCAATTAAACCAATCCGATTTCAATGTGGCTATGAGTTTAGCCAAGCATTTAATTAGCAATAGTGCCAAACACATGGCGGAAATGCCCGGTGTGAATAACGATATTATCAAATACCGTAAGCTCCAGTTTATGATTGAAATGCTCCCGGATACTTTCACCAGGAAAGAAGCCAATGAAATTGGGGAGGGTTTAGAGATATCATTAGCAACCCTTACCAGGTATTTGTCCAGTGATGCTTTTGAACGCATCGGTCATGGGAAGTATCGGAAAAAAGGTGCTCAGCATAGTGACAATGAGCTAATGAGCAATTGAGTATATGAGTAAACCAATCAATAACCATGAATCAAAATTTAATACACCAAGCCCAAGAGCTACAAAAGAAGGGCTACAGCATACGGCAAATTGCTTCTGAGCTCAATGTAAGCAAGAGCCAGGTATTTCGTTGGCTTAATGGCCAATCAGGCAATGGAGGCAATAACTTGCCCATTGACCTTATTGCCAAAGCCAACACACTTAATCATCACAATAAAAACAATAATAAAATGGAAAACCACAACGACCTCAACCGATTAGAGCGTGAAATCGCTTTGAAGAAATTGCAATTGGAGCACGAACTCGAATTGCGCAAACTTGCCCAACAGGACAAAGAGCTTGAACTCCGCAAACGAGAATTGGAGCTGAAGCATTTAGAGAAAGATGCTATTGCTCGACAGCAGCAAATTGAAGAACGCAAAATCAACCATGGCCTAAAAGTATGGATTGAGAAAGAACGTGCGTTGCTCTCTGAGTTTGATTACGAAGAAATTGAAATAGATCTGGCTTCTTTCAAACGCAGCCACAAGGCGCTAAGCAAACTTTGGGATCAAGTGCAGGAGCACATGGCTGTCTATGGTATAGATACCGAGTCTCATCTGGGGCATTATTATTTCAAATCGCTCATGGACTTGTTTAACAAGGCCTTCGATAACGCTAATGAGAATATTGATGAAGACGAGGATGAAGATGAGTTCATGGTTTCCTACGCATACGATGATGATTCCATAGAATTCCTAGATAATCTCGGGGATTCCGATTTTTTCAGTTGATTTTACCATAAAATTCCCATGGAATTCAGAAAGTTCCGTGGGATTACTTTTACATAGCAATTTATTCTAATTATTTCCCCATAAGTTTACTAGAAATATCACTTGGCATTGTTGGACCTGACTCATCTTTTAATAATCCAGTTTCTGCTCGACTAAATAAAGACTGTAGAATTAATTTTCTATCATCATCTTTTACTTCAGTGTCTTTTAGTAGTGATAAATAAAAAAATGTTAGTGTATGTCTTTCTTCTGCATCTCTTGCAAGATGAAATGAACTAAACATATATTTAGATAATGCTCTGATAGCAAAAGCTATTAAAGAAAGCAGTGTAATGAAAACTACTGACCATCTGACAATGGCTATTTTATTGCCGTCAAAAACAGTATTAAAAATATAATCCGGTGAAGTTATAAGTATGATTGAAAGTAACGCACATGCCACACCAACTATCCAATATAATAGAGTTTTTGCACTATTACCTTGTGCATAATAATTAGTTGATTTTTTTTGCCAATATTTTGCTGGTTTTTCAAGTTTTAATTTCTCCTCGTAAGTTTTTTCTAATTCAGATATCTTTTTCTTTGATTCAGTATCAAAATTATTGAATTCATTTTGAGAGGTTTCATACCAGTTATTAAATAACTCTTCTTTTTCTGTTTTGAATTTGTCAATAGTTGTGACATAATTCTCATAATCCTTGGAACTCTTAGTTAAGTGATCTGTTAATTGAGTTTCAGTTTGATTAATTTGATATTGGAAATCAGTTTTCAGCTGCTTTATTGATTTTCTTTCTGAGTCAATTCTTTTTCCTAATTCTGAGATTCCTTTTGAATCAAACTCATATGCAAGTAATGAGCCAATAAAGTCATTTTTGTTTGATGATCTGAATTGCCCAATTATATATGAACAGGCTCCTGGATAATATTCGGGATGATTCGAATGTAAACCAATCAGAAATTTTGATTTTTGCGAATTAAAAGTGAAGTAATTATTTTGACTGCAAATTTGATTGCGTGTATTATTCCATTGATTTGAAATTGAGTTTTCATCTTCTAGATTGATACAATTTTCTAAAAATTGTTCAATTAGTTGTATAAGTTGTCTGAAGTGATCTAAACTCTGCTGGAATTCGCCCGGAAGTTGACTTATTCCCTGCCAGCCTTCAATTTGTTTACTGAAAAAATCATGTATTGAACTAAGTCCTACCAACTCAATTTTAAAATCGATCTGGGGATAATTGATTGTAACCGAAACAGCATTAAACCAATTAGGTAATTTGCTTTCAGAGATTCTTTTTCTAAATTCTTTGGTAGTCATACATTTGTCGGATTATTGAATTTTCACCTGCCCATTCATCAACATTGGCAAAAGCCAATCGCGAAGGGAAGTGAGTTGTTGGTTTTCTTTGATATTAATTGCAATTTTTTCATTACCAGCTTCTACATATTCACCGTAGTTTTCAACTAGCTCCCTTGGCGGAATTGGATATGATAATCCTTCATCATCCTTGGGATAAACATGTGGTTGAGCGGATCCCCTTGCTTGTTTGTAAATAAAGTCCTGCCTCATTTTTAAAAAACCAAGAATCTGTAACGTATCAGCTATTGTAGTACCCCTTACTGTTGTAAAATCACATGCAAATATTGGTTCCCTCCAAAAATTGATGAAGCCAGCACTTGCTCCTGATGCACTTAATGTAATAGTATTTTCGGGATAGTTAGATTCTGAATAATAGTAAGAAAAATCAAGCCCAGCTGATACAACTTTTATATTCCCATTTTGGTTGCCACCGTTTTAATGGTGTCTTTAGCTACCTTTTCATCCTGTACAAGCTCTTGAATGCGGTCAGCCAACCAAGCGGTCAGTAGTTCATCTTCATTGGCTTTAAGTAACTGAGCCAGTTTAGGGATCCATTCTCTGCGTGCCTTTCGTTCGCCACGTTCCACATTACTCAGCATAGGAGAATCAATGTCTAAGTGGTAAGCCACATGACGTTGCATCAATCCTTGATCTTCCCGTAAAGAGCGAATCTTGGTTCCGAACAGATTATTCATATCTTCCTCCGACTTGTCAAATTATATTCAAATATAACAAACGAAAGGCATTAATAAGAATTAACTATTCCACCGTAAGAATAATTAGGTTTATATGCTAATTGTTAGGGTTATTTTACCGTAGTTGAGATGGATGTATGTACTAGAAAAATTGTAAAGATTCAGTTGCCGAGGATTCCTCGGTAGCTGGTAGAATTTTTAGATAAGTTCAGTTGTTTCCATTATGGAAATAACTATGTTGGATGAACTGTTGCAAAATATGCAATAGTTCAAACGGCATCAATCATCAGAAAGAGATAAAGTATCGTTGTTGTTTTCTATTTATGTATGTGCAAACAAAAGCCAGTTATTTGAAATTACTGGCATTTGTTTGATTAGCTTCAAACCTAATAATTGTAATGTATTAGGTCCCTGGCTTATAAAATATCATTTCCAAATTGTATAAAAAAATTGGAAAAATTTATGCAAATTGTAGGAATTGTTGAAGCTGATAAATTTTATAATGTGTCATAAATTGCTCAAAATATGCAATATTTGTAACTTATATAACACGTTAAATGAAGACAGCACCAGCTATATTGCCTAAGAATCTCAAAATTCTCAAAGAGTTAGGAGAGAATATCAAATTAGCACGATTACGCCGTAGAATAAGCTCAGAACAAATGGCGGAAAGGACAGGAACAAGTAGAAAAACGATTTACAACATTGAGCAAGGAAGTCCTAGCGTTTCAATCGGCAGCTACTTGCAAGTCTTATTTGTCGTAGGTTTAGAAAAAGATCTATTAAAGGTTGCTGGGGAGGATATTTTAGGAAGGAAGCTGCAAGATGCTGGAATCCTTACAAAGAGGAGGGTGAAGTGAGATTTCTAAGTCAAATGAAGGAAGATAGTGAGTTGTTTTATTTTGAAAGTGTTTCTGAGTAATGAGTTGTTTACGTCATTTGAATTAGTCGCGAAATACAATTCTCCAAGTTTAAATGTCATCTACCCAAAAGTAAAAAATCGTATACAGCTGTTTATCTGTTATATGTCAAGTTGCTTGTTTCACTAAAATCATTTTTCTAATCTGTCCGTTATTGATTTGAGGTTCTATATCTTTCATCGTTTGTTTGCTTGGATCGTTAATAATGTCTAATGTATCTAACTCGGAAGTGCTACCAACAATTGACATTGAGTAAGAAAGAGGAATTGAAATCCTTTGTAGTTCTAATCTATTTTCAACTAATGAAATGTCTTTGGTAAATGAAATCGGGTATTTTTCTTCAACAATTTTCTTCTCAAATTTTGTCTTTAATTCTCCCTCAAAATAGTTATCAGAAAATTCTCTTGCGGAAATTAGGCCCGTTGTATTCTCTCGGTATAAAACATTGAGTGCCTTCAGAAGTCCTATTCTATCATGCACATCGTCGATGTTTGTTTCAATAAATGATTTTGTGTCTTCATAAAAATTTTTTGATTTTAACTTGTCGTTTCTATCTGTTGTAAGACCTAAAAATGTTCCATAAAAATATTCGGTTAAGTCTTTTTTCTGAAGTGAGAATTGATCGTCATACATAAAAGGAATAAAATTGCTACCACTTTCAAGGAAGAACCCAATTTTATAAAAATCTTTTGCTGGTGAAAGAAACACATCTTTTATTAGAGTAAGTTCGTTATTGTGAACATTAAAAACCTCTTGTAATTCTGCTTTGATTACGAAAAAGAAAAACTCATTATTTTTTGTTAGACCGTTGCCTATTAGGCAATATCCTCCTGGAATTTTAGTTCTGAAGTGTGCATACGCTAATTCTTCTGCTAATGATGCAGAAGACACAATAAATTCTTTATCTGTTTGTTTCTTGACTTTTGTCATAAGCGAATAAACACTATCAGTTGATTTGTCTTCATAGTCTAACTGGAATGTTTTTGTAGTGCTTGTAAGTGCTTCAAGTATCCTTTTAATTAGAATTTCCTTTTCGAGTTTCCTAAATTTGAGTAAAGAAGAATTAGTTTTTGCAAAAGCATCTTTCTCCATTGTTTTTGGATGAATTTCATGAGCAATTACTCTGTCAATGCTCGCAATTTCAAGTGTCGCTAATTTCATATTTTATGGAAATTTGAAAGAGAAAAGTCAAAAATATTTTTAGTGTAATTCCGAAGATTAGGATTTGCAACTATTACATTACTTAGGTGTTCAAGAATAAGCATATATTGATAAGTAAGAACATTGTTTTCTCCTTGCAAATCCATAAGAACCCAAATGTTTTCTTCCTTTTCAAATTCTGGGTATAAATTTATTGTGATTTTTTGTTTTTCAAAATCACTCTTGTTTACATTGACAATTATTCCTGAGTCTAAGAGTACAATAAAGTTTGGTAAGTATTTATTTTCAGTATTTTCAAATGTTTTAGATAGTTCAGCAAAAGAAATAGAAGATGAATTGATAAAAAACAAAAATGTTAACAGTGGATTTCGATATGGCAGACTTGTGACTGGTTCCTCAACATGAAAACCGGAGTTTGAGGTCTCAATAAAATTTCTTGCAATTTCATCACGTTTTAATTCAGTCTTACTTCGTTTTATATTTTCCGAAAAATCCGCTAAAATATTTTTATTGTAGAAAGATTTTTTTACTTCACCGAAACAAAAAACGGTTTCATAAAAAACTATTTCGGATTTGTCTGCTAGATTGAATAATACAGGGTTCTTTGAGTTTTCGCTTATAATAATGTCAAACTGTGGACTGACTTTTAATGTGCAGTCAATAATATGTCCATCGCAAACGTGATATTTTGGGAATAACTTGTCTTTAAAAAACTGTTTTACAGCTAACTCCACTTCATCACCAGCTGCACGAATGTTTTTAAGATCTGATCTAATACTGTCAGAAAGACGATAGGCCATCTTGATTTTTTCCAAGTCGTGTTGGAAATATTTCAGAAGCGGAATTTTATTAAATGGTTGTATTTCGTCCATGTTTGTTTTTTCTTCTTAGTTGTAGAATTGCACTTTCGCGACAGAATAGCCGATAAATTGCATGTATATATAGAATTAACAATTTTATATATAGCCAACCCCTGTGCTAGAACCCCAACCCCAACAAATCTATACAATAAATATTTTAAATAAAAACGGTAATTATACCCTGTTTTAGGATATAATTAATAGAAGACGTTTAAATAGCATCTCGAATTAATCTTCATCTTCCTTCAAACTAGCCATGGCTTGTATCATCCGCTGTATATCTTCCTGGAAGGATCTGACCTTCGGAATTTCAGGAACATGCATCAGGCCTTTCACTTCGGATACGGCAAAATGATTCCGTTTATTGATTCTAACGGGTTTTAATTTTCCGGATTTGATGTAATTGTCGATGGTGCGGCGACTTACACGAAGCATGCGCATTGCTTCAAATGTATCGATCCATTTCGTTAAAAAGGAATCAACCGGATTCTTTAAAGTTTCTATCTCAGATTGCAAGTGGGCAATCATGGATTTCATTTCAAGAAATTGCTCCATCAGCATTTCATTGGTGATATTTTTCGTAGTTATCGCTTCCATTGTGCACTAAATTATTTTTAATTGTTCGAAAGAAAAAGAGTCTGGACACTTTGATACGCTATTAGACGCAACTTTAGACTCGTCTAGACTATTTTATAATTTCGAACGGTTCAAATATGCAAAAAGTCAATGTAGTGCTGTTTACGTTTGTCGTTCGTTGTAGCTCTTTGTATATATAAAGCGATATTAATAGCTTTAGTTGGCTTTGTTTGGATAGAAAATAAAAGCTTGCAAATACGCAATTGCTCAAAAGCTCAATGGCTCATCGCATTATATTTTGCGCATTTGAAGGCAACAAAACAAGAAGTAGTAATGATGTAACTAGATGAAAAAAATGACAACAAAATACAAGTGTCAAAAATTTAATTTATCTTCGTTATACCGTTCTTTGTTGTTGCTGATTTGTATCTCAAGAAAGTCGAAATTTGAGTAGTAGTTGCTCATTTATTGCTCGAATTATTTCTCGTAAGTCACTGTTTACAAGGGTTTCAGCGTTTTTTGTTTCTTATCGTTTCATGTATCGGGAGTTTGATCCAAGGATTGATTAAAATTAAATCCGAAAATTTATATTTCTTCCACCCATTCGAATTTACATTTGAATGAAAAGATCGTCAATGTTAATTTCATGAGCAGAGGCTTTTATTATTTTTAATTTTCCGTTTTGAAAAGCTTCTTTTTCTTGAACTTTAGATTTGGTATAATCTGAAATCCTGTGGGAAAATATCCGTTCTAAATTTTTTATAATATTTTCAGCATTAGGATCGATAATGCAAATTTTCTTGTCCTTGTTTTTTCGGATTAAGTCATTAAAATGTTCATCAGCATAGTTGAAAGAGTAACCAGCGATAATAATTTTGCCAGAATTTCTAATAGTTTCAACTGCATGGTACCAAATGTCTATGTACTCATTCGATAATACAGGTTTCAATTTTAGCGGAGGTATGATGGAGGGGATTACAAAACGCTTAGTTTCAAAATCTGTATTTGATGAAACAATATCCTTTATAAATTGTACAATATCCACATTCTCGTAATCATCTATTTCAATCTGATTTCTATTGTCAAGCCTTATATACTTTCTTAGGTCTCCATGAAAATAAGTGACATCAGGAAATGTTTGATGTGCAAGAGAAGTGTAATTAAATGTAATTACTTTACTTGCATTTAAAATTGAACTGTAAAAGGGTATTGGTTTTGAGCAATTTCTTTCTTTGAATACAAGGAAAGCCCAAAGGCTCCAACTTATGTACAAGTATTTTTTTATCTCGGTTTCATTTTCATTATAGAAACCGATAAAGTGTTTTAATAACAAGTTTTCAAAATCCATCAAATTTTTGTAAACATGTTTTAATACAGGATGATTAGGTTCACGAATACTTACTTCCAAAACCTTTTTCATTACTAAATCAAAAGTGTCTGTAAAAGTTAATTTGCCTAAATCTATTATATTTTCATCAGTTACTGAGATGTCGGTGAACACATTACTTATCAGTTCAGCAGTGTCTTCGTCTAAAACAACATCTTCTTGAAGTTTTTGTATCTTCTCTAACAGTGAAACTACTATTCTAGCAAGATCTAATTGTTCTTGTGTTAATGTTTTATCAATTTGTACAACTTCAGTAATTTGTACAAGAATTTGATTTACTTCTTTCTTGAAATCAGAGGCTAATTTATCTACAGCTTTCTTTACAAAGTCATCATAATTAAATCGGAGCCCTTTTATAATTTCTCTTAAAGCTGTATCGACTTGTTTTCCAATTTCATCATTGTAAATAAAATCTCGAATTTGGGGAACAAGTTCATTTGCTAAAGGCATATCTATTCCCACAGTTTTTTCTACTCCTGCACCAAGAATTAATAAATTACTCATCTTGCTTCTTTTTTTACTATTATCTGTTTGGGAGATGTTGCTTTTTTCAATTTAGCATTTACAAATGTTTCTAGTTTTTCCACAGTTTCCACAGTATTTTTCATTTGTATTATATGCGACAGCTATTTTTACATGTTGAGTAAAACCCTTAGTTAGATGAAATCCACACATCTTACAATAATTGTGATTAGCCTTTGCATATTTGTTGCATTCTTTACATTTCTCTTTAGGAGTTGACATAATTTATTTTTAAAAGATTAGCAGTAATTGTTTCATTGAATACTGCACTTCTTCAAACCAAACCCATGAAAATTTTTATGTGTTGTAAATTCATGAGCATATTCCAATTCTATTTTCTCAATGAGTGCATTCTTGGACAAAAGGCGAAGTTTAAGTAATTAATTTGCGAAAAGAAGTAAAACCAAATTCTATTTGACAGCCGGGTATATCGGTAAGTTTTGGATTTATGAAAAAATTTCTGATCCACTTGATGATTTATAATTACCAAATAGAAGCGACGATTATTTCAAGCCATTTTATTGTGATTAGTCCAGGGAGCTGTTTGGTCATGTTTTTTTGATATTATGGATTGTTAGATTTCCAAACCACAGATTCAGAATAAAGACCCAGTTCGCTGGAACAAAGCTTCGCCACGTCAGTTACATAATCATGTACTAATGTCTATTGATATTAATCAGGAATTACTCTGCAATTTTTGGAAAGTTTTCCTAATAAATTTGACGAATATTCATCAAAAATTGATGTGAGATTCTCTATTTGGAGTAAATTATTCCTCCCAATAAATGTATCGGCGAGTTAATTCTTGGAAATCACACATATTTCTCTCCATTGCACGTGCACGATGATTTCGCACTGTTACAGGTTTGATACTTAACAGATTGGCCACTTCCGTTGTGCTTAATCCTTGATTATATGCTTTTAAAGTCTTTATTTCTGCACGAGACAATAAAGGTCTTGGCGTATCTATTTTATCCTTATTCCATTGTTCACTTTCAACCACCGGACACATATAATTTTCACAAGCAATTAATTTTTTAATACCTACAATTAGGTCTTCAGTTTTTGTTCCTTTGGCTATATAGCCTGTTACTTTTACTGACTTCAATGTGTCAATTAAGGATTTGTTTATGTACGAACTGAATACCAGGAATGGTATTTGATTCTTGTAGCAGAATTCTGGAATGACAAAACTTTTACCTGATTTTATCTGAAGATCACAAATAATCCTGTCAATATGGTTAGATTGTAATTTTAACAATGCATCCTCAACATCGTATGATTTTATAGTTTCGATATTTGGGTCAATTTCACGGATTCGGGAATCGAGAAATTCAATAATTACGGGATGATCGTCGAGTAGGAGAATAGTCATTGTGAAATGTTAAAAATAATAAGTTCATTTTGATAGCCATCTTCTTCATACTTGTGGAATTTAGCATTTAAAATCCTCATTCGCTCATCAATAATAAACGAACCTCTGCCATTTTGACTATTTATTTTGATTATTTGGTTAGTATTATCCTTGACTCGGTAATTAAAATGAAGGATAACTGATTTATTGTCATTATAAATTTGGAATGTAATCCAGATTGCTTTACTGTGGTTAATTATGTTCGATAGCATCTCTTGGCTAAGTCGAAACATTTGATGTATTTGCTTTTGAGATAATTCCAATTCAATTTCGATGTCCAATTCAATGTGGTATTTACCAATACTCATTGCATTGGCGAGTCCTTTGAAGCTATTTTTCCAATTTTCTACTAGGAGTTCTCTTGGATAAATATTTTCGACCAAACTTCTCAATGAAAAATGTAAATCGCCAATAATCAATTGTGCATTTGTTAATTCGTCTATTGCTCGTTGGTTGGTTTGCAATGTACTTGCTTCATGCAAAGCATTTCGGACCTGTGTTAAGGAAAATCCTATTTGGTCATGGATGTCATTTGCAATCCGCTTTCGCTCATTTTCTACGCCATTAAAATTCATTTGATAAAGTCGCTTTATAGCAATTGAATAACGGCGAAGTAATAAATAGCTTATTACAACTGAACTTATTAACAGGATGACTGCGGGAATAATTATGGCAGCAAGGTTAATTAAAAAGTAATCTTCTGAGATTTGCATTGATGTATATTAACATGATAGTAAAAACTAGGTAGTCGCCAATGGAGAAATAAATGAGTAGTTCAGATTTTGCCCAGTTTTGACCAACTTGAGCCAGAGTATATTCCTCGGCTGTAAAATACAAATATGCTGCAATATGAATTAAAGCAATTGCATTTCTCCTTTGATTCGAAGATTTTAATAAATGATTTTTAATTTCAATTAACAAAACCAGCATTGATATTACGAAACTAACTTGTATCAGTTCTGATGAATTGATTAAATAGAGTAAGATCCCGACGATAGCTGCGACAGAAAATTGAAACACTGCTGACTTCTGACTTGTAATAAAAAAAGATGTAAATACTGTTGCTGAAAATGAATAATAAACATTTTGTCTTTCAATTGGTAGGTATGACAACCAATTGTCAATAATTAGAATTGAAATATAACCTAGAATATTCAGAGACTTCTTGTTTGCTCTGAATGTCTGTGGATTTAGGAAATAAAAAAGTAAGCGTATTGCAGTTATATTTAATAATAAATTGTTAGTCCAAAAGTTTATTAAAATTAGAACTTTCACTACATTAACGGTGAATTAGGTGGGCAGAAGTGGGGACAGTTTGTTGAATCTCCTAAAATTATTCCATCTGTCATATCATTGCCATTGATGTCAACACCCACAACAATTATGCTCAAGACATTATTGCTATTTAGGCAAAAATAGGTTCGGATTTCAACAACACCAGGTTGCGAAATTAATTGATTGTATGCATTTTTATTAATTGCGCAAGATTTCGTTAGGCCCTGAAATTGTTGAGAATTCTGAAATGAATGAGTTTCAATTTCTGCTTGGTTTAAGGTGATTATATTATTTGTCATAGTTGTATAGTCAAGGCGAAACTAAGTTTTTGGTTTTTTGTAAAATTGATGAATTTTCATCAATTTTCAAAGACGGTTTATTCGGTGGTTTGTGTTATGTTGAAAAAAATAAAAATAACTCTATTGGTTTTAAATCTGTTGATGAGTTCTGACATATTAAGTCAGCAATTTGATGTTACCCTGACACAAAATTTGGGTGGGTATACCTCTGACGATCCAGCGATTTTTAGAGAATTCGTTCATTGTAAATCGGTTAATACAGGCAATACTATGTGTATGGGCACTGTAGATGGATTATCCACACCACTTCATTTTTTTATGATGGAAGTTGATTCATTGGGTGTAAAAGTTGCAGCGAATTGTCGGAGCATAGAATCTTTCCCAAATACAAGGTCAATTGTGTTAATGGATTTAAAACCTCTTAAAAGGAAAAATGGTTATGTGGGTTGCGGATATCAATTTTTAAAGTCGAACCCTGGAATTTTAAAGCCACTTACAGTCTTACTAGACGCCACAGGATATCCCACGACTGCTTATACCTATGATGATTCGGGGATATTTACGAGAGTTAGCCAAAATACAAATGGTGATTTTATTTTTGTTGGCTCAAAAGGTAATTCCACGTTCGTTAAAAACGGGAATCGCGTGGCATATGTTGTAAAGACAGATTCGACTCTAATTCAGCAATTTTATATGACATTTCCAAGTGTAACGTCTGTAGAATCATTTGATATTATTAGTGACATTGTAGTTAAGTCAAAAGATAGTGCTATTGTGGCCGGTTCAATTACATCTAACTGTAGTTCCGGTGGTGGGGTTAAAGTACAATCAATATTAATATGTCTCAATCCAAACAATGGAGCAATTCATTGGCATCAAAATGTTTTCAATAGTAATTTTGTATCACCGAGAATTGCATTGATGAGGGATACCTTGTACGTAGTTTTCAACGCAGGGCCGCCCAATAGGCCTGTTTTTAGCTATTTTTCTGCTATCAATGGTGGTTTTGTGGATGGCAAGTTCATTTTGGTAAATCCCATTTTAAATTGTGAGAATCAATATATAAATTTGGATACCGTGTTATTTCAGAATATTGCTTTGATAGGTCCCAATAGAATCTTTATTTCTGGAAAAGTTATTCATCAAAGTGGTCAATTCCCCATAGATGTTGAATTTGAAAAGTTGAATTGGAATATTCAAAATAGTAATGTGTATTTCTCCAAATATAAATCTGCAAATTACGATGGTATGAGTTATTCTGTTTATCATTTAAATTCAGGTTGTATCGGAGGTTCATGTATTTTGCCAATATTTTCCGTGAATTCTTGTGCGTTAAATTCTCACCAGCGGCTATCTACAATCGCATCAAACACTTTTGCTGCGAATAAAATTGGTCCTTATTATTCTTATTTCCCTTGGTTGTTTTCAAATAATTATTTCGCAGTAACTGGTAGAAGTTCAATTAATATTAACTTTATCCCACTTCCACCATTGTTGTCAACCACAATAAGTATACTGACTCCGAGTGTTCGTCAAAGGGCAAGTTTTGCCTTAACTGTAAATTCACTTTCAGTTCAGCAAGCCGGATGTAATGGATTTTACACACCTTGCAATTGTTTTCACTGATTATGTTATTCAGGGTAATTGGAGTAGTTGGTTTTTTGCAATTATTTAAATTCATAATTCTATGTTATGTTGGGTTAATATGGATTTGTAGTGATATTTTTGCTCAGTACACCTATCCTGTGTATGGTGGTGTGATGAGGTCTAAAGGATTTAAGGACTCGATTTCTGGAAACATCGTATCCATCCATAGTGAAACCAATCAAAAAATCAAACTTACCAATTACAAGGATTTTGATACCTCAATCAGTGTGACGGCCAACAAATCCTTGGATTTATTTGTAAAGAAAAAGTACTTTTGCTTGGGGGTTTCGAGTAATAAAACCGCTGCAAATCGCACCATTTTTGTCCTGTCCAGCAATCCTCTCACCGTTTCAGCCTTGGATATTTTTCAGTCCACAGGGAATTCTAAACAAATGACGAGTCCTGCAGGTTCCTACCAATCAATTGAAAAATCGAGGTGTGGAAGTAGTTATGTTCTATACCACCCCAAAACTTGCCACTTTTCTTACACGCCTTCTACAACAACAAATGCGTATCGGGACTTTTCCTATTGTTTTACCGTGGTGGCATTTGAAGACCAAACAGAGGTCCTATTCGATTTGAATTTCGATTCTGAAAATGGACGTAAATTCACCAAAATGCTCAATCGCGGAGAAACCTATCAATTATCGATCAATTACCCCAGAACTCCTTTTGCCAATAATGAAAGCGACTTCAAATTACACATTGTAAATGGAGGTAAAATCACATCAGCCAATTGTCAAAAAAAATTGGCTATTTATTCCAACAACACTGGATACGGTTACACAAAAAGTCAAACATGGCTGCAAATAGATCCGGGCATCTATCCTTTCAGCGGCAATGAAATTGAACAACTACAACCATTACAGTCGTGGGGTTACGAATTCATTTTGGCTTCCGAAGGAAAGAGTTATCAGGGCAACACCTATCATATTTTCAGCTTCAAGGACAATACACTATGGATCAACAATAAAATGTTGAATATTTTGAAAGATACTGTCATCTCCGACACTCTTTTTTACAGCCCCATTTATGTGAAATCTCTTAAGCCCGTTGCCATTACACAATACGTATCGGGAGCAAAAAATCAATCAGCATTTGGAGCACCCGACGATAAAGTGTACGCCAATGTATTGGACTTTGCTAGCATTCCTCCAACCCATGCCTTAACGAAAGAAATCACCTTGCCTATACCTACACCGGTTGGCACAAGTCAAATGAATAGGGCGGTAGTATTTTCACCGGGCAATAATAAAATTGAGTTTAACGGAAAAACCTACACCTTAACTAAAAAAATTGGAAACATCTATTGGGGATCGATTCAACATAATCAGCAAGACCGTCTCAGCATTAAATCAACCACTGGTTTTAATGGATACCTAATCCATACGGGATCCAGCGATACGTTTAAGTCGGACTATACAACTACCTATTTGGCCGGAGTCATGACTTTATTTACCGGCTGGGATTCTTTACAAACACGCATTCGGGTTAATAAGCAAGGCGTCCACTGGTTTGGCGTGGATGATACCGGCGTTGCGATTGCTTGTGTTGGTGCAAACACCAATTTTGCCTTGGAGGCGGGTTTGCGAAAATTGCAAAAGATTACCTGTTACATTGATGGGAAACTCGCAAGTAAATCCGCAGATTTTGATTGGAATTTCACCGATACCGGCAAAGTGAAAATTACCTATAATTATGAATTCGGGGATTACGGCTGCGACAGCGGGGTTCAGTTTTCTGTCAGTCGTTGGATAAAAATTTACCAAAATGTGGATCGCAAGCCATTCTCAGATACCACGGTTTGCGCCGGAGATACACTTCGATTTCTTTCGAACAAAGATTACTTATCTAAGGTGAAATGGTTTAGTCCCACCACCAAAATCACCTGCGACACCTGTAGGACACTGACGTATATCGCCAAGCCTGACGCAAAAAGCCGATACCTGCTCACCATTCAAAAGCCCGCATGCAATGCCTTTAACGACACGTTTTCTATTCAGGTGAGGGATTCGTTGAGGATTGACATGCCGCATGATTCTATCTATTGCATGGGCGATACCTTAAGAGCCTTTTTATCTGGCAGTGGAGGCGATTCGGTGAATTACAAATGGGTCTATTCATTCAATGGCGATACGGTACAATTGAATCACAAAATGATGGAATCCGGACGGTGGGCAATCACTCTCTCCGATGGTTGCACGAAGAAGCCTTTCGTAAAAACATTTGACGTATTCGTTGACACCACCCGGTTAAAAGTTGACGCCATTGCTGATTCGATGTGCAAGGGCATGAAGGTGTTTGATTTGAACATTGTAAAGGCAAGTCCGAAAGGTGGAAAATGGTATGCGGCAGGGTCAAGACTGAGTTCTGTAACCTCCGTTCGATTGGACTCGTTGTCGATTTATCCCAAGCATGTAATTCTTAACTATTTTTATCAAAACAGCAATACCGGTTGTACGTTTAATCATACCGATTCATTCTGGGTGACCGACACCGTGAAAATGGTTTTGGCCAGCGTGACCGACATTTGTAAAGAAACCAAGTTGTGGGATGCGCCGAAGGAGTTCAAATCTGCCAGCGCCGGTGTTTGGTACTCGCCCAATTCGGGTTTGGCAATTGACAGCATGGGTAGGATCAACCCCCGGAATTCTAGCGCGGGGACATTCAAAGTGAATAAACACTATACAAATAGCCAAGGTTGCGATTTTCAGTCTGAAGTACAGATTAGCATCGCACCGGCGGTGTTGAGCATCAGCGGTACGTTGAGTGCCACATCGGGCAAAGTGCCGCTGATCGTGAATTTCGAAGGCAAGAACGGCATTGCAAGCGCCACGCAATACAAGTGGTTATTTGGAGATACAAAACAAGCACCCAAGGACACGGCTTGGGGCGCTGCGGTGAGCTATACTTACAACGATACTGGCAAGTTTTACCCACGATTGGTTGCGTTGGCTGGCGGCTGTCGAGACACTATCAGCTTGGCCGTGGTGAATGCCCGATTGCTTAGCACAAACCAACTGGGCGAGAATCTCACGGTGAACCTTTACCCCAACCCCAGCGAAGTTGGCAATGAAGTGGTGCTCAGGATTGAAGGCAATAGAAAATTTCGGAGTATTACGGTATACAACTCTGTGGGCAGCAGGGTGTCATCGTATCACATTGAAAAAGGAGGAAATGAGATCACCTTGAAAACGTCAATTCCAGGGATCTATTTCATAGAAGTGGAAGGCACGGAGAAGTTATTGAAATGGTTGGTTGAGTAACAATTGCAAAACAATTTTGCTTTATGGGCCATGTTACGTAAGTCCAATAATTCGAATTGAGAGATTGAACGGCATACTCAAAAGAGTCAGGAACCCGCTAAAACGAAATGCGATAATTAAAAGACGGCATTATTGGAAATGCGACTAGGTATTTATAGGAATACTTATTGGTATTCATGTCATAGTTCAGAATAACTCCATAAATATTCATGTGAGCATAAGCATTGTATATGTGTATGCCAAAGCTCCGTTCAATCCCTTTGGATCTTTTTTTGTTGAATTGCACACCGATATCCAGTCTATGGTATAATGGCAATCTGGAAGCATTTCTATCAGAATAGATCGTTACGCCAGGTCCATTGTAAAATGCTTTGAACAATGGCTTTGTAAATGGCCGTCCCGATTCTAAAACGAAGTTCAAATTCCACAATGTTTTTTTACGTCGAGTTGTGTAATTGATAGAACCATTGTGCGGCCGATCATAATTGGCGGCATATTCTTGACCGTGATTGATGTAATTATTCAAATATTTGGTTCGGCTGTAAGTATAATTTACATCTATTGAAGATCGTGTTCCGATGTTTAAATGAGTTGCAGTTTCAATCCCTTTGGATATGGCTGTACCACTAGCCAAATTAGTTCTTTGGTAATAGTCGTTACCGAACAAATTAATAAAATCATAAACGTTCTGAATGTTCCGTTGGTAGATGGTTACAGCGATATTTACTTTTTTAGGATTCAGCAAAACGCCCATTTGGCTCTCACGAGTTGTCTGAGGTAAGATGCTCTTGTAGTCACAATAAAAACTGTAATCGTTGGGCTTTCCGATGAGCCCTTCAGAAATAGTCTGTTTGTTGTTTACAAATCTGTTCAATCCTACAAATGCCTTGTGCTTTCCCAAGAATGAATATTCAACCCCAGTGCGATATTCGTACAAGGCGTAAAAATCAGACTGATAACGCTCATTGTTAAGCCGTTGATTTAGATTGAATTTTAGTTTCCTACCTTGGTAGGAGTAATCAAGAAAAACTGAACCACTTTCAAATCCCGTTTTGTTTGGCATGCTATCAGATGAAAGGAAAGTGGTATTTTTAAAGTTGTTGTGGCTGAGTTCAATCCCCGCTTTATATATAGCGTGATCGAATTCTTTACTCAACACACTCTTGTAATTCCATTCCTTGCTAGTTGTGGAAATGGATAAGAAATTATAATTTATTTTAAGAAATTGATTTTCGAAATCCTTGAAATATAATATGTTAGACCAGGACAGTCGATTACCAATCACGCCTTCATGCCTCAAAGAGATACTTCGAAATCGATAAATATTTGAATCGTTAAATGCATCATTACTACCAAATTCAAGGGGATTTTTCCTGTCATAATTATCGAGGTAATTGATCAATATTGAGTTGTTTTTATTCAAGACAACCCGCGTTTGAATGGATATATCATAAAAATCAGTAAACAGAGGTATGAGGAAATAATTATATGTATTTGACAATATTGATTTTCTGATTGATAGATTCACACCCACTTTATTCTTGACAATAGGGATGTTTGAATTCACCGAAACTAGAAAAGGGCTTGCCGTAACTGCAGTATTATTTTTAATTAATGACGGTTCTTTGCTGATGAATTTAATATAAGAAGAACCACGATTTCCGTAAAATGAAGAAACATCGGAAGTGAAGTATTCAATTTTTCGGATAGCATTGATATCAAACAGACTGACAAAACCCATGCTATGACTCAAATTGGGGATGGGTATATCATTCCAATAAATACTGGTTGAGTAGGCACCTCCACCCCGAATATTTAGACCGGCATTCATCTCTTGACTATTGCTGATACCGGGCAATTTCAACAAAAGATGGATTGGATCAAATGTCCCGCCAGGTAAAATGGCATTTTTCAAAGTGGTTTCATCCAATACGTATGAATTTGAACGAATAATTCCAGTAGATTTTTCTTTGTGTATCACAACTGCCTGGTATGCGACAAGCTCTGGCATGGTGATTACGATGGATGTATCTTCAGGAACCAATATACTCATTTTGAATTCCGTGCTGTCCAAGTCGAATTCAATATGAGCAGTGTCATTCAATATTGTCGCCATACATCTTCCTTCATCATTGGAAACATAACTAACTGTATTTACAATGACCCTGGCATTAGAAACAGGTCTTGCGTAGAAATCGTCCAAAACCTGAATTCTTAATCGGTGTTGCGCCTGTATGCTAAGGCAGGACAGGAATATTAGCCAAAGTAATAAGCCAATCTTTCTCATTGGATATCTAAGACTATATGACCTGGCTTACAATCATATTTGAGTTCTTGTGAGGTGAAGTTAAAGTACTGGCCTGTAGCAACATCTTGATACACCAACTTTATTTTGTAGTTATATTCAGATTGTTCAAAGCCACACGGAAGTCCTGCCAAAATTCGATAACAGTCTTTAAAGTAGTCTTCAAAGAAGAGAGTATCGGACTTGCACACCTGCTTATTCAACTGCAAATAATCGTATGTTGCAGTGTTGGGCAGGCCGATAAATGGCCATACTATTTTAATTTTGCTGGTATCGACATTTCCACCATAATATTTCACCTCATAGGTAACAAAATTCTCTTGGGGAATTGTTTTTTCTACATCAACATCATGGTATCGATTGTAGGTAAACATATGCCCAATCATCGACCCATTAAAATAATCAAACCCACAAGAGTTGCCCACGAACAAGGGGTTTTCCCGATTAGAATAGTTCTTTTCCAGTTGTTTGAGTAGTTGATAATCTGAGTGGCAAACCTGATTTAGCACAATTGGGTAATTTATACGAAAAAAATTTCCCCAAGAAAAGGGATTTAAACATGGTTCATTATTATTTGCGTAAATATAATCAGGGTTATAATACGAAGGAGGCCACAATTGGAGGCGTCCATCGTTTTCACTCATTTCCCAAATTGATTTAAGAATATAAGAAAACCCTTGAATTCTTCCATGGGAGGCATCCGTAGGATCACCATTGGCAGGGAAATAATCTTCAGAATAAAAAAAAGCATCTTTATTTACATTGTCGACCTTATCGATGTAAATCGCGTCTTTATTTCGCTCTATTGAGGATTGTTTTAGTCTAGGAAGTTCGGTGGGCATGGTTTTGCTCATGATATGCCAAGACTGCTCAGAATTTAATTTCCAATGAATTGTGTAGGTCACATCGGGTTTACAAAGTGTAGTTTTAAAAATGCCGTCTTTTGCAAGTTCATCGTCTCCATTGGAGCTGGTTATTCTTACCTGGTATTCTGTTGCAGGTATCCATTTCTCCCAAGCTTCTAACGTATTCCAGGAAATTTTGACCAATGGTAATTTGTTGTTGATCAGAACGGCCCTACAAAATGTAAAGTCTTTGTCTTCGAAATTCGCATCAACCTTACATTTGGTTAAGGTTATACTCAACAAAATACTGCTAATTATAAGGAAGATCTGTTGAGGTATATTTTTCATTTTTATTACTTTGAATATTTCAAAAGTAATATTTTAATAATCGAAGTAGGCAAATTTTACTTTTATTTCCCCACTTGGATTGATCATTTCGATGGTATGGCGTTTTGGGTTTGATGGGTCCACAATCCAAATACTTCCTTTGGGTATAACAATGACACCGTTACCCACATTTCCATTTGGTACGGTGTGGAAAGTGCCCCCCTTAAGTCGTGGCATCCATTTATTATCAAAATTCGCAGGGAAATTAATAATATTTCCGGCGGTATTTTTTATATCCTGTGATCTCGTTTTTCTTTTGTCCATTTCCCAAAATATAGCATAGACATCCTCGTTTTGAGGCTCAAAATTATTGTAAAGTGTTTTTAAAGTGCTTTTTATCTGTTTTTCTGTTGGCGACCCTTTGCAAGATTTTCGGCAAATTTTAATTTCCCTTTTTTTCCAAGTGTTGTAAGCGTTTATATCATCTGCCCCATTGCGTGTTCCGTGAATTTTTCCAGAGATGCCGTTTGCGATGGCCCAATCCCAATCCAAACTATAGCGGTTTTCCGCCCATGATTCATCAAACATATTGATATCTTCCAAAATCGTAACACCAGTAACTTCTAGTCTTTTTTGTAATGGAGTTTGTTTATTGTTTCTGCAATCAATGCAATTTTCTTCATTTTCACCCTGATTCGGTTCGCAAACATTATTAAAGTTACATCCGCTGAACGGCGGTGGAAAACCATTCTGACATGTTGATTCGGAGAAAATACAATAAATTAAATAATCGTCATAATTTTGACTGTGAATTTGAATTGAGTCAATGTTGCCGATTGAATTTTCAAAGTATCCCCAAACGGTATCTTTTTTGATCAACGATTGATAGGTTACGACCCAAGGCGAATTCACATCTGGAGAATCTACCAATCGTACATTTGTCTTATATAAACAATTTTCAAAATAAAATCCGTAAAAATAACCTCTCAAATAATCGTTGTTAGAGAAATTGCTGTCTACAGTGGTGTGAACTTCATCCTCAATATCAAAACTCGTATTACTAATAGATAGAATATTGATAGAATCGTGTTTTTGTTCGTAAAAAGTCTGTGAAAGGAGATGATTTGTTATCCAATTTCGTTTTGTTGTATTTTTAAGATATCCTACATATCCTCGGGCTATCCATTTTAATTGATTTTCAATTTCTTGTTCACTTGTCGCTGTTGGAAGCATTGATGGCGGAGGTGCGCTCATTAATTTGTTATTTACATGGCTACGCAAAGGATTGTCAGTCCTTTTGCACGCAAAAATTAACAGAATTGAAGTGACTGTGAAAATGATCACGTGTTTAGATATGGTCTGCAATTTACTGAGGGACATTTTTTTTATTTTAAGTTAGAGTTTGTTTTCAGAGCGAAATTATGGTGCGCTATTTATCTAGAATTGATAGATTTTCATCAATTTGGCGTGTACCAAGAGATTTTTTGATTTAACAATTCGGTTTCAAAATAATGAAAATGGCATCGTGGTTTAAATGACGCTAACAATGGGCCCGATTTTTCACCCAATAGGGGTCAATTTTAGTCCGTTTTTTTCAGTAGTTCTCGATTTTTTATTAGAAAATTAAGGGGCTCAAACTGCGCTAATAATCTTTAAATTGAGACATGTGGCGAAAAATTTGGTAATTATTTCATTAACTCAAGCGAATATTTTGGATTAATCAGCCATTTATGGTAAAAATCAGTAATACTGAGTAATCCCGTGGTAAAAAAGACAGTCCTGCAGTAAATCTGTGGGAATTTGCCGGAAAATTGGGTAGAAAATGGGAATTTCGTGGTAAAAAATCGGAATTTCTATCGTGTTAACGTTAGGGTCAAGTATTTCTTGTAGGATTCCTAAGAAATCTTTGGATGTCAAGGGTTGGGTTATCTGATTTTCAAATGCAGGAAAAGTTGTAACGCCATTTCATGTTTTTTGAATTATTAAAATCGTCTTACGGCTCTGATTCTACAATAGAAATAATTTTTGTTGCCCAGTTCGATTTTGCCTGTGAGCATATTTGCTGTATATGCACTGAATGTGCCGCCATCTAATTCTGTACTCGTCCAATATCTCTGGGGCGCTAGAGGTTTTGTGATTTTATTGCTATCATTAGACAATACGGAGTTAATTATGTCTTGTTGAACGTAAATTTTGAATAATTCGCTCGTAGCTGGCAAATACCAATCATCGAATTTGTCCGTTGAATAATCAAGACAGGTATTACAAGCGGTGGCATAACCTGCCATCGCTTGTTTGATGGCCTGGCAATTAGTAAATCCATCAGTGGTGGAATTTGCATTGGTTATTTTCTGTCCGTTTGATCCAGTTACCGACCATAAACTACTGTCGGCAAGATCTGAGGTTGATACTATTAATCCGTGCTCTTCCCCTTTTGAATCCCTGTTGACGTCAACAATGATTCCACCACCAAAGAATTCACCGATGTAGTGGGGTTTCGAAATGACTTCTTTTTTACAAGAAGTAGCCAAAGTGAGAATTGTTATTAAGTAAAATATTTTTTTCATATCATTTTTTCAAATCTATTAATTAAGTCTGTTAAGTGCCGCACTTAGGATAAATAATAATCGTTTTTGAATTTAAACCCAGTAATTAGGTAGCAAAGTTTTCCAAGCCCGAAATGATTCTCACCTCAACAGTGTTACTGTGCCGTTAAACGTATACTCCTTGTTTTGTTTGTAGGCTTTTATCAAATAGACATAGGCACCGGAAGGAATGCTGTTATCGGGTTTCCAAGTGGCTTCACTGCTTGTTTTCTCATAGATTTTTTCTCCCCAAGAATTGTAGATATTCAATGTGAATCGATCAAATCCGTAATTGAAAATCTCAAAGGCATCGTTCAAACCATCGCCATTGGGCGTAAAAGCATTGGGAGCAAAAAGAGTGGCAGTGTATTCTAAGCACGCTACGTTACTCTCAGATACAAATTGACCATCACCACTGATCGACTGAACCCGATAACATTTTTCAAATCTCTTGGGCTCTATGAACTGCTTGTCGTTGAATTGGGTATCCATGAATTGCCCCAACACTTGCCAATTACTAGTTTCTATTTGGTGGTTGCCGGAAACGACATACTCCTTTACGCCGCCGCTGGCAGTCCAATTCTCATAGGGTGACCACGTTAATAAAGCCGCCGCGAATTCGCTTTTGGATTGGGATTGCTGCTCCATGACACGTAAGAAAATGACTTTACCAATATTGCTTTTCCTTCCGTTGCTGTTGCCACAACTGTCTAATGCTTCAATTTGATAAGAATAACTCTGATCGATATCTTTACTTAGAAGATCCACGAAATTTGTATCACTCAGCACCGCTGCCAAAATGCCGTTACGGTAGACTTGGTAACCGCGGGCATGGGGAACGTTGCGCCATTCAGTTAAGGTTTGAGTGTTATTTAAAATAGTGCTACGTTTGAGAAATGGCTCAATGGCGGTATCTATACCTTGGGTGATTGTTAAATCTACAGAATCTTGGATAATACAGCCTGTTGGACCAAATAATTGCTGGTATAGCCTTAATTTACCTGGTTGATTGATGACGGCTTGGTTTCGACCATTGGCAAAGCGATTGATCGGAGTCAGTGACGGCTTGAAACAGTACACCGTGGAGTCTGTAGGATCTGCAAATTTCCGTCCGAACTCTATTGGGAGGGGCGTACATCCTTTGGTGAGATTTATGTCGATGCCGGGCTGTGGAGCTGGGATAATTTGTATTGAATCAATTGACTTGGCCGTGTCTTGGCAAATTCCATCCGAAATAATCAATGTGGTGATAAAACGACCTGAAGTTTTATAGGTGTGGTTCGTAGAGCCGAGGCCAATCTGATCGCCGCTTGTTTTAACAATTTCATCAGGTGGTCCACCATCACCAAAGTCCCACGACCATCTCCTATTACCTTGGTTAATATCGAAAAGTGAACTGTCTATAAACTTAACACCAACCCATTGACAATGAGCTTTTTTCTCAATAGAGAATTTGGCTTGGGGCTTTGATTTGAATCGAACCATTGTAGAATACCATTGGAAGTTTCCTTGATTGTCTTCGGCGCGCAGTTTTATTAAATACTCTCCAGATTTTGGTGCTTTTATGTAGATTAATGAATCAGCAGATGTCGTTGTAAACGAATCGTTCCATGGTAATACCCATAAGAATTTTCGGAACTGTTTGTGCGATTTATTTTTGACCAGGGTCCGTCCACAATCTACAGAGGCTAATGTAAAATAGACATATTTGTCGGTATATGGAGTCCAAGGTGTAGCCGGACTAATGGAAGGGTCACCTACTTTGAATAGATTCCAAAAATCATGGTAAATTTTAAAAGTGCCTCCGTTTTTTTCAAGGAGTATAGAATTTTTTAGATAACCCATGGCTGTGCCCATCTTGTCGGGAAATGAAATTTCACTTAAATAGATTTCCTCATTTTCAATTTTGTCGTAGTGGCCAAGGTATAATTTCCTATTGGGACCAGTTGAAAAATAAATTGTTGTTAATCCAAATAGTTCGGTCCCCCAAACCTCTTTTGAATAATTTTCATTGATTACTTCATCATACCCCGACCATGACAAATCTTTATGTATTGTTTGGAAATAGATTGAATCAAATTGATTGACCTCAGTCAAACGAATTTGAAAAAATCCCATGCCAGGGCCACTCAATCGGTCAGAAAAATAAAAAATTTCGCCATTTGGGGAGAACGCAGTGGCAGCTTTTAGGGTGTAATTCCGTGTAGAACGCAAACTTGAATTGCGAAAAGTATTACCACCAAGTCCATCGATCTTCAGTCGATTGTATGCTGAATCTCTTAATGTGTTTAGGTAAGACTGTTGAATTAATTTTCCCGAGGTGGTATCCAAAGATCCAAACATGAGATAATGTGTTAAGCCTTGTTTGCATTGTGCCAATTTTGCAAAAGAGTCTACGATGCCGCCTTCATCAAAAATGATTCTGTTTTTGTCGGCCCATTGCTGTTGAGGGATTAGAGGAAAAAAATCTGATGAGCCAAATTTGTCATATGGTGTGTAAATAGGCGCTTCAAAACCAGTTTGTGTCCACTTTACTGCGGCTATTTCCCATTTTTTCAGAGTGCCAATGGTGGAAATAACAGTACCAACAATCCAATAACTATTGTTCAACTGCAAAACCACTGGCGCAGAAACGAGGATATGCGAACTCCCACCATTGAACCATTTGAGTTTGGATCCAACCATTTTGCTAGAAGGGGAATTTAAAAAATCTGTCTTGGGAATTTGATAGCAGTTTTCATGATTGAACTGTTGTTTATCAATAAAACTAGAATCAGGTGAACCAAAAAAATATACCGAGTTTGTGTCCCAAATCGGCGATATCACGGACTCTCTATATTCGGCAGATGGATTACGGGCATATGCCCCTTCCTTGTTTCCGTTGGGATTGCCAGATTTTAAACTTTGATTTCCAAGGAAACGGTTGAAAATCGTGAACCGAGAAAAATAAATTAACTGATTGTTTAGTAAAACTGAATTTAATGGATGATAAAGTTTGCCAGTGGAAAGACCTTGATTGTTAAACCAAGTACAAGATTTGCAATTAACAACTGTAGGTGGTTCAGTGGAAAAATCCAGTGTTTTTTCATTCCGTGAACGATTATAAAGGGGCCACCAGATTGATGATTTGCTATCGTTGATGATTTGAAAATGTCTGGTATTGCTTCCTTGAGCCATTAGTTGACATGCTCCCGAGGGGAGAAGTAAAATTGTCAACGCAAAAGAGAGAAGCCAATTTTTCATTTATCCACGGGCTTATCTATTAAAATTTAAGAAAAATGAGATCTTCTTGAATGAATTTTCGTAGGGGTTTTTTGATTCAATGAAATATAACCCATTTGATTTTATTTCGTCAAATTTAATGTATTTATTTCCGAGATTGTCTATTATTTGGAAGTCGTCATTCTCCTCGGTTAAGTATTTTAGCTTAAGGGCTAGTAGGTCGTTTTCTGATTCAATAAGAATAGCACTCGTGTTTTGGCGATTTTTTTCTCTTTGAGGTAATTGGAATAAATCACTATTGGTATCAGTGCCGCCCTCTAGGCGGATACAACCAATTGATTCATTACATAAATTCGAATCAACAACACTGGTAATGGGGATTGTCGTTACTGAGGAATTCGCTGACCAATAGATGTTGTTTGTCGGTTCTGAGTTGAGTATGGAACTTTTGTAATAGTAGTTGATTTGATTCGCACCTGGGGAAGAAAGGTTTATGGAGAATCCAAAAGGCCCGTAAGGTCCCGGTAGTGCGTTCCTATGGAAAATATTTCCCGCATCCATTACGTTTGGTGAAATTCCTGAACCCCATTGTTGCCTGACAGTATTAGGGGAAGCTAGAGTGATATTTGGTAAATTCGAGATGTAAATATCTTGTATATCACTATTAGGACACCCTCCTCCAATTAAGTTCAAATCGAAAATGTTGCATTGAATATCGGCTCCAAGATTATAGCCATATGATGCAATTCCTATGGCTGCATTCGAATAATATCCACCGATTGCATTAGAACAAGATAAATGAGTTGTACCAGTACCATTGATTCCGTGATAATAAATTGTGTTTTTATATATTTTACTGTAAAATATATCAATGTTGGGTGGGTTGCTATTTGTTACATCGTCACAATCAATTAATTCTATGCCCTGGCAAACATCTCTAACGCAGAGTACATCTATTTCATTTAAAGAAACATTGTAGTGCTTAGATTCTATTAGGCGTATGCCATAAAGAGTTTCTTCAATATTAGAACTTCCATCGAATAGGATTTTATTATTACATATAAAATTATTAATATCACTTTCACAGGTTATTCCCTGGTAGCATTGTTGAAATTCATTATTGCTGATTTCTATTTGGGAGTTTTGATTGAAATTTTGCTTTGAAACTATTCCTTTAAATAAATTTATAAATTTATTGCCAAATCCGCACAATTGGGGGCAGTTTGGTGGATTCGGTATAGGGGGGTTATTCATTGTTTCACTGCACCAACGTTTACCTGCATACAATCCAATATTTACAATATCTAAACCAGTGCCTCTATGTTGTGATTGATGACTTGTATTTGAAATGCTGTTAATGAAGCTAGTGCCAGTTATCCAGACATTACCTGACGTTGGGTTAGGGCCACTCTCATCGATTAATATATGAGAAGGGAAATGAAAACTGGGATTGTTCATGGAATTAACATATGGTATAAAATTGTTATTCCATTCAAATTTGCTATTTATTATTTTAATCCAATTGTATAAATTTCCAATAATAAAAATAGTGTTGTTACAATTCTCGAAATCAACATTATCCAATATAATACTTCGTTTTGTAGTATTGCCTCCTAATAATGAAGCTGCGCTGAATAAGAAATTATCTAAATCTTTAATCTTTATATTTTTTAATGTTAAATTACCTCCTTCCAAATTGAATCCACCTCCCATTAATTTCGTTCCTGTTGGTGTTGGTGTATTGCATGCATTTGATAAACTAAAGTTATTTGCTCCATCAATAACTAAATTGGACGATGCAGGTAATGTTATTACTTTTCCAACAGCAATGGTGTAGTTCTGGGTTAATGTGATATTTAATGTTGTGTTGTTCGCTATTTGAATATTTGTGCTATGGTTTGTCAATGCACTAATGAATTGACCAGGATTTCCAACTATGGTAGGCGCTCCGGTAGGTGGGGTACACTGACTACTTAAATTAATAGAAAAAACACTAATGGTTATGTAAAATACAAGTTTTAGAGTCGGCGTTAGTGGATTTTTTAATGTTTTCATGTCAAATTTATTTGATTTGGTATCTCGATTTTTTATGATTTTTTAAATGGGTTTGGTCAATTCAATTTATTTTAAGAAAAATACTCAGCGACGCAAATTTTGGACAATTTCCTCGCAAAAAATTGATGAATATTCATTAAATATTGAATGAAAACTCTGTATAATTGTAAATAGCGCTGACGTTATTCACCGTTCGTCGCTGTAAACTGACCATTCTTCGTCGTAAATACTCACGGCCATAAAGTCCCCATTTTACAATTGTTTAACTCGGTTTTATGCATAAGTGATTTACTTCCAATGTTGGGATCAATTTCAGTCCGACGAATAGGGGTTGGTTGGTCCGATTATTCCAATCAGAAGTATAAAAAACTGGTAGGCGACAAAGGCTTTGTGCCATTTCGTGATGAGGTGAAAGTTAGTGCTAGTTTAGTGCATAATACTGAACCTTCATTTGAACTAAAAAAACAATTCTAAATGTTTGATTGACATTACGACTGACGCAAAACAGGTGTTTTAGGCACAGTTTTTTTGTTTTACTTTAAAGCTATTCATCGACTCATTCTTTGTCCCTCCATGGTAAGAAATTGATAACTCATAATCTTTCGAATGTTTATTGTTGCCAATATCCACGTAATCAATTTTTACGTTAACCACAGGTAATTCTGGAAATTCTTTTTGCTTTGCCTCACTCAACCAGAAGTTATAAATCAAAATAGAGTGAACTTCTAACAAATAGCTTGGTAAGCTAATTTTAATTGGACTGTTTGAAATATTAGCGGGAGGAATGTGGTTGATTTCTTTTTTCAATTGATTGTCAATTGAGTGAAATGATGCTCCACCAACTGCCTTCTTAGCAGGTTTAAATTCAATAAAACGTTTCTCTTTCCTAATATCGATTATCTTTTCTGCTGGTAACAATTTATTCTGTTCAAGAATAGCATCAATAATTTTGTCCAAATGAACGGAGTATGTTATATGTATTTCTTTTGCAGCAGCCAGTCCGATATTGAACAAGTTAACGCTAAATGAACTCATTTTAAAATCATTGCAATTATACATTGGGTCTTTTTTGTCGTAGGTGTACTCTACTGGAAATTCACCTTTGTCTGTTTTATAGCTATATATGTAAAATAATCCCTCGTCTATAATTATATCGGGTCTATAAGTCGTTTCCCGCTGAGCTTTAATCTCTTTAAGAGTCTTAAAAGTTATTATAGTGTATATAACAGCGGCTATGGCTGATATTATTGTAAATATGGAAACTACTGTTGTCATAAAATTGAGCTTAATTTATTTGCTCACCTATATCTTAATATATCTGAACACTCAGCAAATATCTAAGCCCAAACAAATTTATAAAATAAAAAAGTAAATAAAAACGGTAATTATACCCTAGAACAGGGTATAATTAATAGAAGGATTAAAATGGTATTTGGAATTATTAATCTTCTTACTTCAAACTAGACATAGCTTGTATAATCCGCTGTATATCCTCCTTGAAGGATTTTATTTTTGGAATTTCAGGAACATGCACCAGGCTTTGTACTTCGGTTACGGCAAAGTGATTCCGTTTATTAAGTCTAACGGGTTTTAATTTTCCGGCTTTGATATAATTGTCTATGGTGCGGCGACTTATTCGAAGCATACGCATGGCTTCAAATGTGTCGATCCATTTGGTTAAAAAGGAATCAACTGGATTCTTTAAAGTTTCTATCGCGGATTGCAAATGGGCAATCATGGATTTCATTTCAAGAAATTGCTCCATCAGCATTTCATTGGTAATATTTTTCGTAGTAACCGCTTACATTGTGCACTAAATTATTTTTATTTTTCGAGAGAAAAAGCGTCTGGACATTTTGATACACTATGAGACGCAACTATAGACTAGTCTGGACTATTTTAGAATTTCGAACGGTTTAAATATGCAAAAAGTCAATGTAGTGCTGTTTACGTTTGTCGTTCGTTGTAGCTCTTTGTATATATAAAGAGATATAAATAGCTTTAGTTGGCTTTGTTTGGATTGAAAATAAAAGCATTTAAATACGCAATTGCTCAAAAGCTCAATGGCTCATCGCATTATATTTTGGGCATTTGAAGGCAACAAAACAAGAAGTAGTAATGATGTAGCGTGATGAAAAAAACGACAACAAAATACAAGTATCCAATATTTAATTTATCTTCGTTTTACCGTTCTTAATTGTTGCTGATTTGTAACTCAAGAAAGTCGAAATCTGATGAGTAGTTGCTCATTTGTTGCTCGAATTATTTCTCGAAAGTCACTGTTTACAAGGGTTTCAGCGTTTTTTGTTTCTTATCGTTTCATGTATCGGCAAATAAACGATTATAACTTGTCATAAAACGGACTAAAAGATGTATATTTGTCCTCTATAAGACAAGTTATATGAAAACGGCACCAGCGATATTGCCTAAAAACTTGAAGATTTTAAAAGATTTGGGTGAGCATATTCAATTGGCTCGGTTGCGCCGACAATTGAGCGCTGATCAAATTGCTGAGCGCACAGGGCTTGGCAGAAAAACCATTTATAACATCGAACAGGGCAGTCCCACCGTTGCCATTGGTAGTTATTTGCAGGTGCTTTTTGTGTTGGGGTTAGAAAAAGATTTCACCCAAGTTGCAGCCGCTGATCCTTTGGGAAGAAAATTGCAAGATGCTGGGATTGTAACCAATAAACGCGCGCCCAAACAAACCAAAAAGTCATGAAGCAAAACCAGACTAAGATATGGGTTTATGCAGATTGGGAGTTCTTAGAAGAAGCTCAATTGATGGGTTTTTTGACTGCACAACGCATTCGTGGAAAGGAAGTGTTTTTTTTTGAATACACAGCGACGTGGGTAAATAAACAAAACCCGATTTTATTCTTGGATCCACATTTGGGGCTTTACAAGGGAAAACAATACTTACCAGAAGAGAAAAACAACTTCGGAATATTTCTTGATTCATCGCCCGACCGTTGGGGTAGGTTATTGATGCGAAGGAGAGAGGCTTGGCAAGCAAAGGAAGAAGGTCGAGAGGAAAGAACCCTGTTTGAAAGTGATTTTTTATTGGGTGTTTTTGACGGACATAGAATGGGTGGAGTGCGATTTAAATTGAGTGAAGATGGGCCTTTTATGAATGATCAGAAAAAAATGGCAACACCACCATGGACTTCACTTCGTGAACTCGAGCATGCTAGCTTGCAGCTTGAACGTGATGAAGCCATAAACGACCCTGAGTATGCTCAATGGTTGAGTGTGTTGATTGACCCAGGATCTTCCTTGGGCGGTGCAAGACCCAAAGCCAGTGTTGTAGATGATAAAGGACATTTGTGGATTGCAAAATTTCCAAGTTCAAGAGATGAAAAAAATACGGGTGCTTGGGAAATGGTATTGCATGAATTAGCCAAATCCTGTGGGATTCATGTTTCGGAGGCGCGCTTGCAAAAATTTTCGGGCAAGCATCATACATTTTTATCCAAACGATTCGATAGGACTATTAACCAAAGTCGAATCCATTTTGCATCGGCAATGACTTTGTTGGGTCTACAAGATGGAGCAGATCATGTAGAAGGTGTTGGATACCTTGATTTGGTTGGTTTTATCATGCAAAACTGTCCTGAAGCGAAAGAAGATTTAGAACAGTTGTGGCGGCGAATGGTATTTAATATATTGGTATCAAACACTGACGACCATTTACGAAATCATGGGTTTATTCTAACTGATACTGGCTGGCGTTTATCTCCAGCTTATGATATGAACCCTAACGAAATGGGTAATGGTTTATCTTTGAATATTTCTGAAAACAGCAATGATTTGGACATCTCTTTAGCTTTAGAAACCGCACATTTGTATCAATTGAAAAGTGATAGTGCAGAAAGTATCTTAAAGGAAATGCGTCAAGAAATTTCTCACTGGCGTACTATTGCCAAGAAACTTGGAATCAGTAATAGCGAGATAGAACAAACGAAGCGTGCGTTTCGGTTGGTGGATAATGGATAAAAATATATTTAATAATAGAGCACGCGCTAGACTATTTTGAAACAAATAAATGAAAATTTACTTAATTTTATACGAAGAACTCGTGTTATATGCTGTTAATCTCATGGGAAAAATAGTTCTATTGTCTCTTTTATTTTAGAAGCGTCAAAAGCCAAACCCAAGTCTGCATAGCCTAATGTGTGAATAGTCTCGGTAAGTTGAATAGGTGCAAAACGTGTCTCCGCTACAATGCCCAATAAATATGGTTTAGGAATATTCATTTCAATTGTGTTGTGCTTTAGTCTGCCAATTACGGGTTTCAAAACTACAGGACTTCCACTTGAACCGGGAATCAAACCCCCGTCAATTAAAAATCCAGGAATTTGTCGCTCAATAATGTTGTTCTGTGCGTCACGCATGGTTTTATCTACATAAATTTGTCCAAGTTGTGAAGCAACAACACCTTGTCTGACTATTGGAAAATTTGTATTGCCTTGTTTAAATGAGGACGGATAGCCTAATACCATTATATCTTCTCCTATCGTCAAGTCTTCAGATTGAATTATTTCTGTAGTGACAAACAGAGAATAGTCAACCCATTTTTTTTCTAGGTCGGGATGGGCAATAATTAATTCTGTAACATCAATTGCCAAAATGTCTATGTGTTCATTAGAATGTTCTTTCCAGTTTTTATTAGTCGTCCCAGAGTAAGTCAATGGAAAATTAATTTCAACACCAACAACTTCTTGAGCTGCATTTTTCTTATTCAGATGACAAACTATATGGGTAGCAACATTTCTTTGCGCAGTTTCTTTGTGAAGTACATGTTTATTCGTTACTAAAAATATTTTTGCGGATGTTTCATTGATGTCTCTTTTCACGAGGAATCCAGTTCCGAAATGGTTCCATTGATTGTAAATTAGGACTGTAGAGTAAGTCCATGTTCTTGATATTTGTGACATTATCTGTTTATTTTAATGGCTTACAAAGTTTTTGGGCTCGGCGGCCGTGCAGTATCGAACCACTTTACATTCTACGAGCTTGAACATAGTTAATAATTACTACCAGTTACAGCAAGCATCAACAAAAAGTTTATACCGATAAATAATTGTGATTGCAGCTTGCATTTCTCAATGCATTGCGTCAAACTCATGTTAGCAGCAATATTTATTTTTTTGTTTTTAATAGTCCGTTGTCCTTTAGTTCTTGAAATGTGCTTTTCAGTTCTGCATTTAATTGAGTTATATATTCTTTACAAATGTGATGATACAAGTCTTCTTTTTCGTCTGTTAACTTCAATTCAAATACTCCGTCCTTTAGTAGTTCCAAGAGCTTATTAAAAACTGACATAACATCATTAGGTTTGTCTTCAGTCAGCACAATGTCTAACACGGTTTTGCCAACCGCAAGTTTTAAAGTTGCAGTTTTGTCTTTTCGCTCAATTGTTGCTTTATGTGTTGCCATATATTTTTCCTCTTTCACCGAATGCGGCTTTGCCGCCTTCTAAAGTTTTCATACTAATTATTTTCCAATCTAAATTTGGTTTTTTACTTGAATTACAAATTAAGCTATTTGAAAATGGATTGCCTGAATAAGTGAAATATCCACTTTTATCGTGTTCACGATAAATGGAATTATACGGCAAAGTTCTAACTGCAATATTTGCATCATGCGTTGCAATAATTACTCTTTTACCACTCCTGGCTTTTTCTTTTATTAAAGGGACAATTACTTCGCTTATATAATCGTTTCCTAAACTTCTTTCAGGTTCATCTATTAGGTAAATTTCTTTGTCTTTCATTAGTTCATTGTGGAGAAGAACCATTAAAGATTCACCGGTTGAGGGTGTATAAAAATCACTGTCTAGAGTGAAGTGTTTATGGAAAAGCAATAAATCATTAATTGATGAAATTGTCTCGGAACTTTCAACCTTTTTAAATTCATCAATTTTTTCAAACAATGTATTAGTATAAATATGTTTTGAAATTAACTCGATTTTAGTGGCTACTGATTTTTGTGGAGTTTTTGTTTGGCTTGTAAAATGCTTGAATTTTACATCCGAAATTTTTCCGTTTTGGATAAGTAAGTTTGTTTTGCAATACAATTTTCCTTTATCTCCTAAATTGCCAATCTCTTCAATAATTGGTGGAATTGTTTTAGATATGTTTTCAATAATTTTCTTGACATCCTTTTCAATACTTATTCTATTGCTTGCATAATCCGCAAAACCTGTTTTAGTTGGTTTTTCGGGTTGTCCAGTTTTTTTTGAAATTTCCTTAACAAATAGTTTGATTAATTTATTGAAAAAACTAATGCTCTTAAAGTCAGTAAAGCGGTTATCAGATTCTTCATTTATTTTCTTCAGAATTTTGGTTACAACACTGTCTAATTCATTTAGAAGATCTTTTCCAATAATCTCTTTGAGTTTTACATCTTGAGAATAATAATTTTTGAAATCTTGAAAAATTTTCAGTTTATTCTTAATGTCATCAAAGCTTCTTTTTGATGATTTCTCATCAAGAGGTGTAAATTTGTCGACCTTGATATTTTGGGATATTTTATTCGTTGCATCAACTGAATAGTAAAACAAATAGTTTGACAAACTAGTAATTTCTTTTTCCGTGGCATTTCTTAGAGAAATCAATTCAGAGGAACAACTATCAATGCCCAATTTTTCAATGTCAATTTTTAGTTTTGAGCCTTTAAGATCAAAAACATCCTCTATCTTTTTAGAACTGGATTCATAGACTTCTGTCTTGAAGCCTTTACCATTGTAATATTTTGAAAGAGCTTTTAAAATGTCTGTTTTTCCTGTCCCTTTTGAGCCAAACAAGATATTTATGTCATCGTAAATATCTATGTCCATTATTTCTGCCGCACTATTAAAAGGGTTTATATGAATAGTTTCCTTATTTTTTTTATCTAGAATAGTTTTGATTGTCCTATCATCCTTTTCTAGCAACAAACAAAACTGCTCAAAGCTCTCAACCGGTAACCTTAATTCAGGCAAATCTTTAGAATTACTTACATAGTCATTCCAGTTCTGAACGTCTGAACCGTGGATAGAGTTGTGTCCGTGATTAATATAAATACCAGCAGAGATAGAATTAGAGGCTTCCTTTAAAACTCGTTTTGAGTTAGAAACTTTATTCAAAAGTTTGTCAATGTCTTGGTCTGTTAAATTCGGTTTTTTCGAATGATAATGGACGATGAAAATTGTGTCAAACGCTGTGAAATTATTCACAACATCGTCAATACTTATTGTAAAAGTGTCCGCGGAAGTAGCTCCGATAATTTCATTTACCTTTTTTTCAAATGCTTCGGCATTTTTAGGATTCACTATTGTAATTAAATGTGCTCTGCGTTCATCTTCAATTATGTCAAATTCTACACCTGGCCATAATTGACAAATACCTTCAACACTGTTTTTGAAATCTATATATTGTTTGTAGTCAAAATGATTGTGGTTTGTAATTGCCAAAATTTTAACGTCAGTTTCTTTGATGATTTCAGTAAATCTATTAACGTCAATATTGCGATGTTCTGAGTCGCCTTTCTTTATCTTTTTAGTATGTGTATGAATGTCTATTTTCATTCTACTTCACTTTGTTGTGACGTCCTAGAATATTACTGCTAACATGCTGACCTTTCACTTTTCATATTAAAACCAAGCAATTAACAAATATTTCTATCCAAACAAATTTATACAATAAAAAAGGTAAATAAAAACGGTAATTATATCCTGTTTTAGGGTATAATTAAGAGAAGACGTTAAATAGCATTGAAATTATTAATCTTCTCTTTAATCCAAACTCGCCATCGCTTGTATCATCCGCTGTATATCCTCCTGGAAGGATCTGACCTTAGGAATTTCAGGAATATGCATCAAACCCTTCACTTGATTAATCGCGAAGTAATTGCGTTTATTGACACGAGTAGGTGTGAGCTTGCCTGCTTTGATGTAATTGTCTATGGTACGGCGACTTACACGAAGCATCGCCATCACGTCATAGGTGTCCACCCATTTGGATGTAAAATCGTCAACTGGATTTTTCAAGCTGTTGATTTCGGCTTGCAAATTTGTGAGCATCGATTTCATTTCGATGAACTGCTCCATTAGCATGTCGTTGGTGATATTTTTTGTAGTTATCGCTTCCATTGTGCACTAAATTATTTTTTATTTTTTTGAAAGAAAAAGAGTCTGGACACTTTGATACGCTATGAGACGCAACTTTAGACTAGTATAGACTTTTTTAGACATTTCAAGTTCCTCAAAACAACAAAGATTGTTTTTCATACAGTTGCCCAAATAGGACGAACTAGGGCGAATGAGGACATAATGCGAAATAATGCTCTTTAAATGGATGCGAGTTTACCTTTGTTTATGTTTGTTTATCTTCGTCTATGTTCGACTATATAAACACCTTTTAGTGCTTCCTGATATTTTTCGTTTTTAATTCAGTTAGAGTAGAGGTCACATTGGTGTGTAATTAATTAAAGCTAAACATGCATAATAAATCAATAAAGTTTATTGTGCAAAATTTAGTTTATTAAATCCTTGGTATGTATGAATAACGAACATTATTAAGCAGCATTAACAGTCTCCTCCAATTGCGAACGCAGTGCGTTCGCAATTACATTCCAATAAATACACTCAGTATAAGTTATTGAACGTTCTAATAGTAAAAACTTCATCCCCAATGTTCATTTGTTCAAATTTTCACTGTTCATCGGGTACTGTTATGAAGAGAAGATGTGAAGTAAAAAACAGAAAATGTTGACGACAAAATACAAGTATCAAAAATTTAATTTATCTTAGTTTTATCGTTCTAAATTGTTGCTGATTTGTATCTCAAGAAAGTCGAAATTTAAGTAGTAGTTGCTCATTTGTTGCTCGATTAATTTCTCGAAAGTCAATGTTTACAAGGGTTTCAGCGTTTTTTGTTTCTTATCGTTTCAGTGAATAAAGGATTAATCTAACATTTCATTTTCTAACTATAACCGAACGACCTATAAAAATACCGTTGTTGAAATATAATATTGTATCATTATGTACTCTTGTGCTGTCGACATTTACATTCTGAGAAGCCATGAAATCAATTCTTGCTTGCATTATATAAATATCTCGTTTTAATCTTTTTGTCGTTTTATTATTGAAGGCAAATAATATACAGATTGTGGTTAGAATAATTGAAATGGTGTAATTCATTTTTATATTGCTTGAATTGATGTAATAGTAAAACTAGATAAATTCACGCCAGTAATCTGTTCTCCTATTGCATGAGATTCTACTGATGGGCAACCAATTAGCTCAGGAGGCAAGCTGACATTATACATATAGCCATATTCAGTAATTGTATACACCGACCCGTTAATTTCAATATCAAATGGAATAGGATCCTCCGTTTGTACAACGGTTCGGCCTATTAAATTTCCATTTGCGTCGTATTGATATGTTGTAACCGTGGAAGTTTTCGTATGTAACATATTGTAAACTTCTACTGCGATTCTCGCAACGGCTATGATTAAATTCCAAGTTTCAATCGGAGAAGTCTCGGCAGGTGGGAAATTCGGATCTGGAGAAATTGTAATGTCATTATTATTAATGTCAAAAACCGTAACTCCATTGAGTTTGCCAAATATGTTATAACTGTTTGGTAAATAATTTGAATTAACGCCAACAATTATTTTATTATTTATTGGATCATACCATTTTAATGTTTCAAAAGTACTAGTTACTTGACCAAAAGCATTTTTTGCAAGTGAAGTGCATTTTAATACTCCATTATTTTGCGCTATTGATGGCATCGTGCCAAAATTGACTACATAATTATCAGCCGAATCAATTTTAATTAAAACGCCATCTAAGCCCGTATTTGAGATGCCAGAAACAGTTAAAACACCATTAGCGGTAGAGAGCACCGAATTACCACACGGGTACACTTCGAATCCATTGAATTGCATATTTTGATTAATTATTTGATACAAAATTGCATTACGAGATCCAGTTGGGCATGATATATTTATATTATTTATATCGTCTAGTTAAATACTAATTGAATTGTAGGGGAAATATTTTGCTGGTAGCATTAAGTCGTAAAAAAATCTGTGGAAAACCTTAATTGTTGCTTCAAACTTATTGATATCGTTCACAACCGAACATATTTAGATATTCTCCATATTAGTCCCTTTTGTAACCAGTTGTACAAGTGTTGATCAGTCTAATGCCGAGATATTCAGAGAAACAGATTGCTCATCCCTCAATCATTTCAAAGCAAACTCAGCATCGGTGAGGATCATTTTGGTGAGATCAACCGTGGGGATGATGAAAGTAGCGAAAGGGGTGCCTTCGGTCTTGCATGATAAGACCCCTCGAGCGGTGCCGGTGGTAATGGTAGCGATGTGTAATAGGAATGGCTTGGGTATCGTGATGCTTGAATCAGTTTGCGGCAATCCTTCCCAAGAATTAGGTTCAATTTGAAAATGACAGCTGCAAGCGATTTTAATAAACACCTTCTGATTTTGATGGAATTCAAACGACATGAACGTCCCGATGCGCTTTTGTTGTAGGTCCAATTTGAACTCTATTTTGGATAGTAACTCTACAGGCGCTGGCGGACTAAAATGCTCTGCAATGATGGCGAATTGCTCCGTTTTGATCTGTTGAATGTAAAACAGGATGCTGGATATCTCTTGTTTCATGATGCCGTTTCAAATTCGAGGAAATAGGGTTCGTTTTCAACAACCATGGTCTGCGAAAGCCCTTGTGTTGGATTCACATAAGTGCCAGCAAAGGTGTGCGTAGTGGTCATCTGGTACGCCTGGTTAAGCGGTTGCATTGAAATAGACTCTACACCTTGCTTCTCGTAAAAGCTCGCGAGTATAGGAATGTTCAGGATGTTCTGAAGTTTGATTTGGGTTTCAATGGTCAGGTTTTCGTTGCCGCTGACGATTTTGCTAATTTGCTGCGGCGACACTTGCATGAGTTCGGCCAATTCACGTTGCTTCATTCCCAAATCATCCAATTTCATTAGTACTTTGAGCGCAATTTTCCTTGACTCTCTCAGCATTTCACGATGCTTGATGCGCTCTTTGTTCTTGGCGATGGCATCAGACGGATAAATTTCGCTGTTGTCGAATACTTTATTTCCAGTTTTCATGATTCTGCGATTAATTCAAAAAATGCGTCCTTGTTGTGTGTGTCGTTGATGTCTAAATATATACGTGCTTCGGATAATTTGCTGAGTTCTTGGGCTGTGCTGGGGTGATCTTGCATTCGTTGTGATATTTTGATGGCTCCACCTGTGATGATAAACAGCTCATCGATTAATTTTATTGCGTATAGCCTCAATCTATTGTGGTTAATTTTTCCTTTTCGAAGCGATATGGTTTTGTTGGTTTCGGAATATTTCAAAGGAATGAACAAGCGTTTAAATTGGCCATCTGATTCTGCGATGTCATTGATCAAATCTTGCATTTCCTCAAGGTTTTCGGATATCTCTTCAGCGAATGCAATAATATCTTCTATGCTGTTTTCTTTCGCGAATTGGTACAAAAACTCGGTGTTATTCCATTGGTTTAGATTCCTATCGTATTCATTTTCATCATGTTCATTGTAATGAAAAGAGTACAATTGGTTTTCAAAGATACGTGCGATTTTCATAAAATCAACCTATGGGTTTATTTTTTTCAGTTGTTTGACTCGTTTAACGCGATCACACCAAGTTAATGCGCTTATCGGTTACTTTCTGATAGGTGCTGCCCGATTTGCGATTTTTGCAAAAATTTTGGACGTTTATGCACGGGTCCAATAGCTTTGGAAGCTATAATTTTCCGGTTTTAAAATATACAGTGGAATAGTGAGCTTTCTTGGAGGTAATGTAAGGAATTACAATATAAGTTGAATTAGAAATTAAATCGGTTGGATTTACGAAATATTCTTTGATATTGTTAATTTTCCCGACTTTTTGAGAGGTGTTTTGTGAGTTAGACTTTCCCTCATGTTGTCCTAGAAATAAAGTTGGTTATTCCTTGTAACATGAACACAACTTGTTCTTTTGTGTATTCTGAATATTGGCCATGTGCAGCTTTATTTCTTAGGTCTAACCATGAAGTAATACTCTTTTGGTCAAGTTTGTTGTAAATATTAGCAGATGCTAATTGAGAGTTAATTAAGTCTGCTTTTTTTGGAATGGGTTTTCCATCTTTTATCGACTCAATTGGAATTGAATTTTTTATACAGAGTTGTCTTAAATGTTCTTCTAAGACGCTTCCAGCCATAACGGCAGCGGGGTCTTTAAATCCTTCGGTTAGAAGGTATTCAGCCATTTCAAGGAAATTAGAAAATATTTCAGCAGAAATTAGCCCTTTCACAGTAAATGCCCATCCTCCATCTATTTCGTTTTTGACAGCTTTCAATATTCCTCGTCCTTCTTCCGTGAGATACGGTGAGGCGTCATTTACTTTTTTATTAAATTCCATATAATATGGATGTTCAGTCCCAAATGTGTTTTTTAGAAAAGATAATGAAGCTGACCTGAATTCATTAAACTGTTCGGCTGAAACATATGAATTGTAATCATTTGTTCTTTTAGTGCTTAGCACTTGTCCAGCGATACTGATTAATTGGTCAATTCTTTTTTTTATATCTTCGAGCTTCATGTTCATATACTTATTGTTATTGTTTTGTTTCTAATTTGATTGAATGAGTTTTATGAATTTATTAAACATATGGACTAAGCAAATGTATTAGCCGCTGCGAATTGATTTAAGGATAAAGTTAAACAAAACACTATGTAATATGCCTTGTTCCGTTGAAATAAGGCAATTGATTATAAATGGGCGTTTATGCTCTGCCCAAGTATCTTTCTAACTAAACCCTTACAAGCTTCAACAAGGGTTCGAATGCGTAGAGGGCGGGTCTTCTGCCGGAGGCGTCTTTGATGGTTCTAAGGATGCCCCTATCCAGTAATAAGCGCGTGAACCTTGAAGCCGTTTGAGCTGGGATTCCGCTGTCGTTGGTAAAGCAATTGTTTATGAATATTGGGCTGGCAAAAATGAAGAAGGACGCTACTTGCTTCGTAGCTAATCGATGGTTGGGTTCTCGACCGCAAAGCATGATTTGAAAAACAGATGTTTGATTAACCTTAAAATTGTCTTTTAAACACGAAATCCCGTCATTTGGATAGGTACTGTTATTACTAGCTTTTAAAATAAGGCTTTATTTTTTAATTGAGACTGTATTATTTCAAAATTGTAGCCGTATCTCTTTGCAGCATTATCTACAAGAGAGGTGAACCATCTCGGTGCATTTGGTGCCACATGAATACGTTCAATCAAAGTTTCAATATCAACTTTTATCTGAAGTCCATGGTCAATTGTTTCAATTGTAAAGTCAAGAGATTCGCCACTAATAGGCCATTTTGAAACTAACCCTCTTATTTCTTTTTCATGCTCAAAGCTTTTTCTTTTATGGACAAATGGTCCCAAAATGTTACTGGCATCTATACCATCTTTTTCATAGTTGATGTATCTTACTTGTCCGATAAAAACTTTCTCGTCATCTATAATACTTTTTTTGTAGCGGTTATACGTGGACTGAATAGCAATTCCTTCGTCACTTTTTAAATACAACTTCCACATAGCGGCTGATTCATGTTCATTTGCATGCCAGCAATTTACAGCCATATATCTTGGCCAATTTTTATTTATATTGCCCATTCTGTTCATTGCTTCCAAATATTTCACCTGCCCCTCTTCAGGAAGATCTTCAGGAACGAATTTTCGGGCTTCTACATTTGGTTTTGGCCAGGAGCCTTCAAAAGGATCATCAAATTTGTCGCAACGAGTAAAATATAGCCGTCTGCTATCAAGTAGTGATATTAGTTTCGTAAAGTCTAAGTACCTCCAGATTTTAATATTCTCATCTTTAGGTTGTATAAATGTGGGATGTAATTCAAACATATTGTAGGTTAATTAAATTGGCTATGATTTGCGTACCCGTGAACCAATGCTCTAAAAAAGCCAAGCACATTACAAATGTCTCACCCTTAATAAATAGAAGCAATAATAAATGTAAACAAAACGTAATTATACTCTGAAAAAAGGTATAATTGCTATTAGTCTTTCAAATTATAAACAGGAATATTAATATTCACTATCTCCTAAACTAATCATGGCTTGTACCATTCGCTTTATAACCTCTTGGAAGGATTGGATTGATGGTGTTGGTTCTGTGATATGCATCAATACCTTCACTTGATTAATTGCAAAGTAATTGCGTTTATTGATTCTAGTAGGGATGAGCTTGCCCGCTTTGATGTAATTGTCGATTGTTCTGCGACTCACACGAAGCATCGACATGACGTCTGAAGTGCTTACCCATTTGGTTGTGAAATCATCCACTGGATTCTTCAAGCGGTCCATTTCTGACTGCAAATTCATGAACATCGATTTCATTTCCATCAACTGTTCCTTGAGTATTTCATTGGTGTTTTGTGTCTCAGTATTTGGTCCCATTGTCGACTAAATTGGAATCATTATTTCGAAAGAAAAAAGGGGCGAACAAATTGGTACACTTTGATAAAGAAGTATAGACTAATTACATATGTAGGCATTCTGGGTGGGTTTACCTGTTGGATACACTTGATCTGAATTCCTTGGTTTTTGCCGTAATACAAGAAGTTGTTGGGTAGAAATTTTGGGCCATTATCACACGTGTTTTATACGGTCTTCCACTTCATTGTTCGAGGTCTTTCAACGTGGAGATTTCTGTGCTTCCCGATTTGATACTCCGATTGTCTGCCGTTTTCATTGGGAAGGGGAAATGGGGTGAGTGAATTTGGGCGAGTTCGCAATTAGGGTTACTTACAATACTCACTAACTTTTGAAAGATCAAAGTCAAAAGGGTAGTCAATTTTTGTTGAAATAGTATGTGTATGAAGGTTTATTGTTTTCATTCAATCTCTTTTAGTTGAGATTATTTTTAATTTGACACACAACAACGCTTTACAGATACCTGAATGTGAAGGTTGAGAACAGTAAACTCGCTAGCCCTACTTATTTTTTTTTGAAATACCCGTGTTTGTATTAGAACTGGCCCGCCACTTTAGAGTAAGTGCTTCTAGCCGTATTTTTATTGAATGTAGTCATTTGCGTTATTATAATTCATAACTGTTGAAGGATATGTTGTACTTCTAACATCGGTATGCTTAGTCGTGACTTTGATAGAATATATAGGGAATGATGCGGTTGGGAAAAGTGGAACAGTAATAAATTCACCCTTCGCTATTTCCTCATTTATTTTGAAGGTTAATTTTTTATTTTCTAGAGGGGTTAATTTTTTGTTTTCAATACTAGCTTTTGAGTTCTTTATTTCAATTTCCACAATTATTTCAATTGCTTTAATCTCCGTATTCCCATAATTATGAAATTTTACTGCGAAATAATTACCGTCAAAAAGTTGCGTGTCCGAAGCAAGGTCGGGAAAAGATTGTTGCATTGATTTTTTCCATGAATCGCTTAATGATGTATCTATGTATTCGTACTTGAAGTTATATTTTGGATCTTGTGATATACTTTTTACTAATTTCAAGTCTAAAGATAGATGTGCATTTAGTTGAAGGTCAGTCTGCTTTTTTATTTGTATAAATGTTCTGACCGTGTAAAATACATATAAGGCATTTAAGATTACTCCTATTGTTGTAATGATATTCGTGTAATTGTTACAAAACCAAGTTGTGAAATGAAATGCTTCGTTTTGGGTTGCCGTCGATTGTAGTAATATCATTTTATTTCAGCTTTAGGATTGTATTTCTGATTTCTAGGAAGTCTGCGAACCTGTCTTGGTTTGACTTGTAGAAGAAGATGGATGAATTTGCATACATTAAATTCATTTGACAGAAGAATTCTTTTTGAACTCTTTCAACTCCATTTTCTACAATCTTTCTGTCGGTAGAATTCAATGCAATTTCAATTTTAATTATTTCAGCTATCCACACTGTGTTCATAGTTAAATTATCAACACCAACTACAATGTCATATAATTTGTCCTTGGTAACAATTAGTATCTCGACAACTAGTCCTTGCATTTGTGGATTTGGGTTCTGAGCAATTTGCACAAAAGTCTTTAATGGTAAACCTTCGCCAGAAATTGATTCCGCCATTTTATTTAATGCGATAATAGTAGTTTGGTCGGCTTTAATAGCTGCAAGTTTTTTTGAAATCTCTTGAAATATGTCTTTCATTTATTTTGTTATTTATTTCGGTCTGTTAAAATTACTGATGATCATTTCTTTAGCAAATTTATTCAATAATTTGATGCTAGTTGTGGACATAAAAATAAAATGTAAAAAAAGTATAAAATTATTTTAAAATTAAATAGTGATTAAAATTCAAATATTGGTATATTTTATATAATTTTTTATTTGAATGTAACTCTGCCATGCCGGTCCAGTCTCTGACGTTTTACCTGAACGCCGAATCATGAATTCAACTTCTTTAAGTAGGGTTCTAACGACGAGAGTTCATTTGTTAAAATGTTCACTATTCGTCATGTTGTGTTTAGAACAAAAGGTGTGAAGTAAAAAAACAAATAATATTCACAAATAAAAACAAGGGTCAAAAATTCAATTTATCTTGGTGTTATCTTTCTTTATTGTTGCTGCTTGTGTAACGCAACAAAGTCGAAATCTGATGAGTAGTTTCTCATTTGTTGCTCGGATTACCTCTGAAAAGCCCCTACAGGCAAGGATTTGTGAGTTTTTCTTTTCTTATCGATTCATGTATTGGGCAATAAGCTTCCATTATTACAGAAAAGGCCAACCGCGGTGTTTTACTTGGAGACTGAGAAATAGTACATTCTATTGTCGTAAATCCAGTTTTCAAGTTTTGTTGGATCAGGTGATTTCCATACTTTGAATCCTTTCTCTGTGACACGATACAACGTAGAAGATCCATTATTGATCGATTGGCATAAAGTAGCGAGTTTGTGAGTGCATTTGCTGTCATTCATTTTAATTACTTGACTGCCATGAGCAGTTCCACCCGGATTATATCCGAGAACTATACTGAATAATCCAGTGTCTTTTGGGATGATGAATGTTTTGAAAACAATGCTGTCATGGGAATCTTCGTAATCAATTCTGAATACATTTCCCGATTCTGAAAATTTCCCGATTGTTGAATTGATAATGAATTTGCGGTTTGCATATTGCGGATCATCCTCCCGAAATAGGAATTTTGAAGTATCAGTATGTTGGTACATGTAAAAATCACTATTGAATTCAACACCGCTATAAGTGGCAATTTCGCCAGTCTCAAAATCTTTCATGTGTACTGGAATTCTTGCTTCTAGCCAAATTGTATCGCCGATATGGATAGTGTCGTTGGTGGGATATACGTAATATGGCAAAATGGGAGAATGAAATTTTATACATTCCGTGCCGCAACTGGAGAATAACAGTTGTATTAAAACAAAAAAGCAAGTAATGGTGGTAAGGATATGGTTTGATTTAGAAGCCATAGCTTGAAAACAATAAGTCAACTGCAGATTTCTGTTTGTTTGTATTTTGAGCCAAAATAAGCGTGTGGAAATTTTGAACTGATATAACACTTGAAGGCACTGCTGTGAAAATTTCTGATAAATTGTAAGAATTGACTTCGTCTATTATTCCGGTTGCTGCTGGTTCGCCAGTGTCCATCATGTCAAACATAGCCCCTCCGCAATCAAATGGGTAATTTGCCGGTCTCGGGATGAAATTCTCGATTTTTGTTTGCCATGATTGTTCGGAATAATTAATCATTGTAGATGAAATGGAGGAAGGATATTTTTGATGTGCACATAAGTGTCCAATACAATCTGCCCACCCTTCGGAAACCTCTATCTTTTCATGACCTAGGGTTGTGGAAGTGCCATACCCTAAATTTCCGACAATATACGCTATATAATCAAGCCAAAACGAATTTCCGACCTGCCGATAGTGGCTGGCGTGTCCAAATTCATGATAAAGGATGAAAGAAATGTGGTCACTCAGCAGCCCATTCGTATTCGTGGAATTGTAGCCATATGTGATATCAGGCAAGAATTGCGTGAGTATCCTTTTTATTAATACGCCCTGTGGATGGCCTGTGGCTAATAGTCTCAGGTCTACCCATGCGCTTAATGCCGATCGATTTCCAATTTTTTTCAACATTGGTGCTGACCCTGCCTCGTTCGTGGTGATTAATGTTGTCAGCCAAATATTTAAATAATTATGTGGTACTAATACGCCATTTGCAGTTGCAAATAATCTGTATTCTTCTAAAGCGTTACACGTAGTTGCTGCCATCCACCTGCGCTTTGCTTCAGATGTAACATTGGAATTGTTTTGAATAGTAAAACTAATAGACTCCATCGCTGAGTTGTTGAACTGGCCAACTTCAACATCTACAGCATCTGCAATTTGCCAAATTCTAATTCCGCGGATTCCTCTAATTGCTGCATGAGAACTTTGGAATTCAAGATTTATTTGAACGTTACCTCTGTACCCGTTACTTATCCTAAAATGGCCGTTTGCATTTGTAAATGTGTGGTCAATATTAAACCACCTGCGACTTTTTACTTTGACGTTCCAAACTCCGGTGGTTCCGAGTTGGGTATTAACGACTTTTATCTCACCTTCTGGGTGAAATTTGGTCGCAGAACGGCGAGAAATTTGTTTACTGTTGTCATAGATAGGTGCCGTGCTTTCCATGCTGTATTCCGCATAATTACCTGTCATTTTAAAGGCTTCTTCTTCTAAACTGTTAACTGTTGTACTTGTATTGCAATTACTAATGTTACTCTCATTTGGCAAGAATAAATTCGCTAATATTTCTGTTTGAACAAAATTGGGCAGGGTCTTGTCTACAGGAATTACAGTGTATTGCCAAGTTATTTGTTCAAGCGAAAGACCTGGCGACTGATAATAGTCTCCAAGTTCAATTATTTCGCGGTCAAAAGGAATGTCGTATAAATCTAAAGATGTATCCATTAATAATGAATCATACATTTCCTGTGTTTCTGGCAAAAATCTCACATATTTATGAGTGACAGGCAAAAGGCAATCTACGCCAGTTAGTTTTTTATATGCTTTGCGCATAGTGTCTATTTGAAAGGGGTTTTGGAGTTGGTTCCCTAAAATTGTGGGTTTGAAGGTTGATCCATCCGAAACTGGAATTGTAGAGTTTATATTGTCATTGTACTCCAATGTGATGTCGGCTTGTTTATCGCGCTTACAAGAAGTGGTTATACTTGCGATAATTGCAATTAGAATCGTTTTTATAATTAGGTTTTTCATAATTGTTCTGGGTGGTTTGATTGTGGTTCTTTTTTGCGGCAGATTTTCTTCGCCCTGAAGGGAATTAGTTAAATAATGATCTATTGAATTGCTGATATCGAATCCTGAACTAGTGGCGTTTTTAAAGTTGTTTTTTATCTTGGTGTGAGTCGCTGAATTTGAATCTATTTGAACTTAAAATGGAATTTTCGTTATTCGATAATTTTAATTTTCCATTGAAATCATTTTCGACCTCTCGAATGTTTTTCCTCAGTGATTCATTTTCTTTCAATAATGATTTTATCTTCAATTCGAATTCGATTTTATCTTCATTGAAGCGTTTATTGAGATAAGCTGACTCCTCCTGAATTCTTTTGTTTAGTTCATTGAATCTATCTCTTTCTATTGAGATTTGCTCGTCTTTTGCTTGATTTGATTTTTCTAATTCCTCAATTAATTTATTTTGGTGTTTTCTTTCTTTGAATTCTATTTGAGCTTCTTCAAGTTTTATTTCTTCAATTGCCAACTCTTTTTTATTTTCTATTATTTGCTTTTCTTTAGTGATTGATATTATATTTCTTTTGATTCTGGGGAATTCTAGTAAACATTCAAAAAGCAAGTTCAGATAAGGTAGGGCTAAATTGTATATTAGTACAAAAATTAATGGGTATAATAATAAATTATTGAAAGAATAAAAATTGGTATCAATATAATTAATTTGATTTTCTATTGATTCGTTTGTTTTTAAAATATAGATAATCGGTTTCCAATTGAAAGCAATCCAAGAAATAAGAAAATTGCCAACGATTGGATTAGAAATCCTTTCTTTGCTAGTTGATAATAATGATATTAGTATTTCTTTCATTTAAAAAAGTGTTTTCAAGGATATGTGGTTGGAGATTGTTTTATCTTGTTTTTTTGATTGGTTCTAAATTCGAAACTTTGATTAATTTGTTTTCATTTGGATTAAAATCAAGTATTCGGTTTTAGGGTATGAGACAATAACTGTTTAGTATGTATTTTTATATTAGTGCTTTCTGAGGAATTAATATACATGTAAAACAATGATTGATTTTGTTGTTTTTAATATGATAACTGCCTCCAAATTCAATATACTTTACTAGTAAAAAATAATAAATTCAATGGCTTGGATATTTATTTTTTATCCAGCTTCGCCTCCTCAGTCACACGGTAATGTGCTGACTTTGGTGCCGTTTAGCCGATAATAGAATAAAAGCACATCGCAATTTTGAGTAAATATTTCGATTTGAATTGATGAAAATTCATCAATAATTGAAAATTTTTTAAAATAAAAAGTTCAAAGATTTGAATTATTCCTCCCAGAAGATAAATCTGCGAGTTAATTCTTGGAATCCGCACAAGTTTCTTTCCAATGCACGGGCTCGATGGTTCCTTACAGTAACGGGTTTTAGATGCAAGAGTTCGGCAATTTCATCTGTATTAAGGCCGTTATTATATGCCTTTAGTATTCTTATTTCGGCTTTCGAAAGTAATGGTCTAGGCGTGTCTGTGTCGTCCTTGATGAACTGTTCCTGCTCAACTTCAGGACATAAGTAATTTTCGGAAGCAATTAATTTTCTAATCCCTGTTAAAAGATCTTCTGTTTTTGAACCTTTCGATACATAACCAGTAATTTTCATTGATTTCAATGAATCAATTAGAGATTTATTTATATAAGAACTGAAGACCATGTATGGGATTTCATTTTTACAACAAAATTCAGGTATAACTAAGCTTTTGCCTGATTTGATTTGAAGATCACAAATAACCCGATCTATTTGATTTGATTTTAATATTAAAAGCGCATCTTCAACAGAGTACGTTTTAATGATTTCGACATTGGATTCAGTTTGCTTTATTAGAGATTCTAGGAATTCTAAAATAACTGGATGGTCATCAATTATAAGAAATGTCATCAGACGATATTGAAGATGATGTTTTCATGATTGTATCCATCTTCCGAATGCTTTCTGAGTTTGGCATCTAACAGACGCATTCTCTCCTCAATAATGAAAGAACCTCTACCACCTTGAAAAAATGAATTTCTTGTAATTTTATTGGTTTCTGATTTTCGGTATGTGAAATTGAGGTTGACCGATTTATGGTCATGATAAATTTGAAATGCAATCCAGTTAGCCTTGCCATGGTTTATAATATTGGAAAGCATTTCTTGACTTAAACGGAACATTTGATGCAATTGCTTTTGAGATAATTCTATGTCGAACTCTATCTCCAATTCAACATGAATTGATCCAACACTCATCGCATTGGCGAGCCCTTTGAAACTATCTTTCCAATTGTCTACCATGAGTTCTCTGGGATAAATGTTCTCAACCAAACTTCGGAGCGAAAAGTGTAAATCACCAATCAGTAACTGAGCAGTTTTTAATTCATTCAAAGCATGTTGATTGGTTTGCAATCTGGCTGCCTCATGCAAGGTGTTGCGTACTTGTGTTAGTGAAAAACCAATTTGGTCATGTATGTCATTGGCTATTCGTTTACGTTCGTTTTCTACACCGTTAAAATTCATTTGGAAAAGTCTCTTTACTGCCGTTGAATAACGACGAAGCATTAAATAACTAATCACAATTGAACTGATCAGTAGTATAAATGCCGGGATAATTATAGCGGCTAAATTAATTAAAAAATAATCTTCTGAGATTTGCATTGATGATGATTATCATTGTTGTAAAAACTATATAGTCGCCAATTGAGAAATAAATGAGTAGATTGGAATTCGCCCAGTTTCGCCCTATTTGGAAAAAAGTGTATTCTTGGATAATAAAGTATATGAAAAGAGTTATTGGAATTAAGACAGTAGCAACTATTCTTTGTTTTGAAGATTTTAATAGATTATGTTTGATTTCAAAAAATAAAATTATCATTGAAAAACAAAATGAGATTTGAACTAGTGTAGGGCTTTTTAATGACAATAATAAGGTTCCTAGTACAATAATAATTGTGATTGTAATATATTTCGAGCGGTTTTTTGTTAGCGTATATGCAGGAAAAATGGAAGCTGTAAATGAATAATAAAAATTTTCAGTGTTTCTCGTGAAATATGAGAGCCAGTTGTCTGTGACTAAAATAACACAAAATATGAGAATTATAATGTGTATTGAAGACCAGTTTGTTTTTTTACATTTAAATAGTAAAAATATGAATTGGATAATAAGTGTATTGATTAATAATATGTTAGTTATATTATTAAGTGTTGTTAGTGTTTTCACTACATAAGTGGAGAGTTGGTGGGGCAATAGTATGGGCAATGTCTTGCATCGCCAATAATTATACCATTTGTCATGTCATTACCGTTATTATCAACTCCTACGACAACAATGCTTAGAGAATTGTTGTTGTTGAGACTGAAATAGGTTCTGATTTCCGCCACGCCGGGTTGAGATAGTAATTGGTTGTAAGCGTCTTTGTCAATAGCGCAAGATTTAGTAAGCCCTTGGAACTGTTGTGAATTCTGAAATGCATGCGTTTCAGTTGATGCTTGAGATAATGGAATGATATTATTTGACATAGTAGTGTTGAAATGGCAAAAATAGCTTTTGGATTTTTTGTAAAATTGATGAATATTCATCAATTTGGCCCTTAGTATACTTTGATATTTATCGGATGGGACGTTAATTATCAGTTCACAACAATCGTTTTTACAATGGTTTTGGGGCTGTGTTCAAGTTGAATTTTAATGAAGTACGTGCCAGTAGCAAACTTGTTGGTATCAATTATAAATAAACTGCCATTGATGGTATTTATACTAATCATCTGCCCTTGACAATTGTATAATTTTACAAATTGAATCAGTTGTTCACTGGCTATTATAATGTGATTTCCATTAGTTGGATTCGGACCTAAGGTTATATGAACGTCATCTAGATTGTGGCTCGATAGCGGCGTGATCTGAATGGGTGCGCAGTAGACAGTGTCAAAGCAATTGCCCACCTTGGCGATTACAAAAGGATAGTAGTTGCCGCTTTGGTTGTAGGTGTGGTTGCAAATGCCTTGCTGGGCGCTGTCGTTACTGCCCGATAGGGGGTCATTGAAGAACCATCGGAAAGTAGTGGATCCTGGGTTTAAGCTATTTTTTGCTTCGAAATTGATGGTTGCAGGCGCCTGGGCAACGGACGTGTTTGTAGAGGCCAAAATGTTAATGACCCTCGGGTTTACCGTTAACCAATGTGTTTCTTGGGCTCCGCAAGGTTTGGTGTTGGTGAAATAGTAAACGGGGTAGGTGTTGGCGGTAAAATTTCTTGGAGTAATTCGGTTGTTGCTAATCGAAAGATTTGATTGCTTACTATACCAAGTGCCGGCGGAGGTTGAAGGGTTGAAAATGGTATTGAGATCAATGGTCGCGGATTCACCACAAACGGCAATGGGGGAGGTGAATTCCTTCTTTGCAGTATCGGCAAGTGAAATCCACAACGAGTCTGTGAACACACAATCGGCGTTTGCCAGGGTATAGCTCGCTTTCATTGAATCGGCGGTGGCGTATTTGAATTTGAGGGTTGATCCAGCGCTTTCCTCGTTCCACCAAACACCCCCTTTGGGCGATGCCTTGATGCCATTGAGGTCAAAACTGTCTGATGCTTTGCAGACCACCGATACATTGGGGAATCGGATTGTGGTGGTATCCACAATGATCTCCCTGGATAGCTTCACGGAGCAGCCATCCGAAGATGTGAAACGCCCTGTTAAAGTGGATTTGGGTGCTTCTACGAATACCGAAATGCGCTTGGCTTTCCCGAGTGTTGTGTTGGTTGATGCGGTGTTTATCGCCCAATCGCCCGACCACACCCCACCAGTTTTTGGGTTGCTGGCAAAGAGTTCGATGCTTTGTGCCCCGCACAATGTCTGTACTTGCGGTAATTCGAGTTGGTAAATGCTATCTGACAGTAAATCAAATGATTTGCTAAAATCGCAGCCCGTGGTATCCATGATGCGCAATCGCAAGGTTACCGCTGATTTGAAATTCTTTCGCAATGTGTCCTTCGTGATTTTGGTAGTGTCGAACCGCCATTCACGGGTGGTTTTCGAGGCAAAGCCCGACAGGTTTATGGGCGTGTAAAATTGGTTTGTGTCTGCAACGCAAAGGGTGTTGTGGTTGAGGGAGAAATCGAGTCCAGGCCAGAGTTTGATTAAGTCTACAGAATCGCGGAAGATTCTCTGACTGCAGTAGGCCGCTGGTGAACTAACGGTGCAGGCGAGGTAGTATTTCGCCTTTTCGAGGGCCGTGAGCGTGATGACATCCCCTTTGACGGTGTAAATGGGCTTTGAACCAAAAGAGTCCTTGTAGACCGACCAACTATTGGAAACAAACATCCCATTGTTGTTGGATTTGATTTGGGCTTTGAAAGAGTTACAGGGCCCCGGGTAGGTGATGATTTTGGATGAAATGGATTTTTGATTGTATACCACAATGCCTCTGCTGCTCACTTGGATTTCATCGCAGGGTGAGGTTGAAAGTCTGACATTGAGTGTGCGATAGGTGCTAAAGTCTGCGCCAAGGGGAAGTTTGATGAATAGCCTGATTTTAGGCAAGTATTTCACGGAATAGTCCACCGTGTAACGATAGTATTTGGGATTGAGGGAACCATCGATTTTGACATAAATGGTGTCGAGATAGCCCGTATCGCTCATGGTGATGTTGATGGTGGCAGAATCCCCTTCGCAAATATCCACCCGAGAGGGTACTTCAAAATTGGGAATGTCCCAAACGCCATAGTTATAATCTGGAAACGTTATTTTGAATGAGAATACAGTAATACTGCCTTTGAACTGCCAATTGCCGGATGCGTCTTTGGAGTACCAGGAGGATTTAAATACTACAGGTCCTGCTTCCCAATAGGATGATGGTGTAATAGGCCTCGGCGAATTGAAGAATGTAATGGTTCCAGTGATGGGATCGCAATGAAAACCAATGGGCTTGTTCTTGTTGTTGGGCTTGGGTGTACAGGCGTTGCCTCCGGTTGGACAATAACTGGCAAAAGGATATTTGTGGGAGAAGTTCCAATCGTACATTACGGTGGTTCCCCATCTGTCGGTCTCCATCGGAACCAATTCTGTAAAAACGGAATCATTGGGATTGTAAACTATGCCCGGGTTGCTGTAATTCGCTTCGTTTCGTATAAATGCTCTTTGGTTTAAGTTGTTGAAAGAGATGCTTTTATCTCCTTTTGTCATGGATTTTGTATTGATTTCGGTAGACCAAGCATGATAGGGTTTATAGATGATATTGAAATTGATATTTGAGGTTGATCCCCAAGGTGATAACTCCTTGGTTTGAGCGAAAATGCGGAGAACGGGCTGTTTTTTTATCAAGCTATCAAAGGGTTTTTGACTGATGTCAAGCGTGAACTTGTAGACCAATTCTCTGTATTTGTTGCCGGTGCTGTAAGATTGAAAGGGGTTGCTGTTATTGTTGGTTGAGCAGCTGTACTGTGGATAATGATAATATTGATAAGTTGGATACACTTGTGTTTTGGTATTGCCACTAATAATAAATAATTCAAAATTCCCAGTATCTCCATAGTTGAACGTACTAATGGAAGGCATCTGTTTGTGTATATAAAACGCGATTTTGGTGTCAGAAATCACCTCAAACGTTGTATAGCCCCCAACATTGGTGGTAGTAGCCCCAAATAGTTTGACCGTGTTGGTTGTAAGTAATAGCAAAGTCAATATTATTTTAATGAGTTTAGTCATGACATGGGCATGGATAGTTGAAACTGCAATCTAATGGAAAAATTGAAATGAGAGTATTATTTGTGTTGATATTGTTAATATTGGTGATATAGAATTCATTCCAATTAAGGGTCGTGAAATTTGTGTTTACAGTAGAAACAAAATTTAGACTGATTCCAGCCTGGCCATGAATTGTATTAGATAGATTGTTGTAAATCCATATTTTATTCTTGTCAAAGGAGGATGTGATTCCTGAGTTATTTACATTATAAGTTGTTGTGCTATATTCATTTGAATTGATTTGCGCGGTATTGCAAATATTAGCTATCGGAGGGGCGGCAAAACCAGTCCAACTTGGAATGTTATTTAATGTATAACATGTCACATCTGTACAACTATTAAAAGCAATTGATTCATAAACGAAACTATTATTGAAGGAATGGGTAGAATTGCAATATTCACTCATGAAATTTTGCTCTCCTGAGGGAGTTATAAATTTACCATTAATTAATAATTTATCTTGGTTTTTGACAAAAACTCCGGTAATTAACGGAATGTGCAGTAGAATATTATTCACACAACCATTGACTGGGGATGATTCAATGAAATCTGATGAAATTAGAGCGCCGCTATTATTATTCAGTCTAAGTAAAAAAGTCGTATTCAGATCTGCGGAATTTCCAAAAATTAAAAGTGTATCGCCTAGTTTGTTGATTTTTGGGCAGCCAATATTGAATATGTGAGGGTTGGACTGCCAAAATAATACCCCTGTGGCTGGATTGATCTTAGAAACAGTCAACCTAGATTGAGATTTAGAAAGGACAAATTCTGTAACAGTTCCAGTAATTACAACATTGTTGTTTTCGACTTCAATTAAATCATTGAAATTGTCGAAAGGATTAGAAGAAGTTGCACCAATTATTGATTGGCTTTTAATTAAATTAAAATTGGGGTCAAAGCAAACATAAAAAGCATTTCTTACAGCAGCTGTAAATTCTGTTGATCCTGTGTGTGATCCGCAGCAAACAAAGTTCCCATTAGACAATTCAATAACTCTTGAAAAAAAGCCACCATTCCAGATTTCCTTGGTTGTAATGGGGTTACCTAGGTTATCGATTTTACATATTAATGGGAGTATGCGGTTTTGACGCATTGTGTAACCAACGATGATATATCCACTATTGTTTTTAAGTGGTTTAATATCAAATGGATGAAATTCAGTATTTTGACCAATGGGTTCTATATCCCTACATATTGTTATGTTACCGCTCGAATTGAAATTGACAAATCGCATTTTAAATTTGCTTCCTTTTTTTATCGCGTATACACCCGCTGTGTAATCGGTATTGGATTTGCAGTTGGCAAAGTCTCGATAAAATGCGCTATCGTCGCCGGTAATGTTTTCTCCATAAATTTTATCAATTTTTTGACTTAATAAATTGATAGGTGATACGGTCATCAATAGCATCAGGAGAATAAGTGCTCGGTAATTTTGATTTTTCATGATTATGTATTTTTTTAGTTTATTTTAAAAATGAATTTGCTGCTCAATGATTTCTTTAGGGGATTGTTTATATATATTCTAATTTTTTTCTACTGACAAAATGCCAATCGCGAAGGATGATTTTCTTGCAATGGACAATTAACACAGCGCAATTTTGAGTAAAATTTTCGCAATAGATTGATGAAAATTCATCAAAATTATTAGGGTGTTATTAGTTGTAATTGATTGACTTGATTAGTTTGTCAGGGTGGCTTATCCGAAGAGTTAATTGTGCAATGCCACGCTAGTTTTGTGTGTAACGGATTTTAAGTTACAAGGTTTTTAACTGCTTTATTTGTATTAAATAGTACTCACAATTATCTTAAACTCTGATCCCGAGAGAATTATCATGACGTGTTGGATTTTTAATTCTAACTGATTACACGATCATCTTCAAGTAAAAGTGATTTTCGGCAATAAGTGACCCTTTTAAGTCTAAAATAAATTCTGATAATCAACGATTCAGTCGATACCGATTTCGGGCGATGAAGTTGTAACAGTAGTCTGTGAGAGGTAAAGGTAGGTGTCGCAGGATGCTGAGCCATCGCCAAGGCGCTTTGGTGTGGCGGAGGATGTTGAAGGCAGCGGCGGATCGCACAGAAACTTTGTCGCTCACGAAGTAAATCGTTTGTAAATCGATGTATTGAATGCCATGGCTTTTTAATAACTCTTTGGCATCGGTGGTGCGCACGCCCAGCGCAGTGAAATTGGGGTTCTGACCTACTGCCCAAACACTTATTTTGGTGCAAAATTTACACTGGTCGTCGTACAGAATGGTCATCATGCGCAGTTCGAATTTACGAGGTATAGCCGATTAAGTGTTACTCAAATTATTGTGATTTAGAACACGTCTTTCATCGCACAGAAATTGTCCGCTGTATGGGATGGTCGTTTTCCAATCCTGGGGATTATCCAAAATCTTATTCAACCAGTCCCGCAACAATTTTCGCACTGTTCAAACACAATGGAATGCCACCGCCCGGATGTACGCTACCACCACAAAAATAGAGTCCTTTGATATCATCAGAAAAGTTCTTGTGACGCAAGAAAGCGGCGAAGCGATTGTTGCTCGATGTGCCATACAATGACCCGCCGTGTGAGGAAGTGCGTGATTCGATCAAAACTGGGTCAAGCACCGTTTCACAGGCAATCAGTGGTTCAATGTCGCGACCCAAAATCCGCTGCAATTTTTCCAAAATGTGTTTGCGCGCAGCTGCCGTGATGGCTGTCCAATCTTGTCCCACATGACTGGGTACATTGATCATCACAAACCAGTTTTCACAACCCGCTGGTGCATCTTTGGCATCGTACTTTGAGGTGATGTTGATATAGATGGTTGGATCTGTGTAAGGCGCGCCACCTGCGAATAAGTCTTTGAATTCCTGCTCATAATCCGCTGAAAACAAGATGTTGTGCAGGTCTAGTTCGGGAAAAGTTGCCGCTATGCCCCAGTAAAACACCAACGCCGACGAAGATCGCTCTTGGTTTAAGGTGCGCTTTGGGGCCGTATGCTGGGGTAGCAATTTGTTGTAAGTGGTGTAAATATCCGCGTTGCTCACCACCACATTGCCCAGTTGGGTGAGGGTTTTCCCTGAAGATTGGTTTAGAACACGAATGCCTTCGGCTTTGCGGTTTGGGGCGATGATCTCTTGTACGGGATGTCCAAAGTGAAAGGTAACGCCTTGTTTAACGGCCAACTGATACAGCGATGTAGGAATGCTCACCATCCCTCCCTTGGGGTAATAGGAGCCCAGCTGCTGCTCGAGGTGAGGGATCATGTTCAACAGCGCGGGAGCGCGGTAGGGGTCGCTGCCGTTGTAGGTGGCAAAGCGGTTGAGGTATTGCACGAGGTATTTGTTGCCCACCCGCTGCTGGTTCTCTCGATCCATCGATTGAAACAAGTTCAATTTTGGGGTGTAAAACAGGCCTTTGAGGGTCTTGAAATTGAAGAAGTTGCGGGCTTTGTGCAAACTTTGCTCAATAAACAGGGGTGCGGTGGTGTTGTATCGAAATGCGGCCTTATCAAGCTGCTTTTTCAGTGCCTTCCGCTCGCTAGCGCTCGCGATCCCCTGCAACGATTTGTCAAAATCATCCCAAGATTTGTGTGCCTGAAATCGGGTGCCATCCTCAAAGAAGTAATGACAAATGGTATCGAGTTGTTGGTAGTTGAAATGGTCGCTGGGATTCTCTCCGCAGAGGGTAAAAAGCTCATCAACCAAATGCGCCATCGTGAACAAAGAAGGACCTCCATCGAATCGATACCCCTTGCTTTCAAACGCACTCATTTTGCCACCGGGGTGTTGACTCGCCTCAAAAACATCCACGGTATACCCTTGCTTGGACAACCGAATGGATGTGGCGATGCCCGCGATTCCCGCTCCAACAACAATGGCTCTTTTCGACATACTAAGTCAACAACCCGAAAGCATGATTGGTTTCTACCGGCTGTTGAATATTTTGAAACTTTTTCAGGAAGGCATTATGGAAATTATCAATTTCTTTAGTCCAACAGGGCGATGCTCATTAGTTTGCCGGGATGAAAAAACTGTTACAATTCACGGCCGCATTGGCTTTAACACTGATGACTGCCTGTGGCGGCGGTGGCGATAAAACGATCTATTCACTGAAAGATGTTGCATTTACTTTAGAAGGTCCCTTGTTTGAAGGACCCAACCCATCGCAATACACAGTTGCGGTTGATTTGAAGGATATCCTCGGTGATCGCTATGCGGAGGGTGTAAAAGTTACCGGAGCCAGTTTGAAATCGGCCCATATCCGTGCCGTGGATTCTGCCAACTTTGATGGGGTGGGCAGTTTTGTGGTGAGTTTGGCGAGCGACAATCCCGATTTGAAAATGAAGGAATTGGCGTTCTTGAATCCTGTAAAACCGGGCACTACCGATGCAGTTTTGTCTGTATCCAATGAAGTTACTGCAGAAGAGTACTTTGCTGAAAAGCAATTTTACCTGGTGGTAGACGCCAGTTTGTTGAAAGATCTGGAAGCCAACTTGTCGTTCAAAGGCGATTTCGACTTCGAACTAACCTACAAGTAATGGCTTAGCTAATCATTGTAAAAAATTGAAAGAAAAATAGTTATGAGAAAATTCATTGTACCTATGTTGATGGTCTTGGTGGCCGGCGTGTTAACTGCATTTGTTCAGCAAAATCCAGAAGCCGATCGCTTGATGGGTGTTTGGGAGCCCAGCAATGGCAGAGCCCGCGTGAAAATTGAGAAGATTGGTGCCAAATATTACGGCAAGTTTGTGTGGTTGAAAGAGCCCATCGATCCTGCAACCGGACAGCCGAAAACTGATAAGAACAACCCAGATCCCAGCATGAAAAACGTGCCATTGAAGGGCTATCGCATGCTCAAGGATTTTGTGTACAAAGGCAACAACGAATGGGCGGATGGCACCATCTATGACCCATTGAACGGCAGTACCTATAGCTGTACCATCAAAATGACCAATGCCAATACCTTGGATATTCGCGGTTATATCGGGGTATCGGCGCTGGGACGTACCGATGTTTGGAAGCGCATGGTTGTAAAGTAACGGTACATGCAAACAAGTAAATTTACTGTTGCTTCAGCATCGCGGTTGTTGTTGTTTACGGTGTTGTCTTTGGTGGGCAATGCTTTACATGCGCAGACCGATGTTGCAGCACCCAAGGATACCACAGTGCCGGCGGTTGAAGCGGAGGAGGATTACAGTCAGTACGACAATGTAGGTTTCGCAGCAGAAGGCGCCAAACGCTATTGCAGTCCCAAAATTGAGGGCTTGAGTCCGGCCAAATTGATCAGCATTGGGTACGACTATCAAATGGGCTATCACATGAATGCCGATACGATTAGGTCGCTGAAACAGCCCTATTCGATGCCAGATAGTGCCCATGTGATGACTTCCAACGGACTGCGTTTTGGGTGTAACATCCCCGTGATTTCTCGCACTGATTTGGTGTGGCAAATGGGGGCGAACTATTGGGAGCAGCGCTACAAATTTGAGCAGCCAGACCAATTGCAGAATCCAATGCTTCGTTCGTTGAGCGAGAACGGCCTTCGCACGATGGGCATAAACACCACTTTGTTTAAGCCATTGAACGATGTGAAATTTTTGTTGTTTCAGGGTTCGGCGGATTTGAGCGGCGACTATCAGTTTGGCAAGATCATGCCCTTGAAATATACCAAGTATTCTGCAGCGTTGATTTACGGCAAGCGTACCTCTGAGAAAAAGCAGTGGGGTGTGGGTGTGGCTAGAACTTATCGGGTTGGTGAGTTGAACTACATTCCCATCATTTTTTATAATTCCACCGATGTGGCCAACAAATGGGGAACGGAGATATTATTTCCTGCGCGGGCCCATGTTCGCAGAACCATCAACAGCAGAAATATGTTGTTTGCGGGTTATGAGTTGGAAGGACAGAGTTATCGTTTGTGGCGCGGTGGTGATGCGGCCAGTGGCAACTTGAGAAACGAGGATTTGGAAATCCGCAGGGGCGAAATTCGCTTGCGCATGGTGTATGAATTCTCTTTGAAAGACTTCCTTTGGATGTCGATCCAAGCCGGATATCGCATCAATTATCGCTACGATGTAGATCGTTTGCAAGATGGCAAAGAGGTTTATCGTGCCTTTGGCTTGGCCAGCGATGCGCCCTATGTAATGGTGAATCAGTTGACCAATCCCTTGTATTTCAATATCAGTTTGAATTTGGTGAGTCCGTAGGTTGAGCTGCGACCAAAAAAAGACAAAACCAATTCCGCGGCTACTTGTTCGTATGGGGTGACATCTTTCAGCACCACATCGCTTTGGCTGGTTTTTCCCCATCAGTTGTTTGATCAGCTCCCCAAAGGGGTTGATTCGGTGGCGGTTATTGAGGATGCCTTGTTTTTTCATCAATATGCTTTTCACAAGCAAAAGTTGGCGTTTCATCGCGCTTCGATGCGATGCTATGCAGACCAACTTCAACGCCAGGGTTTGACTGTGCGATATTTGGCCTGTGAGGGCCATGCATTGACTCCTGCTGATTGGGTAAAGCGGTTGGGCGATGAGGGTTTTCTATCGCTGCATTTGTATCGCCCAGAAGATGATTGGTTGACACAGCGATTGAGGGAAGCTGCAAAGTCTTGCAGTATCACGCTTGAATTTGTGGATACGCCCCAGTTTTTGCTTGATCGGGCTGCGGTGAAATCATATTTTGTTGGGAAAAAGCACTTTTTACAAGCCAATTTTTATTCGGCCCAGCGCAAGCAGTTTCAGGTGTTGATGGATGGTGCCAAACCGTCGGGTGGCAAGTGGAGTTTTGATGAGGACAACCGACAGCGATTTCCCAAAAATCAACCCGTGCCGGCGTTGGCCAATGGAAGAACGGATGACGAGGAAAAGTACTGGTCAGAGGCCGTGGATTATGTGGAGCGGCATTTTCCCTCAGCGCAGGGAGAAGCCCAAGGTGATTTTCACTATGCGGTGTCTCATGACGGGGCCCAGCGATGGCTTCAGGCATTTTTGAAGGACCGATTACACGGATTTGGCACGTTTGAAGATGCCCTTGTGGCCAAAGAGCCCCTGTTGCATCACAGTTTGCTGTCGGTGTATTTGAATAATGGATTGCTGTTGCCCAAAGATGTATTGGAAGCGGTCTTGCAGGAATACCAACAGCGCGATTTGCCCTTGAACGACATTGAGGGTTTTGTGCGACAATTGTTGGGGTGGCGTGAGTTTATACGGGGTTTGTATTTGTCGGTTGGACGCCAGCAACGCACCCAAAATTACTGGGGATACACGCGGAAAATTCCGCAATCTTTTTACGATGGCAGTACGGGCATTGTGCCGGTGGATGTGGTGATCAAGAAGGTATTGAAGAATGGGTATTGTCATCACATCGAGCGGTTGATGGTGCTGAGCAATTTTATGTTGTTGTGCGATTTTGACCCTGACGAGGTGTATCGTTGGTTCATGGAGTTGTTTTTGGATGCGTATGATTGGGTGATGGTGCCCAATGTGTATGGGATGGGACAGTTTGCGGATGGCGGGATGATGAGTACCAAGCCCTATATCAGCGGCAGCAATTATTTGATCAAGATGGGTGATTTTGAGAAGGGCGAATGGACTGAAGTGTGGGTTGCGTTGTATTGGCGTTTTATTGATCGGCATCGCGATTTCTTTTTGAAGAATCCTCGGATGGGGGTGATGGTGAAGTCGTACGATAAAATGGATACAGAAAAGCGAGAGCGATTGGCTTTGGCGGCAAATACTTTTTTGGAGGGATTGAGCAATGAATAAACTTGGCGTAAAGGCGAAAGCCATTCCCGATGCTGTTACGGAGGAGGAATTGCGGGTGGTGATGGAGGATCGGATCATTGAGATGGCGTGGGAGGATCGCACGCCTTTCGATGCGATTAAGGCGCAGTTTGGGTTTTCAGAGGCCCAGGTGATTGCTTTGATGCGCAAGCAATTGAAGCGAAGCAGTTTCAATTTGTGGCGGAAGCGGGTGAACAGCGGTGTGAGTATCAAGCACCAAAAATTGCGCAGTGAGGCGGTAAAACGGTTTCATTGCAGTCGACAAAAATCCATTTCTAACAACAAGATCAGCAAGCGATGACGGGAGAAACGAATAAGCTTGGACACGCAGAAAAGGTGGCATCGCTGTTGGCAGCCATTGATGTGAAGCGATATGGTAAAACCCGAAATTATGTGTCGGGCAGTGTAACCGAATTGGGTCCATACGTATCTCGCGGGGTGATTTCAACACGTGCGATATGGGCGTATTTGCTGGGGCGCGGACACAGTTTTGAGGAGATGTTTGGGTTTGTGCAGCAGTTGGCTTGGCGCGATTTTTTTCAGCGGGTTTGGCAGGGTTTGGGCGATGGGATCAATGAGGATATTCGCCGGGAGCAGGAGGGTGTGATACACCGGTTGTTTCCCGCCGCGATCGCGGCGGGAAACACAGGCATTGAAGGGGTCGACACCGGAATATCGCGATTGAAGGATACCGGATACATGCACAACCACCTGAGAATGTACACGGCTTTTTTAACAGCCAATTTGGCCGGCGCGCACTGGCGTTTGCCTGCGCAGTGGATGTATGCCCATTTGCTCGATGGCGATTGGGGTTCCAACGCACTTTCTTGGCAGTGGGTATCGGGCACGTTTTCTAACAAAAAATACATCGCCAACCAAGAGAATATCAATCGATACACGCAAACAAACCAGCGTGGGACCTATCTGGACGTGGACTATGAATCTTTGGCCATCGCCCCGGTGCCGGACGTGTTGAAGAAACCATTCACTGTGGAGGAAGTGTTGCCGTTTGCTGATTGTGATGCGGATGCGTTGCGATTGGCGGTGGCGAAGTTTGGTTTGCCTATGTGGGCGTTGGATAACCCAATTATGGATGATCGCTTGGTCATTCACAACTATTACCAGCTCGATCCTCAGTTTCAGTCGGCACTGCCAGGAACCCGGTTGCTGTTGCTAGAACCCAGTGTTTTTGCGCGATATCCCATTGCATCGCATTGTGTTGATTTTATGCTGTCGCTGGCCAAAGAAATCCCCAATGTGCAAGTGTTTGTGGGAGAATTTGATGCGCTGATGCAGTCGTTGGCGTTGCCAGGAAACGTTGAGATTGTATATCAGGAGCATCAGTTGAACAGGCACTATCGGGGAACTGAGATTCCGAGAGACTGGTTGGCGCCTGAGGTAGAAGGCAGTTTTTCATCGTTTTTCTCCTATTGGAAGAAGGTGGAGAAATCGCTCCGGAAAGAGTATAAAGAAGTTCGTGGTTTTTGAGCAATGATGATGGAGAAGCCCACCCTGCAGATTGTTTGGATCAAACGCGATTTGCGTACCCGCGACCATGCTCCGCTGGCTGAGGCCGAGGCGTTGGGTTTGCCGTACAGGGTGATATTCATTTTTGAGCCCAGTATGGTGGCGCATCCGGATTGTTCGGACCGACATCTGCGGTTCCAGTGGCAATCGATCAAAGACATGGAGCAACGATTGAACAGGCCCGTGGATGTGTTTTGGGGTGAGGCGGAGGCGGTGTTTGCTGCGCTGTTGAATGTTTATGCGGTTTCCAAGGTGTTTTCATACCAAGAATCGGGCATAGAAAAGTCGTTTTTGCGCGATACAGCCATCGCCAAGTTGTTTGCTGAGCGCGGTGTAGCGTGGCAGGAATTTCAGCGAAATGGGGTGCTGCGGGGCATCAAAGACCGGGTAGACTGGGATAAGCGATGGTTTGTAACGATGGCAGAGCCACTGATTGAGAATCATTACCGGTTGTCGCGGTTTCCCCAAGAGGAGGGGCCGCTATTGGGCTCAGTGACGGATGATTTTGCCATTCCCGCAGATTGGTTGCGTAGGTTGGAGGCGCCATCGGTTGGGATGCAGTTGGGCGGCGAATCATTGGCTTGGCGATACTTACAGGGGTTTTTGTCGGACCGACACAAATCCTACCATTACCACATTTCCAAGCCGATGCAGAGCAGGGGTTCTTGTTCTCGATTATCGGTTTACATCGCTTGGGGTAATTTATCGATCAAGCAAATTTATCAGGCGTCGAAATCGTTGTCGAAGGAGCAAAAGAATGGTCGGGCGATTACGGCTTTTTTATCGCGGATCAAGTGGCACGATCATTTTGTGCAGAAGTTTGAGCAGGAGTGTACGTATGAGTATCGGGCGGTGAACAGGGCTTTTGAGGATTTGGGTGCGGCGAACGAAGCGGGGTTGTTGTTGGCGTGGAAGGAAGGCAGAACGGGGTATCCGTTGGTGGATGCGAACATGCGTGCATTGGCGGCTACGGGGTGGATCAATTTTCGGATGCGGGCGATGTTGGTGAGTTTTTTAACGCATCATTTGGATATTGATTGGCGGTTGGGTGTGTATCATTTGGCGCAATATTTTTTGGATTACGAACCGGGGATTCATTACACGCAATTTCAGATGCAGGCGGGGACCACGGGAGCGAATACGGTGAGGGTGTACAATCCTGTGAAGAACGGATTGGAGCATGATGAAGAGGGTGAATTTGTGCGCAAGTGGGTACCTGAGATTGCGGGTTTGCCAAATCATTTGATTCATCAGCCATGGACGATGACCGAGATGGAACGGGTGTTGTATGGGGTTGAGTTGGGCCGTGATTATCCCATGCCGGTGGTGGCATTGCAAGGTCGGAAAATAGCGATGGTGGCACGGATTTATGAGATGCGGAAATCGGAGTTTGCTAAGCAGGAAAAGAGTCGGGTGTTGAAGAAGCACAGTAGGCCTGCGAAGCCCAAATCGCCAAAATCTCCTGGGAAGCCCAAATCGCCCAGTAGCAAGAAAAAGGGAGGGGGCGACGGCGAATGAAGGGGGTGAAGAAGCAGCATTTGCCGAGCAAGGTGTGTGCGACCTGCGGGCGACCATTTGTATGGCGAAAAAAGTGGGAGCGGGATTGGGAGTCGGTAAAATATTGCAGTGATCGCTGCAAGAAGGGGGGCTGATGTTTGGAATTATGGACAGATTCCATAGTTTTGTCCAAAAGGAAAAAATATGAAAACATTGTTACTAGCATCTGCATTGGCGTTTACCAGTTTTTTTGGCGCGAATGCGGTGAAGACCAACACAGCGGAGGGCGATGCCATTATTGGCAAGTGGTTGAATCAGGAGGGAACTTCGCACATCAAGATTTTCAAGGCCACGAACGGCAGTTTTGCGGGCAAATTTTACGGCAGTATTGTTTGGTTGAAGGAGCCATTGAAAAATGGTAAGCCCAAGGTGGATGATTTGAATCCCAATCCAGCGAAGCGCAATGTGCCTTTGTTAAATTTACAGATTTTGAAGGATTTCGTGTATGATGCGGAGGATAAAGAGTGGGAGGATGGTACCATTTACGATCCCAAGAACGGTAAGACGTATAGTTGCTACATGACCTTGGATGGAACCAAGTTGAATGTACGCGGGTATGTGGGTGTTTCGATGATTGGTAGAACCAGCGTGTGGACGCGGGTGCAGTAATCGGCGAATTTTTTTAATAACGGAAGAGGGGGGCGCCGCAGGCGCCCCCCTCTTCCGTTAAATGGATTGGTTCAGCTCCCTCACGCTGCTGGAGAACGAAAATCCTTGATTCACCAGGTAGTAGTTTTCTGGGTCTAAACACTGGTTGTACGCGAATTTGGCGAGTTCGAGCCGTGAACTTTCAAAGGAGAGTTCCTGCATCATCCGCAACACTTGGTCTGCGTACACGCCATTGCCATTGATGGCTTGTTTGGCGAGAATCAATCGGTCTGAATCGAACCCGGATTGTTGCATTTGGGCGATGAGTCGGCCGCATTGGTTGTTGTCGAGCCCCCGTTGGTAGCCGTGATTGCATTGGCTGTTTTGGTTAAACTGTCGGCCTCTGTTCCGGTTGTTTTCGGGGTAGCATTGACGTTGATTAGGTACATGGCAATCGCGATGGCAGCTTGATGGTTGGGGCTGGTATTGGCGGTTGTGTTCGTGATTGTTGCATCCTTGAGGGTAATGGTCATCGCCACAAGGGTTGGGAGGGTATGACGGGCGCTGTGGTTCTCGGCTTTGCCAGGAGATCCGAACGGATGCGTTGGCTTGTTGAGAAACTCTTTGACTCAGGGCGCTACTGCTGAATGATGAAAGCGCCAAAACCGAAATGTAGATGTACTTTTTCATAGGGTTGTCCTCCTTTCATGGTTCAAGGATTTCAACAACAGTGCCAAAATTGTTGGGGGGATGTATTTTTGCTTTATGATGGACGATGTTGATGTGCGGACTGAGGGGTGGGATGGACAAGAAATACGGGTACTAACGACGGACGACGGCAGCAAAACCTTGTATTTGCCGGGGATGGACGAGACGTATCATTCAACCCATGGCGCTGTTACGGAGTCGAGCTATGTTTACATTGAGCGGGGCTTGGATTGCTGGCGGGCGGAAAACCCGGGTGCTCATCAGGTGCGGGTCTTTGAAATGGGATTGGGAACGGGCACCAATGCGCTGTTGGCGATGGAATGGTGTGTGCGTTGGGGCTGTACGATGCATTATTATACGGTGGAGAAGTTTCCTCTTTCTGAGACATTGATGCGGGATTATTGGGGTGATACGGGGTACGCCGAGCAGAGCGAGGCGTTGCATGCGGCACCCTGGGAAGAATGGGTCAATATCCCATTACCTGCGGGTCAATTCAAACTCTTCAAACATCACAGCGATATTCAGCAAGCCACTGTGCCCAATCAGCTGGATGTGGTTTTTTGGGATGCTTTCGGACCCAAAAAGCAAGAAGGTGTCTGGGGTGAACGGCTGTTTGAACCTATCTATCGGGCCTTGAATACCAGCGGACTCCTGGTCACGTATTCTGCGGCTGGAGAGGTAAAGCGATCGCTCAAGTTGGTGGGATTTGCCTTGGAGAAATTGGATGGTCCGCCTTTCAAACGACATATGTTGCGGGCGAGAAAGGGGTGAACCAAATTATCCCCATATTTGTTTAAAAATCATGACCTTGCCCTTTACCCCGATTTCTCGCATTGAACAAGTATATCAGCAGCAGCGCCAATTGAGTAATCAACGCGATTTTGCTCAGGCCGATCAGCGCATTGTAATGTTAAAGCGCCTGCGTAACAGCATCGCCAAGCATGAGCAAGCCATCTTGGAGGCCTTGTCGCAGGATTTGGGTAAGTCTCAGTACGAGGGATACCTCACGGAGGTGGGGGTGACGTATCAGGAGATTGATTTTCATATTAAGCATGTCAAACATTGGTCTTCGCACCGACGTATCACAACCCCATGGTTTTTGTTGCCATCGAGCAGTAAAGTGATTCCTGAGCCTTTCGGGCAGGTATTGATCATGGCACCATGGAATTATCCGTTTCAATTGTTGATGAATCCGTTGATTGGGGCGATTTCTGCGGGTAACCGGGCAATTTTGAGGCCTTCGCCTGAGGTGCCTCATGTTGCCGCTGTGATTGGGCAAGTGATTTCCGATGCGTTTCCGCCCGAGGAAGTGTTTGTTGTGCAGGGCAGCATTGAAGAAAACCAGTGGCTGTTGAAGCAGCAGTGGGATTATATTTTTTTTACGGGCGGACCGTTTCTCGGTAAAATTGTGGCCAAGGCAGCAGCCGAAAGATTGATCCCAGTGACATTGGAGCTGGGCGGTAAAAGTCCTGCCATCATTGAGCGGGGTTGCGATATGAAAACGGCCGCCAAACGCGTCATTTGGGGGAAGTCGGTAAATGCCGGTCAAACGTGTATCGCACCGGATTATGTATGGGTACATCGCAGCGAAAAAGAGGCCTTCATCACTTGTGCCAAAGCGGCTTTGCAGGAGATGTACGGACGGGATATGATGGAGAGTAAAGATTATGGTAGAATGGTCAACGAACGTTCTTTTGATCGGGTGAGTCAATATTTGGAGGGTGCGGAGGTTGTGTTGGGTGGAAAGGTAGACAGGGCAAAAAAATTTATTGAAACCACGGTGATTGCGGTTGATGGGTGGAGTGCCCCTGCGATGTGTGAGGAGATCTTTGGTCCGGTGTTGCCATTGCGCACATACGACACACTGGACGAGGTGATTGCGGACATCAACGCCCATGAAAAGCCCTTGGCCTTGTATTTTTTTGGCAGCGATGCGGGTGCAGCCAAGGTTTTGGAGAAGACCAGCTCCGGGGGTGTGAGCATCAACGACACCTTGGTGCATGTGGCCAATCATCACTTGCCATTTGGGGGTGTAGGGGGCAGTGGGTATGGCAGTTATCGCGGCCGCCAAACCTTTGAGATTTTCAGCCATAAGAAGTCGGTGATGCGCTCACCCTTGTGGTTGGATGTACCCATCAAATATCCACCCTACAAGGGGTTGGGATTGCTGCGTTGGCTGCTGGGTTGATGGCGGCAAGATTAATCAAAAGTTAACGCTTGTTAAGGTTTGCGTAATCTTTAGGTAACATGGTGTTGTCAATTTTGCACCATGCAAATTTCTATGCGCAAGGTTGTAGCTATCGCTTTGTTTTTCTTGGCGATGGACGTAGTATTGGCCCAGTCTACAAAGGGGTTGTTGGTAGGTCGTGTGATGTCGGAAACCGGCCGACCTTTGGTTGGTGCGAAATTGTTTGTTGCAGGAACTCAGGATTCTGGGGTAACAGACGTTGAGGGAAAATTCTCATTTTCAGTGGTTGTGGGTGCGAGAAAGGTTTTTGTGGAGGCTGAGGGGCATGAGGTGTTAGAGGATTCCATTTTCATTGAGGCCAATAAGGAGTTTTTCTTGAATCCGGTATTGTCGAAGGCCACGCGCATGGAGGGAGCAGAAATCGTGCGGAAGAAAAAACCAAAAGAGAACACAGTAGCTGCTGCCATTCAGACCAAGCAGCTGTCGCAAGGAATGGTGGAAGCCATAAGCGCTGAGGATTTTGCCAAAACAACCATTAGAACGACGTCGGATGCCATCAAGCGTATTCCAGGGGCAACGATTTCTGAGGGTAAGTTTGCCAACATCCGCGGGATGTTTGATCGATACAATGCGGGTTATTTGAATGGGGCGCCTTTGCCGAGTACAGAGAGCGATCGGAAGGCATTTTCATTTGATGTGATTCCAGCGGCTTTGTTGGATAATATCGTGGTTGTGAAAAGTGCTACACCCGATGTGATTGGTGACTTCGGCGGTGGTATCATTCAGATTAATACGAAGAGTGTGCCGGAGAAGTTTATTCAAACGGCTTCGATTGGTTTCCAATACAATAGCATAACCACATTTAAGCAGATGAGTGCATTTGCCTTGGAGGGCAGCGAGTACTTTGGTTTGCCATCGACGAAAAGAACCATTCCTGTGTTGGATCCGGCGATGAAATTTGAGCCGCACACCTCTGCGGTTGACCCCGCATTGAACGCGCGTGAAACACTGAAATTCAACAACGATTGGAGCATGAAGCAGGTGAGTGTAATGCCCGCACCGCGTTTTTCTTATTCTTTGGGTAAGCCCTTTAAATTGGGTAAAAAAGAGGCGGGCTTATTGGTGAGTTGGAACTATGCGATATCGCCAAAAATGAGTGAGGGTTTGGTGGTATCAAAAGATTACAGTACGAACTATACTTACAAGGAGTTTAACGACAATATTTTAACAACCAACGTTCAGAATGGTGGGGTTGTGAATTTTAGTGTGAAATTGAACAAGCAGAATCGCATAGATTTTCGCAATTTGCTGAGTTTAACCTATGATGCGGGTTCTACTTCACGCAGCGGGTTAAGCGATGCGGACAATGGCATGTATGGTGAGGGGTACTCAAACCAAGTAAATTTCAACCGACTGATGAGCAGTCAAGTGAATGGATTGCATAGTTTCGGAAAGGACAAGAGTAAATTGACCTGGGTGTTGAATTACGGTAACACCTATCGTTCTGTTCCGGATTTCCGCATTGCCAACTATGCATTGCCGGATGGTTTGCGAGACAATCGTCAATTGGTAACCAATGCCTTCTTTAATGCTGGAACAGGTAGATTCTTCAGTTTCATGAATGAGACCAATGTATCTGCGGGTACGGATTACAGTTACAATATTTCGAAAGGAAAGACCAATCACCAATTAAAAGTTGGGGCCTTTGCACAGACCCGTCACCGTGATTTCAAGAGTCGTCAATTTGTGTATGCGCCCGTGGGTGAGTATCGTCCTTCAGATTCTATGCCCGCTCAGGATTTGGGTGCTTCAGCGATTTCTGCGAGCAAGCTGTACTTGATTGAAAAAACGGCGATTGACAAGGATTTGTATGAAGGAAAGAGTGCGTTGGCGGCGGCTTATGCCATGGTAGAAAATCAGTTACCGTTGTTTAAGACAGGAAAAAAGGTAAACTATTTGAAGTTGATTTACGGGATGCGCGTGGAGCGTTTCAGCCAGAGTTTGAATAACGACTATTTTAGAAAATTAGGTAAGGTGATGAGTGATTTGGGCACCAACGTGGATTGGTTGCCTTCTTTGAATGTGATTGCGCCGTTGACGGAGCGCAGCAATTTGCGCATGGCCTACTATCGTACGGTAAATAGACCAGAATTGCGTGAAATGGCACCGTTTGCGTTTTATAATTTTAGCATTAACTCGGAAGTGTTAGGGAATATCGGTTTGCGTAGGGCATTCATCAACAACGCCGATATCCGCTGGGAGGTTTTTTCAAACAAGCAGGACATGATCAGTGTTGGAGCCTTCTACAAGGAGATTTTAAATCCGATTGAAGTGAATTTGGATGTGTCTCAGGCGTTGATTCGAACCTTTACCTATGGGAATGAGTCAAGGGCTACGAATTTGGGTACGGAGGTTGAGATTAGGAAGAATTTGGGTTCATTAAATCCCGGGATGAAGTGGTTGCGCGATTTGACCTTCTACGGAAATTTTGCTTTGATTCGATCAGCCGTATCTTTCTCAGGTAGTTCTAGCAGTGTTGCAAATCGTCCATTGCAAGGACAAAGTCCCTATGTGGTAAACGCGAGTTTGTTCTATGAGCACAAAGGATGGCAAATCAATACGAGCTTTAATAAAATTGGACAACGGATCGCGTACATCGGGGTTGCGCAAGCCATTCAGCCATTTGGTGCCGACATTTATGAGTTTGGTCGCAGTATTTGGGATGTACAGTTTGGTAAGGAGTTGGGTAAGGACGGAAAATTGGGCACGGTGAAATTAACCTTGGGTGATTTGTTGGCTCAGAAAACGGTGTTCTTCCAGGATTTGAATAACAATGGAAAGTATGATGAAAAGGCTTGGACCGATGCCGACAAAAACGGTGATAACACCTTGTTTAGTTTTACCAACGGCCGTCAAGCGACGATTACGTACACCTTCAAATTCTAGGATTTTTTAGTTCGGCTTGCTCAATTTTGAGCGTTGATGGATGGGGTAGCAACGAGTTTGTTACCCCATTGTTAATTAAGTGGGACAGAGTTAATCATTGTTTAACGCTATGGTGAATTTGGCGTAAGTGCAAGGATGCAATTTTGTGATGAATAATTAAACGTATGAGAAAAATTACTTTGTTATCAGTTGTTGTGGCTTTGGCCAGTCAATTGAACGGACAATTCATCCAAATGGTCAATTATGCCGGCGCTTTGAGCAGCGATGCAAGTCAAGATTGGACCAAAGGTTGGACCGAATGGAATCCCAAGCAAGCTTCTTACGGCGTTGCCGCCGAGACCACCACATTGAACGATGCGTCTGGCATCAAAAACATTACTGGTACGGTGACATTGGATGCATCGAAGGTGTATTTGTTGACCAGCACGTGCGTCGTTCGATCTGGTGGTAAATTGATAATTCCTGCAGGTACTGTAATTCGCGGTGCTGCCAATTTGACCGCAACACCTAAGTTGTACGCGACGTTGGTAGTAGAGCGTGGTGGTTCTATTGAGATAAACGGAACCTCAAGCAATCCTGTGGTCTTGACATCGAACAAAGATGCCGGTGTGAGAGATCGCGGCGACTGGGGTGGATTGGTTATCTGTGGTAAGGCTGTCAACAACCAAAGTGTTGATGCCCAGTTGGAAGGTTTCAACAACGTGGCGGTAGACAATACCTTGGGTAAGTTTGGCGGTACAGACGATGCTGATAACAGCGGTGTGGTTAAATATGTGCGTATCGAATTCGCCGGTTTGGCATTTGAGCCCAACAAAGAGGTTAACTCTTTGACCATGGGTTCTGTGGGTTCCGGTACGATCATCGAAGGTGTTCAGTGTTCATTTGGTAACGACGACGCTTTTGAATGGTTCGGTGGTACTGTAAACTGTAAAAAATTGATTGCTTACAAGACAACCGATGACGATTTCGATACCGATTTCGGATACCGCGGTGCAGTGCAGTTTGGTATTGCCGTAAAGGATACTTCTTATTTTGATTTGAGCTGGAATGCGCCTTCAGGTGCTTCGACCTCTGAGACTTTTGAGAGCGATAACGACGCGGCGGGTTCTGGTAAATTGCCATTGACTTCTGCTGTTTTCTCAAACATTACCTGTGTAGGTCCTGTGTCTTTGGATAAAACCTATGCGGATCTCAGTGCAACCCACAAAGGGGCTTTCCGCAGAGGTGCACGCATCCGTCGCAATAGTCGTTTGAGCATTGTGAACTCAGTATTTATGGGTTACAGAAACTTCGTGATGTTTGATGGTGATAGCGTTCTTACTGCTTCTGGCGTAAAATCAACTACGTTCAGCGAAACAGGTAACGTATTGCGCAACAATTTTATCGCCAATACTTCTGCTGCAGCTGCTGCGGGTGCTACAAACACTGGATTGGTTGAAGTGGATAGTAAAAACACGCCAGCGGCCTTTGATGCTTGGTTGCGTGATGCCAAGAACAGCAACAAAATTGACGATGTGAACTATGCTACGGGTGCCATTTTGGTTGATCCTAAGAATGCGACAGCTCCTGATTTCCGTCCTGTTGTTGCCTCTAGAATCAATACTTTGGCTAACTACGATGCAGCGATTTTCACGAAGTTTGGTAAGTTTAGCTCCGTAAACTCAGTGGGTAATTTGGTTGTGACCAACGCATATCCTGTGCCCGCTTCTGCTGTGGTGAACGTAGAACTTTACAGCGTGATTGGCGCGGATGTTACTGTTACTATCTCTGACATTTCTGGCAAAACTGTAAAATCTTTGGGTTCACAGACTTTGGTTTCTGGCGGTAATTTGGTAACCGCTTCTGTATCTGACTTGAACAACGGTTTGTACTTCTTGAATGTTGTGTCAAACGGTGCCAAGACTACCTATCGCTTCACTGTAGCGCACTAAAACAAGATTGTCTTAATATTTCACAAAAAAGGGAAGGACGTGGTCCTTCCCTTTTTTGTTTTAAGTGCTTGTTGATTAGGGTATGACGCTGATCCAAGGGGTTTGCAGGCTTTCTCCATTACATAAGAGGTGAAAGGAGTATTGACCTGGGGTGAGTTTGTGTATTGGGATTCCCACACTGTTGTTTCCGTTGGACGGGAAATTCTCGATAGGGGTTTGTCTCCCTTGTAAATCGATGGCGATGGCTGTAATCGTACCTTGCCAAGTTGTTAATTTATCGTGTTCAATGGTGAGGGTTTCGGCGCAAGGATTTGGAAAAACTTGTTGTTCCCATTTCGCAGGGTGCTGAATTGAGGCGAATATCATTTGTTGATAGGCGCTGTTGGTACGAGCGCCGATGTAGGGTTTGATTCCGTACGACACATGATTGCCCCAAGATTGTGAGTAGCTGGCTTTCCAATCGTTATATGTGAAGCCGTAATCGGAAGGGAAGGTTCCATTGTAGAAGGGGTCTTTCTGCATGGATGTATCTATGAGAGAGGCGATATAATCCAATTCTTTGAACAGACTATCGGTATGAAACGGGTCTTTGAGGTGTTCACGTATGTAGAATTCATACATGCGTTTATATTGTGGCAGGGCAAATAATTTGTAGGTGAGTGGGGCGGCACTCCCCGCTTTATTGCCCCAGTTGTGGATGTTTCTGGTGTTGATATCTGAGAACCCCCATTGAATTCCGAAGGTGTTGTCCATGTCGTATGGAAGGTAAATGAACTTCCCCGTTTTCATGTTGTGGTATAGCCAGTAGTTGTTTTTGTTGGCGAAGTAGTTATCCCAATGTCCAACCAGCACTTCCATGGCGAGTGTCTTGAGGTAGGCTTGGACATCGAAAAGTCGTTCTATGCGGGGGGCAAAGGAATCTGTGGGTGAGTTGTTTATGGCGTTGATGAGGTTGACGAGGTCTGAGTAATCATCAGTGGTTTCATTGGTTTTGAGGTCGTAGGCGCGATCGGTGCCATTGAGAATGTCTTTGTAGGTTTGTTGTGTGGATCCTTTCAAGGTGAGATCGGCTGGCCACGAGCATTTGTAGAGGTTGCCTGTGTTGTCGCCAAAGCGCGATTGTACAAACGTTTTGTCGATGAATTCGCTGTTGTTGCGAACGCCCCAGTATTCTCCGTTGATGTACAGTCTGACGTGGTTGCCGCGGATGCTTGGATTGTAGGCTTGGTTCATGGCATGGGCGGCTAGATATTCCCGCGACATGGAGGGGTCGTTGTGGTTTCCATTGATGTTGAATTTTTTTAGTCCTTGGAAGGATTGTTGGGCAAATTCATCAAAGTCGATGCGAAATCCTTTGCGTTTGGCTGCGCGAGAGGTGTTCCCTTTGAGCCTGAGTCCTACTTTGTGTAGGGTGTCTTCGTTGTCGTACACAAACAGGGCGGGGTAGCTGTGGTCGGAATACCAGTTTTCCTTGAGCAGCATTTGATTCAGGGAATCCGGATGGATCCACAGTTGGATGCTGTGCAGTTTTCTGTCGAACACGGTGCCCGGTTTGGGGTATACGGCAGATTGTCCCATTGCACGGGGTGTTATAAGCCACAGAAAAACCCAAAGGAAAATTGAACGTCTTTGCGATTGCATGGGAAGGAGGTAAAGATACAAAAGAGATGGACTTGAAGGGATGTGGATTTGGTCCTTCGTTTCAATCGGTTGCAGCGCGTTAAAAATATTGTTATATTGCAATGTGTAAATGTGAATGACCTTTTTGAAAAAATTGAAACATCAGGAAATGCTGAATTTGTTTGGTTTGTATTTGTATAGTAATATTGCAATATGGGATTAAGTAAAACCGAATTGTTTGAGGAAAGAGAAAATGCCGTGGCAGATATTGCCCGGGTGTTATCGCACCCCGCACGTGTGGCCATTTTACAGCATATTATCGATACCGGAAAGTGCGTCAACAGTGAGTTGGTAAAAGATTGGGGATTGGCGCAACCCACCGTGACCCAGCACCTGAAAGAGCTTAAAGCCCTGGGTTTGATTAAAGGACGCGTGCTGGGAAAGCAGGTGAACTATTGCATCGACCAAGCGAAGTGGAAGGAGTTTCGTACCCTGCTGGTTGATTTTCTCTATCAAACACCCCCCGAAGATATTTCTTGCGATTGTTAACATATGAAAAAACTCATCCCCGTATTCCTAGCGCTGTTTTCCATGAATCCCTTGATGAAAGCCCAATCTTTTGACGTCCTTGATGCCTATTGGACAAAGGTCGAAGCCAACCTTGCGTCCGTACCGGCCGACCGTCAAGATGAACTCAAATCGTTGGCCAATTATATCGTTAAATCGCTCAAGCAGGATGGCACGGCGGATTTGATGTTTATCTGTACCCACAACAGTCGACGCAGCCACTTTGGACAGATTTGGGCTGCCGCTGCAGCGCATCACTTACAAATTGCCGGTGTAACTACCTATTCTGCGGGAACCGAGGCTACGGCCTTTAACCCTAGAGCCATTGCGGCGGTGGAAAGAGCGGGCATGATTGTGGAGCATATACCCGATCCCATTCTGTTGCAGCAACAAGATACCAATAACAAACAATTGCGCTTTGTGAATGCGGTGGATCTCAACAATAAAGTGATGATGATCACCGCCGGAAAAGGGGCCAAGCCGATTTTCTGTTTTTCCAAAACCATAGACCATTTGATCAATCCAACCGCAGATTTTGGCGCCATCATGACGTGTTCTTCGGCCGACGCGGCTTGTCCAACCGTGCGCGGTGCCAACTTCCGTGTGGCCATTCCCTACACCGATCCCAAAGTGTCTGACGGCAAGCCCGAGGAGGCCGCCACCTACGATGAGCGTTGTTTTCAGATTGCCACGGAGATGTTGTGGGTGATGAAAGCGGTGAAAAAACAATTGTAAGTAGAATTTCATCCATGAAAAAACTGTCGTTTCTCGACCGATACCTCACCCTCTGGATATTTTTTGCGATGGCTGTAGGCGTAGCCATAGGATATGTTCGGCCCAGTGTGGCCCGCGCTATTGAATCGATGAGTGTGGGGACAACGAACGTGCCGCTGGCCATCGGATTAATTTTGATGATGTATCCGCCCTTGGCAAAAGTGAATTACAGGCTGTTGCCTGCGGTGTTTCGCGATACCAAAACCTTGGGGGTGAGCTTGCTACTCAACTGGATCATAGGCCCCGTATTGATGTTTGTATTGGCCTTGGTTTTTTTGCCCTATCAACCCGATTACATGGTGGGCTTGATATTGATTGGACTCGCTCGCTGCATTGCCATGGTGTTGGTTTGGAACGATTTGGCTGAGGGAAGCAAAGAATACGGTGCGGGTTTGGTGGCGATAAACTCTTTGTTTCAAGTGTTCGCCTACAGTTTTTATGCATGGTTGTTCATCACCGTACTGCCACCCTATTTTGGGTATGCCGGCGCGATCGTAGATATTACCATGGGCGAGATCGCCCAGAGTGTTTTCATATACTTGGGGATTCCTTTTCTGGCGGGCGCAATTTCAAGACCCATCGGTGTGAAATGGAAAGGGGAGGATTGGTACAACCAGCAATTCATCCCAAGAATTTCAAAAATGACTCTGATTGCTTTGTTGGCGACCATCGTGTTGATGTTTGCGCTGAAGGGCGACCAGGTGGTGCAATTGCCTGGGGATGTGCTTCAAGTGGCTTTGCCCATGATGGTCTATTTCGCAGTGATGTTCTTGTTGGGCTATGTGTTGAGCAAGCGCATGGGGGGTAGTTATGACAAATCCACGGCCATTGCTTTTACAGCGGCCGGAAACAATTTTGAATTGGCCATTGCCGTGGCGATTGGCGTGTTTGGACTCAACAGTCCGCAAGCCTTTGTGGGGGTGATTGGTCCACTGATTGAAGTTCCAGCCCTGATTTTATTGGTGAGGGTGGCTTTTTGGATCAGGGATCGATATTTCGTTGGGTAGTCGCAGATTCGCGTAAACGAATGAGGGGCCCGCGCAGCGGGCCCCTCATTCGTTGTGTTATACAATTTCTAATTGGGTTATACTGATTCACCCGCGCTTGCAAAGTTTAACTCAAACCGGTGATGATGCCATCTTTTACATCCATCCCCATGGCAGCAGGTTCTTTGGGTAACCCCGGCATACGCATAATATCGCCGGCCACAGCCACCACAAAACGGGCCCCCGCATTCACGATCAATTTTTGAATGGTGATACTGAAGTTGGTAGCACTTCCCACTTGCTTGGCATTGTCGGTGAACGAGAACTGAGTTTTGGCAATACATACGGGCCAGTTGTTGGCACCCAATGCATCAATTTCTTTCAAACTCTTTTTCGCAGCATCAGCCAAAATTACACCGTTACCACCGTATACCTTCTGCACGATTTTATTCAGTTTGTCCGACACAGAATCTGTTAACTCGTAGGTGTGATTGATCGGTTTGCTTGGGTATTTTTCTACGATTTCAACCACTTTGCGTGCCAAATCGGCGGCCCCTTCACCCCCTTTGGCGAAACCTTGGTTTTCCGCATAGTGGGCATTCCGCTCAGCGCACCAGCCACTGATCAATTGTAATTCATCTTCTGTATCGAAATGGAATCGGTTGAGGGCTACCACAACGGTCTGACCAAATTGCTGCAAGTTGTTTACATGTCGCTCCAAGTTCAACAACCCTTTCGTGAGGGCCTCTTTGTTGGGCAATTTGATTTCTTTTTCGGGACATCCGCCATGTAATTTCAGACTCTGTGTAGTGGTAACCAGAACAGTGGCTGCGGGCGTGATTCCCGCTGCTCGGCATTTGATGTTGAGGAATTTTTCAGCGCCCAAATCCGAGCCAAAGCCCGCCTCAGTAACCGCATATTCGCCGTGCTGTAGGGCTGCCCAGGTGGCCATGATGCTGTTGCACCCGTGTGCGATATTGGCAAATGGTCCGCCATGTACGAAAGCGGCGCCACCCTCTAAGGTTTGTACCAAGTTGGGTTTAATGGCGTCTTTCAACAAAATGAGAATAGCGCCGGTGGCACCTAGATCTTTCATGGTGAATGGACTTCCATCGTAGCGATATCCCAAAAGAATGGAGTCGATGCGATTGCGCAAGTCTTCCAAGCTGGTGCTCAAACACAAAATCGCCATGATCTCAGACGCTGGCGTAATGTCAAATCCCGTTTCAGTTGGGATTCCGTTGGCAGAGCCGCCCATGCCAGAATTGATCATGCGCAAGCTGCGATCATTTACGTCAAGCACCCTGCGCCACAAGATTTTTTTCAATCCGTTTGGCGTTCCTTGGTTGTTGTAGTGATAGTTATCGAGCAGCGCTGCAATGGTATTGTTGGCGGATGTGATCGCATGGAAATCGCCTGTAAAGTGCAGGTTGATGTCTTCCATGGGCAATACTTGCGAGTAACCTCCGCCCGCGGCTCCACCCTTCATACCGAAGCAAGGTCCGAGCGATGGCTCACGCAAGGCTACGATGGCCTTTTTGCCGATGTGGTTTAACCCTTGGGCCAGGGCCACCGATGTTGTGGTTTTTCCGCTGCCGCTTTTGTTGGGTGTTGTGGCCGTCACCAAAATGAGCTTCCCTTGTCCGATGCGGTTCGCATCCGGTGTAAAGTCCACTTTGGCTTTGTACTTGCCATATTGTTCGATGTTTTCCGTGTCGATGTTGTTCTCAGTGGCAATCGCCTCGATGCGCTTCAATTTCGCCTGCTGTGCAATTTCAATGTCTGTAAGCATAAGATTAACGCGGTAAATATAGGAAACAACTCTACCATGCTCATTGAATTGGGGACCTTTTTTAAACACGTGGCCAATCTTTGGGACAGTAGATGATTAAATTGTAAACAAGAATGCGTTGCAGTCTCAATGAAATCGTAAGTGTATTGCTTTTTCTTAAAATAGATGTTGTTCTAATGTTGTCACCATGTCGGAGTTGACATGTTTTGGTAATCCAAAGATAATTGGACAAAAACACGAACGAAATGTTCTGGTGGTTGATTTGCCTCAAATCAATTATGAAAAAATTATTTTTTATCGTCAGTGCAACAGCTTGTTCGTTGTTGACTGCCCAAACCTTGGAAAAGGTGAATTATGTAGGGGCATTGCATCGCGATGCCGCCAAGGATTGGACAAAAGGTTGGACCGAGTGGAATCCCAAAAATGCGATTTATGGCAAAGTGACGGATTCTACTACATTGAATGACGCTAGCAGTGTGAAAAAAATTAGTACCACTGTAACCTTAGATGCGAGTACAGTATATCTGTTGAGAAGCATATGCGTGATTCAGAGTGGTGGAAAATTGATTATTCCTGCCGGAACTGTAATTCGCGGTGAGGCCAATCTTTCATTGACTCCTAAGAATTATGCAACCATCGTTGTAGAAAGAGGCGGTTCTATTGACATTCAGGGAACCAGCAGCAAGCCCGTTGTAATGACATCAAGCAAGGCGGTTGGATCTAGGGATCGCGGCGATTGGGGTGGTTTGGTGATTTGTGGTAAAGCAGTGAATAACCAAGGGGCAAGTATCCAGTTGGAAGGTTTTAACAACGTTTCAGCAGATAATACTTTGGCATTCCATGGCGGAACTGATGACAAAGACAATTCTGGTAGCATCAAATACGTTCGCATCGAATTTGCGGGTTTGGCGTTTGAACCAAACAAAGAAGTTAACTCTTTGACTTTAGGCTCTGTAGGCTCAGGAACAACAGTAGAGGGTGTACAATGTTCCTATGGTGGTGACGATGCTTTTGAATGGTTTGGTGGTACTGTTAACTGTAAGCGTTTGATTGCCTACAAAACAACAGATGATGATTTTGATACTGATTTCGGATACCGTGGAACCGTGCAGTTTGGTATCGCACAAAAAGACACCAACTATTATGATTTGTCTTGGAATGCTACTTCTGGAGCGTCAACCTCAGAAACTTTTGAGAGCGATAACGATGCCGCTGGTTCAGGTAAATTGCCATTGACGGCTGCCGTATTTTCTAACATCACTTGTGTGGGTCCAGTTCCTTTGGATAAAACCTACAATGATCTCACGGCAACCCAAAAAGGTGCTTTCCGTCGCGGAGCTCGTATTCGTCGTAACAGCCGTTTGAGCATCGTGAACTCTATTTTTATCGGTTACAGAAACTTTGTGATGTTCGATGGAGATAGTACTTTGACTGCTGCGGGTGTAAAAGCAAGCACCATCAGTGATAATGGTAACTTGTTCCGCAATAATTACATCACAAATACCTCTGCCGCCGCCGCTGCTGGAGTAACTAATACAGGCTTGGCTGAGGTTGATTCAAAAAATACTCCTTCAGGTTTGGATGCTTGGTTGAAATTGAGCGGAAATGCCAATATGATTGATAAGGCCAAATACAGCAAGGGGTTGATTTTGGTAGATCCCCAAAACGCTACGGCTCCAGATTTCCGTCCTGTTTCTTCAAATACCGATTTGATTGGTAGCAGTGATTACAGCGCTACTTTGTTGTCGAAAGTGGGAACTTTCGTAGTATGTGAAAAATTCACATCCAATCCATCTTCTATCACAATCAAAGCGGGTAGTGATGCCTTGTTTACGGCCACTCACCCTGATTTGGATGCTACTTACGCTTGGCAAATGAACAAGGGTGCCGGTTATGTAAATACAGCCGATGGTGCGAACTTGGTTGGTTCTACCAATGATTCATTGACCGTTAAGTCAGTAACCATGTCTAACAACGGCGAAATGTATCGTTGTTTGTCGACCACACGCTGGTGCAAAGACACCACCGCAGGTGCTAAACTGACTACATTGTTCAAAGCTTGTACTTTGATCACAACGCAGCCTTCAAATGCCGCTGTAATGGTGGGTAGTGATGCGAAATTTGGTGTAGTAGTTAACGACACAGCCGCCAAATTTTCATGGGCTTCTGATTTGGATTTGGGTATGCAAAACTTGCCATCAAACGCCAGCAAATACGTTGGTGTTAATACCAAAGATTTGACCGTAAAATCAGCTTCTTTGAGAAACCACAACCAACCGTTCAGGGTTATTGCTTACACTGGCGTTTGTATCGATACGTCAAACACGGTAAAAATGACCATCAAAGATTCTTGCATTGCTTACAAGAGCGTAAAAGTAACGGATACATTGTTGGTGCGTTTCTCAGTAAAGGTAAGCAGCTTGGATAAGGGTCAGTTGATTAAGGTTTATCCTAACCCCGCTCAGAACCAATTGACCATTGATAATGGAAACTATACAGATTTCGCTGGATACACAGTGAATGTGTACAACAGTGTGGGCGCTGTGGTTTACACCCAGGCCATCAATCAACAGGTTTATACTGTTGACTTGAAATCATGGACTTCAGTGGGTGTTTACCGAATGGAGTTGATAGATAAATCCGGTGCGAAAATCGCCGTGAAAACGATCGTCTTAAACTAAGACAGTTTGATTATTCACTTAAGGGGCGCCGCAAGGCGCCCTTTTTGTTTTGGCCGAGTTTTCTCGTGGTTTATCGACCAATTGACAAGCGTCAAAATGACACCAACTTTATTGTGTTAACTTTGTTCTATTGTTCTAGAACGCATGAAAAAAATCGGAATCGACGCCATCGCTTACAGTTTGCCTGCCAATCAATTGCCAATCAAATCCTTGGCGGTTGCTCGCGGCATCGTGCCAGAGAAACTCAGTGTAGGATTGGGTTTGGAGGCCATGGCTGTGTGTTCACCCGAAGAGACGGTGGATCGTTTGGCGGCCGATGCGGTGGTGAAGCTGATTCAACAGAATAACATCGATCCGAAGCACATCGGAAAATTGTACCTCGGCACAGAATCGGCTCTGGACGGTGCCAAACCCACCATGACCTACGCATTGAATCATGTGGAGCGGTCGTTGGGACTTGAGGGCAGTTCGGCTTTTAACCATACCGATGTGGTGGATTTGACCTTTGCGTGTATTGCTGCGTTTGATGCCATGTTGTTGTGTGCCGATTGGATTCGCAGTGCTCCGGGACAAGGTAGAATGGCCATCATTGTAGGTGCGGATATTGCTAAGTACGATTTGCAGTCGAGCGGAGAATATACCCAAGGCGCCGGTGCGGTCGCAATTTTGCTGAAAGAGGATCCCCGCATTCTCGTTTTGGGTGAAACGGTGGGTGTTGGTATGAAAAGTGAAGTGGATTTTTACAAGCCGCTGCGCCCGTTTAAAAAGTTGCAAGCGTTGAAGGATGCTGCGGCCCTGTTGGGTGTGGAACTGTCCGACAACCACCTGGCTGAGAAGATTTCAGAAGCTGAGGCCGCGCGGGCGGAAAGCATCGCCAAGAATCCAACCCAACTCAACGTGGATGCGGATCAATCTTTGTGGTCGATCCCCGGTGAAGTGCTTAAAATCAGTCGGACGGAACCCGTGTTTGACGGATATTTCTCAAACGAGTGTTATCGCGCGCGGTTGGAAGAAGCCATTGATCACTATAAAACACAGGTGTTGGGTTGGAGTGTGGCTTCCTGGACCACGTGGATATTTCATCAACCGTACGCGTATCAGGGTCGTAGGATGGCTGTGCGATTTTGGATGGATGCGATTTTACGCCCCATGATTGAGGCCGGCGAAGGGGTAGATTTGGACTCGATGGGACTTTCGGAATTGCGGGGGCTGACTTGGTCTGACATCCGTGAGAATGCCGATTTGGAAAAGACCATTGCCAAAAGTGCTGCCTATAAATCTTTCGTGGCCGCGGTGATTGCGCCTGGCGAACGTGCTTCGGCCCAGTTGGGGAATTTGTATACGGGTTCAGTGCTGATGAGTTTACTGTCGGTGTTGGCCGATGCCCATGAGCGGGATTTGGTTTTGGGTGGTAAAACCGCTGGATTTTTTGCTTACGGCAGCGGTAGTAAGGGCAAGGTGGTGGAAGGTGTTTTTGTGGAAGGGTGTGAAAAGAGTGTCGCTGCTGTGTCGCTCTTTGGTGACCTCGCTTCGCGAAAGGTTATCGATTTCGAGACCTACGTGCGTTGGCACGCCTAGGGGGAAACCCTGTTTTGGGCAAATGGTTATTTGAACGATACTGTTACTTCGCCCAAAGAAGCCACGGTGGCGGATGCCGTTTGGTTGGCTTGAATGAATTCTGCGTTGGTAGCGGCCCCAGCCATGATGTACATGCCTTTTTTGATGGGTTCACCGTATTGGGTAGCCAAACGAGTAGCGGCAGCCAAACTGCGCCAAGGGTTATTCATGATGTCGTTGGAGGAGCCTTGTGCCACGGTGTTTTCATCGATACGGAGCGACATTGGAAGGTCGTTGAGGTTTTTCTGCACGGGCATCCAATCTCCCACCACAAATCCGATGGAGGAACAATTGTCTGCCACCACATCTTCCAGGGAAAATTTGAAATTTTCATAGCGTGAGTCGATGATTTCGATGGCTGTTGCTACCGCATCCACGTAGTCAATTACTTCGGTTTCATTGAGTTCGCCGGGGATGTCTTTGGCGATGCGGAAACATATTTCTGGTTCCACGCGGGGGTGGATGTACATGCTTCGGGCGGTGGTGTTGTTGTTGGGAATGAGCATGGCGGAGGTGAGACGTCCCCAAATCAGGTCATGGACCCCCATTTGTTGCATTTTGGCTTCAGAGGTAAATCCCATTTTCAGTCCGATCAGGGTTTCGCCTTCTTGGAGTCTGAGGTCGATCAGCGCCTTTTGCACTTGGTAAGCTTCATCTAGGGAAAGGGGATATTGGAGGCTAATTTGGGCGATGGGCTTGGTTTGATGGGCGGCTTGGTGGAGCGACTGGGCGATTTCTGAGATATTGGCCATGGGTTGTAATTACTGCAAAGTTAGGATGAAAATGTTGTGTTACCTTTGGGGCATGATTTCGCAAGATGTGATTGAAGCAGCCGCGCAGCGGCTGCGGGAGGCACAAGCGCAAGGCTTGCCTTGCGCGCCCGTGAGAGAATTGATTGGAGAAACGGATATCGCCACTGCGTATGCCATCCAAAAAGTGAACAATGATTTGAGGGTGTCTGAAGGGGCTGTGGTGGTTGGACAGAAAATCGGTTTGACCTCCTTGGCGGTTCAGAAACAGTTGGGTGTGGATCAGCCTGATTTTGGGTTGTTGTTTGCTGATACACAAGTCTCCAATGGTGGAAGTTTGCCTGCGGCGTTGATCTTGCAACCAAAGGCTGAAGCGGAGATTGCCTTTGTGATGAAATCTGATCTTGCCAACAATATCACCGAGGATTCTGTGGCTGCGGCGGTTGACTATGCTGTGGGCGCCATTGAAATTGTGGGTTCTCGCGTGTTGAACTGGGATATTCGCATTACTGATACTGTGGCCGACAATGCCAGCGCCAGTCATTTTGTGCTGGGGGATGTAAGAAAATCACTGCATGAAGTGGATCTCGCGTCGATTAAAATGCAACTCTACAAAAACGGGGTACTGTCCTCCGAGGGTATTGGTGCTGCGTGTTTGGGCAGTCCGTTGAAAGCCTTGACTTGGTTGGCACAAACCTTCGCGGATTTGGGGACACCGCTGAAAGCGGGAGACATTGTCCTCAGTGGCGCTTTGGGTCCGATGTGCGCCGGCGAAGCCGGCGACACCTTTGTGGCGCAAATTGAATCTTTTGGGGAAGTGACATTCACATTTAATTGAGGCCGCCATCAGAGATATGAATTCAGAAACAAAAAAAATCAAAGTGGCCATCATCGGCTCGGGCAATATCGGTACCGACCTAATGATCAAAGTAATGCGTACGGCCAAACACCTAGAAATGGGTGTTTTTGTGGGGATAGATCCCAATAGTGATGGTTTGGCCCGCGCCCAGCGCATGGGTGTGGCAACCACACACGAAGGAATAGACGGCTTGTTGAATCACCCCTTGTGGCCTGAAATTGGGTTTGTTTTTGATGCTACTTCGGCCAAAGCCCACTTGTACAATTATGAAAAAATCAAGGCATTTGAGGGCAAGCGGGTCATCGATTTAACTCCGGCAGCCATCGGGCCGTTTTTGGTTCCACCGGTAAATTTCGGCACCCTACAAGACGTACCCAACGTGAATATGGTGACGTGTGGCGGACAGGCAACGATCCCCATGGTAGCGGCGGTCAATCGCGTGGCCAAGGTGCACTATGGAGAAATCGTGGCGAGCATTGCATCAAAAAGTGCAGGTCCAGGCACCCGTGCCAACATTGATGAATTTACAGAAACCACGTCTCACGCCATCGAACAGGTGGGTGGAGCCACCAAGGGAAAAGCCATCATTATTTTGAATCCGGCCGAACCTCCGCTGGTGATGCGGGATACAGTGTTTACCCTCAGTGAGATGGCCGATCAGGAAGCCATCAGAGAGAGTATCCACCAAATGGTGGCCGAGGTGCAACAATACGTGCCAGGATATCGCTTACATCAGGAAGTGCAATTTGAGGAAATCGCCCCGGAAAATGCGGTTTTCATAGAGGGGTTGGGCAGGGTGAGCGGACTGAAAACGACCGTGATGTTACAGGTGCGGGGTGCAGGTCACTACTTGCCAGAATACGCAGGGAATTTGGATATTATGACCAGTGCCGCATTGGCTACAGCTGAGCGCATGGCAAGCAAACAAGGAGGTAACGCATGAAAAAGGTATACATTCAGGATGTGACTTTGCGCGATGGTCAGCATGCCATCAAACACCAATATAGCAAAGACAAGATGACAGAAATCGCCCTGGCTCTGGATGCTGCCAAGGTTGATGCGATAGAAATTGCCCATGGCGATGGACTGGCCGGTGCGAGTTTTAACTATGGGTTTGGCGCGCACACCGATTGGGAGTGGCTTGAAGGCATTGCCGGTAAATTGCAACACGCGCGATTGACCACCTTATTGTTGCCGGGTATCGGTACTATTGACGATCTCAAGCGGGCGAGGGCTTTGGGGGTTGAGAGTGTGCGTATTGCGACCCATTGTACCGAAGCGGATATCGCAGCGCAGCACATTGAAGCAGCCAAAAATTTGGGGATGGATGTGGGTGGATTTTTGATGATGGCGCACATGAATGAGCCCAAGAAACTGGCAGAACAAGCCCAACTGATGGAGCGTTATGGGGCGGATTGTGTTTATGTGACCGACAGTGCGGGTGCTTTGTTGATGAATGATGTGGCCGATCGCATGAAAGCGTTCAAGGACGTGCTGAAGCCGGAAACGGAAATAGGGATTCACTGCCACCACAATTTGAGTTTGGGCGTGGCGAATACGATTGTGGCATTGGAACACGGCGCCACGCGTTTGGATGCCTCTTTGGCCGGGATGGGCGCAGGCGCAGGAAATGCACCGTTGGAAGTGTTGATTGCCGTTTTGAATAGAATGGGTGTGCCCCACAACAGCGATTTGTATGCGCTGATGGATGCGGCCGATGATTTGATACGTCCGTTGCAAGTGCGGCCCGTGCGGGTGGATCGCGAAACCCTGAGCTTGGGCTATGCGGGTGTATACTCGAGTTTCTTGTTGCATGCTGAGCGGGCATCGGAGCGATACGGCATAGATACACGCAGTATTTTGGAAGAATTGGGTCGCAGAAAGATGGTGGGTGGACAAGAAGACATGATTGTAGATGTGGCCTTGGACATGAAGAAAAACGGGCAATAACGACGAAAGCAGGGCTTTGTCCGATGGATTTCAGTCATAGGTGTTATACTGTGGAATAGTTTTTGATATCTGGCTGACCAAAGCACCTTAAATTTGCAAAAAATTATGAAGAAAATTCTTTTTATTGGCGCCGTTTTGGTTTCAGCGATGATTGGAACTACCGGCTGTGGCATCAAGTCTAAAGAGGCCTACCAAAAATCACCCTTGAGTGGATTCGTTGCAGATCAAACCCAATTGTTGATTGAGGAAAACAATATGAAAATGAACAAAGGCGATGGCGGCATTGGCAAAGTGGTTGAAGAAACCAAAGTGAAAGTTGCTGCAATCGACGCGGATTTGACCCAGTCAAAAGCAGAAATCGATGCGTTGGAAGCCAAATTGGCTGCAGTTGAAGCATTGGAAAAAGAGAGCAAGGCTGAATTCGAGCGCAGTAACGTAACCACTGTATTCTTTGCTTTGAACTCTTCTCAGTTGACAACCGACGGAATGCAAGAGTTGTATCGTTGGAAAGTGGGTGCTGACCGCAGTGCAAGCGCTTACGATTACACCATCGTAGTGTATGCTTCTGCTGATAAAACAGGTTCAGACGCTACCAACGCCAAATTGCGTGAGCGTAGAGCCAACACCGTGAAAAATTTCATGGTGAATTCTTTGGGTGTTAACGCGGCCAAAGTGCAAATCGTAACTACACAACCTGCTTACACTGGTACCAACAACTTGGACCGTCGTGTCGTTGTAGGAGTAGTTGTTAAGTAATCCCTAGATTGTATCTTCGTGAGTGATGCTTGTTCACACTCACAAGAAGAAATCTATACTGTCCATCGCCAGGGTCGTGAAAACGACCCTGGCGATGTCATTTTTGGCCTTAGTCCAACCCCAAATACAGGCCCAAACCGAGGCCAAGCCCGCTGATTATGTAAACCCCATGGTGGGCACGGGCGGACATGGTCACACCTTCCCCGGGGCCGTTTGGCCCTTCGGTATGGTGCAGTTATCGCCGGATACCCGCATCGACGATAGTTGGGATGGCTGCGGGGGCTATTACTACGAAGACAGTTTCATCTACGGATTTTCGCATACCCACCTCAGCGGTACCGGGGTGAGTGATTACGGTGATGTGTTGATGATGCCCACGGGCGGACCTTCTTCGCGACTGCCCAGTTTCAATCCGTATGCCTATCGTTCTCGCTACAGTCACAGCAGTGAGGTGGCCGAAGCCGGCTATTATTCTGTTTATTTACCTGTTTACGAAATCAAGGTAGAACTTACCGCCACAGAACGAATGGGGGTGCATCGCTATACGTATTACAGTTCGATGAACCAAAGCCAATACACGGCGCGGGTATTGATTGATTTGAATCACCGCGATAAGTTATTGTCGCACAGCCTAGAACAGTTGGATGAGCGGAGAATTGGTGGGTGGCGACAAAGTAAGGCCTGGGCCAACAATCAGTGGGTATATTTTACCATGGAATTCGACCATGAAATTACCCGTGTGATTACCAGCCAGGACGGCAAGCAAGCCATTGTAGAATTCGATTATCAGCGCAGCAATGGGGAAAAATCAAACCCTGTGCAGCTGCAAGCATTGGTTGGAATTTCGTTCACCGATGCCAAGGGGGCTCGTGGGAACCTCATTTATGAGAAGGACATGGCCGTAATCCGTTCTGAGTCCAAAAGCCCAATTTCTTTTGAAACCTATCGTGCTCAGGCGAAGGCGGCTTGGAATCAAGAACTTTCCAAAATCAAGGTTACCAGCGATTACGAAGCACAGGCGTTTCGGGTGGGTGCGGAGTCGGCCAAGCGTGATATCGAAAAGCGCAAATTTTACACCGCCCTATACCATTGTATGATCCATCCGAGTTTGGCCAGCGATGCGGATGGCCGTTACAGGGGTCGCGACCAGCAAATCCATCGGGCGGGATTGTACAAGGAAAATGCGCCGCCTTACCACAAGGTGTATTCTGTGTTTTCGTTGTGGGATACCTACAGGGCGCTGCATCCCTTGTTGAGTATTGTGGATCCCGATAGAACCGTTGACTTTGTTCGCACTTTCTTGCTGCAATACAGGCAGGGTGGGAAGTTGCCGGTTTGGGAGTTGGGTAGTTGCGAAACTGAATGCATGATTGGGTATCATAGTGTGAGTGTCATTGCCGATGTGATGATGAAGGAAATTGGGGTAACGCGTGATGCGATGGGACAGCCGAAATATCCGTTTGACTATAAGTTGGCTTTAGAGGCGATGGTACATAGTGCGCGGTTGAAGGATTCGGCATTTTTAGATTTGTACGGACAGAAGTTGGGGTATATGGGCATTGAAAACACGGCGGAAAGTGTGTCGAAGTTGCTGGAATACGCCTACGATGATTGGTGTATTGCGCGGGTGGCCCAAGCGCTTCCTTCTGCACCGCCATCGTTGGTTCAGGAATTTTACGCCCGCAGTGAGCGTTGGAAGAATCTGTACGATGAAAAGACCGGGTTCATGCGTCCGCGTGTCAATGGAGGATGGCTATCGCCCTTCGATCCGAAGGAGGTAAACAACCATTTCACTGAGGCGAATGCTTGGCAATATTCGATGTATGTGCCCCACGATATTTTGGGGATGATGGATAAGCTGGGTGGTGTGAACGCCACGGAAAAACATTTGGATTCTTTGTTTGGTACAGATTCTCGCACGACAGGTAGGGATCAAGCTGATATTTCTGGGTTGATTGGGCAATACGCCCACGGTAACGAACCGAGTCATCACATGGCGTATTTGTACAATTACTGTGGCAAACCCGAAAAGGCGCAGGGGATCATCGACTATGTGTGTAAGGAATTTTACAAAGACAGTCCAGATGGATTGATAGGCAACGAAGACTGCGGACAGATGAGTGCTTGGTATGTGATGAGTGCGATGGGATTGTATCCCGTTTGTCCGGGCAGCAACGTCTATGCCACGGGGATTCCCCAGTTTTATGAAGTTGAGATTGCGCGGGAGGGGAAATCGGGATTTTTAATCACGCGGGGTGAGATCAACAGGAAAGACGAACGAGCTGGGCCGAGGATGTATCCTGATGAGGTGACAACGGCGGGTGCGACGGATGGCACGTTTGAGCGAAGCACTTCTGGAGTGGGCGCTATGCTGAAGCCGGTAGCATTAAAAAAGCCATGGGCGGCGCATCAGATGGAGAGGGCGAAGGCCTCGGAGTTGCCGGCTTTGCCTACGTTGAAGGATTTGAAAGGCACGCCCGCTGCGCGGGCGGCCGCTTTGAAGGAATTACAAGATCAGCGCGAACTGGAATTGCGCAGCATGCGCAAGGTATACGCTGCGGCAGAGCTAACGGTTACACATCAACAGTTGATGCAATCAGATGGGTTGGTGTTTAGCGAGGTGGATTCGGCGGATCGCGATAAGTTAATTTTGAAAACAGCCAAGCAAACCGTGCCAACGTCGTTTGTTTCAGTGCCTGTAATTGAAGGCACACGCACGTTCAAGGATAGTTTGGTGATTCGGGTCTCTGTTCCGAAGGGCACAAAAGGGATATTGGAAATTCGGGTATCGAACCGCGAGCGCGTGGCGTTGGACAAAAAGGGCAAACCGGTGAAGCAGGCCAAGGGTAAGGGTGTCGGAAAATCGGCCATCCTATCGGCTTTGGTGGTGAAGCCAGGCACAATGGAAACCATCACTGCGGAGGCCGACGGGGCCAAGCCATATGAATTTGTGGTGGCCTATGACGCGGTTGTGAGTGCGCGGTTGGTTAATACGGAAGTATATGGCGGACTGCCGGGATCGAATCCGGCCGGTGGCAAGGGCGATGGGCTGGGTTCGGTTACTTTGGGACAGAGTGATTGGGCTACGGGGGAGTTTAACAAAAAGGAAAATGATTTTAAGGTTCAGTTGAGTGAGGGGTTAATTCCGCATCCACAGTATAGCGCCGGCGGAGCCGGCGCGCTGGTCGACGAGATACAAGGTTCAAAAGAATGGCGTGCAGGGGGATGGATGGGCTTTTACGATCAGGATTTCTCCGCGGTGATTGACTTGGGGTCGGTGCAGTCTGTGAGTGAGGTAAATGCACGGTTTTTACAAGATTCCCGGGCTTGGATTTTGATGCCACGAACCATGCAGGTGTGGTCTTCCACAGACGGAGTAAAGTATACGGAATGGCCTCAAGCGGTGGCGTTCAAAGACGATTGGCTGAACAACGAAACGCTGATTGATCCGGTGGTCATTCAACACACCGATGGCAAAGTCGGGGTGAAGCCGATCAAAGCCCGTTATATCAAAATTGAGGCTGCGAAGTATGGGAAGTTGCCGGAAGGACATTTGGGCTACCCGTACAACGGCAGTGGTTATATTTTCATGGATGAAATTGGGGTGCGATGAAAGGGGTTGAGGTTTGCGTATTCTCGGTGGATGACGCCTACGCGGCAGAGGCGGCGGGCTGCGCCCGCCTTGAACTTTGCCTGGATTATACCCTCGGGGGCATAACCCCATCAATGGATGATTTGCAAAAGATGAGTCCGAGTAACATCGTGGATGATGTTCGTCGCGGCCTCAGGGTCCCTTCTGTGGTGATGGTAAGGCCCCGGGGTGGAGATTTTGCCTATAGCAAACGCGAGAAAAAATGGATGCTCACCACCATCAAACAAGTGGCCAAATTGGGGTTTCAAGGGGTGGTTTTGGGGGCCCTCGTGAAAAAACAGGGGCGGTGGCTGCTCGACAAAGAATTTTGCATGCAGGCTTGTGAATTGGCGCATTCGTTGGGTTTGGAAGCGGTGTTGCACCGGGCTTTCGACGAAATTGCCACTCCGTTGAATGCGGTTTCCGAGGCCGAAGAATGCGGGTTTGATCGCATTCTTACAGGATGGGGTAGCGTGAATATGGAAACTTTGAAAATGCTAAAATGGCATGCCGATTCCATCGATATTTTGCCTGGAGGCGGTGTTCGTGGCAGCAATGTTCAGTTATACCGCGATTTGGGATTTTTGGAAGTGCATACGTCCGCCCGCGGAGCGGGCGGACAGCTCGACATCGACCAACTCAAACAAATGGTGGAGGTCATGAAAGGGGTGCCGCTGTGATGCGCCCTGCATTGAAAGCTTTCTTGTCTGTGTTTCAGGGTGTTTGTTGCGCGCTGATGTTCCTTGGCAGCACAAAACTCATCGCCCAGCCAACATTCCAATTTCCTCCACCCGATGTGTATCAGGCCACGGTAAATCCACCGCCCAAAAGCCATCGCATCGAACAATGGGAACTGTTGGAAGAGGATTTTACGATGGGAATTACGAAAAACGATGCCCAGGCCGATCACTTGCGCGAATACGATTCTGTTGTGGTGGGTCGCGGTTGGATTCCCGTAAACTATACCCCAGCCATCAACGATTTATATTGTCCGCACCCATCGCCCTCAGCCTGCAGGGAAAATTGCGGTAAATATCCAGCGGCCTGTCATCACAAACGTCTTACTGCCTGCAACGAACGATGCAAAAGCGTGGAGTGGAGAACATGGACCTATCGTGCGGCCTTGTTTGAAAGTGCGGAGATGGCGCAAAAAGAGGAACACCATTTTCTAGAGATCAAGCAGTGGGAAGGCGCCTACATTGAGGTGTATATCAATGGGAAAATGGTGAGGGAGGTGAATCCACTGGTGAGCAGCTTTGCCGAAGTCACCATCGATTTGGACGGTCTCATCAAGAAGGATGGCAAAGATTCGGTATATATTTATTTTGCCTCGCCGAGTCAACTTGGGGCCTTGTATAGCGAGCGATCGGGGATGGTGTTTCCGGCTGATAACGAAGCATCCATCACCACGTTTGGCAGTTATGGATTGGGTAAAGAGGGGAAGCAAGCGGCCAAGGCGAGTCCTTTCTTGCGCAAGCCCATCGTACAGTATGGTTGGGATATCGCGCCCCGCAGGGTTTTGGTAGGTTTGGGCGAAGGGGTCTTCGTTCATGGTTGGAGCGACAATCATCTGCAAACGCTGAACATCACCGAAGATTCCTCCTGGATGGGGGTTGAGTCAGGCAAGGCGGTGGAATATGTTTACGGACACGCGGAGTTGTATTATCTGTGCGATACAATGCGGGGTCGGCCCGATTTCGTGCGCGTTACCTCCGGCAATTTGCCCGACATGTACGATGATATTGAATGGGATGTGGTGCGATTGGGCGATAAGGATGAGGACCGAGCCATTGTTGCGGCGAACGAATTTGGCGTGGAGGCCCGGTACCGCAAGTTTACTTTTCGGGTGAAAAATCCCAAGCATTGGTTCCCAAATGGGTTGTACCAACAATTGAATCAGGATTCACATCCAGCGCTGTATCACATAGAAATTTCGGCGCATCAAAAGGACAAAAATGGCCGCAATCAGATTCATCAAATTGAGAGAAATTGGGGTGTTCGGTCGGTGCGATTGGACACCACGGGCGGACGATTTGCGTTTTCCGTAAATGGGATTTCTGTATTTGCGATGGGTGCAAATTTGATTTGGGCTAGGCAGTTTGGCGACAGTGCCAGTGTGTATCCGGAGCGATTGTTTTTGGGAGAGTCCGGCGAGTTGGGGCAGTTGGATGTCATGCGTGCCCAAGGCTACAACATGGTGAGAATTTGGGGCGGTGGGGCTTATCCGAGTGAGGCGTTTTACGATCGATGCGATGCTTTGGGAATCATGGTGTGGCAGGATTTGATGTTCAATGGAACGATGTACCCCGATGCCCCCAATTTTCTAGAAGCGGTGGAATCGGAGGTGTTGGCGCAGTCGATGCGATTGAACAATCACCCGAGTTTGGCCTTGTGGTGTGGCAACAATGAGATCGAAGTGGCTTGGCACAATTGGGGCTGGCAGCAGAAGTACAACATCCATGGGGCCGATAGTGCAAGGATGTGGCAAGCGTATTTGACGCTGTTTGATACTTTGATTCCAGAGGCGTTGGGGGTATGGTCGGGCCGTGTGCCTTACACCCGAAGCAGTCCGATCGGCAATTGGGGCAATTTGCAACAAATGAAACGGGGCGACAACCACGATTGGGGCGTTTGGCATGGGGAGCGTGGATTTGCGCATTTGGATTCGGCGCAGATGCCGTTTTGCAGCGAGTATGGATTGCCGAGTCCTGCGGAATGGAATTGGTACATAGATGGTTTGACTTGGGAATCCACGCTGTTGAGTTACAAGGGGCCAGGGTTATTGCGTCATTACGTGAAAACGGAATATCCGAAATGGTGGCCTCATCGGGGGGTTGAAACCGTTGAAAAGATGGATTTTTCAGATTCAGCGGCGGTGGTTCAGGGCGAGTTTTTGTATCGGGCGATGATCAGCCATCGGATGGCGGCGCCGTATTGTATGGGGTCTTTGTATTGGCAGTACAACGACATTTGGAACGGAACGACATGGAGTGTGGTGAACAATGAGGGTCTTTGGGGACTCGCAAAATCTTCGCAGGGAAGGGTGGCCGAGGCGATGTTGCCAGTGGTGATGAAATTGATACCGAGTGGATGGTGGGGTGTAAAGGATCAGTTTTATGTTCAGTTCCATTCTCGGTTGACAGGTGATTGCGAGGTGCCGATCGAGGTTACCGCGTATGATTCTTTGGGGCACATGTTGTTTGAGAAGTTGTTTGATGTCAAATTGCCGGGGAATTGGCAAATTCTGGCTGATGGATTATCAACGAACCGGGTGATTCCGATTTCTTTTGCGGGAAAGCGTAAATACCGGAAAAGGATGGACCAGGTGAGTTATTATTCGGTTCGTTTGCGTCAGCCAGCAGCCGCGCAGCGGCTGCTGGACTTAATACCAGCGGGTAAACATTACAACGAGGGTTATCCGGTGCTGGAGGAATGCCTATGGGTTGGCGCTCCGCGTTAAATTCACGAGTTTTGGTTGAAGTGATTGATCGTTCTAGATGTGAATGATCAATCCAAAGAACACGGAACCCTGCAGCCGTAGGCAAAATTAATGCTGAAAAGGCTTGTAGGGATTGGGATTGAATATCAACTTTTGCATTTTGGGATGAACCAAAACATCCATGTCTTCCATGGGGATAGCCCCCAACAAGGGTTCTTTGCCCATCACCAAAGCACCTGCAAAACTGGTTCTCCCGGCCCAGTCCACCCGGATGGGACCCACATAAGGGTATTGTTTGAAACTACCATCGGCCAATTCCACATCCTTCATTTCTGCGACTTCTAAGTCTAAAAAGATTGCCATGGATTCTGGAATACACATGTGGGTAGATCCAGAATCAACCAAACATTTAATGTCCACCGATAACTCTGGCCTACGTGGATTTGAAACCCTTACTACAGTGTGAACCAATCCCATAATCTTGATTTACACAAAAATACCATCCGTTTTGGGGATTGTCAATGGTCAACTTTTGCGTTTTTCGCAAATCAATCCAACAAATAGCCCGCCTTGCGAACCTCGGCAATAGTGCCTGTTTTCACCGCATAGGTAAAGCCAGGTCTCAAAGCATACGCCCCGATATCGCCCTGTGGATTGATCGCAATGAAGCCAATTTGGGTGTTGCTCCAGTCCTTGCCACGCAGCACAAATTTGTCGCGAATCGCCTGTACTGCTTGCTCGCAGGCCTCTTGCGGACTTGCTCCATGTCGCATTTCCTCCACCACCCGGAACGAGCCCACCACGCGGATGACTTCTTCGCCCTGACCGGTTGCAGTGACCGCACCCACCTCGTTGTCTACGTACAAACCCGCGCCAATGATGGGAGAGTCTCCAATTCTACCATGCATTTTAAACGCCATGCCCGATGTGGAACATCCGCCCGATAAATTGCCTTTCCCGTCCATCGCAATCATCCCAATGGTGTCGTGGTTTTCGATGTTGATCACTGGCGTATATTCGGCCTTTTTGAGCCATTCTTTCCATTCGCGTTCGCTATCGGGAACCAACAAATTCACTTTTTCAAACCCTTGCTCCACCGCAAATTGGGTGGCGCCTTCGCCGGCGAGCATCACATGGGGTGTTTTTTCCATCACGGCACGGGCCACACTGATGGGGTTGGCGATGTGTTCCATGCAAACCACAGATCCAATATTGCCTTTTTCATCCATGATGCAGGCGTCTAAGGTGACATGTCCGTCGCGGTCTGGCCGACCTCCAAAGCCCACACTGCGTTCTGTGGGGTCGTTTTCGCACTGGCGGATACCCTGTTCGATGGCATCCAAAGCTCGACCGCCCCCGGCCAGCGTGGGCCAAGCGGCTTCATTGGCCTGCAGTCCGAAATTCCATGTGGTGACGATCATCGGGGCGCCCAGTTTGCGTTGGGTTTTGCCCTTCTTTGCGCCTTTTTTATTGTTGGTATCTCCCTGCGCGATGAAGTCAGAAGCGGCGATGCCTGCGGTTGGAAGTCCCACCAGGGCCGCAAAGCCAGAGAGTTGTTTGAGGAATTTTCTGCGGTTGTTCATGATAAAAATGTTGATGTTGGCCGTGGGTTATTTTCTGTTGCCGTTTCGGAAGAACGTGGCGGGTTCGCCGAAGACGGTGGGACAGTAATTGATGTGGTTCCATAAAGCGCGATGCAATACCAAGCGGCGTTTGAAATCGGTAAAGTCTTTTTGTTGGGGGTTCGACCACAACACCTCGCTTAAGGCAGGCATTCGTGGCATAACCATGTATTCAACGTGTTCTGGGCTTAATATGTATTCTGTCCAAACGTTGGCTTGGGCACCCAAAATGTATCGATGCAGGCTATCGGGCAGTGTGGCAGGAATGGGTTCGTAGGCGTATACGTTTTCGATGGGGTTGTAGCCACCAATGGCGTGCGGCTCTGTGCTGTCTTTGCTTTGGTAGTGGTCCCAATAGAGGGGTTTGCCAGGGGTCATGATGGCATTGTGGTGCTGTTGCGCCGCGGCAATTCCGCCATCCACGCCCCGCCAACTCATCACCGTGGCTTTGGGCGCTAGGCCGCCTTCCAATATTTCATCCCAGCCAATGATGCTTCGCCCACGGATAGTGTCCCCGGTTTCAAAATCTATGTACCAACCCGAATCTTGTAAATACTTTTCGATGCGTTGAATGAAGTAGCTCTGCAGTTCGTGCTCGTCTTTGAGTCCATTGTCTTTCATGCGTTGTTGGCATTTGGGACAGTGTTTCCAGCGTTCTTTCGGACATTCATCGCCGCCGATGTGGATGTAGGGCGAGTTGGGGAAAGTGTGCATGGTTTCTTGCAAAATGTTCTGCAAAAAGGTGAAGGTGGCTTCATTGCCAGCGCAAAATACATCGTCGAACACACCCCAGCCTTTGGCAGTTTCAAACGGTCCGCCGGTGCAGCTCAATTCGGGGTAGGCTGCGAGCGCCGCGAGGGCATGTCCGGGCATTTCAATTTCTGGGATTATCGTGATACCTAATTCTTTCAAACTGATTTTAGCAATTGACTCCAATTCACTTTGTGTGTAGTATCCCCCATATTTTAGGGTGTCGAACTGCTGCAATACGTATGGGCCTGTTTGAGTGCCCGTACGATAGGCAGAAATGGTATTTAGTTTTGGATAAAGTTTGCTCTCCAGCCGCCATCCTTGATCGTCGGTGAGGTGCAGATGGATGACATTGAATTTATAGAAGGCGGCTAGCATTTCAAATTTGTATAGAAACGGGGTTTCAAAATAATGTCGCGATACATCCAAGTGCATGCCCCGGTAGCGGAACCGGGGAGAGTCGGTGATGGTCATGCGGGGTATTTTCTCGTCGTCGTAAAAATCCATGAGCTGCGATAGGGTGTAGTTCCCATAAATCAAGCCATTGTGATCGGCGTATTCAAGTGTGATTTGCTTTTTCTCAATGATGAGTTTGTATCCTTCGGCGGGAAGATTTGGGTTTTGCCGTGATAACTTCCATTTGAATTTGGTGTAGCCGCCGCGAGGCGACATTTCAATCATTTGGGGTGCGGGGATAATGCCAGGGTTCAGCGCTGGGTTGTAATTGGGTGCTTTGGTGTCATTTTTAACGCTAGGGGGTTGGGCTGCTGGGTTGGGAGTTTGCGCTGACGCATGGCTGTTAGCCATGGCCATCAAACCGAAAGTTAGGCAAGATATCGCCAACGACTTCGTCCAAGACATTGCTGGGAAAATTCGAGAAGGCATTGCCCCGAAAATCGAACCGGAAAACATCGAAAAGAAACTCCGCATGTTGCGAAGATAAGATTAAGCGCGGTTACTTCTCCAGGTGGCGAGTGCCTTGTGGAGATGGTAGAAAGCGAAGAAATGCAGGATGATGGCGAATTCCAATCCCAAAATATACCAAGGCCATTCTCCAATCACAAAGGGGTTGTCGGCCGTGGGTTTTTGACACAAATACATGTAGTTTCCGCCGGTGAGGTAGTTGGCGCCGCCAATGATGGGAATGGTGAGTTGGGTGTATAGGAAGACCTTCCACCAGGAACCCGGTCGGGGCGTGTAGCCCAATCGCATCGTCGCGTAAACGGAGCCCAAGATGATGATTCCGTGAGAAATGCTGTATTCGATGTGGTTGTAAAGGGATGAGCCGTTGGTGATTTCGGGTGTGAGGAAGGCATGGATGGCACCGGCGCCCCAGTAAAGTAGGAATTCGTAGCTGATTTGAGAGCCGCGGATCAGGAGATAGGCAGCGATGAAGGCCGACATCCCACAGAGGTGAAGGGGTAAGCTATTTTCGATATACCAGGTGTGGTCGAGGACCATTTTGATGTTGCTGGCGGCGAAATTGAGGAGTGAGAGCGCGCCGAGGCACCAGCCCAACGTTTTTCGGGTTTTTTCGGTTTGGTTTTTTGAGACAATGAGGATGAGGAGGAAGGCGCCCCAAAAAATAGCGTTCATGGAAATCCAATCGGGAGAACCCACGGGTACGGTATGGTGGTAGTGGTTGAGGTCGAGCGGTTTTGTAGCTATACCTGCCGAATCGGCAATCGAAAGTGTATCCATAAAAGCGTGCAAGATAAAAGTTATTGATTGAAAACCAAGCGTTGAGAGATTATTGTCTTTTTTACAATATTTATTCACGAATTGGCGTGGGCTGTTGGATTTGCCGCGAAAAAGTTGTTTTTTGCCGACCACTAAAACCAAACATTGATGAATCAAAACAGTACTACCCGTGCGTTTGCCACCTTGGTGAGCGTTTTCTTTTTCTGGGGCTTTGTGGCGGCCAGTAACGACATCCTGATTCCTGTTTTCAAAGACAAGTTGCAATTGGAGCAGTGGCAAAGTCAAATGATTTCTTTCGCTTTTTATGTGGCCTACACATTGGGTGCATTGGGTTACATGTTGGTGAGCTTTTTGATGAAGCGCGATTTGTTGGGTAGCCTGGGCTATGGCAAAGGGATCGCCTTGGGATTGGTTGTGAGTGCGATTGGTAGCTTGTTGTTCATCCCTGCGGCGGATTCGGCCTCTTTCCCGATGTTGTTGGGTGGTTTGATCATTGTGGGGTTGGGATTTTCTTTGCAACAAACCGCGGCCAACCCCTTGGCGATTGCCTTGGGTTCGCCTGAAACGGGTTCTCAGCGCTTGAGCATGGCGGGTGGGGTGAATAACTTTGGGACAACCATTGGGCCGTTGTTGGTGACGGCTGCCATTTATGGATCGATGGGTTCTGGCTCGGGTTCTGAGTTGGATGTCAGTGCGGTCAAGGTGCCTTATTTGGTTTTGGGAGGGTTGTTTATATTGTTCGCGGCGATCTTTTATCGATTGGATGTGAAGGTTGAAGCTTCCCAATCTGTGAGTGCGGGTGAGGATGATGGCAAGTCGGTTTTGTCGTACAAGCAAGTGTGGATGGGTATGATCGCCATCTTTTTATATGTAGGTGTAGAGGTGAGTACCGCTGGCAATTTGAGCGAATATTTGAAGTCGAATCTGAACGTGGCTACGCGCGACGCGGCGCCTTACATCTCCTTGTTTTGGGCCAGTTTGATGATTGGTCGGTGGACTAGCTCAGCGGGTTCATTCAACGTAAGCGATGGTTGGAAGAAGGCTTTGCGCTTGCTGTTGCCTTTGGCGGCTTTTGGGGTGTATTTGGCGGTGAATACGAAGGCGGGTTATCAGGTTGATGGTTTTTACCCTTACGTGGGGATGATTGCGATTTTGGTTTTGATGGATTTTTTAAGCAAAGGAAACCCAGCCAGACAATTGCTGATTTACAGTTTGTGCGGGATGGTTGCCTTGATGGTGGGAATTTTCAGTGGTGGTAAGTTGGCAGCGATGGCGTTTGTAAGTGTGGGATTGTTCTGTTCAACCCTTTGGCCTTGTATTTTTACGTTGGGTATCGCCGGTTTGGGTAGTAAAATGCCCAAAGCATCGAATTATCTGATTATGATGATTATGGGGGGGGGTGTTGTGAGTGTGTTGCAAGGAAAATTGGCTTCTGAATCCCTATTGGGTATTTTGAATAGTTACTGGGTTGGTGTGGTGTGTTTTGCGTACTTGGCGTATTATGCGGTGAGTATGACAGCGCACTTCAAAAAAGAGGGAATTGAGGTGGGTGCGCCTGTGGGCGGACATTAATTTTCGATTTTCATTTGGGAAGTTGAGAAGATTTCTTATTTTTGCAGCCCGTTTGACAGGAAACTCTTCGGAAATTTCGGTCTGACATGTTGGTATCGTAGCTCAGTTGGTAGAGCAAAGGACTGAAAATCCTTGTGTCGACGGTTCGATTCCGCCCGATACCACAAAAGCAAAAAAGCCCCCTCGTTGAAAACGAGGGGGCTTTTTTTTGATCGTTATTTTCCCCCTTCAGGGATGCCCAACAGCGGGGTTTTACCATCGGTGATGATTACCTTGGTATTGCTGCTTTGCGATAGTGATTTGAAGGCCTCAATTTGATTGTTTTTGAGAATGTCGTTGGTAAGGGATTTGGTTAATAGTTCATTCCCCTTGGCCTTGGCTTCGGCTTCTATTTTTATTGCGCTCGCTTGTCCTTCTGCTTTAATGATCGCGACTTCGGCCTGGGCTTTAGCCCCGATAATGGCGGCTTGTTTATCGCCCTCGGCTTGAATGGCTTTGCGTTCGGCTTCGAGTTTTTCTTTTTGCTTGGTGAATTCCATTCGCTGTGCTTCTTGTTCTGCACGGAGTTTTTCTTCAATGGCGGCGGACAGTCCTTGCGGTAAGGAAATGGATTTCAGTAGCACATTTTCCACGATAAATCCTTTGTCGCCCAGTATCTCCATCATGGTGTCGCGGATGTTTCGCTCAATCAGGGCGCGTTCACCACTGTGCATGTCTTTGGCATAGAATTTCGATGTGACATCGGCGGCCGCAGAACGGAATACAGGAAGGATTACCACTTCCTCGTAGTTCATGCCGATGTTTCGAATGACCTCGGATGCGGCCAGCTTATCGATGCGATATAAAATGGAGATTTCTGATTGGATGGTCAGTCCCTCTCGGCTGGGCAGGGGCAACTTCACTTCTCGGTTCACCGTACGCGTAGGTATGCGCAGGATGCGGGAAAGAAAGGGGTTGTAAAAGCGCACGCCAGGCTCGTAAGATTCGTGACTGAGTTTTCCAAGTTTTCGCTTTACGCCGGTTTCACCGGGTTTTACGATGGTACACGCATGGAATAGAAGGCTGGCTGTTAGCGTCAGCGCGGTAATTTGAAGTAGATTTTTTGCCATAACAGCAAGTTACCGACACTCCAAAGGGTATTACTATAACTATGGAAACTACCCAACGAGGCTTCGCTGAAATACAAATTTCAGGGGATGAATGCAGCAGATCTCACAACCATTGTGCTCGGCGGATGCTGTAAAACAGCTCATCGATGAATTCTCCATTTTTAAACAGGGTTTTCTCAAATTTGCCTTCAAAAGTGAAGTTGTTTTTCTCTAGTACACGCTGTGAGGCGATGTTTGTGCCGAAAGGGCGAGCGAAAATGCGATCGATATCGTAGGTTTTGAAAGCAAAATCCACCGCTTGTTGTATGGCTTGGGACATGATGCCTTGTCCCCAAAAAGACTCCGACAGCCAATAACCCAGCTCGGCATTTTTGCGTTGTATGTCGGATTGGGGATGTATGCCAATCCCGCCAATGGCTTGTCCGTCTACGTCAATGGCAAATATTCTGGTAGGATGGTCCTGGGTGGCAAAAGCGATGAAGGCGCGTCCATTTTCTGGGGTATAGGGGTGGGGGAACGCATCCGTCATGAATTGTGCGATGTTGGAATTGTTGGCGTGTTTGACCAAGTTATCCAAATCATGGATGGACCAAGGGCGCAGGGTGAAAAGAGTTTGATTCATAAGAGCAACAAGGGATGTAGCCGTGTAGGTTGTTGGTCAAATATAGCCAATAATGGAATGAGTGACTTCTTTGCAGTTGTTGCGATATTCCGTAAAAAACCTCTGTGCGGTTGCGATTTTCCGTAGTTGCCGCCCGCAATGCGATAATTATCATTGAGTCAAATTTTAATTATGGCCAATTATATCGCATTGCTTATTCCAGTTTTTTTGCTTCTCATCGGCATCGAATGGTGGTATAGTTATCAGCGTGAGGACCGGCGTTACCATGGTCCGAATACGGCTCTCAACATGGCGGTAGGCGCGATCGATCAATTGGGGGCTTTGTTGTATATGTTGCTTCTCTATGTTGCCATGGATTATTCGAAACAGCATTTTCAGATGGTAGAGATGTCGTTGGATTGGCGACAGTGGTTGTTGGCGTTTTTTGCTGTGGATTTTACTTCATATTGGTATCACCGTTGCTCCCACCGAGTCAACTTTCTGTGGGCTGGCCATGTTACCCATCACTCGTCAAGCTATTTTAATTTATCGAATGGATTTCGCACCTCTCCGTTCCAAGGATTGTTTCGCATTCCATTTTGGATGTTGATGCCCATTGTTGGGTTTGATCCTTTGCTGTTGTTGGTCACGTTCAAAGTGGTAGGCCTGCATGATTTCTTTGTTCACACGCCGTATGTGGCCAAGCTTGGTTGGTTAGAAAAAGTCATCGTTACGCCCTCTCATCACCGCGTGCATCATGGGAAAAATGATTTGTACATCGACAAGAATTATGGTTCATTCCTCATCATTTGGGATAAGATGTTCGGCACCTTTCAGGAGGAAACAGAGACGGTGGAATACGGCATTACATCAGCCTACACCGATGACAGTCCTGTGCATGCGATTACCTATTACTTCAAAATACTCGCGAAGCAATGGTCGCTCACACCCGGATTATGGAATAAGGTGCGCGTATGGTTTATGCCCCCGGGATGGCGTGCGGAGATCCAAGGGATGGCTTTTAGAAAGACGTCATTGAGAGGGGTAAATCCACTTTCGAAAAAGCAAAAACAATATGCCATTTGGCTCCTGGCTGTGGGGGTGTGTGGTTTTGTATTGACCTTGTTTGCCTACAGATTGTATGTTGTTTTTTTGGTGGGATTTACTTTTCTATTTTCGGTGAGTTCCATTGTTCAGGGCGCTTTGCTGTTGAATCATGGATTAACGAATGATATCCGTTTCTGGGAAAAGTTCCGCTTGTTCGTATTCTTGTTGTTTGTGGTTTTTATAGTGGATATACATTGGGTTATCGGGTTGCTGATTCTTTTGTGCTTGCTGCTGAGTGGCTTTATGTGTTGGAAATGGACGTCACCGGGTGAATCTCAAACTTGGGGAGATTTACGGGAAATCGCAAAAAATCCCTATACGCATTACGGATTGTCGCAACGGCGAAAAGGTTGATTTCTATAGTTTTGTCAAGATGAAATATGCAATAATCGCCTTGCTGTTACTTTCTGGATGTCGAATTACACCGCGGTATCACCAACGTGGGTTTAGTATAGATTGGCATGTAGTAAAAAATCAAGTTCATTTTGTTGCTGATAAATCGCCTTCAAAGAGAAATTCTGGACTTTTGGATTTAAATCAATCAAAAGATGGCAATACTGCGAGTGATTATGGTCAATTCTCCGTCGCATCAAATCAGGAAAAACCTAAGCTTCAACTAGAAAATTCAACTTTGGGTAGTCCGCCATGGAAGTTCCTTGAATTGCCTCATTCAAAAGACAGTGGGGCTGTCAAATTATTTGTTGGTCCACTTACTACCCAATGGATGTCGGGGAGGACGCGGACATTGGAAAAGCGTTCTGACAGGGAAGTTCGTTTGGAAAGTGCTGCGACGCTTTGTTACGCTGTAGGATTGGTACTAGTGTTGATTTCTTGGTACTTCGCCAATGAGTTAGTTTTTTTAATCGGTAGTTTGATTTTGCTGGCAGGCTTGATGTGTGTCTTGGTCATTGGTATGAGCAATATTCGACACGCTTTCAATGGGTATATGTCCATTTTTACGATACTTGGGGTGCTTGCCGTGTTATGGAAATTGGGTTATCTCGACGACCTGTTATCTGCTTGGAAACCCTAATCACAAAACCATAAATTAGCTACTTATGGTGTGATAATCAGGTAGGACTTATTCCACCACCAAGCGCTGGTCTTGTTGTCCGTGTGCTGTAATGATCCGTAAAAAGTAAATGCCTTTTTCGACATGAGCGGGCATTCTGTATTGGTTGCTACCCGAGCTTACTGGTTCTAAGTTTGCAATGGTTCTGCCCATCAAGTCTAAAACCAAGGGCGGTTCGATGCATGTGCTGGCCAGCGTGATGATACCGTCTGAAGTAACTGGGTTGGGATAGAATCTTTCACTGCTATGTCTCACAGTTGCGGTTTGCGCCGAGCAGGGCAATCGATTTACATATTTCCAAATGTCGTTATTAAAGCCTACTGCCATGGCTGAGGCTCCGCTGCCGCCAGGCGCATTACCCATTCTGATGAGTACCAACTTTTGGCTCGGAACCACATTGATGTACTGTCCATTTTTACCCCAAGCACAAATCATGTCGTTCGGTGCGTCGGGATTCAAACTGCCGGGAAACTTGATTTGGGAACCTGGTGCCATGAAGGCTGATTTTCCGTTAAGCCACGTAAGGTATCCATAGCTGGGGTTTAAGTTTTGACTGCTGTTGGTCTGTTGCCGGAAGTATAGCGTATCGCTCATGATGGTACTGCCGTTCCATTTGCCTTTGTTCAGCAAAAGCAATCCAAATCGGGCCATGGTTCTTGCGGTGGAGAAATAAACATTGTTATACCCTGCTTTCACGAAAAGTCCTTTCATGCCTAAGGTTGTTGTGAATTTTTTGGCCATGTAAACGTTGAGATTACCCCCTGTTGCCCCTTCAATGACTTGATCCAGTAGGGTATAGGCTGCGTTATGATAGGCCCAACGAGTCCCGGCAGCGGCTTTGTAGTTGAGACAATTGGGGTCAGTACAATCGGGGTCGGCACCGGCATCATCAAGTCCGGTGGTCATAGTGAGGTGATGCCACACCGTAATGCTGTCTTCCCTTGCGCTGCTGAGCGAACTCCATCCTGCGCCGAGGTATTTGTTTGAGGGGTCACTGAGTTTCAAAAGACCATCTTGCTGCGCTAGGCCAACGGTGAATGCCGTAAGGGTTTTACCCGCCGATGCCCAATACCAAATGCTATCTTGGGTGAAGTTGCCGAAGTATTTTTCAAGGACGATTTTGCCATCTTTCAAGATCAAAAAGGCTTTGGTGTTTTTTTGGTTGAGGTATTTGTATAGGCTATCAATGTTGCTTGAGCACCACCCAAGACTTTGGGGTGTGATGGTTTCCCAAGTGCCAGTGTTGGGCGGGAAATAGGTGGTTTGCGCCTGCGCTTGTTTTGTGGCAATCGCAAAGAATAGGACCAAAAATGTGAGCAGTGATGCGGTGTAGGTTTTCATTGAAATGCGGTGTTCTAATGGGGTATCGGCGCGTACAAGACGGTTATTTTCTTCAAAGGTTTAATGGCTGATACTGATTTTTCCTGGATTCAGGCAAAGGGCGTTGGCACCAAACAAGATTTTATTGTTCTCTTTTCGATAGGTGCTGAGGGTTCGCAAGGGTTCATCGCCTCGCTCCAAGGTAAAGGGGTCAATGGTTGTGAAGATGCATCGGCTGCAGGGTTTGACAATTTGTAAAGTAGTTGTTCCAAATTGGAAAGTGCCCAAGGAATCTTCTTCGTGGGGTTGTAATTGGCTCAATACCACGTTTGGACGAAATCGCAACATGTGCATGGCGGTGGCTTGAGGGTTATTTTGTAGGATTTTTTGATTTAATGCGCTAAGGGAGGCCTCCGAAAGGATCAAAATGGGATATCCATCGGCTAAACTGACTTGCTGTGGGCTGTTGTTGGGTTGATACACCAAAACCACTTCGCGCTGTAATCGCTCCGAGAACCATTGGTTGATGGAGGATTCCGCCCGAAGAACTTCGAGTGAGTTATCCCACACGCTGGCCCATTGGGTTTGATGGTTGGGAAAATCGAGCGACAAAGGGATTGTGATGGTATCGCCTTGAAAGGTGACGATAAAACCGGTTTTGTCTGGGTTGTATGTCAACTGAAATCGTCCCAATTCTGGGGTTTGTCGTTGCGTCAAAAACCGACCTTCCGGTGACACCAACATGTACCTGCGATCGTGCTGCAGACCACGCATTTCCACTTCCGCCTCGCTCAAGTTGATTCCGCCCATGGATTTGATGGGATAGATGTGGATGGAGCTGATTTTGGGTGTGGACATGTGAATGGCTATTCAAAAGTAAATGGAAGTTTTTGAGTAATTTGCCGTCGATGAAAAAGTTTTCAATGTTGGTATTGACGTGGGTGATGCTGGGTAGTTTGAATCATGCTGTAGCCCGATCGGTACATAGTGGTAGGGGTCATCAGCCTGGCGATTTGAGTCAATTGATGGCAAAGTATGGTCGGGTGTCGATCCCCGCACCAAAATCGACCCAGGATAGTTTGATCTTCAAGCGCTTGTTTGATTTGTCGTTAACCGATGGCCATGCCTACAGTAGGCTCGGAGAGCTTTGCAAAGGCGTTGGGCCGCGGTTGAGCGGTTCAGACAACGCAGAGCGGGGCATAGAATGGGCCGTGGATATGCTGAAATCGTATCGGTTTGATACGGTGTATACACAACCGGTGATGGTTCCCAGATGGGAGCGGGGGGAAATCGAAACTGTTCGGTTGTATTCGTCGGTGTTGACTCAACAATTGAAATCGGGGAAACCGGAACCCAATTATAATTGCGAGGCCTTTGTGGAGGCCAATCCAACGCCCCGAGAATTTTATGATTTACAGGCTTGTGCTTTGGGGGGCTCGGTGGGCGGTTCAGTGAAGGCGGCGGTTGTGGTAGTCAACAGTGATGTGGAACTAGAGACCAAGGGCAAGGCGGGGTTGTTGAAGGGTAAAATTGTGTTGTTGAATCGGGCATTTGACCAAACGTTGTTGAATACATTTCAGGCCTATGGCGGTTGTGTGAGTCAGCGGGTGAATGGGGCGGTACCCTGCGCCAGATATGGCGCTGTGGCTGTCTTGGTGCGCAGCATGAGCAATCGCTGCGACCTACACCCCCACACTGGGGTGACACATTATGCGGATTCGGTGAAGAAAATTCCAATGATTGCGGTGGCAACGGCGGTGGCGGATTTGCTGGAGACCGTTTGTATTCAGGATCCCAAACACCAAGTGGAAATCAAATTGAGTTGTCAGAGTTTGTCGGATCGCCTGAGTGCAAATGTCGTTGCGAGCACTTTGGGCGAGCAATATCCCAAAAAGATCATTGCGTTTGGTGGGCATTTTGATAGCTGGGATGAGGGAGAAGGGGCCCACGACGATGGGGCCGGTTGTATGCATGCGTTTGAGGCATTGCGTTTGTTGAAGGAGATTGGTTACACGCCCAAGCATACGTTGCGTTGTGTATTTTGGATTAATGAAGAAAATGGATTGCGTGGAGGTACAGAATATGCGCGCTTGGCTGGAACGTTGGGGGAGGAACACGTGGCGGCCTTGGAAAGTGATCGCGGTGGGTTTGTGCCGCGCGGATTTGGCGTAGATACTGTGTTTATTCCAAAATTGTCGAAATACCAGCACCTTCTCGATGCCTATGGCATCGGAGAGATAGAACGCGGTGGTGGCGGTGCCGATATAGGTCCACTGAAAAAGGTGAACCCCAACACGGTGTTTGTGGGGTTCATTCCAGATTCACAGCGATATTTTGATGTGCATCACGCCGAAACGGATGTGTTTGAAAACGTAAATAAGCGGGAGTTGCAATTGGGCGCTGCTGCTGTGGCGGCGATGATTTATATCCTTGATCAGGAGTTGGATTGAGGCTAAGACTTGAAGAGTTTGAATAATTTATCGATGAGTTCAAACGGTACAGTCTTCACCCCGTCCTCCTGGGTTTCTTTTTGAGCTGTTTGATGCTCGCGGCCAAAGTATTTGTCTACCAACTTTTCTTTAATCTCTTGTTTTTTGGTATTGTCCAGCAGAACAATAAACGGTTCCAATGCTGAGAGTTCAAGTGCTGCGCGCTCATTTTCAACAGCCAAGGCTCGGTGTTTGGTTGATTCCTTGGCAGCGTAGGTCGCTGGATAAATGAAAATGCTAATGGAGATTAGACGCAATGCATATTGCTGCCAGTTGAAAATCCCTCTCTGACCGAGGATGAAATACAAGATGATGATACAAATGATGAACATCAGAACGAATGAAATTTTCCTTAGGCTGTTGGCCATGGAATGATGAAAATTGGCTGTTTTTTTGAAGTCTGAAGAAGTTGCATCGGTCCCTATTATATTGAGTACTTCTTTGGCTTGATCGCGAAGTCTTAGAATCTCTTCAATTGTTTCATTGGCGTGGGTTTCGAGATCCTCTTGCATAATTTCGAAAGCCATTTTGTGGTTGTTGGATATTTCTTGAATTTTTTGTTCGTGCTGATGGGCGAAATCACTCAGTTTTCCATTGAACTTGCTGGCTATTTCATTGGTTTGATTTAGTTGGTCGGTGAGTTGCGTTTTAATGCTATCGGCCAAGTCATTTTGCTGTGAAATTTGGGTTTGATTTTGGTCAAGGTCATCGTGTAGTTTTTGGATAGCAGTATTCAGTTCGGCAATTTTCACATCCATGAATTCTGCATAGTTGGCGGTAAGTTCGCTAAATGAAAATTCCGCTTTGTTCGTTAAAAAAGGAATGTTTCGAACAAACGGTAAGGCATTGGCCAAGTGTTGTTGGGCCGATAAAACCCTGCTTGGGTTCTCGTCATTTTGAAACTCCGTGAGGTGATTCAAGGCTTGCTGTAATTCGGCTAGGATGGCATTGAGCTCATCCACATTCACTAAGGGTTGCAGTGCCAATGAGAGTCGATCTGATAGCAATTGAACATGCGTTTTTATCACCAACAGTGAATCGGGGTCGATTTTTTCTTTTGTTTTGGGGTGGTTGCAACGGGCTTTTAATTCGAGGATTTTTTGATGGATGGGGTGGTTTCTAAATTCTAAGGCTTTCATAACCTCTGCAAGAAAAACACTCTTTTCCAAGTGCGAAATTTGGGGTGGTTTCAAATCAACCCATGCATGTTTCGTTTATAGACTAGGTGCGTTTCATTTTTTCGATGTAGTCGGTGGCGCTAAGACCTGTGTGTTTTTTGAAGACATTGAAAAAGGTAATTCTTGAGGCGAATCCGGCTTCGGAAGCGATGCCTTCCAGTGTTTTTTTCTTGTATTCTCCTTGACGAATTTTCCTGAGAGCCTCGTTGAAACGATGTCGGTTTCTGTAATCTACGAATCCTTCGGCCATATGATATCGGAAGCAATAGGCGAGATGATGCTGAGGAATGCCACTACCCTCAGCCAAATCCTTTAGGTTGAAATTGTGTTTGGTATAAGGTTTTTCAGGTCCTTCCATGTAATTGCTTAAAATCTGAACGTATTCGTCCACTTGTGATTTTGACAGCGAAGAGTTTGGGTTGTAATACCGTTCTGGATTGAATCCTTTTTGTTGGTACACGCGCTTGTGTCCTTCGCGTTCAGCGAGAATGTTTTGGTTGAAATTGGGTAAACCAAATAATACTTCTGGGTTTTTGAAAATGCCAATCAGAATGAATGAAAAAAGAATACATCTTAAATAAAACAGGGGTCCTCCAAAAGGAATAAAATCGAAAAACTGAATGCCCAAATACTGTCTAAACGTGTTCAAGAACATGAACCCAACAATCGCGATACAATAAAATACAAAGGATCTAGCCCATTGGTAAATGACGTATTGGTGTGTTTGGCTTGCATTGAGCTGAGATTTGCGTTTTCTAACCAGCACCAAAGAATAATAGATGTAGATTGCTGTTTGAATGAATACAAGAAATAATACCAATTTTTGGGGTAAAAACGTAATAGAGCGAAGTTGCGTGATGTTTTTTGCTTCCACCAGTTCCAAGGCAAAGGGATACTGAAAGGCAAACCCTTTGAGTAGATAGGGTATGCTGAGCAGAATTTGCAGTATCGGCGGAATCATGTGTAATAAATCGGTGCGATAAAAACGGGTTTCATCGTATAACAGCGCCCTGAGGTAGATATAGGTAAGCGGAGGAGTGAGAAAATAGAAAAAAGCGAAAGCGCCATACAAGCAAGGTATTTCGAGTAGGGTGCCTGTAGCAATTAATGTGGTTTGAATGTAAGGCCAAGTCATCGCCATAATGGTAATGGCCAAGAGTCTGTTCAAAAAGGGGTTTACCGTCTTACAAAACAGAATAACAAAACCCATGCTAATACCCCAGCATGAAATGAACAGTAATAGGGTGAGTGTAAATTGTGCTAACATGGAACGGTAGATTTTGGTTTTGACCGAAGTTAGTCTTACCTAAAATTAAACAACCAAAAATTGGATGAGTGAACCGAATATTTGGTGGGTGAAACTAAGTGTGAAAATCACACTTCGACACGAAAGGGTTCGTGTATAAATGACAGTAATTCAGTTTGTTGTGCGGATTAGTTTTTTGAAATGTGTTTCAAAAGGTCATCCATTTTTTGGGACAGTCCTTGGTGTTGTAACATTAGAATGTCTAACTTCTTTGAAATCTCGCGAACTTCGGCTTCTGCCTTTTCATTGATTTTTAAATCCCATTCTGCCCGTTCACGATCCTTTTCTTCTTGTCGATTTTGGCTCATCATGATGATAGGCGCTTGAATGGAGGCCAAACAGCTGAGGATGAGGTTGAGTAGAATGAAGGGATAGGGGTCAAACCCTTGGTTGTTTAGGGCATATACATTGAACGCAATCCACCCTGTCAATACGGTAAAAAAAGAAATGATGAAGGTCCAGCTACCTCCAAATTTGGCAATTTTATCGGCAGCCATCTGGCCTACGGTGAGGATTTCTTTTTTGTGTTTCACTCCGCCAATTTAGAAAATAGTTAGGCTGATGGTGCGAATTCACCGTCGGATTCTTATTATTTTTCAAGGCAATGTAAAAATGTGTTTCATACGCACCCATTTTTCACCGGGTTTTGCCGTAGGTATGGCTTGTTGATAATCCCACATCAGTGTTTCCCAAGCTTGTACTTTTGGGTTTTGGGCATCGGCAAAGGCTTTGGCTTCAAAATCGAAATCGGGGGTGGTTTGAATGACCATGGTGAGGCGATTCTCTACTCGATAAATATCGCAGTTGATGATTCCAGATTGCTTGATGCTTTCCATGACCTCGGGCCACACCGCTTGGTGGTGCGCCTCGTATTGCGCGATGAGGTGAGGGTCGTTTTTTAGGTCCAGAGCGAATGCGTATTGAGGCATGATTTAGGCAGTTTTGGGGGTGATGCGATTGGCAAAATAGGCCACCATTACAAAGCAAATAACGGGTATAAAGTATGCGTAATGAAGTCCGAGTGCGTCGGATATGGCACCCATTGCCAGGGGAAAGAAAGCACCGCCCACAATGCTCATAATCAGGAGCGATGACGCCATGGGAGGCGCGTTTTTCAAGTTAGAGAGAGACAGGCTAAAAATGGTGGGAAACATAATGCTCATAAAAAACTGCAGTGGGATGAGCAGCCAAAATCCGAGGGCGTTGCCTGTTAAGGCTATGGTCAATCCTATCATGGCCGCCGCAATAGCAGCCAAGAAAAGCAGTTTCGCTGGGGCAATCCAACGCATCAGAAACGTGCCTGTAAACCGACCGATCATGAACATCAATAGGCCGAGTGAAAGACCTGTCGCGGCAACAGAACTACTGACATTGCCGTAGGTGGTAGCGTAGCGAATAAAAAAGCTCCCTACGCCAATTTGTGCACCTACATAGCAACATTGCGTGAGCAGTCCAAGGTTGAAATTCTTGGTTTTTAGTAGTGTTTGAATCTGTTGCCAAGGGGTGAGGTCGGGTTGCAAGTAAGGTTCGCTGGGATTGATAAAATTGGGCGAATTGCTTATTGTATTGTTGGCGATGGGCTCTATCTGTATGTTGGGTCTACGGATGAATTTGGCAAAGGCGATGGTGATGGCGGCCACGATGAAATAGGGCATCAACAGTCCTTGCGCCCTGAATTTATACCATTCAGCACTGCTGGCTGTTTTGCCGGTGGTTTCAATGAAGTGGGCCAGTTCCGATTCTGTACCGGAAAACAGGGCAAGCCCCCCGAAAAATACAGCCAAAGTGGCGCCCAGTCCGTTGAACGATTGGGCGAGGTTCAGACGTGTGGTTGCGGTGGTAGGGTCGCCCAGCAAAGTCACCAAAGGATTGGCTGCGGTTTCAAGGAAGGTGAGTCCTGCGGCCATGACAAACAAGCCCAACAGGGCCATGGGGTAGTTTTGTTGGGATCCAAACAGTCCTACGATGGCAGCACCTACTCCAAAAAAGAACAACCCCAATGCGATGGCATTTTTGTAGCCTTTGGTCTTGATGAAGGCGCCTGCAGGCAGGGCAAAAGCGAAATAGCCGATATAAAAGGCGGAGTCGACAAGGGCCGATTGAAAATCACTCAGTACGCAAACTTCCTTGAGTACTGGTATGAGTAGGGGGTTGAGGTTATGGGCGATGGCCCACAGGAAGAAGAGTGCGTAAATGTATCTCATGGAATTGAGGTTTGGCTGATTGACATGGGTTTAGTATTCGGCCCTTCTGATTTTGATTTGTAGGGTATTGGGGATGGGTTGTTCCGCGAATAAAACGAGGTATCCGCCGCCTCCGGCGCCGGATAATTTGTGTCCAAGCACCCAAGGGTGCATCGCATAAATTTCGTTGATAGTTTGATTAATGTGGTCGGATGTCATGTTCGGAAACATGGCAATTTGTGCCTCGAAAGAGGCTGTCATCGATTGTCCAACTGCCACCGCATTTTCATTTCTTGCTGCTGCGAAGAGCTGTTGGGCGGCGGCGGCCAAGGCCGCCGCCGCCTCACCACTCACCCGCGTGTTTTCCAAAACCGAATACCCCTGAACCCGCTCGCCGAGGGGCCATAACCAAAGACGAGATTCTAAAAATTGTAAAACCGCCTCCCCCTGCTCCGATATGATTTCATGGGGCCAGTATTCACCACCCCCGTAATTCAAGCAATTCAATCCAGGGTACACTAGGCCAATCGCGTCTTGCGATCCCGCCACCTCTTTTGTCCCCGGTGGATTTTCAAAACAAAACAAAATCCTGGCCAATAACGCCCGGTCTCCGTTGGGTATGGTGTTGTGCCAAAGTACTTTGGCGGCTTTGCGGGTGCTGCTCGACATCCCACTTCTGGCATTGAAATCGTGCGTGGGTTCCACGGATACAGTGATTACCGGTCCGCTGGCGAGGGCATTAACAAAGGGTTGATCGAGCCAACCACCGGCCAAATCAAGTCGGAAAGGAATGTCGCACACCGTGCGCAGCGCGGTGGTGCTTCTGGGGGGTAGGTTTTCTGCGGGGATTCTATCCAGTACGATGTACTCGATGCCGTGTTGGGACATGAGTGCTTGTTTTTCAGGTGAATCACCATCGGCATTCACTACAAATACATCGGGTTTAATTTCTAGCAATTCGGGTAAAAAATCGAGGTGCCCGGAGCCCCTACTTACGCGGGCTTCATGAACGGCATCGAGTTCTTTGAGGCAAAAAGCACGTTCTGATTGGTTGATTATCGGGTAGCGGCCTTTCAAAGAATAAACCGTTTCGTCGCTCCCGATACAAGCATAGACCTGTCCGTATTCCGCCGCTGTTTTTAAAAAGGCGATGTGACCGCTGTGCATCATATCAAAGCATCCCGAGACCAAAACTTTCCGCATATCCGATTTCCGTGGTAAATTGCCCGCAAAATATGAAAAGTATGCGGCATTCAGTGGTTTTTTTGGTGGGTTTGGTAGGTCTCGTGCAGGGGTTTGGGGGCAGTGGGGGTTTGATGGCAAAAGCATCAGGCACTGATAAACAGTCCGCAGTAGCGAATGCCTACGGCATCGATGTTCAAGGATTGGCCGCTGACAGCATCGCCGCAAAGATGCAATGGTTCGCCGATGCGAAATTGGGCATCTTTATCCATTGGGGTATCTATTCAGTAGATGGGACCACAGAAAGCTGGAGTTTTCACAGCCGACAAACCACTTACCCTCAGTATATGTCGCAGTTGCAGCGCTTTGGTGCGGAAAAATATGATCCCAAAGCATGGGCCGCCCTCATCAAGGAAAGCGGTGCCCAATACGCGGTAATTACCACCAAACACCACGATGGTGTGGCCATGTACCCCACGCGGCAGTTGACCCCGCCTTCGCCTTGGAGCAACAATGCCCAAGAGCCGCTCGCCTATCCCAAAGGCAAGAAGAAGCCCGCTGAAATTTTCTTGTGGAATCCCAAGCACCCCTTGAGTGTGATGGATCAGTCGCCCATTTTATTGAATGCCCCAGCCCGTAGGGATGTCATGGCTCCCTTGGTTGATGCCTTGCGCGCGGAAGGACTCAAATTCGGGGCCTATTATTCTTTGCTGGATTGGTCGCACGGAAACTATCCCGGTTTTTTCAAGGATCAAGGACGGTATAAGATTGAGGGTTCTGACACATTTCGATGGCGCATGTTTTTGGAATTTATGCACGGTCAAATTGGCGAACTCAGTCGCTTGTACAACCCAGATTTGTTTTGGTTTGATGGGGATTGGGAGCATAGCAATGCAGAATGGAATGCGGCCAAAATCAGAAGGGATATTCTCAGCGTGAATCCCAATGCCATTTTGAATGGACGGTTGCAGGGCTTCGGCGATTATGCCACACCTGAACAAAATATGCCGATTACCAAGCCAATGTTGATGGGAAGCGATGGTAAACTTCACAATGCGCCTTGGGAGTTGTGCCTGACGAGCAACGATAACTGGGGATGGCGTCCGAATGATACCATGATGAAATCAACCAACGAGGTGATTCGCATTTTTTCAGAGTGTTTGGGGATGGGAGGGAACCTGTTGTTGGATATCGGTCCCAAAGCCGATGGTACGATTACCCCGGAACAGACCAAATTGCTGAAGGAATTGGGTCGGTGGACGAGCAAGCATGCGGAAGCCATTTACGGCTCCAAGGCAGGTATGCCATTGGGGCATTTTTACGGGCCGAGTACTCTGAGTAAGGATTCTACCATCCTGTACTTGTTTGTAACGCAGGTGCAGGGTATGTCGAGGGAAGACAAATACATCGAGGAGGAAGAACTGGAGGAGGCAATTAATGAGGTGTTGGGCAAGTCGGGGGAGGATGCCATTGAAATCGATGGGGGGTGTGGCATGACTTCTTCAATCATGGTAAAAGGCTTGAGAAATGAGATTGAATCGGTTCAGGTGTTGGGGACGGATTTTGTGATCAAGCCAAAAGTGGTGGGGAAAATTTCATGGAGTTCTGTGCCGGGTACAATTTTTATGGATGTGCCTTTTGATGCGCTGGACGAGCAGGTTACGGTATTGAAATTGAAACTGAAAGGACCTTTGCGCTTGTACGAGGGACAGGGGGGCTTTCATTAAACGATAAATCATGAATATACAATTTAGCATCAATCATGGGATTTTGTGTGGTTTGCGAAGTGTATCGCTGGCCATTCTGGGTTTGATTTTTTGGGGCGATGCACGGGCTCAAGAGCATCATTTGCAGAAGTATTATCCGCCCACGGATACGTTGGTGCAGCAGAAATTGGCTGCCTGGGGCGACATGAAGTTTGGGTTGTTGATGCACTGGGGTCCCTATTCACAATGGGGGATTGTGGAGAGTTGGAGTATCTGTCCGGAAGACGAGGGATGGTGTGAGCGTCGCGGGCCGTATGCCCAGAATTATTTTGAGTACAAAAAGGCCTACGAGGGGTTGCAGAATACATTCAATCCCGTGAATTTCAATCCGGAGAAATGGGCCTCCGCGGCCCGCGCCGCCGGCATGAAATACATGGTGTTCACCACCAAGCACCACGATGGGTTTGCCATGTTCGATACCAAGTACTCGGATTACAAGATTACCTCGCCCAACACGCCATTTCATACGAATCCCAGGGCCAACATCGCCAAGGAAGTGTTTGATGCATTCAGGAAAGAAGGCTTGTGGGTGGGCGCTTATTTCTCAAAACCCGATTGGCATAGTCCGTATTATTGGGATCCCTATTTTCCACCGATGGACCGCAATCCCAATTATGATTTGGAGCGATACCCGGAGAAATGGGAAAAATTTAGGCAGTACACCACGCATCAGATTGAGGAATTGGTGCGCGATTACGGCAAGATGGATTTGTTGTGGTTGGATGGTGGACAGGTGCAGCCGGCATCGCCGGGATCAGGGTTATGGAAAGGGAAGGTGATCAATCAAGATATCAAAATGGATGACATCGCAAAGATGGCGCGGAACTATCAACCCGGTTTGATTGTGGTAGATAGGGCCGTGGAAGGGCCGAATCAGAATTATTTGACGCCGGAGCAGCAGATACCTTCCAAACCGTTGAGTTATCCGTGGGAGACGTGTATGACGATGGGACGCAGTTGGAGTTATGTGAAAAATGAGGAATACAAGTCTTTGGATGAGATTATTCGGAATCTGTGTTTGATTGTGTCGCGCGGTGGAAATTACTTGTTGAACATCGCACCCAGTGAAACGGGGGAGTGGGATAGTGCGGCCTATGTGCGATTGGAGGAGATTGGGACATGGATGAAGGTGAATGGCGAGGCGATTTATGGCACGGAGCCCATCGCACCGTATTCGCAGTGGAAGTACAAGGCTCAGGAGTGGATGTTTACCTCGAAATGGGAGAATGGGGAGTGGGTGGTCTATGCGATTTTGCAGGGGAATTACGACTTGGGCAAAACGGTCCATTTGGATTTGAGTGAATTGGCCAAGGCGTGGTCAGCACGTAGGGATTCTAGTCTGTCGGCCGATGTTGCGATGAAGGCAGTATCGGGTTGCAGGGCGCAGTTACTGGGGTACAATGTGAAAGAGGAGCGGTTGTCGGTATTGGGTGAGCAAACATTGACTTTGCCCAAGGAAGTGTCCTATCAAGTCAGGAAAGTAGAATCTGTGGGGCCGCGGGGCAGTAAAATTATCCGACCGGAATCATACCGCGAAATGCCCGCGGCGATGGTTTGGAAGTTGCGTTTTGAGTGATGGGAGCAGGATGTTTTTAAGACCTATATCAAAAAGAAAGGCCTCGTCATCGACGAGGCCTTTCTTTTTGAAGATGATTTGTGATTATCCAGCGTTACTTACGTTCACTGCATTTAAACCTTTCTTGCCGTCTTTCAATTCGAAATTAACGGTATCGCCTTCGCGAATTTCGTCTTTCAAACCTGTAACGTGCACGAAATACTCTTGACCGTCTTCGTTGTCGATGATGAAACCATAGCCTTTGCTGTGGTTGAAGAATTTAACAGAACCTGTTTTCATTAATTGGTATTTAAAATTTAAAAAATAATTGAGTGAGCAAGATAACTACCTTTTTGAGATAAACAACCTTTTGTTGTGATTAATTGTAGAAATCTGTAGTAATCGGTGACGATTGGGTACGAAATGGGCAGTTTAGGCTGCTTCGCCCAATGATTTCATGTAACGGATGTGTGAACGCACGGCATAGCCAAAAGTGGGCATTTCGTTATACTTTACATTGTATTTTTCACACAATGGGACCAAAATCTTATTCAAAGCAGGATAGTGAACGTGGCTAATGCTTGGGAATAAATGGTGTTCGGTTTGGAAATTCAAACCACCCATGAACCAGGTCGCAAAAGGTGATTTGGTAGAAAAGTTGTTGGTAGTCACTACTTGGTGAATGGCCCATTCATTGGGAATGCGTTCGCCACTGAGGTTGTATTCAACCCCATCTTCGAAATGGGTGGTTTCTACGGCGTGTGCCAATTGGAATACCAAGCTCAACACGATGCCCATTGAAATCTGCATCGCCATGTAGCACGCAAAACCCCAGCCAATGCCCAAGAAATACAGAGGCGCAACCACATAAATCAACGTGTATCCGATTTTGGCAGCCCAAAAGATTACATGCTCAGAAAAAGTCATTTTGGGCATGGGTTGCTCGTTGACTGCGCGGTTGAAATATTTCATGAAGTCGTTGGCATACATCCAAAAGATGATGGAGATACCATACAAGAAGAACATGTACAAATGTTGGTTTTTGTGGTAGGGTTTGAAAGGCTGTGATTCGCAGTGACGCAAAATGGGTGCTTTGGCAATATCATCGTCGAGACCATCCACGTTGGTCCAAGTATGGTGTAACGTGTTGTGCTTGAACTTCCAAATGAAGGCATGACTTCCCATCAAGCCGAGCGAGTTGCCAAACAATTTGTTTACCCAACCTTTGGAGGAGAAAGCGCCGTGACAAGCATCATGCATTACGTTGAAACCGGTGAAGGTATGCATTTGGCCAATCAGGACGAACAGCAAAAGGCTACCCCAAATAGGCATGGGAATACCCACGGCAGGAATGTTCAACGCCAACACCACCAAGATGGGCGTTACGATGATGGCGAATGCAGTTTTGCTCCACAATACCCAATTGCCATTTTTGGAAATTTTGTTTGTGGTAAAGTATGCGTCTACTTGGGTTCTTAATTCGTTGAAGAAATCGTTGCCGTTGTTGGCGAATTGTACTGGTTTGGTTGCCATAATGAATTTATCAAATTACGGCCAAATATGTCAAAAAAATAGCATTTCACCATCACTTAGTGTAAAAATAACACGAATTAGAAGGCAATTCCTAAACGAATTCCCGGATTGGCGAATAAAGTAAGTCCCAAATTCTTGCCCATCGGGACGGTTCTTGTATCGGTGGTTGTTCCGTTGTTGCTAATTGTGACTACACTCTCGCCATATTGTTGATACAGAAAGCCATAGCCTACTTCGGCCCCAATGAAAATTTGTTTACCTAGGTAGAAGTCCAAGCCGGCAAAGGCGTTGGCTCCCAAAGAGATTGCTTTCTGGGTTTGGGTGTTAAAATTGCTTCCTTGTGAATAGGTTTGACCGTTGGCTGAATTGGTGAGGTTGTATTCATAATTGGATTTTCCCAAAACACACTCCATCCCCCAGTAGGGTGATAAACGCTGGGTGCCATTCAAGTGGTTTTCAAATCCGGGAGCGATAACAGCGGTTCCTTCTTTGATGCTGCGTTCCATGTTGCCTTGGGTGCCCACAATGACCGTTGTTTCATTGTTTTTGGTGGCCAGAAGTCGCGCGCGCAGCGCGCGACGATCGGTAGTGAATTTGCGCACTTTGATATCGTTCAGTCCCACACGCAAAAAGCCATTGCCGGTTTGGGCGTAAAAAGCGGCTTCTGTGCTCCAATCGCCGGCTTGGGCCTTGTATTGAGGATTGGTTTGGGCCGATGCCCAGGCTGTAGTGAAGAGGGTAATAGCAAAAATGAACGACTTCATGTTTCGAATATCTTGGGTTTGGGGCGAATTATTGATAAGACAGGGGAGAAAGTTGTGGACAGGCATCGACGGAATTGAAAGTACTTTGTAGTGTGAACCTCAAATCTTGGGTCTGGGCATGGTTGTTTGTGGGTGTATCGTCGATAGCGACGGCACAGAGAGAGGAGGCTATCTCTGCCATTCCACCAGACTCTGTGGCTTGGAATGTAAGGGATAGCATCGATATGGCTTTGGCGCAGACACCATCGTACAGCATGTGGTTCGATTCCAGAAATTCATTCATTTCAGCAGATCCAGTGAACGTGTTTGGATTGCGTTATGGTTTGAGTTGGGGCAAGATTTCGGCCTATACGGGGTACTATTTCACTTCCTACAATCAAGCCAATGGGGGCGATTCGGTGCAATACAAATTCAGTTATTTGAGCAGTACCTATGAATACCGCCTGTACAAAACTCATCGGTTCTCATTGACTGGGTTTGCCCAACTCGGCGGGGGTATTCGCACCGTGAATCACTTGACGAATCCGGATATGGCCAATCAACGACAGTTTTTCATGCCCTTGGAATTTGGGGCCTATGGTTCTGTGCGATTTCTTCGCTATTTCGGGGTTGGTGGGGGATTGGGTACGCGCATCGCGCTTTTCCCCGGAGGAAGAAATTTCTCGGGCCCCATTTACTATCTTGGGTTTACTGCGTTTCCGTGGACGTTCTACGAGGATGTCCGCAGAAAAGCCAAAAAACACGGCGTCAATTTACCCTAGGAAGCTCACCCTAGGAGGCTCACCCTACCCGGGGTAGTCGAATTTTTATCACTACTTCTTCTGAGCGGCCTTTTGAGCGCGTTCTTCATCGAGGTGTTTCAGGAATTCCACCATTTTGTCGACATCAATTCGGTTGGCCACAATTTTGCGGTCGGCGTCGAGCACATAGATTGTTGGAGAGGCCACTACATAATAACTATAGAGTGCGTCGGCGTATTTCTGACTTTGAACCTCACCGCGAATCAGGTGCGTGAACGCCTGGGTTTCGGGATGTGAGTTGTAGTATTCTTCCCATTCTTTCTTTTTGTCGCCACTGGACAGTGCAATGACTTTCCATCCTTTGTCTTTGTTGGCCTCATAAATTTTGGCCAATTTGGGCATGACTTCTTTACAGTGGCCGCAGGTTGGATCCCAGAATATCATGATCACGTAAGGACCGCGAATTTTTTGGGTATTGACCCAGTTGCCTTTGATGTCTTTCAGTTCCAGTTCAGGCGCCGTTTCACCGATCAAGGTATGCGCTCTGCGGAAGGCATTTTCACACATTTTGGTGATGGTAGCACTGTCAACCCACCAGCTTTTTCCTTGGCAGTACGTGCTCATCGCCATTCGAACAAAGGCACGATCCAATCCCATGATGTTGGAACTTTCGAAACGGTTGGTTAAGTACCAAATCAAGTATTTTTCCATTTCGATGGTGTTTTTGCACTGTTCTAACAGTCTGTCTGCTACCTGCATGCATGAATCTGCATCGGGTACGATGATTTTATCGAAATAGAAATCAAGACGCTGTTTCACAATGTTTACGGGCATGCGCAACAAACCATCATCGCCAAAATCCATGTGGTCTAAGTAGTGTTTTTTATACCAACGCAAGGGGAAGGTGCTGTCTTTGCTGCCATCGGTCATTGTTGGGAATACCTCAGGGTAGGGCACGTTGATCATGGCTACCAAAAATTTCGACAACAAATGGCCGGGGTATTTCAGAATGTAGGCCGAGTCGTAGTTGCCTTTTTCATTCAAGTAGCGATCGCGGATGGCGTTCAAAGAATCCTTCGTGCTTTGAGGTGCCAAAGAATCCGCTTCTATCACTTGGTCGATGGCCATTAATTTCTCGATGACGGCCACTTTGCCTTTTTGGTATTCTAGGAATGCCGCGTTTTCCACTGAGCCGGTAACCGACATGCTTTTATAGTAATCACGGGTGCTCCAAGCCGTGTCGAATTCAATTTGGAAATCCAAATCATCATCGATGATGAACTCAAAGTAATCGCGCTTTTTCGGGAAAACGAACAAATACATCCCACGCTGTAGTTTTTTGGTGCCCACAAATTGTGCTACCCCATTTTTGTCGATAACTGCGGTATCGCGGAGATATTTTCCTCCGATGTTGTGGTCGGCCAGATACACGGTATCCCCTGCATAAATGTTGGTGATTTTTGGGGTGGCTTTGGGCGGGGTGATGGTTTTGAATTTGAAGCGTATGCTGTAGTTGCCGGGTTCGCGACCATCCCATGCGGGGGCACTTTTTAAATTTGGGTAGTTGCCAAATACATTGGGTTTTACGGGTGCGGTACGGGTGTAAGGAATGAATTTGAGTTTGGATTGCAACTGTTGATTGAGCTGTTCCTCACTGACGTGATTTGGGTCAATCGCTGGGGTCACAAACGCAGCATTGTTGTCGATATTTATGGATTCTACCGGCGCCGTTTCCACGGGCGCAGCAATGGTGGGAGCCTTGTCTTTATTTTTGTTTTTTCCTTTTTGAGCACTCAAAGTTTGGGTGCTACCGCAGGCAGCGATGAGGAGGGCCACACAAGAAATTCCGTATACAGACCAGTTGCGAGTAGAAATCATTTTCATAGTAGTTGCAATCGAGTCCAAAATAGACAAATTTTGTTCCAATTTTGTTGTTTAACCATGAGTGATCCAACTTTTTACGAAAAGGTGTACGAAGTAGTGCGTTTGGTGCCAGCGGGCAGGGTGACATCCTACGGCGCCATCGCCAAGTATTTGGGTGCTTCCAGGAGCAGTCGGTTGGTGGGTTGGGCCATGAATGTTTCCCATGGTGTTAGTCCAAAGGTGCCGGCACATCGGGTAGTAAATCGGAATGGATTGTTGAGTGGCAAAGCCCACTTTGGGGAGCCAAATGCCATGGCATCGCGATTAACGGCAGAAGGAATCGTAGTGGTTGAGGATCAGATTCAGCACTTCGATGAAGTGTTTTGGGATCCGGAGCTGGAATTGCGCGTTATTTGAACAGGTCCCACCACCAAGTGCCTTTTGGATGAGGTGCGGTGACTGTAATGGAGGGCTGCGACGAAACTACGTGTGGCGTAATCAGCGTTCTGCTGTGCAATCCAATGGAGCGATCGGGCAGGGGTTCATTGGCGCCGTATTTGAGATCGCCTAGGATGGGACAGCCCATTTTTGACAGTTGCGCTCGGATTTGGTGGAATCGACCGGTTTCTAAGCGGATTTCATATAGCGAGCGACCGGCAAAGTTTTTCAACAGCTTATAGTGTAAAATGCCGGGCTTGGTGCCTGGTTTATGGGAGTTGTAGGCATGGGCACGCTTCGTTTCGCTGTTTTTGAGCAAATGATGCGTAAGGGTGCCTTCCTCGTTGGGTAGGGCTTTGGTGGTGATGGCATGATAGATTTTTGTATTTTTCTTGTCGCGAAAAATCTCATTCATGCGGGTGAGTGCTTTTGAGGTTTTGGCCAAAATTACAACGCCGCTCACGGGACGGTCGAGGCGGTGCACCAAACCGATATAGGCTTTTCCAGGTTTGTTGTATTTCTCGGCAATGTAGCGTTCTGCCAAATCCAACAGGTGAATGTCACCCGTTAAATCGCCCTGAACCGCCAATCCGGCGGGCTTGTTAATCACCAACAGGTGATTGTCTTCCCATAATACGTCTACCACAACGCAAAGTTAATACGAAACCCTTCTTTACAGGTCGTTTTGGATGGCTTTTGCCCTATTTTTGCATCTTACACCCATGCAAAACCCCTTTGTTACCTACAAAACCCAAATTGCAGAAACGCTAAAATTGGCGTATCCTATCATCTTGGGACAGTTGGGCATCATTCTCATGGGGGTGGCTGATACTTTGATGGTGGGGCCTTTGGGATCAGAAGTGCTAGCCAGTGCCAATCAGGCGAACAACCTGTTTTTTATGGTGAGTGGCCTTACGTTTGGTGTGTTGTTTTCCATCAGCACGCTGGTGAGTATCAAGGTGGGACAGAAGCGCGCAGCCGATGGGTTTATTACTTACCGGTCTGGCTTGGTTGTGGCTTTGGTGTTGTTTGTTTTTCAATACCTAGTGTTACAGGTCTTCGTGTACAATTTTCATTGGTTGGGTCAGGATGCTGCGGTAACGCGCTTGGCTCCGGGCTTTTTGAATATTTTGAGTTGGAGTATTCTGCCATTGTTGATTAATGTAGTTACCCGGCAGTTTACCGATGGCTTGGGTCACACCAAAATTGCGATGCTGATCACTTTGGGTGGATTGGGATTGAATGTTTTGCTGTGTTGGGTGTTTATTTACGGACATTGGGGCTTTGAACCGATGGGTCTCAATGGCGCGGGCTACGCTACGTTGGTGTCGCGCACACTGATGGCGTTGGTTGGTTTGTGGTATGTGCGTTATTCTGCTTTCATGCGTAAATATGTGCCTACCGTGATGCCCAAATGGGATAAAATCATGGAAGAAATGCCCAGTATTTGGAAGTTGGGACTGCCTGTGGCATTGCAAACATTCGCAGAATGGGCCTGTTTTGGTTTGTCGGGTGTGATGGTTGGCTGGTATGGTTCCAAGCAGTTGGCAGCCCATGCAGTGGCGTTGAACGTGGCCTCTGTGACATACATGGTGGTGAGCGGAATTGCCATGGCGGGCGCAATCATTGTGGGAAATAGTTACGGAGAAAAGAATCGCCAACAAATCCGGCATGCAGCCCACGCGGTGCTATTGATTATTGGGGTGTTTGAAATTATCAATGCCTTGGCTTTTGTATTTGGTAATCAGGCCATTGCTTCATTGTACGATGTGAAAGATGATGTAATGCCCACGATATTGCCGTTGTTTATTCTGGCCGCCGTGTTTCAATTGGCCGATGGCATTCAAGCGGGTGCGATGAACATGTTGCGGGGGATTAAAGATGTGAATTGGTCATCGGGGTTGAGTATACTTTCGTATTGGGTGATTTCTCTGCCGTTGAGTTATGCCTTGGGCGTTTGGCAGAATCTGCAGGTTTATGGTATTTGGATCGGATTTACAGTGGGATTGTTTGTTGCCGCGGGATTGGGTGTATGGCGATTCTATTCCCACCTGCGCGTACTAACATTTGAAGAAGAATCTACGGTTTCATGAAACAGATAAAATACATGATCATGGTGGTCTTGCTGGGCAGTTCCGCTTCCCTCATTGGCCAAGTAACTGAAAAAAAATGGGCGAATGTAATGGGTTTGTCGGCATCTCCTTCCTGGTCTACCGCTTGGATTACAGGGTATCAACCCGATGTTAAAGGAGGTTATACTGAGGCGCAACTGCGGGATTCCTTTGCCTTGACCGATAGATCCTTACAAACCAAGAATTTTTCAGTTACCTATTCACGAAAACTCAATGGATTTACCAATTTTGTGGTGGGCTTGAGTATTGTGAATACGGGGTTTACACGGGTAAAAGACGGCAACATGTTCAAGTATGTCATCCACCCCGATGTGGGTATTTATCCCAATTTGGTTCAGGCGGGATTGATGGAGGTTCACTACGAGTATCGCTCCCAATATGCGGGCGCCTTGTTTGCTGTGGAGAAGCGTTTGGATGGTTCTCGTTTTCAGATGCAAGCGGCGAGTATGTGGTATCAATTGGGTGTGATGCCTGCTTTTTTGATGAAACAAAATTTGCAAATTCATACAGTGGGATTTACCATGCCACAAGGCAATGATTTTACAGTGACTGACTATGTGGCTAACACCGTAGATACGGGGGTTGTATTGACCAAATCTCAATCGGTGAGTGCCAATGCATTCCTTACAGCGGCCTTGCGGTTGGAGTACAATTTGGATCCCAAGGTTCACATTTTTGCAGCGCCCAGGTTGATGCTTCCCGTGTTGCCAAGTAACAAGGGCGTGCAGACCTATTGGTCGCCCCAAATTGGTTGTGAATTGGGTGTGAGATTTCCCTTAGACTGAGCAGTCATCTGAACGAAGTCATACCAAGGTAGTTTGAATTTTAACCCCAATATTGGATAAAATGATAAAAAGCGAGGGCGGCCCATGGGCCGCCCTCGCTTTTTAAATCGATATTGTTATTAACGATTATTTGCCATTCATTTTGGCACCGATGTATTCGCGGTTCAAGTTGGCAATGACGCTCAATGGAATCTGCTTGGGGCATTCAGCCGCACAAGCGCCGGTGTTGGTGCAAGCACCAAAACCTTCTGCATCCATTTGGTTCACCATCGCAACCACACGGGTCTCGCGCTCAGGCTTTCCTTGAGGCAATTTAGACAATTGCGTTACTTTGGCACCCACGAACAACATCGCCGAAGCATTCTTACAAGCACTCACGCAAGCACCACAACCGATACAAGTAGCAGCTTCAAAGGCTTCGTCGGCCACTTCCTTGGGAATCAATACGGCGTTTGCATCAACTGCGTTACCCGCGTTGGTAGAAATGAATCCACCAGCAGCAATAATCCGGTCAAAGGCACTGCGGTTTACCGTCAAATCCTTGATAACAGGAAATCCGTTGGCTCTCCATGGCTCTACCGTGATGGTATCCCCATCGTTGAAACTGCGCATGTGCAACTGGCAGGTTGTTACACCTTGTTTGGGTCCGTGCGGACGACCATCGATGACCATAGAGCACATACCGCAAATTCCTTCACGACAGTCGTGGTCGAAAGCCACGGGCTCTTTGCCTGTCTCGATGAGTTGTTCGTTCAAGACATCGAACATTTCCAAAAAGCTCATGTCGGGACTGGCATCCACTTTATACTCTTCAAAGTTTCCAGCGCTTTCGGCATTTTTTTGGCGCCATACTTTTAAGTTTAATTTCATTAACTTGCTCATAATCTTTTTGTTAGTGGATTATTTGTAACTGCGTTGTTGGATTTTGATGTTTTCGTATTTCAACTCTTCTTTGTGAAGTTCCCATGAGTCGCCTTTGCTTTCCCAAGCGGCAACGTACATGTAGTTTTGGTCATCACGCAGGGCTTCACCTTCTTCGGTTTGATATTCTTCGCGGAAGTGTCCTCCACAGCTTTCGTTGCGGTTCAGGGCGTCAACACACATCAATTCACCCAATTCTAGGAAGTCGGCAACGCGACCAGCTTTGTCTAACTCGGGGTTGAATTCGTTTACGCTACCTGGAATACGCACATTTTTGTAGAAATCGGCGCGCAGGGCTTGGATTTCGGCGATGGCCTCTTTCAAACCTTGTTCATTGCGTGCCATACCGCATTTGTTCCACATGATGAGACCCAATTCGCGGTGGTAGCTTTCTACACTGCGGGTACCTTGAATTCCCATCAACTGTTGGATGCGATCGTTGGCTGCTTTTTCCGCGGCAACGAAGGCTTCGTGGTCGGTAGAAATGGGTTTGGTATGAATTTCTTTGCTCAAATAGTTACCGATAGTGATAGGAATCACGAAGTAACCGTCGGCTAGACCTTGCATCAAGGCTGACGCACCCAAACGGTTGGCACCGTGGTCTGAGAAATTGGCTTCTCCCAAAGCGTACAATCCAGGTACTGTGGTCATCAAATCGTAATCTACCCAAAGTCCACCCATGGTGTAGTGCACGGCAGGATAAATGCGCATAGGTACTTCATATGGATCTTCGTCGGTGATTTGCTTGTACATGTCAAACAAGTTTCCATATTTCTCCTTAACAACTTCTTTACCCAAACGAATCAACGTTTCATCATCAGGGTTGGCGATGTTGAGTTTGCTGGCTTCGGTACGACCGTATTTCTGCATCATGTTGTATTTGAAGTCCAAATACACAGCCATTTTGCTTTGACCAACACCGTAACCGGCATCGCAACGTTCTTTGGCAGCACGTGAAGCGATATCGCGGGGCACCAAGTTACCGAAGGCGGGGTAGCGACGTTCCAAGTAGTAATCGCGCTCCTCTTCGGGTATGTCGTTGGGGTGACGGTCGTCGTTTTGTTTCTTAGGTACCCAAATACGTCCATCGTTACGCAAGGATTCACTCATCAAGGTCAATTTTGACTGATAGTGGCCCGAAACGGGGATACAGGTTGGGTGAATTTGGGTGAAGCAAGGGTTGCCGAAGTAAGCACCAGCTTTGTGGGCTTTCCAAGCGGCGGTTACGTTGCTACCCATGGCATTGGTAGACAGGTAGAACACGTTTCCATATCCTCCGGTACACAACAATACGGCGTGTCCGAAATGTCTTTCCAATTCGCCGGTCACCAAGTTTCTGGCGATAATACCGCGGGCTTTGCCATCGATTTTTACCACTTCAATCATTTCATGGCGGGCATACATTTTCACGTTACCCAAACCTACCTGGCGCTCTAAACCGCTGTAGGCACCAAGCAACAACTGCTGGCCTGTTTGTCCGGCCGCGTAAAACGTACGCTGCACTTGGGTACCACCGAAAGAGCGGTTCGAGAGTGTTCCGCCGTATTCACGGGCGAAGGGAACCCCTTGAGCCACGCATTGGTCGATGATGGAAGTTGAACATTCTGCCAAGCGATGCACGTTGGCTTCGCGGGCACGGTAGTCACCACCTTTGATGGTATCATAGAATAAACGGTAGATAGAGTCACCGTCGTTTTGATAGTTTTTTGCCGCGTTGATACCTCCTTGGGCCGCAATAGAGTGGGCGCGACGGGGGCTGTCTTGGAAGCAGAAGGCTTTCACTTTGTAGCCCATTTCTGCCAAGGTGGCCGCGGCGCTGGCACCGGCCAATCCGGTACCTACCACAATGATTTCCAACTGTCTTTTATTGGCGGGGTTTACCAATGGCACAGTGCTTTTGTACTGGGTCCATTTGGTGGCTATGTCGCCGGCGGGGATTTTCGATTCGAGTGTCATAATGTTGTGATAAACTTAAATTATTGAATCCAGCCCAAGTGCATGGCGATGGGCATGGCCGCAAATACGAGTGGAACAATGATTGAAAAACCGATACCGATGCTTTTGATGATCGGGGTGTAGGCGGGGTGATTGATGCCCAATGACTGGAAGGCACTTTGAAAACCGTGCAACAAATGGTAAGCCAAGCTGATGCATCCGATTACGTATACGATCACAGGCAAAGGATCGGCGAAAACTACGACCATTTCATCAAACAAGGTAGACCCAGCAGTTTCCTGAATGGCATCGGTGAAACGGGAGACTACCCAGAAATGTTTGAGGTGCATGACCAAGAAAATCAACAACAAACTTCCCAAAATGCCCATTGAGCGTGAGTACCATTTGCTGTTGGCATTGCCGGCACTTGCTCCATACTTGCTGTTACGCTTTTGGTTGTTGGAGGCGGTAAGGCTCAAACCTTGAACAATGTGAAGTAAAAGGCCCAAAAACAAACCAATTTCCGCGCTGCGGATTAGCCAGTTGTGTGCCATGAATTCTGCTGCATGGTTAAAAGTTTCGCCACCGTCGTTGAAGAAAATACAGGCGTTGATACCAGCGTGTACCAACAAAAAAGCCACCAAGGATAACCCGGTGACTGCCATAAGTACTTTCCGACCGATACTTGAAGTAAATAGGAAGGAGAGGAGTTTCATAAAATGCTAATTGCTATTTCTTGGATATTTGCAAAGATACGGAGAATTTTTTCAAGTATTTCCCTAGGATATCGAACTCTAAATTTACAAGATCGCCAGGTTTGAGGGCGGACAAGTTGGTGTGCTCCCAAGTGTAAGGGATGATGGCTACGGAAAAGGCATCGGGGAAGCTATCTACCACAGTGAGACTCACGCCATTCACGCAAATAGACCCTTTGTTTACAGTGATTCCAGCATCCATGTCATGGGCGATAAAAATCATCCAACTTCCATCCAAATCATGGATTTCATCTACCGTTCCTACACAATCAACATGGCCTTGCACGATGTGACCATCAAAGCGGCCGTTGGCCGGCATACAGCGTTCCACATTGATGGCATCGCCCACCTTCCATTGGGATAGGTTGGTGCGTTGTAGGGTTTCATCGATGGCGGTAACCCAGTAGCCGTTGTCGCTGATTTTGGTGACGGTAAGACATACCCCGTTGTGGGCAACGCTTTGGTCTACTTTCAGTTCTTGGGTGAAGGGGGCGGACAAATGGAAGTGTACGTTTGATTGTTCTTTCACAATCTCTTCCACTTTGGCTTGCTGTTCGATAATGCCCGTAAACATGTCCTCGCTCTTTATGACAAAGAAACGAGATTCGCGCGAAAAGGTTCATATGACAATATGACATTTTACCATTTGTGGCAATAAAATTGAGTTTGGAGAAGGGCTATGTCAAAGAACAAAGTGAATTCAGAAGCAGAAGAGCCCATTGATGGCGAAAATATTGGGGCGAATCCCAGCGCAGAATCTCCAGAATCAGCGGAGACAATGGCGAATACATCAGAGACAGAATCCTTGGATGCCGATGCGCAATTGCAGCAGGAGCGCGATAAATACTTGCGTTTGTACAGTGAGTTTGAGAATTTCCGTCGCAGAACGGCCAAGGATCGCTTGGATTGGATGCAAACCGCCTCCAAAGATGTTTTGGTAAGCATGTTGCCCGTGGTAGATGACTTTGAGCGTGCTTTGAAAGCGGTAGAAAATTTGTCAGAGACTGAAAAAAAGGCAGTGGAAGGATTTGATTTAATTCACAAGAAGATGGTGGGGATATTCACCAAAGTGGGATTGAAGCCCATGGAGTCTATCGGACAGCCATTCGACGCAGAAATTCACGAGGCCATTACGCAATTCCCGGCGCCTTCGGAAGACCTCAAAGGTAAGGTGATTGATGAAGTGGAGAAGGGGTATTATTTGAACGACAAAGTCATCCGATTCGCGAAAGTGGTCGTTGGTAATTAAGAGAGCATGAGCAAGAGAGATTATTATGACGTCTTAGGGGTTGCCCGCAGTGCTTCTGCCGAAGAAATCAAAAAGGCATACCGCAAATTGGCAATCAAATTTCACCCCGATAAAAATCCGGGCGATAAGGAAGCGGAGGAAAACTTCAAGGAGGCGGCCGAGGCTTATGATGTATTGAGCAACCCAGAAAAAAAGCAGCGCTACGATCAATTTGGTCATGCGGGCATGGGTGCTGGTGGCGGTGGTGGGGCGCATGGCTTCAGCATGGATGATATTTTCTCTCAATTTGGCGATGTTTTTGGTGACGACGGGGTGTTTGGTTCGTTTTTCGGCGGCGGAGGTGGAGGTCGATCGCGGCGGTCGGTGGGTTCCAATATTCGCATAAAAATCAAATTGACTTTGCCCGAGATGAAATCAGGGGTGGAGAAAACGGTGAAGTATCGTAGAATGGTTCAAGCAGAAGGTGTGAAGTACGCTACCTGCAAACAATGTAATGGGTCAGGAGCGGTACGTCGTGTACAGAATACCTTTTTGGGACAAATGGCCACCAATAGTCCTTGTCCGGTGTGTTCAGGAATGGGAAAAATCATCGAGAGCAAACCCAAAGAGGCCAATGAGCAAGGGTTGATTTCTCAGGAAATAGAGACCAGTATTCGCATTCCCGGCGGTGTGGCTGAGGGTATGCAGTTGAGCATGAATGGCAAGGGGAACTATGGTCCTGGTGGCGGTGCTGCGGGCGATTTGATTGTGTTGGTAGAAGGTATACCTCATGAGGAGTTGACCCGAGAAGATAACAACGTTATCTATCACCTTTGGTTGAGTTTCAGTCAGGCCACGCTCGGCGATAGTGTAGAAGTGCCTACTTTGGACGGTAAAGTCCGCATCAAAATAGATGCGGGAACCCAGCCCGGAAAAATGTTGAGATTGAAAGGCAAAGGATTCCCTGATTTGAACGGCTACGGCACGGGCGACCAGCTGGTAGTGTTGAATGTGTACGTGCCTACCAAAGTGAATTCTGAGGAGAAGGCGATGTTGGAAAAGTTGGCCGATTCAGACAATTTCAAACCATCATCTAAGGAAAAATCATTTTTCGATAAGTTGAAAGACTTGTTTTAATAGCCTATCGCAATGACGTCTTTGGATTGTCATTTTTGAGAGAAAAAGGCTGTTTCATGGGGGAGTTCATTGCGAACATCCCCCAATTTTTTTGTTGGGTTTTGTGATTCACGATTAGGGGCTAACTTGCGTCCATGATGTTGACATCAACAATGCGCAAAATGCGGCTGTGGTTCTTGGTGATGCTAGGACTGGGTTTGGGTCGCGATTTGGGCGCACAAATTCAGCGTAAATCCATCGATTTTCAGAACTATCAGGGACTGCGGTGTGCGGGCGAACTGCCTGTGGATTTTAGACAGACATCGGTGGCAAAAGCGCGCAAAGCGGAATTGGCCATCGCGGACAAAGATTTGTCTCGAACAGAACGGTTGCAAGAAAGTGAGCATGCGGTGAGAACGGTCTTTGAAGTCGATGAGATTTTAATGTCGGGCCGTGTCCTGTTTGGCGATCCCCTTTCCGAATTCGTGGAATCGGTGGCTGAAAAGATATTGAAGGCGAACGACCGTGAAGATTTGTTGGATGAATTGCGCTTTTATGTTTTGAAGTCGCAAGAGGTCAATGCCTATGCAACCAGCAATGGGGTGGTGATGGTTACTGTTGGGTTGCTTAGCAGGATTGAAAATGAAAGTCAGTTGGCCTTCATTTTGGCGCATGAAATCCAGCATTACGTGTTGAAGCATTCATTGCAGCAATTTAAGTATCGCAAGGATCAACGAAAGAAGAGCAATAAATCAGAGGAAGATCAGGCTTTGAAGGAGTTGTATCAGTTTTCGAAAGATCACGAAATGGAGGCCGATGAAAAGGGCTTTATGATGATGTTGCGTTCCGGATATGACTTGGTTGAGGGCGTTTTTGTGTTTGATATGTTGAAGTACGGCGATTTTCCGTTTTTGGAGATGAAGTTGGCCTTGGATTCTTTTGAACACGATGCGTACCAATTCCCAAAATCGTTGAAAGATGCGGTTGCCTTACAGGTTCAAGCGGCAGAAATTGAGGATGCCAAATATTTAGAACAGGAAGGCGATGACGACAATAAAACGCATCCGAGTTTGGATCGCAGGGTAGTTAGGTTGCGCGATATGATCGATGGAGAGCCCAAGGGTAGTCGGGCGTTTTTCTTGGTGGGGGAGCAGAGGTTCAAGGAAATGCAGAAGGCGGCTCGACATGAACTCTTGTTGATTTATGCACGGCGTGCGGACTATGGTGAGTTGTTTTATTTAACGCAGGTAATGCGGAAGTTGTATGGACAGTCATTGTTTTTTGATAAAATGGAGGGGATGTCGCTCTACGGACTGTTATTACACGATTCCAAGGAGCACGATTTAGACCGGTACGGCTGTCGGGTTTCGGAGTCGCGAGGTGATTGGCGCTCGGTGATTGTTGGGGTGAGGGAATTGGATTTGAAAGGATTGGGTGCTTTTTCGGCGATGCGAATATGGATGATGGTTTCACGTGATTCGGGCCTCATGAAGGATGCGTTATTTGCGAAGATTGCCAAGGGGGTTTATGGGTTGGTGCAAGATGCCTGTAATTTTAGGTTGCAGGATTTTTTGGATTATTTGCCTGCTGAGGAGGCGGCGAAGTTGGATAGCACGTTGGTAAAGCCGGACGTTGGAGAGGGCGGATTGCGGAATCCCCGGTCGAGGGTGGCACGGAGCAGGGCCGCGAACGTAGTGAGCGGCGATTACCACATGGCCATTTTTTATGGTTTGAGCCATCGGGAATCACTGCAGGCGTTTTTGTCGGCCATGAAAGTATACCCTTCGAGCGCAGCCACAACATCGGAAAAATCGTACAAAAAGAAACGCAGTTTTCGGGGGTTAGACGATTTTCACCATTTGGTTTTGCTAGAACCCAATGTCCAGAGAACGGTTGGCAATGATGTGAATTCGCATCGAGATCCGTTCGACGAGGCCATCAAGCGGGAACAGCTCGCCAATTATTGGGAACGATACGGTAAAGCATTGGATATTGAGGTGGATGTGATACCCAGTTCTACTGGAGTGGCAGGGTTGTCAACTGATTTGTTGAATCGACAGATGTTGATCAACGATTGGATGATGGAGCGAATTAACAACGATACGCAATCGATGGTGTTGTATGGGTCAGGACAGATTGCTGAGGCGATGGGTGGCGATAAAAACCGTTATTTGGCTTGGACCGCCGTGGAATCGACGTTGATTCGCAGGCAGTTTAAGTTGACCAACTTGCTGATATGTGTGGTATTGTACCCCATTTTGCCTTACTATCTGTATTATCAGTTGGGTAGTGATCGCGAGTACGATGAGTATTTATTGGTTTATGATGTGGTTAGCGGAAAGTTGATCCATGTTAAAGAAGATCAGTACACGCATCATTGGCGCACTGATTTTGCAAAAGCGCGTGTTTTTAACAATCTGTATTATTTGGTACACGGAGGGAAATAAAATGAAAAAGGGAATTGTTATTCTACTGTGCTATATCGGTATTGTGGGGTTTGCCTCAGCCGAGGCATTGTTGGCCGAGGGAAAAGTACCTCCATTTAATCCGGGTTATTTGGGTAAAAAGCAGGCATTTACTGTTCAAGGGGTGTCGAATTTCGCGGGTTTCTTTAGGGATACGATGCGATACCAGAACAATGTGGCCTTTCTTTATGAGGTTTCAAGAAAATCCAGTTTGTCGTACCAATTTGGTTACAAAACCTACAAGAGATCACTCAATAACGTGGATTGGCGAGATTACAGCATGCAAGTGGTTGAGCCAGGAAGTGGCTGGAGTGGTGATCAATTCTATATGCCATCGGGAACCATGAAATTCAACTATTCAGAGTTTACTTTGGGGGTGAAAAATTATTTGAGAGCCACAGGTGCAACGGCGCCGTTTGGGGGGTATTTATTGGCCAATGTGAATTTTGGAATCGCAAATTGTTTGTCGAATAACCTCCACTGGGAAAATTACTATTCCTCTTCTACATTCGATACGCTGAATCGTGTAGGAAATTCGGGGGTGGCGGCGAGTATCATTTCTGTTGCCTATGGATTTGGTGCGCGAAACATGATTACCGATCAGTTGGGTATTGGATTTGAGGTGACTTCGGGACTTACATTGATGAATTCTGCGGGCGTGAAGCTGTTTGTGGTTGATTCTTATAGTGATGGGTATGACGTGTCTACTCAACAAGCGTTAATGACCAGTGTGATGTTGCGCGAAATCAATAAATCCCAGTGGATTCAATTTAAGGTTGGCCTAAGTTATTTGTTCTAAGGATCTCCAGGATTTTCGTTTCTAAAAATTTCCTGTGGTATGTTCTGGTGGGGCATATAACAAGAGAGGGCCTCGTTGAAAACGAGGCCCTCTCTTGTTGGAGCGAACTCCTATATACTGGTAATTTGGTTGACAGCCCCGGCCCTGCCGGGACTGTTTCCCCTGGGTGCTAATTAGGCCAAACGGGCTTTCAATTCGCTGTTCAAGGCTTCCAAGAAGTCTTCAGTGTACAAGTACTGATCCTCAGACACTTTGTTGCCATAGATACAAACAGCCAAGTCTTTGGTCATCTTGCCACTTTCAACTACGTCGATACACACTTGCTCCAACGTCTGACAGAAGTTGATCAAGGCGTCGTTGCCATCCAAGCGACCTCTGTGCTCCAAACCGCGGGTCCAAGCGAAAATGCTGGCGATGGGGTTGGTGGAGGTTTTTTGTCCTTTTTGGTGTTGGCGGTAGTGACGTGTAACGGTACCGTGTGCGGCTTCCGCTTCCATGGTTTTTCCATCGGGAGTAACCAAAACGCTGGTCATCAATCCCAATGAACCAAATCCTTGAGCTACGGTATCAGATTGAACATCACCATCGTAGTTTTTACAAGCCCAAACGAAGTTTCCGTTCCACTTCAGTGCTGAGGCAACCATATCGTCGATCAAGCGGTGCTCATAAGTGATACCCGCTGCATCCATTTGTGTTTTGAACTCGGTTTGGTATACATCTTCAAAGATGTCTTTGAAACGACCGTCGTACTTTTTCAAAATGGTGTTTTTGGTGCTCAAATACAGAGGCCAACCCTTGGCCAAGGCTTGGTTGAAGCAAGCACGGGCAAATCCTTTGATACTTTCATCGGTGTTGTACATCGCCAAAGCAACGCCATCGCCCTTGAAATTGTATACTTCATGCTCGATAACTTGTCCATCTTCCCCTTCGAATTTGATGGTCAATTTGCCTTTGCCTTTGGTCACGAAATCTGTGGCGCGGTATTGATCGCCGAATGCGTGACGGCCAATGCAGATAGGGGCTGTCCAGTTGGGAACGAGGCGAGGTACGTTTTTGCAAACGATGGGTTCGCGGAAAACGGTTCCATCCAGGATGTTGCGGATGGTGCCATTGGGGCTTTTCCACATTTGTTTCAGGCCAAATTCTTCAACGCGGGCCTCGTCGGGCGTGATCGTAGCACATTTGATACCCACGTTATATTGTTTGATGGCTTCTGCTGCATCGATCGTTACTTGGTCGTTGGTGGCATCGCGATGCTCCATGCCGAGGTCGAAATATTTAATATCGACATCCAAATAAGGAAGGATCAATTTGTCTTTGATGAAGCGCCAAATGATGCGGGTCATTTCATCACCATCAAGCTCTACTACGGGATTGGCTACTTTGATTTTCATGATTCTATGGTTGAATTTCGTGGTGCAAAGGTAAGGTTTTTTGCCTGTTTATGGGAACTTAGGGAACTGTTGGAAATCGGGCTTTCGCTTTTCCAAAAACGCGTGTTTTCCTTCTTGGGCTTCCTCGGTGAGGTAATATAGGAGGGTAGCATCGCCGGCGAGTTCCATAAGGCCGTGTTGACCGTCGAGTTCCGCATTGAATGCTCGCTTTAACATACGCAAAGCCATGGGTGATCTTTCGAGCATGGTATTACACCAGTCGATGGTTTCGTCTTCCAGCATCTCCACGGGTACTACTTTGTTCACCATGCCCATTTTTTCTGCTTCCTCTGCTGTGTATTGACGGCACAAGAACCAGATTTCGCGGGCTTTCTTTTGGCCTACGTGGCGCGCTAAATAGCTGCTGCCAAATCCACCATCGAAACTACCCACTTTGGGGCCGGTTTGTCCAAATTTGGCGTGTTCCGCGGCTAGGGTTAGGTCGCAAACCACGTGAAGTACGTGTCCACCACCAATGGCATAGCCGTTTACCATGGCCACTACGGGTTTGGGTAGGGAACGGATTTTTTTGTGCAAATCCAGCACATTCAAACGTGGAACGCCATTGTCATCAACGTATCCGCCTACGCCTTTTACATTTTGATCGCCGCCTGAACAGAAGGCTTTGTCTCCCACACCGGTGAGGATGACCACGCCGATGTCGGCCCGTTCGCGACACACATCAAAGGCATCCAGCATATCCATGACCGTTTGTGGACGGAAGGCATTGTACACTTCGGGGCGGTTGATGCTGACTTTGGCGATGTTTCCGTGCTGTTCAAACAGGATGTCAGAGTAGGTTTTGATGGGGGTCCATTGACGTTGACTCATGGCTTTTTTAATTACTGCAAAGATACGAAAAACACGCGGGTGTTTCACGAAAAAAGCCCCGTCATCGACGGGGCTCTGATCGGTTAAACCAACATAAATAGCCTATGTGGAATGTCTTAGCTCATCTTTAGCGTGATGCCAAATTGTAAGGATTGGGTGCTGGCCCCTTGGTCTTTTTTGAATAGGTCTGTCATGGGGTAACGCAGGTAGAGTCCCACATCGCCATAACTGATGTTTACGAAGGGCGATAGGTAAAAATCATTTACATTGAAATCGTCGAACTGCTTTTCTACGTTCCCTCCGGTTTGTTTGATTTTGGTATGGGTTCTAACCCTATATCCGGTATGCACACCTACTTTGGCACTAAATTTTGAATTGTCGCCCGGACGGTCTTGGAATCCGAGGGCCACAGGAACGCCGATGTAGTTTACCACCAATTTGGATTTTTCTACGGGAATGGGATCAATCAGCGGACCTCCCACTTGAATGGCGGTAAACTCGGGTTGATTCTCTGTGAGTCGGGTAAACTCATTTTGAAAACGGTAGTTGTGTATGTCGTAGCGAACCCCAGTGAAAATTCGCACCTTGCCTCGGATGAGGTTAAAGCCCCACAGTTGTTCGATTCCGAAGTGGATGCTTTTGGCATTGTCCAATTCGGGCAAATAGTTGAATTGGTTGCCCAAGGCGGTGGGCAGGGTTTTCATGGTGCTTTCATCAATCATTTGCGAGTTGTAACCCCAATACTGTCTGGTTTCTTCGATGGTGGCTTTGGGTTTGCGAGGCCGTCTTACGATGTGATAGGTGTCGCGATCAACAATTTCAATGTGAATGTCGTTCATGCCATCTTTGATGTCGATTTTCATTTCCGCCGCTTCGTCTTTGATTTCTTTTTTGATCTCCTTGACCACCTCCGAGATTAGACTATCGGTAATCGAAATGAGGGTGTCGATATGGATGGTGTCGATCGACTGGGAACGCAGCAAAGGGGTTCCGCTGAGAAAGGCCAATAGGGTTGCGATGATGGTTTTTTGTATCATACGATTTGAATTATTCGGGATTAAATGAGGTTAAAATAACGTTGTTTTCTAGGGTGAGTCCGACCTGGAATTCCGGCATCCAATCTTGGTCCTTGTTCACTGTTTTAACGTTGATATGGGGGAGATGACCATTTTCTAACATTCTCCGGGCGTCTTGATAGAAAGATTTCAGCAGTTCTCTTTTGGTTTTGGGTGTGCGCTGGGCGATGGCTGTTTGGATCGCCTCGATGGGAAGTGGTTTGTTGCTCGCGTTTGAGCTGTTTTGCGAGGCCAAAACTTCGGTGTCTCTTCGGAAGTTGCTGTCGTTGATGTTTTTAACTTTACGAATGGGTTCCGTGGCCAAAATCAAGGGGTGTACCCCCGTCTCGTTGAGATCCTCTGATTTCATGCTTCCCAAATTTTTTGTTTGGGTGGGTGTGGAAAGCTGAGACAAGATTGCACGTCCTTTGTTGAATTTGAGGCGATCGTGGTCCTGGGTCCATGGCTCGGATTCGGGGGTTCCGGGCGTGGTTTTGTCAGTGAACGGGTTGGCACCATGCGTGGCGATGTTAGTAGGGGGCTGGATGTGTGTAGAAACGGTTGGTCGGAAAATCCAGAGTATCGCCAATGCGGCTGCGGCCGAAATAGAAATGTAAAATAGAACCGTGCGGTTGGAACCCTTCTTCTTCAATGATGAGGCATCGGGAAAAGGGGTGACGATGGGTTGCAAATAGGTTTGGGCCAGGGCCTGGTAATGAGCCTTGAGCTCGGCATCGCTTTGCATCCGTTGATGTAAATTGGCTGCTTCCGCTTCGGATAAATTGCCTTCCAACAGTTCAAACAACTGCCATTCTTGCTCTTCTGAGATTTTGGATGGTTTCATGGTGTTTAAATGAGGTTGTGTGGATTGCCAATGATGTCTTTGAGTGCTTGTCGGCCACGGAAAATATTCACCTTGACTTGTGATTCATTGAGACCGGTGATTTCCCCAATTTCTGCGTAAGAATAGCCTTCGTAATCGCGCAGCAAGATCACAGTTCTTTGGATTTCACTGATTTGTGTGAGGGCTTTTTCCAAGGATTCCATCAGGCCCGTGTAAGCAGTTGCTTCCGTGGAGGGATGTTTACTGTACGATAACTGATCGATGTCTTCCGTGGGTTTTTGCGTCCGCCAGTTGTCCACCATGCTGTGATAGGCCGTTGTGAACAGGTAGCTTTTGGCGGTGTCGATATTGACGGTTTCGCGTTTCATCCAGAGCTTTTCGAAGGTTATTTGTACAATTTCTTTGGCATCGTCGGTATTGCGCAAGTGTTTAAGCGCGAATCGGAAAATCGCACTGCTGTGGAGATCCACGCACTTGTTATATTCCGATACCGTCATGCAGCTGTTTGTTATTACGCGAAAGGGATGCCAAAAGTTACATTACCTTTGAAAAAAATCGCTTGAGGGAATGAAATGGTTTGAATCATGGTTTGATACGCCCTATTATCATGCGCTGTATCAGCATCGAAATGAGGCAGAGGCGGCGGCTTTTATGGATCGTTTGGTATCGCATTTGGGACTATCCCCTGGGATGAGGGTTTTGGATGTTGCGTGTGGCAAAGGTAGGCATAGCGCTTATTTGGCATCCAAAGGATTGCAAGTGTGGGGACTTGATTTGAGCGAGAACAGCATTCGCATTGCCCAAGAGTTGGGTGTGGCGGGGGCTACGTTTGCCGTGCACGACATGCGGGTTGCATACCCCGTGCCGGCCATGGAGGCTGTTTTTAATCTATTTACAAGCTTTGGGTATTTTGATGATCCTGCCGATGATGCCCGTGTATTGGTCAACATGGCTGAGGCTTGTCAGGCGCAAGGGTATGTGGTACAGGATTACTTGAATGCGGCTTCAGTATTGGACCACCTTCCCCAGGAAGCTGAGTTGATGCGTGGGGGCTATACATTTGTTACGCGGAAATATCGAACGGAATCGCACATCGTAAAGGACATTGAAGTGCGAGATGGCGACGCCGTGTTCCAATTTCAAGAGCAAGTGCGCATCTTCGATTTGGAAACGCTGCTCGGGTTGCATGAATCGGCGGGCCTGAAGGTCTTGGATGTATTTGGCGACGACCAATTGGGGGCGTTTGATGCCAAAGTTTCGCCGCGTATGGTGGTGATTTCTCAGAAAAGTTGATCTTCGTTTCAAATGTTGTTCGTTTTAGATTTTTTTGATCGCGATTTGTTTGTATTGATCAATCAGCGATGGGCTTCGCCAGAGGTGGATCCGATGATGATATTTCTCAGCAGCAAGTGGGCGTTCATCCCTTTGTATGTTGTTTTTATAGGATTGTTTTGGCGGAAATTCGGAGTTAAATGCTGGATCCCCATTTTGCTGACGGTCACATCTTTTGGGTTGGCCGATAGTATAAGTTCTAGAATTTTCAAGCCGGGATTTGCCCGAGTGAGGCCGGCGTTTGAACAATCATTGCATCCTCGGTTACCAGACGGTGAACCCGGCAGCAGGTATGGGTTTGTTAGCAGTCACGCCGCCAATTCGTTTGCGGTTTTCTCTACGGCGATGATGTTGTTGGGACTGGGACGTCGTTGGCGTTTGGGTTTGATGTATTTGGCTTCTGCCATTGCCTACTCTAGGGTTTATTTGGGCGTGCATTACGTTGGAGATGTGTTTTTTGGGGCATTGCTTGGGTTGATGATTGCGTGGAGTATGGTGTGGATCTTTGAGAAGCAGGTGTTGCCGCGGGGTGTGATGAACCACTAGAAACTAGTAACTTCGCGACATGTCGTACGAATTTATTTTGGTAGATGCCCAAGTGGCTCCTTTTGTTGCGAAGATTCAGTTGAACCGTCCGAAAGAATTGAACGCCCTGAACTTACAGTTGATGGGTGAGATTCGCGATGCTTTGCAAGCGTTGGACAATGATGAGTCGGTGCGAGCCATCGTGATCACGGGCAATGAGCGGGCGTTCGCTGCCGGTGCGGATATCAAGCAGATGGCAGGAAGAACGGCGATCGATATGTTGAAAATTGATCAATTCAGTACTTGGGATAGTATCCGAAAGACAAAAAAGCCCATCATTGCAGCGGTTTCGGGTTTTGCCTTGGGCGGCGGTTGTGAGTTGTGTATGTTATGCGATATGATTGTGGCCAGTGAAACGGCGCAATTTGGTCAGCCCGAAATCAACATCGGTGTGATGCCTGGGGCTGGGGGAACGCAGCGTTTGACTCGGGCTGTTGGCAAGGTGAGGGCGATGGAGATGGTGTTGACTGGGAAGTTTATCACGGCGGAGGAGGCGAAGGCGGCCGGGTTGATCAATAAAATTGTGCCGGTGGAATTGTATTTGGATGAAGCCATCAAATTGGCGTCTGACATTGCGGGTAAATCGCCCATTGCGGTTCAGATGGCGAAGGAGAGTGTATTAAAGGCTTTTGACAGCCATTTACAGGAGGGGTTGTATTTTGAGCGTAAGAACTTTTATATGCTGTTTGCTACGGAAGACCAGAAAGAGGGTATGGCTGCATTTGTGGAGAAACGAAAAGCAGATTTCAAAGGGAAGTAAAAAATCAAAGCAGGTGACTGACAGTATTGGGCGGCGTTGGATTGTATGCTCGGTGTGGTTTTTGGGCTTGAATGATATAAAAAGAGAGGGCCTCGTCGCAGACGAGGCCCTCTCTTTTTGAAGATTGTTATGGGGTGAAATTACTTCACGTCAGCCCAAGCAGCGTTGATCAAGAACCAAGGCTTTGCAGGGTTGTCGGTAACTTTTCTCCATACAGCTACAACCACACCGGTGTTGGCAGGGTTCCAGCTCCACCAAGGCAAACCGAAAGACGCATATTTGTCTTTCACAGCTTGAGGGATGGCAGTGTAAGTCCAAGAAAGTGACTTTTCTACTTCTGCGTTGGCAGCGGGGCTGCTCATGATGGCAGAGGTAGAGAAAGATACAGGCTTACCAGAAGCATCGGCTTGAGCAGAAGCACGGATTACATGCTCGTGGTCTGTTGCTACGTCACCTGCACCTGATACAGTCTGCAAGCAGTTTACTTTTTTCTCTACAACGAAAACAGATACATAGTAGTCACCTGCCTCTGGAGCAAATGCCTTCAATTTGTATTTGATGTTCAACGTTTGTCCGCTAGCAGTAGCGCTGGCAGCAACACCCACTTCGGTAGCAACCTGATTGGCTGAAACAGAAGCTGCTTCGATATCGGTTGACTTTACTGAGCTGGTACCCAACAAAGAATTGTTCAACCAGAAGGTTGGGATAGAGTACTGTCCAGCAGAGTTGATGTTAGACACAGTGGTCAACAACTCGAAAGAGAAAGGAGCGATGAACAAGGTGTCGTTGTTTGGCTTCATCCACAAGGGAACCAACTTAGAAGAGTTAGAAGAGTGGTAGTCAACAGCTACAATGTTGTCGCTATTTGCCGTTGAAACCAATTTCTTGAACTCAGGCATGGCGTAAAGTCCGCAAGGACCGCACCAAGTGGCAGTGTGGTAAACAACGAAAGAACGCTGTTTGTTGGTAACAGTCAAGGCAGTTCCGCCATTTCCACCATCTGGATTGTCGGGCTTACAGCTCTGCATTATTCCTGCAAAACTTGCAGCAACAACGGCCAATAGAAGTAATTTTTTCATAAGGTTTATTATTGTTCTAAATAGTTGAAAAGCGAATTAACACTTTTTCACCCTTAAATCCAATGAAAATCCGTTTCATTTTACCAAAAAAGGAAAAGTAATGACAGCAACATTACCTTTGTGTGGATGTCTGGGGTCATTGCCAAGAATAGTTTTTGGGCGTCCATTGTCAATTACAGTGGAAGCGTAGTGGGTTTGTTTACGACCTTCTACTTATTTCCGTTGGTTTTTACTACCAGTGAAAATGGGGTCTTTCGACTGTTTATAGAAATGGGTGCCTTGTTGGCCGGGGTTGCTCAGATGGGTACGGGCTACTCTATATGGAAGTTTTTTCCCCGGTTTAAGAACGAAAACGGGCACAATGGGGCTGGTTTTTGGTTGATTTCCATTCCGTTGATCGGATTTTTGGTGGTGGGTTTGTTGTTGTTATGGGGGCAGCCTTGGGTGGTGCACTATTTGATCGAAAACAGCGCGGATTTTCTGCCCTATTACTATTGGTTAATTCCGTTTGTATTCTTCTTTGTCTTCAATACGGTTTTTGAGATTTTTTTGGCTGCGTTGGGGAACATCGTATACTCCTCTTTTTTAAGAGAGAACGTAGTGCGGATATTGTTGGGGTTGTTGGGTTGGTGTTATTACATTGGTGTGGTAAATTTTGACCAAACGATGTATTCCATTTCGGCGGTTTATGGGGTGGTGATGGTGTTGAATTTGGTTTATTTGCTCCGAAAAACATCGCTCAGCTTTAAGCCAGATTTGCAGTTTGTTCGTGAGCAAGAAGGGCTGAAAGGGGAGTTTTATCGCTACACTGGGTATTTATTTCTCACCTACGTTGCGATGTTGGTATTGCAGCGCATGGATTTTCTGATGGTGAGTTCTATGAAAGGATCTGCTGATACGGGGATCTATGCCATCGCGGTGAATATGGCTGTATTGATAGAGATTCCTACCCGGAGTATTTTGCAGATTGCAAATCCCAAGTTGTCGGAGGCGATTCATGTAGGGGACCGACAAGAGATTCAGCGATTGTATCAAAAGACCAGTTTAAATCAGTTTATTTTGGGGGCGCTGGCCTTGCTGTTGATATGGATTAACATTGATGTATTTTATCATTTCATGCCCAATGGTGAGGTTTATGAAACGGGCAAATGGGCTGTTTTCTACCTCGGGGTTGGCAAATTGTGCGTATTGCTTCAAGGGAATTCCGCCGCGATGCTCATTTTTTCGAAGCGATATTATTTGTCGCTGTTGTTGAATGGGGTATCCATTGTGGTTGGGGTGTTGCTCAATCGGTATTTGATCCCCATTTATGGTATCAACGGTGCCGCTTTGGCCACAGGGGGTGTTTGGTTGGCTTCGGGGATTGTTATGGCGATTTTGGTGTACGCCGTTTACGGCATGCAGCCCATCACGCGGGGTGTGGTACTTAGCTTGGGGTTGTTTTTGGCGGCGTTTTATATCAACCACCTTTGGATGGGTTCCGACAAACTGTTATTGTCTGCTGCTGTAAAAACCTTGGTTATTATGGGTGGCGTGCTTTTTATATTGCTCCGATTCCGATTGAGTGAGGATGTTTACAGCATGGCCAAAAAAATGCTGTTGCCCTTGGGTGTGCGGTTGAAGGATTGAAATTTGAACCGTCTAGCCAAATAGCACATTATCATCCATTCGCTTGAACTCATCCACAAACCCTTGCGGTGTAATATTGATGACCTCGATTTTACGGTGATGAGCGTATTTGTTGAGTTCAAAGTAACTCTGATGTAGTTTGGAGAGGTTTTCAAAAACTTGTCGCAAATGAACTCTGCCGCTGCCATCGGCGTGAACCAAGGGATGCTTGAAGGCGTCGGTAGTGTAAAAATGAGACACCGACTCGTAGACAGTGTTGTCGGGACCTACAATCAAATTGCGGTGAAAGTCATGATCCAAGCCGCAGCAGTAAATGCGTTGAATGGGCAAATGCAGCGCGTGAAAAATGGCCGCATTGATTACATTCTGACATTGGGGCATTCCCAAGCGAAGGTCGAAGGCCCAATTTTTAAAGAATTGAAATCCGCGGGTGACCGTGTAATTATAGGCTTGAATGTTTATGCCGGCATGTTTCGCTTTTTGAACGATGAACGTATTCAGGTATTGTCTCGGAATAAACAAGGTGAGTCCCCAATTCTGATTTAGTAGCTGTCTCCAAGTTTGATTGATTTGATTCTGCCAAACTTCAAATTCCGGTTTGGTTTTGGTTCGCGGATGCAGGCTTGGGTTATTCCAGATGGCCTCTGAGAATAGGAAAAAGTCACCATCATGGAGTAGGTATAAATCCGGTTTAAGATCGAAAAATACGGGGTCTATGGCGAATTTATTGACAGCCAACAAATGTGCCGCTGGTTTTTGGTTAATGGCTTTGTCAATGAAATGTTTTGCCGAAGGCCCATTTCCCAAAACCACCACCTGTGGATGGGTCAATTGGGGTATTGATTTTGCGACTGGCCGACTTTTGACGACCATTTTGCCAATGGATAATATGGTTTGAATGAACTGTTGCAAAATCAAATGCCGTGTTCTTTGAGTACTGTGTCCATGACATCACACCGAATCAGGATTTCCTCTACAAATTCTCGGAAGGCTCCGTCACCGCCTTTTTTTTGTGTAACGAAGTGACACAAGTCTTTGATATAATTACTGGCATTGGCGGGTGCGCATGCAAATCCAACGGCCTTTAGCAATTGAATATCTCCGAGGTCATCACCGATGTAGGCAACCTCATTCAATGAAATGTTTAGTTCATCGCAGATGGCTTGAGCCACGGGTAATTTGTCTTTGATGCCCTGGTGAAGACGATCAATGTTCAGTTTTTTTGCCCGGTTTGCGACAATTTGCGTTGTTTCTCCCGTGATGATTCCTACTGGAATATTGAGTTGACGGCAATAGATAATTCCTGCGCTGTCAATGGTGTTAAACTTCTTCCATTCATTCCCCGTTTGATCATAATACATGCCTCCGTCGGTCCATACACCATCAATGTCGGTTAATACGAGTTTGGGTAATTTCATGGTTTTTCGATATTCGAAAGTATGTTTTTGGAATGAATTTTCTCGCAAATGATCCAATCTTCGGGTTCGTCAATTTCGAAAGAAGTGAATTCGGGCATTTCACATATCAAAACAGGTTCTGAAAGTCTGTTTTTGCTTGATTTTATATTGCTTACTGAGTTAATATAGAATGATCCGTTTTCGAGCAGTATCCCTGGGAAATCTTGTCGTCTCGGTCGAGCTCGATAATCATAATTCAGGGGCGTGCCATTGCGATTCCATAAAAATCGTTTGAATGTGGCGCAAGAGATGACGGACGCGGTTGGATTATTGTCTATTAAACTCAGTCCTTTCGTTAAATCGATTGAAGTGATGAAAGGGTTGGTTGCTTGAATGAGGATGAACAGGTCTGTGTCGGAATGGTTAGAGCATTCCAGGTATTCCAACATAACCGATTCAGTACTGGCTGTGTCGTTGGCATTCTCGGGAATTCGATTGTATACAATGAGTTTTGAGAATTGGAATCCGCGCGCGGTCTCTGCGATGGTTTCATCATCGGTTGCAATGACAATTTGAGAAACTTCACGGTTTTCTTGGGCTGCAAGTGCGGACCAATACAACAGCGGTTTGCCGTTGAAGTTTTTGATGTTCTTGCCAGGGATGGATTTACTGCCTCCGCGAACGGGTATGAACGCGACCACTGCCATATTAACCTCTGTATTTGAGCTTGTCGCGCTGAACTTGTTCTATTTCCAATATTTCTGCCGACTTGGTACGCAATGATTCATGCACAGCTTTTAGGTCGCGGGCAAGTTTTTGCAAACCGGCAAATTCCAAAGAAGCTGCGTGGTCGGTGCCTTTCCATGTACGGTCCTTGGTAAAATGCCGCTCAACCCAGTTGGCTCCAAGTGCATAGGCTGCAATGTCAACAGCAATGCCTAGGTGATGGCCAGAAAAACCGATGTCTTTAACATCTTTGCCATAAGATTCAATGATCCGGGGGATTTCGAGAAGGCAAATATCTTTGAAAGGCACTGGGTAACCAGAGGTACAAGAATAAACAACCAAGCGAGAGGCTTGATTCTTTTCTTTGAAAAATTGGATGAGTTCATGCTCTTCCTCATGGGTTGTCATACCCAATGAAACATGGACTTCGCCTTGGTATTCATCACGTAAAACTTGGAGTAATCCAATGTAATTGTTGCAAGCGGAGGGCACCTTTAAAAAGGTGGGGTTGATTTGAATGATTTCCCGCGCTGAGGTGATGTCCCATACCGACGTAGAATATTCAATTCCGATACCATCGGCATATTTTTTCAGATCCGCATGTTGCTCCAGTGAAAACTCAAGAAATTCTCGGTGTTCTCCGTAGGTGCTGCCGTAAGAGTTTGCGGGATTGGGGTGTGGTGTATTGTACTGCTCCTCCGTCAATAATTCTTTGTTATTGCGCTTCTGAAATTTGGCCACATGGGCTCCAGCTGCTTTTGCCATTGAGATCAACTCCTTGGCTATTTCCATATCGCCTTTGTGGTTGCAACCGATTTCGGCAATGAGTTTGGGCTGTTCGTACATGATATTCTTTATGATTGTGTAAACCGAGGTACAACAAAAATACGGAAATGAAGGCAAAAGCCATAATTTTGTTGACTATGCATGCGTTTCAAAGAATGTTAGGCAAAGGTTCTCCAAGTATTAAGTTGAACGCTTTGCAAATTGAAAAGCGGGATGAAGTGGCGATGAAAGTTGCTTCGGGCGCGTATGGATTTGAGGAAGTAGCCTGCTTGAATTGCGGGGGTGCTGATGCCGAAGTCATCGCTGAGCGAGACCGATATGGGTTGTATTTTTCCGTAAAGCTCTGTAAATCATGTGGTTTGGCGTATACATCGCCCCGTATGGATGGTCGTGCGTACGGACAGTTCTACGATGATGAATATAGACCCCTTTACGTGGGCGCCGAGCGCGCAGGCGATGCTTTTTACATCGAACAAAAGAGGCAGGGTCAACGAATTATTCACTATTTGAAGGAGCAGAACATTTCCTTGGATAAACCATTGAAAGTGTTGGAAGTGGGATGTGGCGCTGGTGGAATTTTGGCTGTTTTTAAAGAGATGGGACACCAAGTGTTGGGCTTGGATTTGGGGTCGGAATACGTGAATTATGGTAGAGATAAATACGGACTTGACCTTCGCGTTAGTTATCTATCTGATTTAGATAGTGAATTTAAGCCCGACTTAATTATTTACTCGCATGTGATGGAGCACATTCTCGATCCGATGGAAGAAATGAGAGAGATTTTCCGTCGATGCGATCCCAACACCCTAGTGTACATAGAGGTACCCGGATTGAAAAATATTCACAGAGCCTATCAAATGGATGTGATGAAGTATTATCAAAATGCGCATGCCGTACATTTCACGCTTTCCAGTTTGATGGCGATGATGAACAAATGTGGCTTTGGATTAATCGCGGGAGATGAATATGTTCACGCTGTTTTTAGGGTGAACAGTGAAACGATTGCTTTTGAAAATGAGTACAACTCTACGCGTTCCTATTTGCTGCAAACCGAGAAAAATCGATGGAAATACCCCTTTACGATGAGAGCGATGAAAGGCGAAGTTAAGCGTTGGTTGAGGAAGTTGCGGGGTTAGCATTTCCATTTGAATTACGTACTTTTGCCCATACTATGCTGAATCTGATCATTTTTGGCCCTCCGGGCGCGGGCAAAGGCACCCAAAGCGAAAAATTGTTGAGCAAATATCAACTGCAGCACATCTCAACCGGTGATTTGTTGCGTGCAGAACGCAGTGCAGGTACTGATTTGGGTAACCAAGCCAACGAATATATTTCGAAGGGTGAATTGGTGCCCGATGCCGTGGTGATTGGAATGGTAAAGAATTTCATGCTGTCTCACCCCGAGGCCAAAGGTTTCATTTTCGATGGGTTTCCTCGTACCACACCCCAAGCGGATGCCTTGGATGTGATGTTGCAAGAATTTAATACCGGCATTTCCATCGTGCTGGGGTTGGAAGTGAATGAAGACGAACTGGTGAAGCGATTGTTGTTGCGCGGGCAGAGTAGCGGTCGTGCCGATGATCAAGATGAATCCACCATCAGAAATCGTTTTCAAGAGTATCAAAACAAAACGCTGCCCCTCCAAGGCTATTATCAAACCCAAGGTAAATACCATGGGGTGAATGGCATCGGCGAGGTGGAAGCCATTTTTGATGCCCTGTGTGCGCACATCGATTCCATTTAATATGATGAAGCCCTTTCCCACATCGGTGGAGTGGGTCTTTTTGGATCTCGATAATACCCTGTGGGATTTTGATGCCAATGCCAATGAAGCGCTGAAAGAACTCTATCGCAGGCATGAGTTGCATTTGCATTCTGATTTTCATGTGGATCAGTTTGTCGCGCTGTATCAAGACGTCAACGCTGCCTATTGGAAGCGATATGAATTGGGCGAGGTAAGCAAAGAAGTTTTACGCACCGCGCGCTTTACCGATACATTTGATTTGATGGGTGTGCCCGCTGCGCTGCAACCCAAAGACGTTTGGCAAGAGTATTTGGATATCTGTCCGATCATGACCCAAATGATGCCAAAGGCGCTCGAAGCCCTGGATGTGCTGAAATTGCGCTTCAAAATCGCCCTGTTGACCAATGGATTTGAAGCCACTCAGCAAACCAAAATTCGCTGTTCAGGGATAGCGCCCTACATCGATTTTATGGTCACATCCGAATCGTTGGGTATCGCCAAACCAAACAAGCTTTTTTTTGATCACGCCCTAAGCCAAGCCGAATGCGAGGCCTCGCAAGCGGTGTATTTGGGGGATACTTGGGATACAGACGTGATGGGTGGACTACAAGCGGGAATTAGGACCTATTGGTATCGAAGAGGACAAGCCCATCGTGAAGAAACACACCCTTTATACGGGGGTGCGGTAGAGGATTTGATGGCCTTCGCCCATTTGTAACCGCTGTGTGCTGTCTTTTGCGTATTTTTGCCTAAATGATACGCATGATGAATCGCAGTTTGGTTGTGTTGGCGATGGTGTTTGCCGGCATGGGAGTGGCTAAAGCTCAAGGGTTTGAGTTGGAAAATGGCAAGGCAGAGCATACGTTCTATCCAGATGCTACCCAGCCTGTTGATTGTGCCATCCATTTCAAAAATCTCAAGAAATCAGCCATCGTGTTTGCTTACGAAAAAGTGAGTATCGACTATCCTACCGCTTGGGATGTGTCGTTTTGTGACAACCGAAATTGCTATGCTACTTTCCTGAACAACGATACCATGGCCAAAGTGGCCCCCAACGCAGAGGCGTCGTTGAAAATTACTGTGTTCCCCAATGGCAAAGCAGATACTGCCATCGTAAAATATGCCATTTGGGACTACGATAACCCAACGGATCGGGATACAATTACATGGAATATTTTCATCCGCTGGGGTGCTAACACGCAATCTTGGCTGGTGGACAGGACCACTGCTTATCCCAACCCCGTGAAAGATGTGTTGCACGTGGTGGGTGTGGTTGCTTCGCAAGGACAGTTGGTTGATGCCAAAGGTGCTTTTGTGAAAGCCGTTACGTTGAACGAAGGTGGTGTGGATGTTTCGGATTTGTCGTCAGGAGTATATTCCCTGATTTTGGAAACTCCCCAGGGTGTGAGTCGCGTGGGATTCGTGCGTCAATAACTGATCCCTTACTGGAGAAACCATGCTCGGCGTTCCAGTTTTTGGTTGGCTTCTAGTTCTCTTTTTGTCGGCATTTCTGTCGGTCAGTCACTATGCCAAATTAATCCGTGAAACAGGCGGGTTCAAATCGAGTTGGATTTGGGCTTGGGCATTTCGATTTCTGGCTTGGTTTGCGCTGCTGATCTTATTTTTTAATCCATGGTGGATTCGGGTGAGTCAGTGGGTTCAGGACCCTGTTTTATTGGTCTACAGCGACACTAGTAAGTCCATAACTTCCAACGATTTACGGGTTTGGTTGGGCTTGAAAAAGCGATTGGAAGAAACCAAAGGGGTTAAAGTGCTATTGCATCCGTTTTCCGACGTTGTCTCGGTTTCGGGTCAATCGAAAGGATTGAACTTATATCATACCAATTTGTCGGCGGTGATTCAACATGTCAATCAGGTGGCATCGAATTCCCCGGTGGCGGGGGTGGTGTGGTTTACCGATGGCATTAGCAACGAAGGCAGGAATCCTCAATTTGAACCTTTTGTGCCGGGAATCCCATTGGTTGCTGTGGGGGCGGGTAATCCCGAGCCACAAATTGATGCCTCCATTGAATCGTTGCAGTGTAACGAGGAAGCATTTTTGGGAAATTCATTCAGCATTGAAGTTTCCGTAAAAAGTCAGCGACTAAAATCGCAACCGTTAAAAATACAACTCACGGCGGGTTCAGAAACCAAAGAGGTGTTGTGGGTGCCGAGTAGCGAACAGGATTGGAAGCGCATCGCCTTCGAGATCAAACCCAAAGCAACAGGCGCGTTGCCATTGCGAATTGTGGTGAGCGGCGGAAAGGGCGATCAAAATACCGCCAACAACCAGCGTGCGAAGTATGTGACAGTGGTCGACGAAAGAAAAACGGTAGCCCTGTTATACGCAGCCCCGCATCCGGATGTGGCCGCACTGAAAACGGCGTTGGAGTTGGGCGGACAGTTTAAAACTCAATCTTTGCCTCAAAACACAATGGCGACAGATGCTGATGTTTACATATTGCATGGTTGGAAGTTTCAGGCTCAACAGGAATTGAAAAAAGTGGCCGAATGGGTAATGGCAGGAAAAGCCCTATGGATATTCTCAACCGATGGGCAAAACTTGGGGGGATTGGGCAAGGTGGTTGGTCTTGCGGGGGAAATGACATCGCCCCGAAATTGGCAGGAAGTGCAGCCTCATTGGAATGGGAAAGAGGGGGATTGGGGGTTGAACGACAAAGAATCTGCACGTTGGATGGGTTATCCGCCTGTGTATTCTCCAGTTTCAAAACCCGTGCTTCCAGATGATGGGGAGGTGTTGTTGTATCAGCGCTGGGGAGGTGTCAATACGCAGTTGCCTTTGATGATTCATTGGCAGCAGGAATCCGCGGCCATGGCGCATTTCTTTGGCGAGGGGATCTGGCGTTGGCGGATTCAAGAAAAGTCGCAGCATGGCGATGCCTTTGCTTTTGACGCTTGGGTGAGACGTGCTGTTGGGTTGTTGGCTTCGTCTTCGGCGGTGAAGAAACCCATTGAAATTCAGCTTTCGGGTAGCACGTTTGATTTGCGCGATCGGGTAATTGCTCGGGTGCTGTGTAGGGATAGAAGTGGGATGGTGGATGAAACTATGGAGCGGCAATTGAATCTTTTGGATGAAAATGGCAATGTCCGTCGTGTGAATCTGTCGAAAGCCGGGCGGGGATGGGAAGCGAGTCTGCTGGGTTTGAAGCCTGGTCAATATCGTTTGCAAGCACAATCTGGCGGGGGAAAGTATCGCACGGAAACTTCGTTTACAATAGTGGATCAGCCTACAGAATTGTTGAATACGCAGGCCAATCATAACGTTCTAAAACGCTTAGCCAATCAAACAGGGGGTGCCTTTTTAACCTTGAATGCCGCGGATTCTCTTCTTATGGTTTTGTCAAAAACCATAATGGCTAAACCTGTGATGAAGTCTCAAACCCAAAACAAACACTGGTGGGATTTGTGGGGTTGGATGCTGCTAGTCGTTGTGTTTTTTGGGGCGGAATGGTCGATTCGACGCTATTTGGGTAAGTATTAATCAAACACATTCACGAACTTTGTGCCATGGCGAGAATTGTTGTTGGCATGAGCGGCGGGGTGGATAGCTCCGTGGTGGCTTTGTTGTTAAAGCAACAGGGGCATGAAGTGATTGGTCTTTTCATGCGCAATTGGAATGACGCCAGTGTGACTTTGGAGGATGAGTGTCCTTGGATCGACGATAGCAGAGATGCCATGTTGGTTGCCGAGCATTTGGGGATTCCGTTTCAGGTATTGGATTTGAGTGCGTTGTACAAGTCTCGCATCGTAGATTACATGTTTGAAGAATACGGGAAGGGGCGGACACCCAATCCGGATGTTTTATGTAATCGCGAGATAAAGTTTGATGTTTTTTTGGATGAGGCATTGAAGTTGGGGGCGGATTTTGTTGCCACCGGGCATTATGTTCGCAAGGAAGAGATTTTGGTTGATGGGGTTGTGGAATATCGGCTCATGAGTGGACGGGACTCCAACAAGGATCAAAGTTACTTTTTGTGTCAGCTCAATCAATTTCAACTGTCTAAGGCCTTGTTTCCCATTGGCGATTTGGAGAAAAGTGAGGTGAGGCGCTTGGCAGAGGCGGGTGGTTTGGTTACAGCGGGTAAAAAGGATAGTCAGGGTCTGTGCTTTATTGGTCATGTGAGTTTGCCCGATTTTTTGCAGCAGCAATTGAAGGTCAAGGAAGGGGATGTCATTGAAATTGACAGGGATGCACCAGCGGTATTGGCCCATAAGGAGCGGGTATTGCGGGGTGATGGGATTGAGAATCCAAATCTGTGGCATGCGCATTTCACGCGGGAGGATGGTCGGGTGATAGCCAAACACAATGGTGCTCATTTTTACACGCGTGGACAACGTCGCGGACTCCAGATTGGGGGAAAGCCGCTGCCATTGTTTGTTTTGCAAACCGATGTGATTGAAAATGTGATTTATGTAGGGCAGGGCGATAACCACTGGGGATTGATTTCGTCGGGTTTGTTTGTGCGCGAGGACGAGGCACATTGGGTGCGGCCGAGTTTGAAAGAAGCTGTATTGGACACGCACGAATTGCAGTGCAGATTCCGATACCGACAAGGATTGGTGGGGTGTAAATTATTAGCAATAAATGGGGGGTATCAAGTGGTGTTTTCTGCACCTGATAAAGCCGTGACGGCTGGGCAATTTGTGGCGATTTATTGGAATGACGAAATCGTATTTAGTGGTGCAATTGCCTGATTCTATGGATAATATCCATTAGGGTCTAAGAAATGTCATAAAAATTTTCCTTCAAGCAACGAAAATGCTGTTTTCAGCGTTATGTACTTTGTACATAACCGGAACGAATCAATTGTAATGAAAATACTAAATAATATTGCGCTTGCTATTTTATTTTTATTCGTAGCGAGCGGCAACAAATTAGAGGCTCAAATCACATCCACAGGAAAGACGTTTTACATGAGTTTCATGGAGATGGAAACTCGAAGTGGTGGCTTGCCTGACACGTTGTTGTTGTTTGTGACTTCAGATGTAAACACCTCATTGGTGCTCGACAACCCTCGGGTAGCGGGATCCAATCAAACGGTCAATATCACAGCGGGCAAAGTGAACCGCATTGAAGTGGATAGAACCTATTACTATCCAGTAGGATCTGAATTTCCGGCAACCGATGTTAACAGTAAGAAGGGATTGCGCATTGTGGCAAAGGACCCCGTAAACGTATACTGTTTGAATCTGGAGATCAACCGTTCGGATGCCACGTTTGTATTGCCTTATGAGAGCATTCCTTCGGCACCAGAGTTTTTTGTCGCGAGCTTCCCCCCGAACGCCACGATTACGGGGTCTACTTACGCGGAAAGTGAATTTGTCATTGTGGGTATGGATGCCAATGTGAAAGTGGAAATTACACCAACAGCAGATACCAAGGGTGGTAAAACCGCGGGAACGCCGTTTACGGTTACTTTAGCGAGAGGTCAAGTATATGAAGTGCAATCGAAGTCGAATGCGGGGACAACCAATACTGATCCAGCGGCAACGTCATGGGCCACAACAGGGGCAAAAAATGGTGATTTGACGGGAACGCGTATCCGTGTGGTAGAGGGTTGTGGTAAAGTGAATGTGTTTTCGGGGGCTCGTTCTAGCCACGTGACCAAAGGAAACTGTGGCGGGGGAATCAATGGACGCGATCACTTGTATACTCAAGTGTTACCAACGGCGGCATTGGGAAAAGATTATGTTTTGATGCCTTTTAGCGGTCAAACAGGTGGGTATGCTTACAAAGTCATTGCGGCCAAGGACACTACCAAAGTGTATGTCAATGGAACGTTGGTTAATACCATCTTGAAAGCGGGACAGTGGATATATGGACACATCACAACCGCGGTGGCGACTTCTATATCCACAGATAAGCCGGCTTACGTTGTTCAGTATATGAAAAATGGTGTATGCTCCGGGTTGGGAGGATCAGCGGGTGATCCTGCTATTTTTATTTCGCCTGATGTCAATCAACAATTGATTAAAACGTTGGTGGGCACAGCGACAACGAGCAATATGAACCAACACTGGGTAAATATTTTGGTGCGACAAACAGCGAAAAACTCCGTGAAGATTAACAATGTGGCACAGCCCGCTTCGATTTTTACCAATGTGGGTTCCAAATATGCCTATGCGCAAGTGAAGGTGAACAACCCCAGTGCGAACACCATTCAAAGTGATTCTGGGTTTGTTTGTGTGGCCTACGGGGTAGGTCCATATGAGAGTTACTCCTATTCTGCTGGTGCCGTTTTTGAAAACGTAGATTATGATATCAAAGTAACCCGCAAGACCCAGTGTCCGGGTGAGGATGTAAAAATTGAGGCCGTTGTGGCAGGCAAGCCAAAAATCAAAGGCTATCGTTGGAATTTTGGAGATGGTACCAGCGACACAGGAAAATCGGTGTTGCACAAGTTTAAAAAGGTGGGGACTTATTATGTTGTGGTTAAAATCCCCATTACCGCAGAATGTGGTCAAGTTGATACCATTACGCGAAGTAAAATTGTTACCATCAAGCAGGGTCCTGTTTTTGATTTTCCGGATACTACCACTCAATGCTCTACTGCGGTGAAACAGATGTTTACTGGGCCAGCATCGAGCAAATTCTTGTACAAATGGCAAGACTCAAGCAAGTTGCAAAGTTTTACCATGCAAAAAGAGGGTAAGGTTTGGCTGAGGGTATTGGATACGTCCACCAACTGTGTGACCATTGACTCTTCTTGGGTGCGCAGGGCGGATGCGTTGAATGCCAAAATCAATTTTGATACATTGGATATGTGTTATAAAACGAATCGATTCGTGATGCGCGATGGCACAAAATACAACAATGATGCTTGGAAAATTTCCCGCTGGCGCCTGTTCGATGATTACAAGAAAATGTACGTGAGTAAGGACAGTTTAATATTCAGATATACATTCGACTCCATTAGCACCAACAAACTAAGGTATATTGTTGAGTCGAAAAAAGGCTGTAGGGATACGTTGGATACGTTACTCATTGTATATCCCTATCCTTTGGCCAAGCTCGCAGCATCGTCTACTTATTTTTGTCAGAATGCCGAGGTGACCTTTACCGATAGTTCACAGAGCAAAGAGGGTGTGGGTTCTTCTATTTGGGACTTCGGAAATGGATCCAAGGATACTTCCCTGCCTTATACAACCAAATATAAATTCACAACGGAGGGAACCTTCAAGGTTAAGTTAATTACAGTTACGCCATTTGGCTGCAGAGACACCGTGGATTCAACGTTTGTGGTGAGGCCTGCTCCGTTGAATAAGGTTGACATCAAACAAATCAGCTTGTGTTTCAAGACCAATGAATTTGATTTTACGGATAAATCCTCCATCACGGCGGGTACCTATACATCTTTGTGGTCGTACAAAAACAACCAAACAGCCACGACTTCATCTATAACGGGAGTGAAATTTACCGATACGGGGTGGCATAAGGTGGTCCTTAAAAATACATCGGATTATGGTTGTGTAGATCAAGATACAATGCGTGTATATGTCGCTCCTGAGCCCACGGCCTATTTCCAGGTGACGGATTCTTCACAGTGTTTTCAAGGTCATTTCTTCGATCTTGCCGATGCGAGTACAGCACCCAAAAATGCCTTGTTGAATTCAAAATCGGATTGGAGATACCAGAATGGTACCTACAATTACGCCAAAATTGTCCCCAATAAGACCTTTACTTCCCCAGGTAAATATTGGATTCGTATCATTGCAACAACCTCAGTGGGTTGTAAGGATTCATTCCAGCGAGAAGTGGAGGTGTTCGACATGCCTAAGGCCGATATTTTGGGGGCAGGCAAACAGCAGTGTTTGGCCGGGAATAAATTTACGTTCAAGCAACAATATCCTTGGACCGGTCCAAATCCTACGCACGTGTGGACAACCTCTGATGGCGGCAGCGGTTCGGGTGACTCCTTGGTGAGATCTTTTGCTGCGATGGGTAAGTATCGTGTGTTCCACAGTGTTACTACAAATGATGGTTGTTTTGATTCTACCTCAGAAGTAGTGGATGTGGTTCCATCGCCCAAAGCTTCCTTCTTGACGAGCAAGGATACGGCTTGTTTGGGCGGACATCAGTTCTCGTTTACTGATAACACCGTGTTTGGTTCTACCTATACCAGTGAATGGACATTGGGCGATGGAACCAAATCTACATTGAAAAACATTACCGCTAAAGGATACTTATCGGCAGGAAAATTTGATGTCAAACTGGTGTTAACCTCCGGTACGGGATGTAAAGATTCAATCACGAAATCAGTGAATGTATGGCCTGTTCCGCAGGCAAACTTCGCGGTGAATAATGCAGAGCAGTGCTTGCAGGGAAATTCTTTTGTGGTGAGTAACATCACGTCGGAAAATTCCGCTACGGGTGTTGCTTATACATGGTTGGTCAAAGGTATTCCGGTTGCCAACATCAAGAATATACCGGCACAGTCCTTGCCTGATACGGGCGATTATCCAGTGAAATTGCGTGTGGTATCTGATAAAGGTTGTGGAACGGAGAAATCGATGGTATTGCGTGTAAATGAACATCCTACAGTTTCCATTACGGGTATGAATGCCTGCGCCGAAGTGCCCATTCAATTTGGATCATCGGCCAAGGTGAACCGAGGCAGTATCGCCTCATACAGCTGGAATTTTGGTAATGGCTTCACCTCCAATGTGGCCAATCCCAAGCAATCTTACAGTACTGATGGTTCGTACAATGTGAGTTTGACGGTGGTGTCCGATAAAGGTTGTTCAACTACTTCTGCGACCTTGCCCATCAATGTGTTGCCCAAGCCAGTGGCTGATTTTACAGCAGAATATTTGTTGTCGCGCGGTTTAGAAACCGATTGGAAATTTGCCTTTACAGGTAAAAATACGGATACGTATAATTGGTCGTTCCAAGACGGACAGACATCCACTTCCAGCGTTCCATTCTTCATGACGTTTTCCGGTACGGGTGATTTTAAGTCGATGTTAATTGCCAGCAATGCCAGTGGGTGCGCGGATACCCTATGGAAGAACATTTTCTTGAAGCCAGAATTGCTGTTCCATTTGCCCAATGCGTTTACACCAAACGTAGATGGACTGAATGAGGACTTCAAGCCGTTCCAATCCTTTGGTATGTCGAAGTACCGCATGACGATTTTGAACCGTTGGGGTGAAATCTTATTCTACACAGAAGATCCGAGTGAGGGTTGGAAGGGTCTGGATTCAAAAGGCGAGCCTGTGATGGAGGGTGTATATGGCTATTCCATTACATTCCGTTACATCGATGGGGTGATGCACGCTTACAAGGGTACAGTAAATATTATCAAATAGTATAAGTATTGGCTCCACCGAGTTTGATGTGGGGCTGCGCATAAAATTAAGAGGGGCCCGTCGCAGACGGGCCCCTCTTAATTTTATACTTGATTAATTGACTGGCTATTTATTGATCGGGGGTTGAATCTTAACCCAAGTAGGTTTTCAGGATTTTGCTCTTGCTTGATTTGCGCAAACGACGCAGTGCCTTTTCCTTGATCTGACGAACGCGCTCACGGGTAAGACCCACTTTTTCTGAGATATCTTCCAATGTGTGAGCTGCATTGCCGTCCAAACCGAAATAGTATTTCAACACATCGCGCTCTTTGTCGGAGAGTGTAGAAATAACCCGGTTGATTTCGTTTTGCAATGATTCATTCAACAAAGGCATATCCGGATTGGGCTCGTCGTTTTGGTCTAATACACCCAACAAAGTGTTGTCTTCACCTTCTGCCAATGGGGCGTCGATGCTCAAATGGCGACCTGAAGAACGCAAGGCATTTTCAACTTCCGACAGAGAAATTTCCAATGATTCAGCAATTTCTTGGGGTGTTGGTTCGCGCTCGAGTTCTTGCTCCAAACGGGCAGATGCCTGTGTGATACGGCCCAAGCTACCCACCTTGTTGAGGGGCAAACGAACGATACGACTTTGGTCGGCCAACGCTTGCAAAATGCTCTGACGAATCCACCAAACAGCATATGAAATGAATTTGAAACCACGGGTTTCGTCGAATCGCTTCGCCGCTTTAATCAATCCCATGTTTCCTTCGTTGATCAAGTCTCCCAAGGTTAATCCCTGGTTTTGATACTGCTTGGATACAGATACCACAAAGCGCAAGTTGGCGTTCACCAGTTTTTCCAACGCAGCTTGATCCCCTTCACGAATTCTGCGGGCCAATTCCACCTCTTCTTGGGCGTCAATCATCGGCACTTTTGAGATTTCGTTAAGGTATTTGTCGAGCGATTTGTTTTCGCGGTTGGTAAACTGTTTTGAAATTTTTAACTGCCTCATGTGTGCTTTTTGCTATTCTTGGTTACTTCAGTGACTGATATAAATTCAGCCTTGCAAAAATACAAAATAAAGTTGAATTGATTTCGGGATAATTTCTAGGATTCCCGTGGTTTTGTCTAAGGAATCCCCCTTAAATCACAGAAAGTGGTTGGCCAATTGATAGGTAGCATAAGCTCCTATGTATGCAATCAGGCCATAAATGAAAAATAGGGCAATGGGCCAATGCCAAGAACCTATTTCTCGCTTCATTACGGCCATGGTGCTCATGCACTGCAATGCGAAGGCATAGAACACGATCAAACTTAAAGCGTATGGCAGTCCGTACAAAGGTTTTCCTGTCTTGGGGTTGATCTGCGCCTGCATTTTTTTTCGGATACCCGATTCATCTTCTTCGTTGGATTGGAACAAAGTAGCCATTGTGCCAACAAAAACTTCGCGTGCGGCGAAACTTGTAATAAGCGCGATGCCGGTTTTCCAATCGTAGCCCAGGGGTTCAATTAATGGTTCGAAGGCTTTCCCCAGATGACCCGCATAACTCGCTTCTAAGCGCAAATTGGATTTGATTTCACCCTCATGTGTAGGGTCGAGTTGGGCCAATATAACCCCTTCTGTTTCGGCTTTTTTCATGGATTCGGTGGGACCGAAATTCGACAAGAACCACAGCACCATGCTAATGATGACAATTACTTTTCCTGCCTCCGACAAAAAACTCAAACACTTCAACCAAGCTTGGTGAACGACGGTTTGAAGTCGCGGACGCTGATAGGCCGGCAACTCCAAAATGAATTCACTTTGTGTGGCTGATTTTTGAAACAAGCGAAAGATGAAAGCCAACAAAATCGCCACCACAATACCGGCCATGTAGGCGGCCGTGATCACAAAGGTTTGCGCGTGAAAGGGTCCCCAGAACTCAGCAAAGGGGATGGCAATGCTCACCAACAATACGTATACCGGCAATCTTGCACTGCAGCTCATCAGCGGAACCACCAACATGGTGGCCAAGCGTTCGCGTCTGCTTTTGATGCTTCTTGTGGCCATAATGCTGGGTATCGCACAGGCAAAACCGCCAATCATGGGGATGATGCTTCTGCCGTTTAGCCCCAATTTACGCATGATTCTATCAGTGATGAAGGAAGCCCTCACCATGTATCCTGAATCTTCCAGGATACCAATCAAGAAGAACAAAATAAAGATTTGCGGCACAAATACCACAACACCCTCAAGTCCACCTATGAGTCCTTGCGTGATGAAGTTTGTGACCATGCCAGCAGGTAATAGGATATCAATGCGTTGCGTGAGTTGCTGAAAGCCCAATTCAATCCACTCCATGGGTTTGGCTGCCAGGCTAAATACCCCTTGGAACAACACCATCATGATCATGGCGAACAAGATATATCCCAGCCATTTGTGGGTGAAGTACTGGTCGAGTTTTAGGGTGATGCTTTTCAATCCCACCGGAAATTTGGTGGTTGTACGCTGAATGACTTTTTCAATGTCGATGTATCGCCGCAAGGTCTCTTCACTCAGTCCGGGCAATTTCCCTTGATTCCAATAGGTGTGGAGTCGGTTCGATAACTGCGTCGGCTGTCCCACCAGCTTGGGCTGGGCAAAGTTTTTGAGCAGTTGTTTTATGGGTTCGATATTTTTTTCTCTGCGCGGGTTGAAGAACACACACGGGATGCCGAGTTCATTGGAAAGGGCATCAATATCGATTTTAACGCCTCGTCTTTTCGCCGAATCGTTGAGTGTAAGTACACAAACGGAGGGGATACCCAATTCAGCCACTTGTGAGAATAGGAGCAGGTTTCGACGCAAGTTGGAGGCGTCAATGACCAGCAACAGCGCCTCGGGTTTTTCCTCTCCGATGCCTGCCAGGTGTTGAACGACCAGGCGTTCATCATCGGATTGGGTGTAAAGACTGTAGATGCCAGGAAGGTCGATGAGTTCGATTTTCTCCCCATCCACAACCAGGTTTCCGGTGGATGCTTCTACTGTAGTGCCGGGAAGGTTGCTGGTTTTTTGGGTTAGACCTGTCAAACGATTGAACAAGGTGGACTTCCCACAGTTGGGGTTGCCCACGAAGGCAATGCGTTTGGGTGCGCTCATACGATGGCTTCTACTATGGGTTCTACCTCAATGAGACGGGCTTCTTCTTTTCGCAATCCCAACAAATAGGTATCGATGCGATAGGCGATGGTGGATCCACCGGCCGATTCGTAAAGGCGAATGATTTCGGTGCCTGGGACGCATCCCATTTCCGCGAGTTTCAGCGAGAATTGCCCCTCTTTTAGGCCGGCAATTTTAGCTTTTTCTCCTTCTTTGAGGAGGTCTGCGGTGGCTTCCATGATATGCAAATTTAGAATGATTTTAAATAACAAACAAATGATTGTGAAGAATGCCTTAAATCTTGCGGGTTTGCTTGATTTTGTTTTGCGAAAATCGCAGGGCGGGGGGAATCAAACACTGACAATTGTCAGTTTAGGTAAAAAGAATCAGGGTTGGTTGTTGTCGCAAAATAGCATCCAAGCGGCTACGGCTTGTTGTTCAAGCATGTAGGCGCCATTCATGACCCAGGCACCTTGATTTGCAAACCGTTTCATCAGGGCTGTTTCTGAGGGGTTATAAACCAAATCGATGAGGCGGTGGGTTGGCGCAATCAAATTCGCAGGCCATTCGATGGCGGTTTCTGTGTTGGGCCACATGCCTAGGGGTGTGGTATGAACGAACAGGGTGTTGGCCTGAATGTATTTTTCGCGGTCCTGAGATTCATGCGCTTCATTGATCCAGCGGTTGCGGTGCCAAATATGAAAGGGGATGTTTTGGTTTTGGAGCGCGTATTTTACGGCTTGGGCGCTACCGCCATTGCCGAAAATAATGGCATTGGAAATGGGGTTTTGAAGGGCTGATTGGGCTTCGTGTATACTCTGGGAGAATCCAATCACATCGGTGTTATGACCCAGTAATTGATACTGTTTGTTGGATTCCACGACCAACACGGTGTTGACCGCGCCTACGGCGCGGGCCTCGGCCGATAGCTGATCCAAATACGGTATGATATCCACCTTGTGAGGAACCGTTACATTGAACCCCCGAAGTGGCAGGTCTCTGTCTAATTCTTTACGAATGAACGACGGAAAATCCGCGATGTCATTGAGGTCGAACAGTTCATAACGGCATCGGGTTAGGCCTGATTCGGCAAAGAAACGATTGAAAATCTCAGGCGATTTTGAATGTGAAACCGGGTGTCCCAACAATCCCAACCGTATTGAATGTTGTTCTGGCATGGGATTCGATTTGGCCGTTGTGAAAATTACTTACTGAACTTCGCCTTGATGGCGTTGTACACGATGGGCAACAACGACAATCCAATGATGCCGAAAACCACAGTTTCGAAATGGTCGTGAACCCAGGGAATCGAGCCCAGCAAATAACCCAATGTGGTAATGCTACTCACCCACAACACAGCGCCGGCGATACAGTAACCCAAGAATTTGCCGTACTTCATGGTGCCCAAGCCCGCCGCAAACGGGGCAAATGTGCGCACGATGGGTACAAACCGCGCCATAATCAAGGTGTATCCGCCGTGTTTCTCATAAAAAGCCTCGGTTCTTTCCAAGTATTCCCGTTTTAACAACTTCCATTTGAGGTCGAACACCCGAACTCCAATTTTAGAACCGATGAAATAGTTGGTGTTATCGCCCAGCAGCGCAGCCACGATGAGCAGGGGTATTAAAATGAAAATATTCAACGGATGTCCATCCATCGCCGCAATCGATCCTGCCGCAAACAACAGGCTATCGCCGGGTAACAGGGGCATTACCACCAATCCTGTTTCTACAAACACGATGGCAAACAAAATCAAATACGTCAACTGCTTGTATTCACCGACCAAATACTGAAGTTTATCGTCGAGGTGAAACAGCCAATCTTTGGCAAAATCGAGGATGGAGAGGACTGTCATATTGATACTGCAATTTTACAACAAGCCGTTGATGCGATTGACATCTGATGCCTTATATTTGTATTAAATGCAAAAAAATCGTCGTTTTCTCTCGCGCCTATTGAGCAGCCTACTCATTGTGGGTGTATTGAGTGTTGCCTTGTCCACCACAGGTTGTGGTAGTGCCAAACACGGGCGGGTGAAAGCAAAAAATACAGGATGCAACTGTGGGTTTTGATCCTACTGCCTGAGAATTAACCGGTTATCTTGTTCAACTTTGGGGTGAAATGACGCCAAACTGAACATCTTTGTTGATGAACGGTAGGGGTAAATTGCCCGCAGATGCCTAATTTTGCGCAAAATTTTACAATGACAACACAATCTTCATACATTCCTTACAAGGTAAAAGACATCTCATTGGCTGAATGGGGTAGAAAAGAAATCAAAATGGCGGAAGCAGAAATGCCCGGTTTGATGGCTTTGCGTGCTGAATACGGTGCCTCTAAGCCCCTGGCTGGAGCGCGCATCGCGGGTTGCTTGCACATGACCATCCAAACAGCGGTTTTGATTGAAACCTTGGTTGAATTGGGTGCCGAGGTAACTTGGAGCTCTTGCAACATTTTCTCAACCCAGGACCATGCCGCTGCGGCCATCGCTGCTGCTGGTATCTCTGTATACGCTTGGAAAGGTCAGAATGAAGAAGAGTTTGACTGGTGTATTGAGCAAACTTTGCACTTCGGCGAAGATCAACAGCCGTTGAACATGATTCTCGACGATGGTGGTGATTTGACCAATATGGTGTTTGATAAATACCCAGCCTTGATTGCGGGTATCAAAGGATTGAGTGAAGAGACTACCACCGGGGTTCACCGCTTGTATGAGCGTATGGCCAAAGGTACTTTGCATATTCCTGCGATCAACGTGAACGACAGTGTTACCAAGAGCAAGTTCGACAACAAATACGGTTGTAAAGAGAGTTTGGTGGATGCGATTCGTCGCGCTACCGACGTCATGATGGCCGGTAAAGTGGCTGTGGTTTGTGGATACGGCGACGTAGGAAAAGGTTCTGCCGATTCTTTGCGCGGTGCCGGTGCCCGTGTGATGGTGACTGAAATCGATCCGATTTGTGCCTTGCAAGCCGCCATGGATGGTTACCATGTGGTACACATCGACAAAGCCATTCCTCAGGCGAACATCGTAGTAACGGCTACCGGTAACTGCAACATCGTTACAGCGAAGCATTTTGAATCGATGAAGGACAAGACCATCGTTTGCAACATTGGTCACTTCGACAACGAAATCGATATGGCTTGGTTGAATAAGAATTATGGCAATACCAAATACACCATCAAGCCCCAAGTGGATGTATACAACTTGAACGGCAATGAAATCATTGTATTGGCTGAAGGTCGTTTGGTGAACTTGGGTTGTGCTATGGGTCACCCTAGCTTCGTGATGAGTAACAGTTTCACCAACCAAACCTTGGCTCAGATTGAGTTGTGGAACAACCACGCCAGTTACAAGAATGAGGTTTACGTGTTGCCCAAGCACTTGGATGAGAAAGTAGCAAAATTGCACTTGGCACACATCGGTGCTGAACTGACCGAGTTAACACAAGAGCAGGCCGATTACATCGGTGTGAACGTGAACGGTCCTTTCAAAAAGGATACGTACAGATATTAATCAATTGCGGTTTGTAGCAGGGTTCCACAGACGATAGGTGGTGCCCTGCTCAAATTGAAAATAGCGTCGATTCAACCGGTCGATGCGCTGTGGCATTTCGAATGGAGCGCCGATCAGCAAAGAGTCCCCAATCCGTTTTTGTGTTTCATCCCAGTCTGCGATTTCTTCCGTAGACATGGCTTTCATGGATTTGACGGGCCCGCTGTGCCCAGTTCTTTCCTGATCCAATACCGATGTCAAAGCGGTTTCGTAACTCAATCCCCACAACGATCCGGGATGAACGCGAGACGATAGACTATCGTAATGGGCAATCATTTTATCGTTGGGCATCGTTGTGGTCAACGCATGGAGTTGCTGGTAGCGGTTGGTGTAGGTTGGGCTGTGTGGTTGAATGCCCAGCAGCTGGCTCAACGCCATGAACCAGGGCAGTATACCCACAATATTTCGCGAAAAATCACGGTGTTTGGCCGTGATGAATTTTAGTCGATAATGGCCAAATTCTGGACGCTGGCTCGACCACAAATACATCGGAATGGATAGCATCGCCACAACAGCCACCGGGTAGAAGAACTTTTCCATGTTGATGTGGGCATCGCCTTGGGAGTAAATGATCAAACAAACAACCACCTCAACGATCCACAGGGAAAAATAGGCCAAAGAAAACCCGCGCCACGGTTTGGTGAGTCCCAATAAAAAACAAGCGACCGCAGTGACGCTGGGAATGAAAAACCACGAGGCGTGTGATAGGTATTGCAGGCTCCACAATTTATCGAAATGCTGCCAAGTTTGGGAATTTGCCAAAGTTTGGTAGAGGCCGGCATCATAAGAATTGCTGGGGAAGAGGGCCATTTTTAATCCCATCACAAGGAGCACAGTAAGGAATAGGTAAAGGCTTTGCTTCCTCGAGATCGAAACCAGGGCAAAACTCGCGATGATGAGCACATACAGCCATCCAGCGGGGTGGGATAACAGGGTTACCAGCAGCGTGAATGAGAGTGTGGCCCACGACCATCGGGGGCTTTTGGTTGGGGTGTATTGCTCAATGAGTAGCCAGCTCGTGAGAAAGGCCAAGGTGCTCAGTCCGATTTCACTGTAGCCAATGAAAAACAGTTCATTTCCCCCGGCGAGAATGAGAAAAAAGAGCATCCATCGGTGTGTGCTTTGGGCAAACAGTAACCACAGCATCCAGGCCATGATGGGTAGGATGAGGTTGAGTCCCTGCAACACCCAGAAGGCCGGTGCACCCATGGCGGCGAGGAGTTGTCCTGGCCATACAATCAGTTCGCAAGCAAATCGATCATAGAACAGCGACTGGTGATTGAGAATGCGGAAAAGGGTGTACGCACTGTCGGTATGCAACCAGCGCGCTTCGCCCAAATGAAAAACTACAAACAGCCAAAGGGGCCATATCAGGCCTTCGCCATAGCGACCCAGCCACCTAGATTTTACCGTGATCACTGGGTTTGATGGGCTGTCCATGCGATTGGATTGGTGGGTTTATTCCTCCGCCAAAACGACGTCGGTCTCCAACACGGTTTTCACAATTTCTGGCTCATCGTCCTTTTCAACTACCAAGTTGTCAATGATGAATTCCTGTCGTTCCGGGGTGTTTTTCCCCATGTAGTAGTTCAGTAATTTTTCAATGTTCGATTCTTGGCTCAGGATCACAGGCTCGATGCGGATGTCGGGGCCGATAAATCCAGCAAATTCGTCGGGCGATATCTCTCCCAATCCCTTGAATCGGGTGATTTCGGGTTTGTTGCCCAATTTGGAGATGGCATTCCGTCTTTCTTCGTCGGAGTAACAGTAGATGGTCTCTTTTTTGTTTCTCACCCGGAACAAAGGGGTTTGAAGGATGTAGAGGTGGCCATTTCTCACCAAATCTGGGAAGAATTGCAGGAAGAAGGTCATCAGCAGCAATCGAATGTGCATACCATCAACGTCGGCATCGGTGGCAATAACGATGCGGTTGTAGCGCAAGTTTTCGAGTCCTTCTTCGATGTCGAGGGCGTGCTGAAGTAAGTTAAACTCTTCGTTTTCGTAGACGATTTTTTTCTTCAGGCCATAGCAGTTGAGGGGTTTACCGCGCAAACTGAAAACGGCTTGAAGGTTGGGATTGCGACTTTTGGTGATGGATCCGCTGGCGCTGTCTCCCTCGGTGATGAACAGGGTGGTTTCGAAGCGCACATCCGATTTGGCATCACTGAGGTGGGTTTTACAATCGCGGAGTTTCTTGTTGTGCAAGTTGGCGCGCTTGGCGCGTTCTTTGGCCAATTTTTGCACGCCTGCCATGTCTTTCCGCTCGCGTTCGTTTTGCAGAATTTTTTTCAGCAGGGCGTCGGCCGCGGTGGGGTTTTTATGGAGGTAGTCGTCAACGTTTTTCTTGACGAAATCGAGCATGGCCGTTTTGATGCTGGGACCATCGGGGCCCATATCGGCGCTGCCGAGTTTAGTTTTGGTTTGGCTTTCAAATACCGGCTCCATGATGCGAATGCTGATGGCGGCGGTAATGGAGGCGCGGATATCTGTAGCGTCAAATTCCTTTTTGTAGAATTCACGGATGGTTTTCACAAAGGCTTCGCGGAAGGCAGCCAAGTGGGTTCCTCCTTGCGTGGTGTACTGTCCGTTTACAAACGAATAGTATTCTTCTCCGTAGGAATCGGTATGGGTAAAAGCGAGTTCTACATCGTCGTTTTTCACGTGAATGACGGGGTAGAGAGCGGCTTCGGCTGTAACCTTGTGTTCGAGCAAATCGAGGAGGCCTCGCCGCGACGCATAACTTTCACCATTGAATTTGATGGTGAGCGCTGCGTTGAGGTAGGTGTAATTCTTGATTTGTTCGCGCAGGAACTCGTTGATGAAGCGATAATTTTTGAAGATGCTGGCATCGGGTTCAAAAACCATCATGGTGCCATTGGGCTCCGTGGTTTCTGACTCGGGCGCATCCACAATCAGTTCACCGCGTTCGAATTCGGCCCGTTTGGTTCGGCCATCGCGGAAACTTTGTACCACGAAATAATTGGACAGTGCGTTTACGGCTTTGGTACCCACGCCATTCAAACCCACAGATTTTTGAAAGGCCTTGGAATCGTACTTTCCCCCGGTGTTGATTTTGGAAACGCAATCAATCACCTTGCCCAGGGGAATACCCCGACCCCAGTCGCGAATCGATACCCGTTTATCGTCGATGGTGATTTCAATTTTCTTACCATTGCCCATCACGTGCTCGTCGATGGAGTTGTCGACAATCTCCTTTACCAATACGTAAATTCCATCATCGGCGGCGGTTCCATCGCCCAATTTCCCGATATACATCCCGGGACGCAGGCGGATGTGTTCTTTCCAATCGAGACTTCTGATTTCGTCTTCGGTATACCTGGCCTGTTCGCTCATAAATACAATATTAATGCTTGGATATTAACCACTATGCCCGAGTTTTTCACATCCTTCACTTATTTTCGCGATATGAAATGGTATGGATTGTTGGGTGTGCTTTTGATGATTTCGGGGTGCACGTCGAAATTTGATCAAGATTTGGCCAAAGTATCGCCTTACGAGGCGATGATAGTTCCCAAAGTTCAGTGGGATAAATTGCCAGACTCGGCCACGGCGCCCTTGATGACTTTTGCCAAGGCCCATCCAGAATACAAGCACAGCAGTGATTTCGTGTACGTGTGTACCAAACTCGCGGAGCGACAGGGGTTGGTATTCAAAGCGGCGGAGTACAGCGAATATTACATCGAACAATTTAAACCCACGGGCAAGCCACTGATGGAAATGTTGGTAGTGGCGTCGCATTATTACGAGCAGGGCGGTGCATTGGACAAAGCCTTGAAATACTATCAGCGTTTGGCCAAGGAGTTTGGGAATGAAGAGGTGGGGAAACAGGCCATCGTGATGATTGATATGCTCAATTTGGGCTTGACGACTCCTGAGGCCCAGATGAATTACATTTTGCACAAAGCGGCAAAGGATTCAGCCAAAACGGGGAATGCTCATTGATTCCTTTCATAGGGTTCACAATTATTTGCGGATTTCGCTGACGGACAATTGCAATTTGCGCTGTTCGTATTGCATGCCGGAGGAGGATTACGATTTTACGCCAGCCAGTCGGTTGATGCAGGTCGACGAAGTGGTGGCCATCGCCCAGGCGTTTGTTGAGGCGGGTGTGACGAAGATTCGACTTACGGGTGGTGAACCCTTGGTTCGCAAAGATGCCGCCCAGATCATCGAAAAGTTAAGTGGTTTGGGGGTGACGTTGACCATGACAACCAATGCCACAAGGGTGCATGAGTTTCTAGACTTGATGCAGGCGGTGGGTATGAAGAAAATCAATGTGAGTTTGGACACCCTCAACCGGGATACGTTTTTGTTTTTGACCAAGCGGGATCTATTTGATCGGGTAAAGGAGAACATTGCGTTGTTATTGGAGCGCGGGTTTGAGGTGAAGGTGAATGCGGTGGTGATGCGCGGTATCAACGATGTAGAGATTTTGGATTTTGTTCGATGGAGTGCAGAAGCACCTCTGGACATCCGGTTCATTGAGTTCATGCCGTTTGAAGGGAATCGCTGGGAACAGGAAAAGGTGGTGACTTGGCAACAAATGTTGGATGTGGTAAGAAATTCCTATGGTGCTGGGATTGAGCCACTGCCGCGACAACCGCATGAAACGGTGAAGCAGTATCGCGTGGTGGACGGAAAGGGTACTTTTGCTGTAATTAGTACGTTGAGTGCGCCATTTTGTGGCGATTGCAATCGGATGCGATTAACGGCGGATGGGAAAATGAAAAATTGTCTGTTTAGCAAGGGGGAAACGGATTTGTTGGGTGCGTTGAGAAGGGGTGAGTCTTTGTCGGCCCTGATTCAACAAACGGTGATGGAAAAGGCGTTGGCGTTGGGCGGACAGTTTGCGGCGGATTTGGAGAACATCGATGCCAAAAGCATTGTGAATCGCAGTATGATTACCATTGGCGGATAGTCTGTAAATTGCACCTGGATGTCTCATTTTTTAATTTCTGTGGATGAAGCGAAGGCTTTGATCAAGGACCGTGTGGTTGCTTTGGCTCCTTCACGGATGTTGCTGCGCGATGCCTTGGGTCTGTGTTTGTCTGAGGATATATATTCTCCTGTGAGTATGCCGGGTTTTGCGCAGAGTGCCATGGATGGGTATGCGTTTTCATGGGCTGGATACCAGCAATTTGGCGCGTTACAAATTGTGGGTGAGGTGGCAGCGGGGGCGGCCGAGGCAGGGCCGAGACCCGCCCCCAATCAAGCCGTCAGGATTTTTACAGGGGCGCCGGTTCCGGAGGGGTTTGATACCGTGGTGATGCAAGAAAAGGTGAGGGTTGATGGTGGATTGCTCTATGTGGAGGATGCTGCGTTGGTGCAAGGACGGAATGTGCGTTTGGTGGGCAGTGAAATTGTGCAAGGGGCATTGGCCATGGTGGCCGGAACCCAAATTACCCCGGCGGCTGTGGGTTTTTTGGCCAGTTTGGGTCTGACCCATGTGCAGGTGGTTCCTAGTCCACGCATTGCGTTGATTGTGACCGGAGATGAGTTACAAACACCGGGAGTACCGTTGTCTTTCGGACAGGTTTATGAGTCGAATTCCCAATTGCTGCAAACGGCGCTGGAGTGGTTGCGATTTTCGCAAGTGGAAATTCATTATGCAAAAGACGATTTGTCTTCGTTAACGCATACATTGGCGGCGGCGACACAAGTTTCGGATTTGGTTTTACTCACCGGGGGTGTGAGCGTGGGGGATTACGATTTCGTACCCAAAGCCGCCGCCGCCGCTGGCGTGGAGCCTGTATTTCATAAAATCAAGCAAAAGCCCGGTAAGCCCCTATTTTTTGGGGTGAAGGGGAATACTGCGCCTTCCTCGGAGGGTATTACGGCCTTGGCAGATGTTGTCGGGGCGGCGGAGGGTACTGCCCCTTCCTCGGAGGGTGTTCATGTAAAATCCGGTTTGGGTTCAGCGAACCAAACGGTGGTTTTTGGACTGCCGGGCAATCCGGCATCGGTGTTGACGTGCTTTTATCAGTATGTAACGTTGGCTTTGGAAAAACTCACGGGAACCAGGGTGAGTCCCGAGGGCTGTCGCGCCCAACTGCAATCTGCCTATCAAAAACCTGCCGGTCTTACCCATTTTTTGAAAGCCGATTTGCGGGCACCCGAACATGAGCAAGCAGCTGCAACGGTCTACTTGATGGGTGCCCAGGAGTCTTTCCGCTTGAGTTCGTTCGCCGTTTCCAATGCCATCATTGAAATACCCGCGGAGACCACCGCCGTGGAAAAGGGGGATTGGGTTACCGTTTACCCCATAACCTAATATCAAATTCACTACCTTCGAAAACCATGTTTGGATTGGTCGGACTCCTCTGGTTGGGAGTGTTTTTTCTTGTGGCATTTTTGTATTCCGCGGTGGGACATGGTGGTGCGAGCGGTTATTTGGCCTTGCTGTCGCTCCATGAAATAGCCCCAGAATACATGAAGCCCATCGCGTTGGTGTTGAATCTGTTGGTGAGTGGGATGGCGTTTATTCAATTTTATCGCCAAGGTCATTTTTTGTGGCGATTGTTTTTGCCCATTGCGTTGTTTTCCGTGCCGATGGCGTATTGGGGCGGATTAACACCCCTGAAGGATTTATGGTATCAGCGTGGATTGGGTATTTTTTTGTTGGTTTCTGTTGTGATGATGTTGTGGGCCTCAGATTCAGGTGCTTCCGATGCCGTTGATTCTGTGAACCACAGGCGTGGTGGGTGGAACAAGCAAACAGGCATTGCGGCCTTGATGGGGGCCATCATTGGCTATGTTTCTGGTTTGTTGGGCATTGGCGGTGGAATATTGTTGTCGCCGGTGCTGTTGATGATTCGTTGGACCCAGCAAAAGCAAACGGCGGCGATCAGTGCGGCGTTCATTTTTGTGAATTCCGCAGCTGGATTGTATGGATTTGTGCAACAGCACACGCCTTGGTTTATTTCCTCTCAAAAGACGGGCGGTATGGCGGATGTAGTGATGGGCACGGAGATGGTTCCGGATGCAGGTTGGTATATTGTGGCGATGATTCTTTGTTATTTGATTGTGCCGGTATTGCTGGGCGGATTGATGGGTTCGTGGTACGGCGCCAAAAAATTCAATCAAACCGTGATGAAATACATTTTGTGTGCGGTGTTGTTGATCGCGGCGATCAAATTACTTTTGTAACCATGCAGGTAAGATTGTTGTTTTTTGGGAATTTGACGGATGTGATGCCTTCCACAACCTTGGATTGGGATTGGAATGGTGATGGAAAAACGGTGAACGACCTGCTCAATATGTTGTATGGTACCTATCCAAAGTTGAAAGGCAAAACCTTTCGCGTGGCGGTGAATCAACAATTTGTTGCCATGGAATATGGGCTGACATCAGGCGATGAAGTTGCCTTGATGCCACCGTTCTCTGGGGGATAGTCGATTAACATAGCTTGTGATGGATGCACCCTTGGAACTCGATTTTTTAGACCGCTATCAGCGTCAGCTGTCGTTGCGAGAAGTGGGCCTACCCGGGCAGCGCGCGCTGCGTGCTGCCCGGGTCATGATTGTTGGCTTGGGTGGCTTGGGCTGTCCAGCCCTTCAATACTTGGCCGCGGCAGGGGTTGGAAATCTCCTGTTGGTAGATGATGACGTGGTTTCGCTGAGTAACTTGCACCGACAGACCCTCTACGGACAAAACCAAATCGGACAGAAGAAGGCGCATGCGGCTGCCGAATGGGTGGCCGGCCTCAACCCCGAAATCCAAATAACGGTCATAACCGAACGATTTACCGATCTCAATGCCATAGCGCTTGCAGAACAGGCCGACATCCTGCTCGATTGTACTGATAATTTTCCAACACGGTATGCCATGAACGATGCTTGTGCCGCAGTGGGTATCCCTTGGGTTTATGGGTCCATTGCCCGATTTGAAGGGCAGGTGGCCGTATTTAACGCAGCGCGGATGGATCAATCAGAATCTACCGTGAAGGGTGGAACCCGGTCTTTGAACTATCGCGATGTATTTCCTCAAGAACCCGGTCCTGGGGAGATTCTAAATTGTGAGGAATTGGGTGTGCTTGGGGCATTGGCGGGAATCATAGGATCGCTCCAGGCCCTGGAAGTGTTGAAGTATCTTTTGAAAATCGAACGGTTGTTGATGGATCAATTGTTGACCTATGACGGACTCAATCATCGAATGATGCAATTTCAACTCCGTCCAACTACCACCTCAAAATCGTAACTTTACCCGCAGAAATGTTGGATAAAAAACCCAAAAATATTTTCATTCAAGGGGCGATATCGCCTCAAAAAATTGGTGAGGACATCGCCCATCACCAAAAGAAAACACAAATTGGTGCACACAGTATTTTTATGGGACAAGTGCGGGCGGATGAACTGTCAAAAGGGGTGGTAGATGCCATTGAATACACGGCTCACGAAGCCATGGCCTTGGAGCAGATGCATGTGATTCGCGAGGCTATATTTGCCAAATATCCCCTTACTTGTTTGCATATTACCCATAGTCTGGGACGCGTCAATGTGGGCGAAATCTGTTTGTTTGTTTTTGCATCGGCGGTGCATCGGAAAGAAGCCATCGATGCCTGTGAAGAGGTGGTAGAACGCATCAAAAAAGAGTTGCCCATTTGGGGTAAAGAAATTTGTCACAATAAAACCCATCAGTGGAAGGAAAATCGCGCATGATCAACATTACCCATAAATCCAATACCCTGAGGAAAGCCATCGCCGAAGCGGTGGTGAAAGTGTCGTCTGCGGATACCTTGTTGGCTGTAAAAAATCGTACCGTTCCCAAGGGCGATGTATTGGAATTTGCGCGGGTAGCAGGCTTGTTTGCGGTGAAGAAAACGGCTGACCTAATTCCCGATTGTCATCCCATGCCCGTTGAGTTCACAGCCGTAAATTATTCGTTCTCTGAGTCTGCCATCCACATTCAGATGGAGGTACATACGGTCTACAAAACCGGTGTTGAAGTGGAGGCCATGCATGGGGTTTCTGTGGTGGCGTTAACGCTGTATGATATGCTAAAACCTATCGACAAAGGAATCGAAATTGCAAACATTCGGTTGCTATCTAAGACCGGTGGAAAGTCTGATGCGCAGAAACTGCCGTTGAAGGAAATTTGCTGTCGCAGTAGGGCCCAAGTGGTGGTTTGTAGCGATACGGTTTTTCAGGGCGAAGCTTCAGATAAGGCGGGGTTACAAACGGCAGAGATGTTGCAAGCGGCGGGACTTTCCGTCAATCCTGTGGTGGTAGTGCCCGATGAGGTATCTGCCATTCAAGACGCGGTGAGGCAATTCGCCAAGGGGGTGGATGTGCTGCTTTTTGTGGGTGGCACGGGGCTGTCTTACCGCGATGTGACGCCTGAGGCGATCCGACCCTTGCTCACAAGAGAAATTGAGGGGATCATGGAAGTGGCTCGAGGGTATGGTCAGGATCGTATGCCGTTTGCCATGCTGTCGCGCGGGGTGGCCGGGATGATCGAAGAAACTTTGGTGATGACATTACCGGGATCAACCAAGGGGGCAAAAGAAACGATGGATGCCGTTTTTCCTGCGGTGATGCATGTATTTGCGGTAAAGGACGGACAAAAACACGCCTAGTACGGCTTCTGTTGGGGGCGGTGGCCCTGTCTCCGTTAATAAGGAGAGACGTACGTGGATTTCTTTTGGTTCGATTTTTTCTTGAAATCACCGCGTTTCCAAGCTTCCAAGAATTGTACCCAGGCTCCGGGACTAAAATAGTTCTGCGGAGGGGCTTGTTTGTAGTAATACAATTGATTGGCGCGGGATTGGGCGAGCAGTTGCTGACTCATGTGCGGGTCGGCCGGCCTTAACCGTTGTTCTTCTTTGAGGGCTTCTGCTTCTAGGTTCTGTCTTGCCCGCTCATACGCATCGTCGGGGATTTCTTTGGTGACAAATTCATTGTCGAACAGGGCTTTTAAGGGAAGGGCTCGAATGAAGATGGCCGACATTTCAATCGTGTCTTGGGTCATCAGTTTGATGATGCTATAGCGATTTCCCGCCAGGGTATCTGGAACTACATGCCAAGAGGGTTCTTGTTCAACTTGTTGGAATAAAATGGTATCGCCCTTGCGCACAACCACATCGAAATGTCCCATGTAGTCGGTGAAGCCGATCAGGCCGCGTTTGGGGGTTCGGATGTTGACAAAGGGGATGGGTTTGAGGCTGTCTGATGTTAAAACCAACCCTGTAAACAGGATATAGGGATTGCTTTGTTTGCCGGGTTGGGCTTTGACTGGATTGAGGCTACTCATGCAGGCCAAAACCAAAATCCAAATCCAGCGAAGTCTCATCATTCAAAGGTAATTAAAAAGCCGTGACCCCGTTACATGGGAATCAGCCAACCCATGAGTATCATCAATAAAACGATGAACGGGGTAGGGACTTTTTTGGTGTACAGCAACAACAGGGAAAAAATAAATATGCCGATTTGTAGGCCCACGTGTTGATTGAAATGGGTAAATTGATTCCAGAAATAATAGTTGATCAGCAAGGCGGCGGTAAGAATGAACCCAACAGCGGCCGCAAAAATTCCGTCTAATGCCAGGCGGATGGAGCGATGGGCTTGCAATCGGTGCCAAAGTGGATAGGCGAAGAATACCATGAGTGTGCCAGGCATGAAAACGGCCAAAAGCCCAATGATACATCCCAAAAGTTGGTAGAAGGTGTTGTATCCGAACGACTTCATGGCCACGGAATTGACATACACCATGAAATTGAAATTGGGTCCGGGCAAGGCTTGAAGTAGGCCCAGTCCCGTGTTGAATTCTTGGGGTGTGAGGCGATGATGGTATACCACGTATTGTTCGTGGCTCATCGCCGCAAGGGTGTTTCCGCCACCAAAGCTAAGGGCGCCGATGCGGTAGGTGTTTTCAAAAAGTACAAAGGGGTGCGCCAGTTGGAAATAGTCTGCATTGTTGTTCAGCGCAAGGCCAACGCCACCCACCACCAAGAAGATGATGCCGAAGGCGGTCAAATTGCGCCAACGAATGGGTTTGGGCTGTTGAATGGCAATTATTGGCAAGTCGTAGTGATTGAATTTGGCGCTCAGCGCACCTGCTAAGATCATTCCCAAGGGAAAGAGCAGTGGGGAATTGATTAAAAATCCCAATACGCCGAAGACAATAAAAATGGCATAGTTGAGGTTTGATTTTCGGATCCAGGGCGCCATGGAAATGACAGAGTAAGCCAAAAACGCGGCTACCATAGGTTGCATAAACTGCAGATGTCCGGCCCCCAAGAATTTGGGCGACAGGGCGATGATGCTCATGATGATGGCGCCTGGCAAAGCCCAAGCAGCCAAACTCAGCAAGGCCAACACAGGCCCCCCCATTTTTAATCCCAACACCGTAATTGTTTGGGTTGTGGACGGACCGGGAAGCAAGCTGCAAAAGGCATTCACATCTTTCAATGTGTCTTGGTCAAAGAAACGATGCTTGTCGACCAAGCGCCTTTTAAATTGCGGTATGTGCATCTGCGGACCACCAAATGCCGTAATTCCCAACCAAAATACCGCCCGCAGGAATTTGATATGTCTCGCCTTCGTTATCTTTGTGGTATGCTGTTGAGACATGAAATCGTTCGCTTGGTAAGCAAAGTTGCAAAAAATCTTGCATTCTGTGGGGTATTTGTCATCTTTTTTATGGCCGCCTGTGGTCCATCGGGCCAGGAGCAATCCGATAAACAGGCCATCATGTTGCAGTATAGCGACTCCCTTTGGCAGGAGCACAAGTTGGTGACATCGCTTTTTAGGTACAAATTGGATGTGATCAAAGAGCGCAAGGGCGAGATGAAAGCCACATTGCAAGCATTGAAATTTGCCTCGGCATCCTCGTTGAGTGAAGAACAGCAGTCGCTCATCGTAAAATATGAAGCCGTTTATCGAGTGTATAGAGACATCGTTGAAACCTACACCAACACCGTATTGCGCGCAGAGGAATTGTTTTATGCCATCAAAGGACTAGAAAAGCAGGTGAAAGCGGGCAGTTATGGCACGGGCAGTGAGGCGGAAAAATTGACACATTTCAAGAAGGAGTTCCAATCTTTGAAACAAAAGTTGGATGCCCTCTTGGTGGATGCGGAATTTATTGATCACCAGCTTTCTGCTGTTGAGCCAGCCTATCAAAGTTCCGCCGAAAAAGTGGAGTCGTTGGTGGCAAAAAAGGCGTTGTAAAATCGTTTGAATACGATATCGATTGCCTCTTCGCTGGGGTGCATTTTGTCGTCCCTGTAATAGTTCCAGTCATTGAGTTCCTCCCGAATGATGTCGTATGCGGGGAAATAATGCATGTGTTTCATTGTCTGAATCCGCTCTGCGCTCAATACCTCGTGTAATGCCGAAATTAGGGTGGATTTGGATAATAAATTCTCAGAAACGCCGTCGCGCAAGTGTCTTACTGGACTTACCGTGAATACCAACAGGGCCGTTGGATTGATGTGTCGCAAATGGTTTATGATTCCAAGGATTTGGGCTTGAACGTCGATTTGTTTTGACAGTGATTTTTCGAAATCCTGCTGTGGCAATTTGTGGCAATTCCCCACAGGTTGCTGGCTGGGTTTGTGCCAATAAATCCAGGCGGTGCCCAAGGTGATGCCGATGAATTGGGCTTGTTTGAGTTGGTTGTAGGCTTGATGTGCTGCCTCAAAAACCGCCTCATACAGGGCGTTCGATTGGGGATGTTGGAATTTGTTGGCATGCTGCAGGCTGTGGAATATCCCTTGGTATTCAAAAAAGTCTGCGGGCTGGATGTAGCTTTCGAAAAGGGCTCTGCTGGCCGCATTTTCAATGAGTGCACAGTTGTTTTTCAAGGCATGCGGGTGAAAAATTACACCAAAGGGGTTGGCATTTGAGTCCATACCGAGGGCTTTCATTCTCTCATGCATTTCTTCACCGAAACATGAACCCATGAAAAAGCAAGGGGCTTCTTTGGGCAATGATGTCACCTTTGGCGAAGCAACAACGGTTTTGTCTTTGGGTGACTGAAATGGTCGACTCACAACTACAAACCAACACCATTTTGTTGATTTTGACCATAGGCTTCCGCAGAATGTCAGCAATTTGTCTTCTGTGTCCCTATTTTTGTTGATATGAGATTCCTGTTACTTGTCCTAGTGGCTTGTTTTTCAAACGCTAGTTTTGCTCAGTTGAGCGGCAATTACACGTTGGGGGGCACGGCATCGGCCACCAATTTTGCTACTTGGGCAGATTTTACCGCTGCGATTGCAAACAACGGTGTGTCGGGCAATGTATCCCTGAAGGTGATGTCGGATCAGACCGTGTCCGCGGCCGTGGAATTCAAGCAGAACAGCAGCAACCCTACTACCTCTTCAAAGAAAATCACGGTGGACGGCAATGGGAAAAAACTTACGGGGTCTCTCACCTATGAAGTGGTTTGGTTGAATGGTATGGATTTTTTGGAATTGTCGAATTTGAGCATCGTCAACAGCAGTACTTCCAGTGCTGGTATGTGTGTGCGATTGTCGAACGGCGCCGATGACAATGTCCTCAGCGGATGTGCTTTGGAGTTTTCCAATATCGGAAGTACCACCAAATCTCCCTCGGCCTACGTAGCTTTTGCCACCTCACAGAGCAATGTGTTAACCATCAGCTCATCCAATAATGGGGTGCGGAATGTGATCAAAAACTGTGTGATGACCACCACCGCCAGCAGCAGCCCTGGTCCATTATATGCGGTCGTGGATCAGCAAGGGTCGTCTACCTATTCCGGAACGGGCACGGAAAATACGTTTGCAGGCAATACCATCAAGAATTTTTACAAGACGGCCTTTTTGTTACAATATATCAACGGCGAGGTGGTTTCAGGCAACGATATCAGCCGGAGTGCTGCGGGTAGCGGGGCGCCCATTGATACAGTGGTTACCGTATTTCGCCTGACCAACGGGGCTTGTAGCAATGTGTCGATTCAAATAACAGGGAATTTGATTCACGACCTGCCGTATGCCGGTGCCACATCGGGAAGTACAACCAATAACATCAGTCGATTTTGGGGTCTGGCTTGTGGCGCTGTTTCAGGGAAATCTAAGCTGCCTGTGGTCATTGAGTTGAATGTGATGAAACGCATCGCGGCGTACAACAATGTTTCTGGAATGGAAGTGGCTAAGGGCCAATATTTTTTGTTTAAAAGAACGAACTGAATCGACTTTGGGCGGAGAAATCTGGAGATTCTTATGGGTTGAATCTGCAGAGCTTAACCGACGTGGAGGTCTTGGGGAATGTGGTTCGGAGCTGTCAGTTTGGGAACAATAGCGGGGGCGGACGACTGTTGTATTTCGGGAATTGCGGAAATTCTGGATACGGTTGGAATCGCATCGAGGACAACGTGTTGGACTCAAACAAAGCCGGGGATGGGTTGGGTTGTATTGGGGTGTACGACGATGGTGATTGGCAAATCAACCGGAATGCCTTGCTCTTGAATGCGGCTACTTCTACCAAAAGCAGTTTTAATGGGGTTTATTTGTGGTTTTTGCACGATGTAGTGTTTAACTCCAATTTGATTGCCCGCAATGAGGGTTACAATCAGACCGATAATTTTTATGTCATCAACTACAACACGGGATACAAAACTGAAGTCAGACAAAATACCATTTACAGTAGGCCCAGTAGTTTGTCGACCCACGTAGGACTGGGCTATTACCTAGAGGATGAGTCGGAGGTTACATTCGTAGGAAATATTTTGGATATCCGGGGCGATGATTTTGGTTATGGCATCAATGTGTGGTCATCGACCAAGATGAAAGAGCTGAATCACAATACCTGCTATGTCTATTTCGCGGGTGGAGAGCAGTGGGGCGTGGAGTCGAACTATTATTCCAGTTGGGCCGACTATAAATCGGGCGGAACCGCTGGGAGTGGGGAATATTTTGGGCATCCTGGTTGGGCCGATGTGTCGAAAAATGACTTTCGGTCGTTGATTTTTGAAAATCAGAACAACGTTCCCACGGTGGCATCCAATGAGATGGATATTTCGGGCACAAAGTGAGCCACGGGGAAATCGGATCGTGGCAGTAGAGAAAGTTACATGGATTTGGCTGCGGTGAAAACTACGTTTAGCATTGCATCTCAGATTTGTTCGGGGTACGAGGGTAAGTTGAATGTTACGGTAAAGAACAATTACACTGATACGGCCTCTAAGTTCTATGTGGCCTATGCTTTGAATGGTGTGGTAACCAGGCAGTGGGTGAGCAGCAAATTGTTGCCGAAGGATTCATTGTTGATTGATTTTACGGTTCCATTGAAAATTTCGACACCGGGGAATGCGGTAATTCAGTTGTTTGTGGAAGGATTTGATGACAACCGGAAGAACGACACGTTGACCTTCAAAACCTTTGTAAAAGCGGCGCCGGGCGGGGGGTATTATGAATTTTCTGCCAAGACGCAGACTGGGAACAATCCGGTTTATCAGCGGGGTAAGCCATTGGATGTTACGGTGGTGAATGTACCGGTGATTTACGACATTAAATCCCCAAGATTGTATACAAATTCGCAATATGGAACCAGTGGTTCTGCCAAGTGGATGGCCAGTGTTTCGGCTGTTTCTCCATCGGGTCGCGCCGTGACGGGTGCAACCCTCACGGCGCCGACCTCCACCGCGGACCTCGAAGTACAGTTCAAAACCAGTGATGTATCACTCGAGGATAGTTTGATTACCCTGCTACTGAAAATTTCTGACCTTGGCAATGGGTGTGATACCGTGCTGAAACGACAAGTACTCATTTACCCAGCAGTGACGCCAGACTTTACGGTCCCCGCCAAAGTTTGTATTGGAGATACCGTGAAATTTGTGAATGCCTCAAAATACAAGTCGGGCTATGTAGAGAACTGGTGGAACTACGGCACAGGCGATCCCAACGATACCTCCAACCTGGTTAATGGGGAGTTTATCTTCAAAAAAGCGGGAAACTACACCGTGAAATTGCGGGGTACCACGAATCCTTACGGTTTCAGCTTTGAAAAATCTGTGGTTGTGGTTGTGAATGCCATCCCCAAGGCCACGTTTACCCGACAAAATGCCTGCGTTGGCGAAAGTGTGAAGTTTGTGAATCAGACCACCCCCGCCACCGCTAAAATGTATTGGGATTTCGGTGATGGAAAAGGGTTTGTTCTGAACAATGCCACCAATATTTCCCTGAACTATGGATTGGCGGGAACCTATGTGGTGACGCTCAAGGCCGATATCGCCGGGTGTGAAGCCACGGAAACCCAGAAAGTATATCAATTTGTGGTGCCCACGGCTTCCTTTACTGTGGTGAGCGGACGTTGTGATGGTGATGCCTTCAATTTTCAAAACAACAGCAGCATTGCCACGGGTACAATTGGTAGCAAGTGGTTTTTTAATCACCCCGATAGCAATAGCAACGAGCCAAATCCAAAGTATATTTTCAATACCTCCGGTAGCAAATCGGTTAAGTTGGTTGTGAAATCGGAATTTGGATGTAAAGACTCTCAATCTCGCTCTGTAACGGTTTTTGAATCGCCCAAAGTGGCCTTTGCCTACAGTGCTGCCTGCATTCGCACGGCCACCCAGTTTGTGAACAAAACACCGGCCGTGTCGGGAGCGGTTCCCCAATATACTTGGAACTTTGGCGACGGCAAATCATCCACCGCCGCCTCGCCCAGCCACAGTTGGACGTCCTTGGGTAAAAAGGCCGTGGTGTTTACTGTAAAGCTCGACAATGGATGTGCCGATTCAACCTCGGATCTTTTGGATGTGTTGATGCAGCCAACGGCGGATTTTACGGCGGATCCTGTGTGTTCCGGTGATGAGTTGACCTTTCTAAATAAAAGCACCACTGCCTCGGGTACCATGACTTATGCTTGGGAATTTGGCGACAATTCCACAGCTACGGTAGAAAGTCCCAAAAAGCGATATGCAGTGAAGCAAACCACGGCCTATAACGTGATGCTGGTAGTGAACTTAAAAGACGGTTGTTCGGATTCCATTACCAAGGCAGTTACTGTTCAAGAATTGCCGCGTACTTGCGATTTTGTGGCGTCACCCGACTATGGATTTGCGTTTTATGGGTTGGCTTTGGAACCGCTCGATGATTTGCAAGCGGCGGGTGGACAGTCGGGCATAGATTACACTTGGACCGTGGCGGGTTTGGGCATCAAAAATTCGAAGGATGTTAACGCGAAAGTCAACTATGACCTACAGCAAGACGGACAGTATACGGTAACGCTACGTTCTGTGGTGAGAACCACCGGCTGCGAGTGCAGTAAAACCAAGCAGGTAATCATGGATCGCGCTTCGGTTGGCGCTGTGAATTTGACCAAAGTGCAAGTCTATCCCAATCCGGCCACCGATCAACTGTGGGTTAAATTGCCGGAGGGTTCTATGTATAAAACGTTCCGGGTGATGAATGCCTTGGGGGGTGTGGTGCGCACGGGGACTGTGACGTTTGGCCCGCTGCTATCCGTGGATTTGCCTCCGATGTCTGCTGGAATGTATACGATTGAGCTGCTGGGCGATCAAGGCAAGGCCGATGCGAAATTCATGGTGTTGGATCGCAATTAAGGTTTACAGATGAAGTCATTGCGAGAAAAAGAAAATCTGCACGTGGTTTTTTGGCTGATCAAGGATTTTGCTTGGCTGATGCATTATCGCGGGTTGGGCATGGCGATGGCCTTGCCAACGGTTTTGCTATCGATTTGGATTACTTGGAAAAGCTATCGCAGTTCGGTGGCTGATTTCTACCACAATTTGGCCATCAGTTTCTGGATATTGGGCAATGCGATTTGGATGACGGGAGAATTTTATTTTAACGATGAAATTCGCGGGGTAGCGATGCCATTTTTCGGTGCAGGGTTGGTGGTGGTGGCCTATTACTACAGTTGGGTAAAATCTCGCACACCCAAATGGGGCGGGGACTAAAACAAAAAGGCCCCTATGCAAGAGGCCTTTTCGCTAACTATAACCCATGAACAACTACACACTACTTTTTGTGGCAGAGGTAGAACTGTTTGAACTGAGACTCGCTGAGGATGTTTTTGATGCCATCCAGGGCTGAGCGATAATTCACTGACAACATAGACAAATTTTTGCTGCCATTTCGTTGCCTTGAGAATTCGGTGGTGAATTCACTTTGGTATTGTTTCATTTTATTCTGAAACGCCGCATCCCCAATGTTTCCGCGCTGTAGAGAATCGATGTCGAGTTTGATTCGGTCTTTGTATTGCGATTTTAGGTCGACGAACTGATGAAATTCATCGGTGAGGATGGGTTTTTGTTGGGTGCCGTAGGTTTCCAAAACGGCTTCAATTTGATTGCGCTGACTTTCGGTGAGCGATAGATTCTTGAAGCACCCGGCAAATCCTGCCTGTTTCAAAAATGCCTTGTTGCATTCTTTTTCCCAGGGTTTGTCGTTTTTGGTTGAATCCAACGGATCAATGTCCTCCAGGTGGTGTTCATCAACAAAGTAATCTGCGCTCAAAGCCAAGTTTTCGATGGTGATGCTGTTGGCAGTTAGGTCGATAGCGGTTTGGATTTGGTTGGTTTCGGATTCCGCTTGAATCACCAAGGACGATATTTTGTCTTGTGCACTCACCGGAGCGATGGAATTGTCTTGACAGCTACCCAATGATAAGGCAATCAAGGCGATAAGTGTGTGCAAGGTGTTCCGCTTTTTCATTTCCCTAGAATCAGAGCCACAAACACAACTAGCGCGATCTACCCCCAAGGAGTTGATATTTTTTTCTCAATGAGCATGTTTATTTGGTTAAAACGGGACATTAAATCTGGTTTTGGGTCTAGCGGCGGCTGCGATTGAGGGATAAAATGGCGGCTACCGTTGGGTAGGGGGTTTGGCAAACAAAGATTACCTTTGCACCACAAAGCCAAATCCATGGAAACAACTGTGTATGTTCCGAAGAACAAAGTGAGGGTGGTTACGGCTGCCAGCTTGTTCGATGGTCACGATGCCGCAATCAACGTAATGCGTCGCATCATTCAATCCACCGGTTGCGAGGTGATTCACTTGGGTCACGACCGCAGCGTTCAGGAGGTGGTGGAAACGGCCATTCAAGAGGATGCCAATGCCATCGCAATGACGAGCTATCAAGGCGGTCATAACGAGTACTTCAAATACATGTACGACTTGCTCAAAGAGCGCGGTGCTGAGCACATCAAAATCTTCGGCGGCGGCGGGGGTGTGATCTTGCCCGAGGAAATCAAGGAGTTGATGGATTATGGGATTGCCCGCATTTATTCTCCCGACGATGGACGTGCCATGGGATTACAGGGCATGATCAATGATTTGGTGATGCAGTCTGATTATCCTACTGGCCAAGCGTTGAAGCAAGAACAGTCGTCGTTGAATGCGGGGGTTGAAGGCAAGCGAGCAATTGCTCGACTGATATCGGCGGCGGAAAATTATCCCACTGAAAACCAAGCGGTACTAGACGAATTGCGCAATCAGGCGAAATCAATCAAGACGCCCGTGCTCGGAATTACAGGTACCGGCGGTGCGGGCAAAAGTAGTTTGGTGGATGAGTTGGTGCGCAGGTTCTTGTCGGATTTCCCCGAGAAAAAACTGGCCATCATTTCCATTGACCCATCGAAAAGAAAAACAGGTGGCGCCCTGCTGGGCGATAGAATTCGCATGAATAGTATCAACCACGATCGCGTGTATATGCGTTCGATGGCGACCCGACAAGCCAACTTGGCGTTGAGTTCGCACGTGGATGATGCGGTGAGTATTTTGAAAGTGGCGGGTTATGATTTGGTTGTGGTGGAGACCAGTGGTATCGGACAGAGTGATACCATGATCACCGAGCACAGCGATGTGGCGTTGTATGTGATGACGCCAGAATATGGGGCAGCTACGCAGTTGGAGAAGATCGATATGCTCGATTATGCCGACGTGGTGGCTTTGAATAAGTTCGATAAACGCGGGGCTTTGGATGCGCTGCGCGATGTGCGCAAACAATTCCAGCGCAATCACAAGTTGTTTGAAACGGAGGTTGAACAAATGCCAGTTTTTGGTACGATCGCTTCCCAGTTCAACGACCCTGGGATGAACAGTTTATACCGCTGTTTGATGGATACCATCGCCCAGAAAACAGGGGCTGCTTTGGGTAGTCAATATGCGTCGGGCGCGGAAATGAGCGAAAAGATTTTCATCATCCCGCCGCACAGGAATCGCTATTTGAGTGAAATTGCGGAGAATAACCGCAAATACGATGAACAGGCCCGCGAGCAGCGCAAGGTTGCCCAAAGAATGTATGCGTTGAGCGAGTCCATAGAGCAGTTAAAAGAGAGCGGCGCATCGGCAGAATTGTTGTCGCAACTGCAAGCAGAATTTTTGAAAGTATCGGCGGAATTGTTGCCGAAAAACAAGGCCTTGGTAGAGGGTTGGAGCGGTGTTCGTGACTTGTACAAAGCGCCGGAATATGTGTTTAAAGTGCGTGATAAGGAATTGCGCATGGCTACCCATACAGAGAGTTTGAGTCATACCCAGGTGCCAAAAATCAGCACGCCCCGCTATGAAGCTTGGGGCGATTTGTTGCATTGGCAGTTGCAAGAAAATGTGCCGGGAGAATTCCCCTACACGGCGGGGATTTATCCGTTTAAGCGAGAAGGTGAAGATCCTACCCGCATGTTTGCAGGGGAAGGCGGACCTGAGCGCACCAACAAACGCTTCCATTATGTGAGTTTGGGTATGCCGGCCAAGCGGTTGAGTACGGCATTTGATAGCGTTACCTTGTACGGTCGCGACCCACATACCCGCCCCGATATCTACGGAAAAATCGGGAATGCAGGGGTGAGCATTTGCTGTTTAGACGATGCCAAGAAGTTGTATTCGGGTTTCAATTTGGCGGATCCAAAGACATCGGTGAGTATGACCATCAACGGTCCGGCCCCCATGTTGTTGGGCTTCTTCATGAACGCCGCGATTGATCAGCAGTGTGAATTGTACATCAAGGCAGAAGGGTTGGAAGCGCAGGTGAATGCGAAAATTGATGCGATGTATGCGGCCAAAGGGTTGCAACGCCCTAAATACAACGGGCCATTGCCAGAAGGAAACGATGGTTTGGGCTTGATGTTGTTGGGTGTAACGGGTGAGGATGTGTTGGAGAAAGCGAAATATGAAGAGATCAAAGCGTGGACACTGAGTCAGGTTCGTGGAACGGTTCAGGCCGATATTTTGAAGGAAGATCAGGCGCAGAATACTTGTATTTTCAGTACTGAGTTTGCGTTGCGGTTGATGGGTGATGTGCAGCATTACTTCATCGCAAACAAAGTGAGGAATTTTTACAGTGTGAGTATCAGCGGATATCACATTGCTGAAGCTGGGGCCAATCCCATTACGCAGTTGGCGTTTACATTGAGCAACGGCTTTACCTATGTGGAGTATTATTTGAGTCGCGGCATGCACATCGATGATTTTGCGCCGAATTTGAGTTTCTTCTTTAGCAACGGCATCGACCCAGAATATGCCGTGATTGGCAGGGTGGCTCGCAGAATTTGGGCCAAAGCGATGAAGTTGAAATACGGTGGCAATGCCCGTTCGCAAATGTTGAAGTATCATATCCAGACCAGTGGACGCAGTTTGCACGCGCAGGAGATTGATTTCAACGATATCCGAACCACTTTGCAAGCGCTGTATGCGATTTACGACAACTGCAACAGCTTGCATACGAATGCTTATGATGAGGCCATTACAACGCCTACAGAAGAGAGTGTGCGCCGGGCGATGGCCATTCAGTTGATCATCAACCGGGAGTTGGGATTGGCGAAGAATGAAAACCCGTTGCAGGGAAGTTTCATCATTGAAGAACTGACCGACTTAGTAGAAGAGGCGGTATTGTCTGAGTTTGATAGAATCACAGAGCGCGGCGGCGTTTTGGGCGCGATGGAGACCATGTATCAGCGCGGAAAAATCCAGGAGGAGAGTTTGTACTATGAAACCTTGAAGCACACGGGAGAGTTCCCAATCATTGGGGTGAATACCTTCTTGAGTTCCAAAGGGTCGCCCACGGTGTTGCCGGGAGAGGTGATTCGCAGTACCGATGAGGAGAAGCAGTTCCAGATTCAAAAGGTGGCGAATCAACACGCTTACTTTGGCGAGAAGCGGTCGGCTTTGTTGTTGCAATTGCAAGAAAAGGCCATTGCCAATGAGAACCTGTTTGCCGAATTGATGGAAGCGTGTAAGGTGTGCACCTTGGGTGAAATCACGGAAGCGTTGTTCTCAGTGGGCGGACAGTATCGACGGAATATGTAATGAAGATGGGCTATATATCTAAGTTTGGACTTGTTTGTGCCTTGTTGATGGTGGTGTCTGGTTGCAAAATCGATCCCATCACGCAAGGGATGGTGAACGAAGATGCCTTCATCAAACAGAAAAATCAATCCCTGTTTTTGAAGGTGGCAGGCAACATCGGCAGTCGGAAGTTGGTACTCATCGTTCATGGGGGTCCAGGTGGAAATAGCTTGGATTACCGCGATTCCATGATCAAAGCGGTGCTTGAACCCAATGTGGCTGTGGGATATTGGGATCAGCGGTTTGGAGGGAATTCCCAAGGCAATGCGGGAGCTAGCGAACTCGCAGATTATCGCGAGGATCTGTTGACCGTGGTGAAGTTTTTGCGGGCGAAGTATGGTGAGGATTTGAAGATCTATTTGATGGGTCACAGCTGGGGTGGGTTTTTAACGCCTTACTTTTTGGGACATGCCGACAATCAACAATGGATTTCGGGATGGATTCAGGTGGATGGCGCGCACAATTACCCTTTGAACGATTCCCTTACGGAGGATATGTTGGCGAAAAGGGCGGTCGTGGAAATGGCGGCCAATCGCAATGTGAGCCATTGGAAAGAGGTGTTGGATTATTGCAATTCTCACAATGTGTCTGATGGCTATGAGGTTTCGGTAAAGATGAATGGGTATGCCCATGAAGCGGAAACCCTCATGGATTCTGTTTTCGCACCTTCGGGGAGCTACTACAAAGAGCCCTCATCGTCGTATAGAAACAACAAAGTGAATGGGGTGATTACCGCCCTGTTGCGGGTAGATTCTCCAACGTATGATACTGATCCCGATGTGTATTTGGGGCGGATTCAGGTGCCGGCCCTGCTGCTGTGGGGTAGGTTTGATTTTGTTTGTCCCCCACCGTTGTGCGATGATTTGAATGGGAAAATCGGCAGTCAGGATAAAACGATTCAGTTCTTCGAGCATTCAGGCCATTCACCGATGATGAACGAGCCCAATTTGTTTTGGGAAAGTGTGTTGGATTGGGTGATTAAACATTGATTTAGGGGAGATGAAATCGATGAAGAAGTTTTTTTTGAAATTGGGACTGTCGCTGATGGCGATACCATCTCTGTCAATTCAGCTTACAGCTAGGGATTCATTTGAGGTTGCGTATGATACAACGTTGGGTGTCGATAATCCGAAACCGCAAAAACTGCGACCTCCCAGGAAGGAGTTCATGCGCGAAACGCTGCCTTGGAATCCCCATCATGATAGCATGGGGTTGTTTCCTTATCGATGTGGGAAATATTTGATGCCCATTTCATCGCGCGGTACAGTGGCAAGCGGGTTTATGTTGTCGAATGAGTCGAAGGGGTTTCATGTTCGGTTCGACAATCCCTACAAAGTAAAAACGGTGAGTTTTCCGCGGAAAAATTACATGGCCAAAGTGCGGAGTCGTAGCATCGGCATGGAGTTGGGGTATTACTCTCATCCGAGTTTGCATCGGAATATTTACGTATTGGGCAACACCCAATGGAAATATCAAGCCCGAAAACATTGGAATTATTCGTTGACCTTGGGTGCGGGGTACAGTCGCACGTTTCTGAATAACCCTACCTACAAGTTAAAGGATGGAGAATTTCATCGCGTGCCCTTGGCGGGTTACAATTATTTGGCATTGCAGATGGGCACCGCGGTGGGGTATCGGATCAAAGGAGGGGCATCGGTTTATATGGGGTATTCCATTTTGTCGTTGGCTCCGTATAACTGGTTTTTAATACCCCGAAAGCAATTTCAGCTGGGGTTATCGCTGCCCGCGACGGTGTTTGCCAAGCGAGCGACTACGAATCTCCCAAAATAAAGGAGGTCATGGCCAGCGATCCCATCACGCATTGGTCGTTGAAATATCGGGGGGATTCGTTGGGCAATTTGGCCCCGAGGGTGTACAACAGGGGGAGGTAGTGTTCGGGTGTGGGGATGGCGAGTTGCCATTCGCGGCTGTGGTTGCTGGCTTTACTTAGGGCGTTGTGGTTGAAATCGGAAATGTAGGATTTCATTTCGTTGCGGGCTTGTATGGCCCAGTCGTAACCGTAATCGGGGAGCGACATTTTATCCCAGGCGATCATGCCCAAGTTGTGTACGATGTTTCCACTGCCTACGATGAGTACGCCTTTGTGTCGGAGCGAAACCAACTGCTTGGCCAGTTCATAATGCTGTGCCGGGGTTTTGTTGATGTCGAGTGAAAGCTGTAGCACCGGGATGTTGGCTTGGGGGAACATGACGTGTAGAATGCTCCAACATCCGTGGTCGAGTCCCCATTGGTGCGACAGTCCAACCGGTTCGGGTTTCAAAATCTCTTGGGTTTCTACGGCGAGCGAAGGCGAGCCGGGCGCCGGATATTGCACATCGAACAGGGTTTGCGGGAATCCGCCAAAATCATGGATGGTTTGTGGGGCGCTCATGGCCGTAATCTGGGTGCCGCGGGTCTCCCAATGCGCGCTGATACATACAATGGCCGTGGGCGTGGGGAGCGATTGTCCTAGCGATTTCCAGTACTGTGAAAATACATTGTTTTCGATGGCGTTCATGGGGCTTCCATGTCCCACAAACAAGGCGGGCATGGGTTTGCTTTGGTTGGGCTTGTTTAAAAGCTGGGCGATGCTAGGTACAGTCATGTCTTTGATGGCAAAGGGGATAGAGGGCAATAGCGAAATGAAATTTTTCCTATCCATAAAACATTTGTTACAACGAATATACAGAAAAGATGGGAGATTGTCAACAAAAAAGGGATAAATCGATGGGTTGTGGTTTGTAGGCCGGACCGCCCATCGCGATTTTCGCAAACATGAATACGGAAGTGATAGCCCAAGCCCTGGGTGTAAAGCCTTGGCAGGTGAAGGCGGTCTTGAAGTTGTTGAGTGAGGGGGCCACGCTCCCGTTCATCGCCCGTTATCGCAAAGAAGCTACTGGCAATTTGGACGAATTACAAGTGGGAGAAATCAAGGATCAAGCGGAAAAAGCAGAGGCCTTGGAGAAACGCAGGGAATATGTGCTGTCGCAGATTGAGGAGTTGGGGAAAATGACCCCCGAATTGCGCAAATTGATACTCGAAGCGGTGGATATGCAAACGCTGGAGGACTTGTATTTGCCTTACAAAGCCCGCCGAAAAACCCGTGCCGATGTGGCCAGGGAAAAGGGTTTGGAGCCTTTGGCGCGCATACTTTATGATCAGCGCGATCCTCGGGCGATGCAAAAAGTGCTGGATTTTGTGGGCGACAAAGTTTCCACGGAGGAGGAGGCCTTGCAGGGTGCGCGCGACATCATCGCCGAATGGATCAATGAGGATGCGGTGTTGCGCAGCAAAATGCGACAGTTGTTTGAGCAAGACGCTCATCTGTTTTGCAAGCACGCCAGGGGAAAGAAGGACGTGGAAGAGGCGCAGAAGTTTCGAGACTATTTTGATCACCACGAGCCCTTGAAGCGCGTGGCTGGACATCGGTTTTTGGCCATGATGCGCGGGGTGGAATTGGGATTTTTGAAAATGACGGTGGAGCCTGACGAGGACAGGGCAACCTATATTTTGAAGAAGCATTGTCTGAAAGGCTATTCCGATGCCACCGACCAAGTGCGTCTGGCGATGTCAGATGCTTACAGTCGTTTGCTGCAGCCAAGTTTGGAAAATGAGATGATCGCGGCAACCAAGGAAAAGGCCGACGAGGAGGCCATTGGGGTGTTTGCGGTGAATGCAAAGCAGTTGTTGCTTGCGCCACCGTTGGGGGAAAAGCGGGTGCTGGCTTTGGATCCAGGTTTTCGCACGGGTTGTAAGGCGGTGGTGTTGAGTGAATATGGCGATTTGTTGTTGCACGAAGCGATTTTTCCGCATGAGCCCCAATTTCAGACGCAGAAATCTACGGATTTGCTCCAAAAATGGGTGAAAGAACATCGCATAGAAGCCATCGCCATAGGGAATGGAACGGCGGGACGCGAAACGGATGCCTTTGTGCGAAAGGTGTTGGCTAATGAGATCGCGCAAGGGTTGCAAGTGTACATGGTGAATGAATCGGGTGCCAGTATCTACAGTGCCTCGGCTGTGGCGCGGGAAGAATTTCCGAAAGAGGATGTTACGGTACGCGGTGCTGTGAGCATTGGACGACGGTTGAAGGACCCCTTGGCGGAGTTGGTGAAAATTGATCCCAAAAGCATCGGTGTGGGTCAATATCAGCACGATGTGAACCAATCGTTGTTACAAAAACGCTTGGATGCGGTGGTGGAATCGGCGGTGAATGGGGTGGGCGTGAATTTGAATACGGCGAGCAAGCATTTGCTCAGTTATGTGTCTGGATTGGGGCCGGTGTTGGCCAAAAACATTGTGGATTATCGCGAGAAGTTGGGTGGTTTTAGCAAGCGCTCGCAGTTGATGGATGTGCCTCGATTGGGAGGAAAAGCCTTTGAGCAGTGCGCGGGATTTTTGCGGATTCGCGGTGGAGATACGGCCTTGGACAATACGGGTGTTCACCCTGAGCGATACGCCGTGGTCCAGAAAATGGCCAAAGATTTGGGTGTGAAAGTGCAAGATCTTTTGGGTAATGAGTCGTTGCTGCGTGGGGTGTCGTTGGGTCAATATGTCAATGAATCGGAGGGACTGGGCTTGCCAACGTTGGAAGACATCGTAAAGGAATTGCAAAAGCCGGGGTTGGATCCTCGTGGTGTGGCCGAGGCGGTTACATTCGACGATACGGTGCGCAGCATTAATGATTTGCAGGTGGGCATGGAGCTTTGGGGTGTGGTGACCAACTTGACCAATTTTGGCGCCTTTGTGGACATTGGTGTCAAGCAGGACGGTCTGGTGCACATTTCCCAGTTGGGTTATAAGTTTGTGAAGAATCCGGCGGAGGTGGTTGCGTTGGCGCAGCGGGTGAAAGTTCGGGTGCTGGAGGTGGATCGGGCGCGAAAACGCATCCAATTGACGATGAAGTTTTGAGGTTTCACAAACAACTATTGACTAACTTTGTACCTTTCTTAGTATGAGCGAATTCACAGGCAAATCACGGGTATTGAAGGCCCCTACGGGCAATAAATTGAATTGTAAAGGTTGGGTTCAAGAGGCGGCCTATCGGATGTTGCACAACAACTTGGATCCCGATGTGGCTGAACGTCCCGAGGATTTGATTGTATACGGGGGATTGGGCAAGGCTGCGAGAAACTGGCCTGCGTTTGATGACATTTGTCGAGCCCTGTTGGATCTCAACGATGATGAAACGTTGATGGTTCAAAGTGGAAAGCCGGTGGCGATATTGCCCACGCACAAAGACGCGCCGCGGGTGTTGATTAGCAACTCTCAGTTGGTGCCGAATTGGGCCAATTGGGATCATTTCCGTGAGTTGGAAGCCAAGGGGTTGATGATGTACGGACAGATGACGGCGGGCAGTTGGATTTACATCGGTTCACAGGGGATTGTGCAGGGGACATACGAGACATACGCCGAATGTGCCAACCAGCATTTTGGGGGTACGTTGAAAGGCACGTTGAATGTGACGGCGGGTTTGGGCGGTATGGGCGGTGCTCAGCCGTTGGCCATTACCATGAATGAGGGGGTTGCATTGGTGGCGGAGGTAGAGGAATGGCGTATCCGCAAGCGTTTGGAAACCCGTTACTTGGATGTGATGGCTCGCGACATTGATCAGGGTATCGACATGGCTTTGGCCGCGAAAGAACGCGGAGACGCGGTGAGTATTGGGGTGTTGTGCAATGCGGTGGAATTGTTGGCGCGATTGATTGCGCGTGGGGTGGTTCCGGATACACTGACCGACCAAACCAGTGCGCATGATCCGTTGATTGGGTATTATCCTACCGATATGGATGTAGAGGCGGCCGATAAGTTGCGCAAAACCAACCCAGAGAAATATACAGAATTGAGCTATCAGACCATGGTGAAGCACGTGGAGTTGATGCTGGAGCTCCAGAAAATGGGCAGTATTACGTTCGATTATGGCAACAATTTGCGGGGCCGGGCTTTGGAAAAAGGTTTGAAGAATGCGTTTGATTTCCCGGGATTTGTTCCGGCCTATATTCGTCCGTTGTTCTGTCAGGGTAAAGGGCCATTCCGCTGGGTGGCGTTGAGTGGGGATCCTGAGGATATTTATGTAACGGACCGCAAGATTTTGGAATTGTTCCCAGAGAACGAGAGTTTGAAGCGTTGGATTGGCATGGCTCAGGAACGCATTGAGTTTCAGGGGTTGCCGGCGCGCATTTGCTGGTTGGGTCAGGGCGAGCGCCAGAAGGCGGCTTTGGCATTCAATGAGTTGGTACGAACTGGTGCGGTAAAAGCGCCGATCGTGATAGGTCGCGACCATTTGGATACGGGTTCTGTGGCTTCACCAAACCGTGAAACCGAGGCGATGATGGATGGTTCGGATGCGGTGGCAGATTGGCCGATCTTGAACGCGTTTGTCAACGTGGCTGGCGGTGCGAGTTGGGTGAGTTTGCACCACGGCGGTGGCGTGGGGCTGGGGTATAGCATCCACAGTGGGATGGTGATTGTGGCGGATGGTACGGACGATGCAGAACAGCGCTTGCGTCGCGTGTTGCACAACGATCCAGGCATGGGGGTTGTACGTCACGCCGATGCCGGATACGAAATTGCCAAGGAAACGGCCAAGCAGCACGGTCTGGATTTATACAGTCGTTTGCACGGGGAGTAAGGGTCTAAACGGCCAAGATCGTCTGTAAGTTTTTTTGAAGTTGCTCGGCTTGTGCGCTGGGCAATTCTCCCAATTTTTTGATGAGTCGTTGATTGTCGATGCTTCGAATTTGATCTACGATGACGTCGCTGGGCTCTGTGAGTCCGGTTGTGTGGGATTCGTTGAGGGGGATATGAACCCTGAGCAGGGTTGCGGGAGAGAGTTGGGTGGTGAGTGGACAAACAATGCTGGTTGACAGGATGCCTTGCATCAATTCGCTGTGCACCACCACAACGGGGCGGGTTTTGCCGACTTCATGTCCTTTTTTGGGGTTGAGGTTGGCCAGGTAGATTTCAAACGGCTTGGTGGTCATGGTTACTCATTTGCGATGTCGTCAATGGCGTCAAAATCCGACAATGCTTCTCGGGAAGTGTTATAGATGACGTTGGCTTCTGCAACCAATTGCAAGCGGGTTTGGTTTTTAATGAGGTTTTTGGTGTGCGCATCCAGGGTTTCTACGATGAATTTGTTGCGCGACAGGGAAAGGCCATCAGACAGACGGTCTATTTCGGAGAGTAGGTAACGGGGTAGTTTTAAAGAGATCATGACAATGTCTGGTTTGTTGAGTTCTTTGTACGATTTCATGTTTCGTTCCTCCAAAATTAGATAGTATGCAAAGATATACAAAAGCGATATACAATAAAAATATATTTGGATTTGTATATTTTGCAACTGTTGGGTGGTTGTTGGCCATCCCCAAAACCTATCCCGGTTTCCTTTGTTTCTCACTGTATGAATTACGTTGTTTTCGGTGGGAGTCGCGGTATTGGCGCCGCCGTGGTAGATCGTTTGATGAATGAAGGACATTCAATCTGGGTGGTATCGCGCAGTGGAGAAGCGCCCATGGGTGCGCAATCCATCGGTTGGGATGCTTTGTCCGACGAATCCATCGCGGGCTTGCCCGATACCATCCATGGGGTGGTGTATGCACCGGGAAGCATCAACCTCAAGCCCTTTCGCGGATTGAAGCTCGATGAATTTCGCGCCGATTTTGAAATCAATGCGATGGGTGCGGTCAAAGCCCTGCAAGCCTGTCTGCCAGCCATGAAAACCGCCGGTAAAGCATCGGTGGTACTCTTTAGTACGGTGGCTGTCCAATCGGGAATGAGCTTCCATGCCAGCATCGCCATGGCCAAAGGTGCCATCGAAGGACTTACACGCAGTTTGGCTGCCGAGTGGGCACCACAGATTCGGGTGAATGCCATCGCCCCCAGTTTGGTGAATACCGATTTGGCGGCCCGTTTGCTGTCGACCCCAGAGAAAATGGAAGCCAGTGGCAAACGTCATCCCCTTCAGCGCGTGGGTGAACCCCAAGACATCGCATCGGCCGTTGCGTTTTTACTGGGTGAGAGCAGCGATTGGATGACCGGACAGATTTTGGCCATCGATGGGGGATTGGGTAGCCTGAGATAAAGATGCATCGATTCAGTGCCTGTTTGAGTGGGTATCCCCAAAAGGATAATCGCCCGACGGACGGGTTGCTGAGCTTCATTGAATTACCATGAGTCATACCATTGAAATTTTTCGGGGCGACGATTTTGCCCAACTCGACAAGCGATTTCGCACGCAATTGATCAACTCCATTCCTGGTATCAAAGCCCTGCAGTTGGTGGGGACGAGGGATGAGGAGGGACAAGAGAACTTGGCCATTTTTAACAGTATTTTTCACGTGGGTGCCAATCCCCCTTATTTGGGGATGGTTGTGCGTCCGGATAGCGTAGACCGTCACACTTGGCAGAATATTTTGGCCACCGGGAGCTACACACTCAACGCGGTGGGGACGGATTTTTACCCCAAGGCCCATCAGACTTCGGCCCGGTACAGCAAGGATCAGAGTGAGTTTGACGCTGTTGGATTAACGCCTGTTTACCGCGAAGGTGTGTTTGCGCCGTTTGTGGGGGAAAGCGCCATCAAAATGGGCTTGACTTTGCAAGAGCACCAGGGGATATCATGCAATGATACCTTGGTTGTGGTGGGCAGCATAGATTATATAGAATTGCCGCATGAGTTGCTGTTTGACGATGGATCGGTGGATTTGGTGTCGGCCGGTTCTGTGGGAAGCATCGGCTTAGACGGGTATGTGGCGAGTCAGTGGTTGGATCGGTTGAGTTATGCCAAGCCCGACAAAGCGCCCAGTTCGATTTTGCCCCAACGGGATTAAAAAAAATACGCCCCGGCGGAGCCGGGGCGTATCATCAACACAAAATTGGAATAACAAACAATTACTTGCCCGCTTTCACGTCTGGCAATGCCTCTCCTTGCTCAGTATTTGCTTTAGCACGCGAAGGTGCTTTGGTTTTTTCGCTGTTGTATGATGCGGCAATCAATGAAATGACTACCAACAACAATGCACCGCCCCAAGTGATTTTTTCAACCACGTTGGTGGTCTTCTCAACACCAAAGATTTGGTTACCTTGTGAGAAGTTTGAAGCCAATCCGCCTCCTTTTGGGTTTTGTACCAAAATAACCAACATCAACAATGTGGCTGCAATAATTCCGATGATTAATATCCAATTCATTGGTTTTGTTCTTTTTTAATTTGTTCGATAAGGTCTGCAAAGTAACTACTTTTTTCCGGGAATTTCAACTGCAGCTTTTCGTAAGAAAGAATGGCTTTTTCAAAATGACCTTGTTGCCTAAAAATGTTTGCCAGGGTTTCTGTTACGATGCTGGTAGAAAATTGTTCACTGCGCTTCGTCGCCCGCTCCGGGCTGTAAAATTCACGCTTCGGCTGGCTGATTCGGGGACGTTCTTCGATGAACTTGTTGATCAAAGCCTCGGTATTGACTTTTTGTTCATCGGGGTTCCTTGGACTGTCTGCATCGCTCGATAACCAATCGAAAAAGCTCTTGGGCGCTGCCGGTGTTGCAAAGGTGTCTCTGGCCCTCGGGTCGGATTCCGTCGTTGAAATGCCCGTCTCAGGGGAGAAAGTTCTCGTCTCAGGGGAGAACGTGTTGGTCTCCATCGAACCCAACCTCGGCTCTGAGCGATGGGTGCGCTGATCCTTTGATGCAACCGCAGGACTATCGTCGGTGTTGATCAGGCCCGATTTCAAAAACTCTTCCAAGTCATAGACTTTGGGTAGCGGTTTTTCTGTAAACCACGGACCATCAACCACTGGTTCAAACTGCAATGTGGTTCCCATGGCGGAGGCCAAGTCATACAGGATCTCGGGCTGGGCATCGTTTGCTGGTTCAACGTAGGGTTCGAACGATGGTTTGTGGGTGGAAATGTCCGTGATTTCCGGTGTCCAGGCTGTTTCCTCAACGATAGTTTCTATCGCTGTCATGTCCTTCGTTTCAACCGCTGTTTCTTTTAAGTCCTCAACCACTATCGCAGTCGCGGACTCAATCGCTGTATCAGCAGATACTGTTAAGAGCTCCGACAGGGGACTTGGTTCGGTCTCTGTATGAACAGTGGGGATGGTGGTGGGCAATGGCGTTTCTGCAGCGGGCTGCGGCACATTCACCGGTTTGCGGGGATGCAAGGCGTGATAAAGCCAATCGCGGCGACTGCTGCGCATCGCCGCATGTTTGATGCTGCTATCGGTGCGATAATCATTCTGCGCTTTTCTGTACAGCGCCAGCAACACAAATGGGGTGCTGAACCAAGGGAATCTTTCCGACAGTTGTTCCAATTCAACCGCTGTGGTAGCGTCGATATCGGCCGGGTTGTTTACGATATGTCGAAGTTTTTCCGGATTCACCAGTCGAGGGCCACTGCGGCAAAAATTTGTTGAACGATTTGATTTTGTATTTCGGTGGAAAGCGATTCCTCTACACTTTCAAACGTAGCGCTGGCATCGAAAATCTTGAAAAAGGCGTAGTCGCGGGCAAAGCTCTTTTCCGGATATTTTTCACACACGAACTCCACCCGTACTTTGATATTGAATTGGTTCTGGGCTGTTCCAACGTTGGCATTCAAGGCCGCTGGCGTCACGGAATACTCCACAATAGACCCTCCAAATTTGTAGTCGCCGTTGGCATTGGTGAGCGACAAACGGGTTTCACTTTGGAATTTGGTTTTCAATTTTTCGGTGAAACTCATGCTCAATTGGGGGTTGACGATGGCCGCTTCATTGCTAAAAAAGTCTACTGAAAAAGTCTGAATATCGGCAGGAATTGCGGCTCCTTTGAAATCGTAAAATTTCCAAAACGGCGTACATCCGCTCATCAGCAGAAGCAGGGGTAACAGCAGGCATGCCCCCAGGAATTTGCGACTGCCACCCGCTGCCTGGGCTTGTGCTATCCGGGTGTGGGTGTTCTGGACGCTATGGTTGGTGCAAGGTTTCATGTGTGGGGTGTGTCTTGCCACTTACTCAAGTTCGTATTGTTTGATTTTGCGGTACAAAGTTCGTTCCGATATACCCAATTCATCGGCGGCTTTCTTCCGTTTCCCCAAATTCTTGGCCAAGGCTTTTTTGATCATTTCGATTTCTTGGGCTTCCAAACTCAGCGTTTCCCCCACGGATGGGTAGGAAATGGCCTCTTGGAAATCATCTTCATCATCGTCGTGTGATTGTAGGATGATGGGTTGATTGGCGATGGGGTTGCTGGAGAGTGTATTGAGGTTGTTTGAATCGTTGTAGCTGGAGAGGTTGCTGCTGGGCACGGGGGTGTTGTTGACAGGCACCGGAACCACGGCAGATTGCATATTGGCTGCGGCATTGCGCGCATCGAGATTGCCTTCGAGCAGTCCAAAAACCACTTTTTTCAGGTCGTTCACGTCGCGTTTCATGTCGATCAGCACTTTGTAAAAAATATCGCGTTCGCTCATCCCTTCGGTGCCCTCCATCTTTCCCAAGAGCATGGGCAGTGGGGGTTCTACGTGGGGGATGTATTTCGAGAGTGTTTGTCCGTGGATGATGGGGCCGTTTTCCAAAACGCAGATTTGTTCGGTGACGTTCTTCAGCTGTCGCACGTTACCCGGCCATGGATAATTGATTAGCAGCTGCTGGGCGTCTTCTGAGAGTTCTAGCAGTTGGCTGTGGTGGGTTTCGGCGAAGTCTGAGGCGAATTTGCGGAACAACAGGTAGATGTCCTCTCGACGTTCACTGAGTTTGGGCACGCGGATGGGTACGGTGGCCAATCGATAGTACAGGTCTTCCCGGAATTTTCCCATCCGGGCGCGCTCTAGGAGGTCGCGGTTGGTAGCGGCCACTACGCGGACATCGGTTTTTTGCACGGCAGAGCTGCCGACTTTGATGAATTCGCCGTTTTCCAAAATGCGCAGCAGGCGGGCTTGGGTACTCAAGGGCAATTCACCCACTTCATCGAGGAAGATGGTACCACCGCTGACCGTTTCGAAATATCCTTTTCGTTTGTCGGTGGCGCCGGTAAAGGCTCCTTTTTCATGTCCGAACAATTCCGAATCGATGGTGCCTTCGGGTATGGCGCCGCAGTTTACTGCGATGAAAGGGGCGTGTTTGCGGGCGCTCATATGATGAATGATTTTGCTAAAGCTCTCTTTTCCTACGCCGCTTTCTCCCAAGATTAAAACGTTCATGTCTGTGGGTGCCACCTTTACGGCTGTTTCCAATGCCGTGGTCAACAAGGGCGAATGTCCGATGATGCCGAACCGCTGTTTGATGAGGTGTGTATCCATGGTTGCGCTACTTTTACAAAGATACAACAAAACTGACAGTTTGTCATAGCGATTGGTGCGCTACGGAGGGTTTGGGCGGGGGCACCACGAACGCATTGAATGTGAATAACCTGTTTGGTTTTATTGCCAATAAATGGCTTGTTTTGAAATTGCAACATGGATCACGAAGAAGAACTGGAATCAACCCTAGAAGAATCAGGACAATCTCCCTCGGGTGCTCACCTCGGTGAGGTTCGCGCCGTGGGTGGGATGTACAAAGACTGGTTTGTTGAGTACGCCAGTTATGTGATTTTGGAGCGGGCCATTCCGGCTCTGGAAGACGGATTGAAGCCGGTACAGCGACGCATCCTGCATGCCATGTATGAAATGGATGACGGTCGCTACAACAAGGTGGCCAACATCATCGGGTCGACCATGGCTTATCACCCCCACGGGGATGCGGCGATTGGTGATGCTCTGGTGAATTTGGGTCAGAAAGAATTGCTGATCGACACCCAAGGAAACTGGGGCGACATCAGAACGGGAGATAGTGCGGCGGCACCCCGATACATTGAAGCGCGGCTGAGTGCCTTTGCCAAAGAAGTGGCGTTTAATGAGAAAACCACCAATTGGCAGTTGAGCTACGATGGTAGAAAGCGCGAACCCGTGACCTTGCCGATGAAGTTTCCGCTGCTCTTGGCCCAAGGGGTTGAGGGGATTGCGGTGGGATTGAGCACCAAGATCATGCCCCACAATTTCTTGGAGTTGTGTGAAGCCAGTATCGATGTGTTACGTGGCAGGAAAATCAATTTGCTGCCCGATTTCCCAACCGGTGGGTACGCGGATTTTTCGATGTACAATGAGGGTAGAAAGGGGTCGCGGATACGGGTTCGTTCAAAAATCGAAGAGAAAGACAAATCTACGCTGCTCATCAAAGAAATTCCCTTTGGAACCACCACCGGATCGCTGATTGAGAGCATCATCAAAGCGAGCGACAATGGCAAAATCAAAGTAAAAAAGGTCATCGACAATACCGCCAAAGACGTGGAAATTGAAGTGCAATTGGCGCCGGGAATCAGTCCGGATCTGGCCATCAATGCCTTGTATGCCTTTACCGATTGTGAGGTGAGTATTTCGCCTTTGGCTTGTGTGATTCACGAAGACCGACCCAAGTTCATGGGCGTGAATGATATTTTGCGTGCTTGCACCCAGAACACCCTTGATTTGCTCCGCCAGGAGTTGGAAATTGAGTTGGGTGAGTTGGAAAACAAGTGGCATTTTTCATCGCTGGAGAAAATATTCATTGAAAAGAGAATCTACCGCGACATTGAAGAGTGTGAGACGTGGGATGCGGTGTTGACGGCCATCGACAAAGGATTGGATCCCTATAAAAATTTGTTCCGCAGGGAAATTACCCAGGACGATATTATCCGGTTGACAGAAATTAAGATCAAGCGGATATCGAAGTTTGATAGTTTCAAGGCCGATGAATACATCAAGGGGCTGGAAGACGACATCGCTGAGGTCAAGAATCACTTGGAGAATCTGGTGGATTACGCCGTAGAATACTACAAGCGCTTGATCAAGAAGTTTGGAGCGGGCAAGGAACGCAAAACTGAGATTCGGGCGTTTGATACCATCGAGGCGAATGTGGTGGCGGTGGCCAACGTGAAATTGTATGCCAACCTCAAAGAAGGTTTTGTGGGCACCAGTTTGAAGAAGGAGCAATTTATTTGTGATTGCTCAGACATCGACGATATCATTGCCTTTAGGGAGGATGGGAAGTATAGCATCGCCAAGGTAACCGATAAATATTTCTACGGAAAAGACTTGATTCACGTGGATGTGTGGCGCAAGAACGATGAGCGAACCACCTATAACGTGGTGTATTGGGATGGTGAAGCCAAAAAAGTAATGGCCAAGCGTTTCAATGCTACGGGCTTGATTCGTGAAAAAGAATACGTGTTCTCTAGCGATCATCCGAAGTCGAACATCCTATATTTCTCTGCCAACCCCAATGGTGAAGCGGAAAAGGTGACTTTGCATTTGAGCGCCATGGCCAATGCCCGCATCAAGAGCATCGAATACGATTTCTCAAAGTTGGCAATCAAAGGAAAGAGCGCCCGTGGAAATCAAATCACCAAATACCCCATCAAGCGTGTGGATTTGAAAGAAAAAGGCGGGTCAACCCTGGGCGGCGTGAAAATTTGGTGGGATGATATGACGGGCCGACTCAATGGCGACGCCAAAGGACAATTCTTGGGCGAGTTTGAGGGCGATGACAAGGTGTTGGTGATATACAAGGATGGCCACTACGAGCTATCGAACTACGAATTGATCAATCGCTTTGAGCCCGATACAGTCTATTTCATCCAGAAGTATTTTGCTGAGCAGGTCATTCAGGTGATTTATTTGGAGGGCAAATCGAAGTTGCACTATGTGAAGCGCTTCTTGATCGAAACCCTTACGATGGGCAAGAAGTTCCCATTCATTGGGGAGGAGAAGGGGTCTGAGTTGACGGTAGCCTCGACCAGTTTGATGGCGCAAGTAGAGATCACCACGGAGAAAAAGAGCGGAGAGAAAGTGGTGGAAATGATTGTTTTGGATGAGTTTATGGACGTGAAGGGTTGGAAGGTGTTGGGCAATCGATTGAGTCAGGACAAAGTGAAGAAGGTGGTGCTTAAGAGCGATAAAGTGGGGGAACCTCCGGTGGTGGAGCGCAAGACCATCGCATCGGAATACCAGGAGATAGACGATGAGGATCGCGAGGATGAGCGCGGAAATGATGGGGACGACGGTCACGATGGCGGTGAGGTGAACGGCGGTGGAGATGGTACCGTGATTTTGGGCGGAGATGGCTCTCCACAATTGAATTTGCTATGACGCAGCGCATTTGTCCGACCGCCTGGCAAGATTACGAATTGATTGATGTGGGCGGTTTTGAAAAACTGGAGCGATTTGGGAAGTGGATATTGCGCAGGCCGGAGCCACAGGCCATTTGGGATAAGCGATTGGGGGAGAAGGAGTGGCAAAAATTGGCGCATGCGAGTTTTGTGAAGGCCGCGGGGGCTGATGCGGAAAAGGGTCAGTGGTATTTGAAGCCTGGAATGGCTGATCGGTGGTGGATCCAATACAAGCAGGGTGGGTTGAAGTTGAAATTCCGTCTGGGATTGACGTCGTTCAAGCACGTGGGATTGTTCCCGGAGCAGGCGGCGAATTGGGATTGGATTTACGACAAGGTGAAGGCATTGAATGTGGGGGAGAAGCCCCGGGTGTTGAATTTGTTTGCGTATACGGGAGGGGCTTCATTGGCGGCATGTGCTGCGGGTGCCGAGGTTACGCATGTAGATAGCGTAAAGCAGGTTGTTTCTTGGAGTCGGGAAAACATGGAGGAGAGTGGATTGAACGGGATACGGTGGGTTGTGGAGGACGCGTTCAAATTTGTGCAGCGCGAGGTGCGCAGGGGGAGAACGTATCACGGGATTCTGCTGGATCCCCCGGCCTACGGCCGGGGCCCCGATGGAGAAAAATGGTTGCTTGAAAAGCAACTCAATGAATTGATGCAGCTGTGCGGACAATTGCTCGATCCCCAAGGGTTTATGCTTTTGAACCTCTACAGCATGGGTTTTAGTGCCATGGTGGCAGAGAATTTGGTAAAAAAACACGTCTCTACCCACAATGTTGGCCACATGAACAGCGGCGAACTCTATCTCCAAGACCAAGGCGGCAATGCCCTGCCTTTGGGTACCTTCGTCCGGTTGTAATTGCAACTACCCCCAGATTGCTTGTCGAATTGTTGCACCCATTCAGCGATTCGTTGGGTCCAATCCACATTCTCGCCCAACTATCCCTAAATTTGTTTTAATGAGTTCGGTAATTGAGGCCATCGATGTCTGCAAGACCTTTGGCGAACAACGCGTATCCAAAAACATTTCACTGAAGGTAGCTGAAGGCAGTATTTATGGGCTCTTGGGTCCGAACGGTGCTGGTAAAACCACCCTCATCCGCATGCTGTCGACCATCACACAACCCGATTCCGGCGAGATTCGGTTCCGCGGTGAAGCGTTGAAAGAAATCCATGCCCACCAAATGGGCTATATGCCCGAGGAGCGTGGACTGTATAAAAAAATGACGGTGGCCGAGCAGTTGCTGTTTTTTGCTGAACTCCGTGGCTTATCAACGCGCGACGCCCAGGCGGCCGTGAAGCATTGGCTGAAACGATTGGATATGATGGATTGGGCCCGCAAAAAGGTGGAAGAAATCAGCAAGGGGATGGCGCAAAAAGTACAATTTGTTTCCTGTGTATTGCACAACCCCAAGTTGTTGATTTTGGATGAGCCTTTCAGTGGGTTTGATCCTGTCAATGCCGACCTCATCAAAGACCTGATATTGGAATTGAAGAATGGGGGTACCAGCGTGATTTTTTCTACGCATCGCATGGACAATGTAGAGAGTTTGTGTGATCATTTGGCCATCATTCACCAGGGGGAGAAGGTGCTCGACGGCAGCGTGAGCGAAATCAGGCGGAATCATTTCACCGGTATGTTTGATGTGGGATACCACGGCGAGGTGGATTGGTTGGATGCCAAGGTTAAACCCGTGTCGGTTGAGCATCACAGCGATGGTAAGGTGATGTATCGCTTTCAAACGGACCAGGATTTTGGTCCCACCGACCTCCTCTCTGTGGCGATGGCCAAGGGGGGCTTGGTGCATTATTCAGAGCATATTCCCAGCATTCACGAGATTTTTGTCAATACGGTTTCCAAGGGCGGCACGCCCATCGCCTTGTAAGCATCGGATCGAAAACAGAGTATAATTACTGAAACATGAAAAACATTTTTGTTGTATTTAAACGCGAATATCTCACCCGGGTGAAGAATAAAACCTTCATCATCATGACCTTTTTGGCGCCGTTGCTGATGGTGGGATTTTATGCCGCTACGATTTATATCGCCACGGAAACCGGGGAAGACAACCGCACGAAAACGGTGTATTTAACCGATTACAACCCTTCGTTGATGTTGAGTCACAATCCGCCGGCGAATTATGTGTTTTTGCCAGCGCCCAGCAGCGAGGATTCGGCCATCGCCGATGTGAAAAGTGGGGCCGTGTTTGGCTGGTTGAAGGTGGAGGACCGCGACACCCGTGCCATTGATTCGGCTACGTATTATACCTCGGAGACCCCGTCTTTGGTGGAAATGGAGGGACTCAAAGAGTGGATTAAGGGGAAGGCCAACAAGCATCAATTTGCGAAGATGGGGCTGCGGGAATCGCAGATCGACAGTGCACAGGCGAGTTGTGATATTTTGACGAAGGAGGTGAGCAATAGCGGTGATGTTCAGGAGAGTTCGAGTACGTTGAAGAGCGGGATTGGGTTTGCGTTGGCGTTCATGATTTACATTTTCATTTTCGTCTATGGTTCTATGGTGATGCGTTCGGCGATGGAGGAGAAAACCAATCGGATTGTGGAGGTCATTGTGAGTTCGGTGAAGCCTTTTCACTTGATGATGGGTAAGATTTTGGGTGTTGCGGCGGTGGGACTTACGCAGTTTGTGGCGTGGATTCTGTTGGCGGTGGGATTGGTGATGGGGATCAGTGCGATGTTCTTGAATTCGGGCGGCGGGATGACCACCCAGCAGGCAGTGCAAAAGGGGATAGAGGCGCGCACGGGGATGGCCACTGTGGGGGCGATGGGTGGTGAGGGTGCTCAGGTTGCAACCGCGGGGTCTGAGGGTGCACGGGATTTGGCGGCGGAGTTTACGGAGCCGCTCAGCAATTTGCCTTATTTTGAAATTATCGGGGTGTTTTTACTCTTTTTTGTGGGGGGATATTTGTTGTATTCGAGCATTTTTGCAGCCATCGGGTCGGCGGTGAATCAGGAGTCCGACGTGCAACAGTTTATGATGCCGGTGACGTTGCCCTTGGTATTTGGGTTTGTGATCGCGCAGACGGTGGCGTTAAAAGCGCCGCACGGGGCCATGGCCAAGTTGTTCTCGATGATTCCGCTGACCAGTCCGATCGTAATGGTTGTGCGGGCGCCGTTTGGTGTGCCATTGAGCGAATTGGCTTTGAGTTTCGGCTTGTTGGTGCTGATGTTTGTGCTGATGGTGTGGCTGAGTAGCCGCATTTACCGCATTGGAATCTTGAGCTATGGCAAGAAGCCCACGTGGAAAGATTTGTGGAAGTGGTTGCGTTAGTGCTGGGGAGCGCCGGGAAGCTCTAGGGGTAGCGCCATTTCTAGCACGAGAATGGATTGCGCGTTTGGCGGGTTTTGAGGTTGCTGATTCTTACAGGGTGTAGGTTAAGCCATAGGCCAGGCCGATGGAGTTGATGCCTGCGCCGAGTTCTGCGTGGTAACCAAAATTTCTCAAACCTTTGAAGTGCTGCTTGATGCCGATGATTGTGACTTGAAATCCATTCATGTCCACGCCGCCATTGAAGGCAGGGATGTAAGAGGTGGATGAGTCGTAGTTCATCCGAACGGTGTTGTAGTCGATTCTGCTGTTTCCCAGGGCGATGCCTGAATACAGGGCATAGCTGCTTTTGGCGGAGTTTTTAATTTTCCAGGCGTAGTCGATGCTGGCCAGAAAGGAGTTGAGTTTAACCACGTACTGGAAGTAGGCGTAATTTCCGGGTTTATCGAAGTCGGGGTAGGCGAGGGTATCCGAGGTGACTTCGGCCCAGGTGTATTCGACGCCCATGGTCCAACGGTCGCGAAAGTGATATTGGTACCCGATGGTGGTGGGGTTGGCGGTGGTCAATGATTTGCCTACGTTGCCGAAGTTGGTTTCCAGTTCCTTTTGGAGTCCGGTGCCGATGGTGTTGACGAGCGCATTGGAGTTGTTTGTCCACATAAAAGTCATGGCCTCCTTTTGGATGGGGTGAAGGGTCCTTTTGGGGCTGATGGTTTTAATTGCGGGTGATGGGCTGGGATTATTGGCGATGGTGGTTGCGCTTTTGGCGCTGGTGGGTGCTTCTTTTGCGGTGGTATTGAGGCCTCCATATTGGGCGATGGCGGGGCTGAAAAGGGAGAGGGCGGTGGTAAAGAGGACTAGAGTACGGATCATGCGGGCAATTTACACAAATCCGGTAGGTCGTTTGTCGAACAGAAACAATTTTCATCGTTTTGTTGTTGTCTATATCAATTATTACAACGACATTTGTTGTAACAAATAAAAAAACGATATGACAACACAATCTTTGGCACAATGGAACTTGGATCCTACGCACAGCGAGGCACAGTTCAAGGTTAAGCACTTGGTAATTTCAACGGTTACAGGTACTTTCAAACAGTTTACAGCATCGTTGCATGCGGCGAGCAGCACCGATTTTTCGGGTGCTTCCGTTTCGTTTAGCGCAGCGGTTGATTCGATCGACACCAACAATGCGGACCGCGATGGTCATTTGAAATCTCCTGAATTTTTCGATGCGGCTCAGTATCCTAGCATTGACTTCAAGAGTACTTCATTTGAGAAGGTTTCTGACAATGAGTACAATGTAGTGGGTGAGTTGACCATCAAGGGTATCACCAACACGGTGGCTTTGAAGGCTGAGTTTGGTGGTGAGATGGTAGATCCTTGGGGCAATCACAAGATTGGTTTTGAGGTGAGTGGTGTTGTGAAGCGCGAGGAGTTTGGTTTGACTTGGAGTGCTGTGACTGAGGCTGGTGGTGTAGTGGTTGGCAGCGACGTGAAGTTGTTGTTTAACGTGCAGTTTGCGCCAGCGCAGGCTTAATAGTTGTTTGATTTCAAAGTGTGAAAGAGGCCGCGCGGAGCGCGGCCTCTTTTTTTATTGGTTTTTTATTGCTCCGGATACTTGAAAAATTGCTGCAAGAGATTTGCAGTGGCTTTGGCGGTTTTTTTATCCATGCTCCCCAATCGTTGTACAAATCGCTGCTGATCTACCGCGCGTAACTGGTCGATGACCAACTGTCCGGATCTTTTTTGAAATTTGCAGGTGATGCGGGTAGGTAAATTGCGGTGCTGTGAGGTTAAAGGTACAACGACAGCCCGCTGCAAAAAGTTGTTGGCGGCGGTAGGCGAGACAATCAAACAGGGACGAACTTTTTGAATTTCTGTGCCCAAGGTTGGATTCAGCTGAATCATCCAAACATCGTATTGTTTCATCACCATTGCCACTCCTCCTCGTCAAATTTATTTGGGAAATCGCCAATTAATTGTACGTCTATTTTTTCGCTCTCACTTTCAGGGTGGCAATGCTGAAAAGCGGTATCCCATTGAATATCTGTGGATTCCGCTTTGCGAATGATCAATTGCTGTCCTTTCACTTCGATGGTTACACTTTCTTCCATGTCACACTGTGCAATCATTTCTTTGGGGATGATAATTCCTTTGCTGTTACCGATGTTTCTGAGTTTTACTGTAACCATGTTAAAACAAAGTTACAACATAAATTCATTCAAATTTCGGACATCGGCTCTCGAAAACCTTGGCGAAAATTGCCACGCTGATTTTCATGTTTGCAAAAACGACCAATGTATTTCTAGTAAAACGACAATTGAAGAATGACCAACTACGGCCGTTTTTTTTGTTACTTTGTGTATGCAGCAATCAAAAATCCGACAGAATAGCTTCTTATTGCTGTTGGTTGTGTTTGGACTATTCATCGCTTCCCAGTTGTTGGGATTTTTATCGGGCTTTCTTGGTGCATTAACCCTTTATTTTTTTCTGCGTAAACCGCAAGATTTTTTGGAAAAACGGTATCGCTTGAGCAAAGTGAAGTCCACCCTCCTGTTGTTGCTGGGCAGCTTTTTGCTGATTGTTGTCCCTGCGGGACTGATTATCGGTGAGGTTACCGCCCGTTTGGCCGAAGTGGTATCGCACAGTCAAGAAGTACTGCAATCCATCAATGCGTTCATTACCCAACAAGAGCAGCGTTTTGGATTTGAAATCCTCACGGCTGAGAACCTCAAGCAAGCCTCTGCTTATGTGACTGCCGCCGCTACCTCCACCGTGGGCGTCATTGCCAATTCGTTTGCCACGGTGGCCGTAATGTATTTGGTGCTTTATTTCATGCTGATCCATCGCCGAGCGATGGAAGCTTGGTTCTATGCGTATTTGCCGCTGGAGGACAATCATGTTGCGCTGATTGGCAAAGAGCTCAATGCCTTGGTGGTGTCCAACGCGGCGGGAATACCAGCAACCGCCTTTGTGCAAGCCATCCTCGCGGTGATATGTTATGCGATTTTGGGGGTGGATGATTTGTTGTTTTGGTTCTGCGCAACCGCAATTGCGGCGATCATTCCGTTGGTGGGTGCGAGCATCGCTTACATGCCCTTGGCGGTGTTGCAGTATACTTCCGGACATACAACGCAGGCCTGGGTGATTTTGGTGTTTGGTTTGGTGGTGCTGGGAACGGTAGACAATTTGGTGCGCTTGTACATTCAAAATAAATGGGGCGATGCCCATCCGTTGATTACCATTTTTGGGGTGATCATGGGGGTCAATATTTTTGGGTTCATGGGGTTGATCTTTGGCCCAATCTTGATCAGTTTGTTCATTCTGTTGGTGAAAATTTACATGCGGGAATTCCATGTGGGCGGCTTAGCCTATCCCGATGATTCAGAGGCCAAAGCTTGAAGGGAAATTTATGTTAACCTACCAATACGACCAAGCCTACGAACACTTTCACGCCAGTGACAAGCCCTTTGAGACGGGTGAATACGAGGCCTGTGTATTTTCCTACATTGATTTTGGTGGAGCCAATCTTACCGATTTTAATTTCTCCGGCTGTGTTTTTGAGCATTGCAATTTGAGTGGCGTGCGGTTGGATGGGGCCATTCTGCGCGACTGTCAGTTTCACCACTGCAAGATGTTGGGACTTCGGTTCGAGACCTGTAATACCCTCATTTTTTCGGTGTCGTTCGCGGACTGCCTGTTGGATCATTCCTCGTTCTATCAACTCAAACTGAAGAAAATGCCCCTACAGCGTTGTAGTTTAAAGGAAGTGGATTTTACCGAGGCTGATTTGAGCGAGGTCAATTTTGCCGATTGCAATCTCATGGACGCGCTGTTTGATCGGACCATATTGGAGAAGGCGAATTTTACCACAGCGCAATATTATCGCATCGATCCCAATACCAATAACATCAAAAAGGCCAAGTTCTCCTTGGATGGATTGCCTGGCCTGTTGTCGTCCTACAACATCGAAATTTTGTAGGCGATTGCGAAAAAATGCGGTGTCCCCGCTCAACGGTTATTTGTACTGATTGAGCACCGACTTCAATTGGTTGGCGGGCAATACGCCGGATTGTCGCCAAACCGATTTTCCATTCTTGAAAATCATGAGCGTGGGTACACTCCTTACGTTATAGACCTGGGCCGCATTGGGATTTTTATCGATGTCGATCTTGATGATGCTCACATCCTCATCTACTTGTGACTTGAGTTCTTCAAGGATGGGCTTCATCATTTTACAGGGACCGCACCATTCGGCGAAAAAATCGACGAGTACTGGCTTGTCTGACTGGATGAGGTCTTGAAAGGTTGCCATCGCTCTATTGATTATATTTTACTCTTCAAAGAAGACCAGCCGCCCCCGTTGTATACTTCGAATCCGTTGTTTTGAAGGATGCCTTTGGCCGAAGCGCTGCGCATGCCTGAAGCACAACAGGTGATTACGGGTTTGGATTTGCTGATTTTTGACAGGTTGTTATGCAAGGTGTCTAACGGAATGTTGAGGCTTCCTTTGATGTGTCCGGACGCATATTCTGCTTTGCTGCGTACATCGATGATGGTAGCCCCTTGGTTTACCAAGGCTTTGAAATCGGCAGCGGGTCCACCGCCAAACAGAGATTTGAGTGATTGAAACATGTTTTTTGTATTTGTTGGTGCAAAGTTCTTGGGTTTGGGTGGACTCTGCGGTGACTTTGGTCACGGTGGATGTCGTTCGTCGATGAGTTTTGTGTTTTTATAGTACTTTGTATTGCATAGTACTAAAATTCTATACTATCTTTGCAGTATGGATTTGGAAAACACCCAATCGCAGATGCGCAAAGGCATATTGGAATACTGCATCTTGCAGATTATCTCGCAAGGGGCCTGTTATTCTTCAGATATCCTGGATCGGCTGAAGCAGGCGAAATTGCTGGTAGTGGAGGGTACTTTGTATCCCTTGCTCACCCGTTTAAAAAATGGGGGACTGCTCAGTTATCGTTGGGAAGAATCCAAATCAGGACCACCGCGTAAATATTTTGAATTAACGCCGGAGGGGCAGTCCTTTTTATCCTCGTTGCAGGCCACCTGGACCGAGTTGCAATTCGCCGTTGAGCACGTCTCGCAAAATTCCGAATCGGCCTCGGCAAAATAGAAATCAATACATCAAACAGAAAACCCATCATAACCCATGAACCGCATTATTTCAGCCAACATCAATGGATTTGTATTTCAGATCGACGAAGTCGCGTATGACCGATTGAAGCAATATTTGGAGTCGCTCCGCCTCCGAATCACCGAAAAGGAGGTCTATGACGACATTGAAAACCGGATTGCCGAGTTGTTTAGCCATCAGTTGAATTCGGGGGCGCCGGCCATTTTTATCAATCAGGTGGAGGATGTCATTGCCCAGGTGGGGTCGGCCGAGGAGTTGGGCGATGCCATGGATAGTGTGGACGGCGATGGGTCGTTGGGGGATGCGGGGGCAACTACATCGGCTACATCGTCTGCGATGGGCGGTGATTATGCCAAGCGTTTGTATCGCAACGAGGACGATGTGGTGGTGTATGGTGTATGCAGTGGGATTGCGGCGTATTTCGGTTGGGATCCGGTGTTTGTGCGGGCGGCGTTTGGGATTTTGGCTTTTGCTTCGTTTGGAACGGTGATTTTGGTGTATGTCTTTTTGATGGTCATCATTCCTGCGGCGAGCACGCCGGCGGAGAAATTGCAGATGCGGGGGGAGCCGGTGAATTTCGACAATTTGGCCAAGGTGGTGGATCAAAATGTGCGTTCGGCGATGGAAAACGTAAAGCCCCGCGCGAAGCGCGGGCTGGGCAAAACCGGTAGGCTCGCGGTAAAAGTGTTGGCCGCCATTGCTTTGGTGGCTTTGTTCTCGATAATTGTCCCTACAGTCATCGGTGCGGTGCTATCGGCCGGTATGCTCGCGTTTGTGTTTGACGCCTTCTATGATTATTTCTTGTTGGGGTATACCTATTTGTTTGGTACGATCGTGGCTATCTGTGTGGTGGTTTTGGTGCCTGTGATTCAGATGATTTACGGGTTGATTCGCGTATTGGTCAATGGAAAGCGGATGAGTCCTTTCTTGCGCTGGCCTTTGAATGTGTCGTTCTGGATTGCCTTGGTATTTCTCACGGTGAAATCGGTAGAAATCGGTCGCGGATTTTCCACTTCTGCCTCGGTGAATGTGGTGAAACCTTGCGAACAATTAGACAGTAGTAAAACGATTACCGTGAGAACGGAAGCGGTTCCTATGAAATGGGAGGCGGGTGAGGATGGTCCCACGCGGGAAGAATTGGAGGCTACCTTGAACGATGCCGACATTGAAATTACGGTCAACGGCCGCTCACATCGCGAAGATGGTCGGGATTTCTACGACCTCATGGTCAACCGGGCCAGCAATGATGTGTCGTTAACTATCGCCAACACATTGGAGAATAAGCCCTTTGTTACAGTGTATAAGCGCAGTAGGGGCAGTCGAAAAACGGCGGTATCGAATGCGGCGGGATTGCGGTACGAAGTGCGATGGGACTCTACCACGTTGGTTTTACCCGATGTGTTGATTTTGGGTAAAAATGCGCCTTGGCGAAATCCTGAGGTGGAGGTGGTGTTGCATTTGCCGGTGGGATACACGGCCAACATCGACCGCAGTTGTAAAGACCTGATTTCTTACGCCAACGACCAGTATTTGGGGTTGGATGAAATGGAAACGGGCTATGCCCGTGTGAAGTCGACCGACGGTGGCATCGAGATGATTTTGCCATAAATTGAGTAAATTGCCATACTTATGAAGCACATCGCAATGGCTTTGGGTATGGTTTGTTTATCAAACTTGGCCATCGCCCAAACCAAAGGTACTTGGCAACAAGAGGTCAATTATACCCTCAAGGTAACCCTGGATGACCAATCGCATATGCTGCGTGGCTCGGAGGAGTTTGTGTATACCAACAACTCTCCCAATACGCTGGAATTCATCTACATTCATTTGTGGCCTAACGCTTACAAGAATAAACATACAGCCCTTGCTCGTCAGTTGATGATGTCGGGCAAAGACTACCTCTTTCGCAATGATCCTGAATATCAAGGGTATATTGACTCATTAAATTTTGAGGTAGGGGGGATATCGGCTCAGCTGACATACGATGCCAAGCACATTGATATTGCCAAGCTAACCTTGCCAAAGCCGTTGGCGCCGGGGGAGAAGGTGGTGGTGAAAACCCCATTCCGGGTGAAGTTGCCCTCAGGACAGGTGTCGCGCATGGGCCACATCGATCAAACCTATCAAATCACGCAGTGGTATCCCAAGCCGGCGGTTTACGATGAGGCCGGGTGGCATCCGATGCCGTATTTGAATCAGGGCGAGTTTTATTCGGAGTATGGAACGTTTGATGTATCGATTACCTTGCCCGAGAACTACACAGTGGGTGCTACGGGAGATTTGCAAACGGAGCGCGAGATCAAGCGGCTGAATTTGCTGGCCGAATACAATGGTCTCAGCTCGCGGAATCCAGATATCGATTGGAGCAACATCGACAAGCATTATGAAAATAGCGAATCGAGTGGGGTGATGAAGACCCTTCGCTATACCCAGTCGCGGGTGCATGATTTTGCCTGGTTTGCCGACAAATCGTTTCGTGTGTTGAAGGGAGAGGTGATTTTGCCTCAGAGTGGAAGAACGGTGACCACTTGGGCCATGTATACAGAGAATTCTGCGGACTTTTGGAAGCCCCATGCCCTGGAGTATCTGCACGATGGCATTTTGAAATACTCACAGTGGAATGGCGATTATCCTTACAATCAGGTTACGGCGGTGGACGGGACCATCAGTGCGGGGGGTGGCATGGAGTATCCCAATGTCACGGTGATTGGCAATGTATCGACCAAGGAAGAATTGGAAGTGGTGATTGTGCATGAGGTGGGACACAATTGGTTTTATGGCATTTTGGGCAGCAACGAGCGTGATTTTGGTTGGATGGACGAGGGGTTGAATACGTTGAATGAGATGCGCTTTGTGGCGGAGAAATACCCTGAAAATACCCGGTTGAGCGATATGGCGGGGGGCTTTGCCCGTAAGTTGGGCTTTGTGGGATTGTCGCACAAGGACGAGGGCGATGTGCTATACCGATGTATGGCTTCGTTTGGCGTGGATCAGCCCATGCATACCCATTCCGCGGATTTTTCCCAGGCCAATTACGGCGGGGTGATGTATCAGAAAACGGGGTTGGTGTTTCATTATTTGAAGGCGTATTTGGGCGATTCACTGTTTGATTTGTGTATGCACACCTATTTCGATCGATGGAAATTTAGGCATCCTCAGCCGGAGGATTTTCGGGCTGTGATGGAGGAGGTGAGCAAGCAGAATTTGGGGTGGTTGTTCGATGATTTGATAGAAACGCGAAAGGTGGCTGATTTTAAATTGGTTGGCGTGAAGAAGTCGGTTTCGGGCATGTATGTGAAAGTGAAAAACGTGGGTCCGGTAGACGGTCCGGTGGGCCTTCAATCCATTCGCAATGGAAAGGTTTATGAGTCGGTTTGGGTGTCGCCGGAAGAATTGAAAAAAGCGGGCGGTGTGGTAAAGCTTCCAACCCTTGCCGATACGGTGATGGTAGATGCGGACAGGAACATTCCGGAGGTGAATCGCAACAACAATCTATGGACGGAGGGTGGTCGCGAATTCAAGTGGAAATTTGGTACCGGAAATGATTTGCCGAACGAGCGGAACCATTATTGGTTGCCGGCGGTGGGTTGGAATCAATACGACCGGATGATGCTGGGATTGGTGTTGCACAACACGAGTTTGCCGGCGCCGAAGTTTCGGTATTCTTTGGTGCCTATGTATTCTTTTGGTCGGAAGAATCTTTCGGGCCTGGGCGATATCAGTTACAATCCCTTGGGAGGCAAGCGATACAAGAGTTTGCGGATTGGGGTAAGTGCGATGACGTTTCAATATGGTGAAACCCAAACGGATGGAATTTATGCAAACAATCCTCGACATCCGAGTTTTTCAGTGATCAAACCCTATGTGATTATGGAATTGGGTAATCCCAATCGCAGAAAAGGATTTTCGAATTTTATCGAAGTTACGGGGCTGTTGGATTGGCAAGAAACCTTGACAGCAACGTTTCCATGGTCTGAGCAAAGTGGTTTGCTAACAGTTAGTGGTGTCCGTTTGAATTATTTTGGCACCAAGCGCGGACCGGTGTCGGTATTCGAATACAAATCCAGTTTTGAGAGTGTGTCTCAGGTCTCTGATTTTGTTAATTCCGTTACCGGTAGGGTGCAGTTGGAAGCCAAGTATACATGGAACTACATAGCAGAGAAAAAGAAGGCCAGAAACATTGAATTGCGCGGTTATTGGGGTAGAGTGGGTATGTTAAGCAGTAGCAGAAACGGAAGTCTAGGAGCTCAAACTGAAAATATGTATTTGATGTTGAGCGGTGCCTCAGGTCAACAGGATGTCTTTTACGATGAGTATTTCAGGGGGCGGAATTCGGCGCCTACGTTTGGAAACAATTCTTGGATGGGCCAATATGATTTTGCTACCAACGGACAGCAGCGCATGAACAATATGGGGGGAATGGGAACGGCAACTTTTATGGGTAGTAGGAGTAGTTTAGCAGCCATTAACTTTTCGATGAGTTTGCCCAAAGTGCCGGGATTCATTCGGGTATTCGCCGATTATGCGAGTATACCCAATCCGGTTTTTTTCTCCGTGCCCGAAGCATTGCCTTTGCCGACCCAGTTTTTTGATGCCGGTCTGATGATCCGCACCGGATTTTTGCAGGTGAGTGTGCCGTTGTTCATGAACAATGATTTGCAGAAGACCTTGGGCGGTATTGAAGAAGTAGGCGGACCGGGCGGAATCAAACAATACGTTTTGCCGACCTACAAGCAACAGTTGCAACGCGGGATTCGCTTCAGTTTGAATATACCGCTAAACTCCGGTTTGTTCTTGCGCAAATCGCTGCTCTCAGCCATGTAACGTCGTGTTTACCTACAGCAATGCGGCTGTATTGATGGCGTCTTCTGACCATCCGGGGGCATTTTCAATGGCTTCCAATATAGTAGTGGGGTCGGTAATTACACTCCAGCAATCGCGGTGGTGTTCGCCCATGAATTTGTCTTCTACGGCTTTGCTGAGCATCATGAGCAGGGCGTCATAATAGCCATCCACATTGACGATGATGATGGGGTGGGTGTGTCGGCCCAGTTGTTTCAGGGTGATGGCTTCAAACAGTTCTTCAAAGGTGCCGCAGCCACCGGGCAGGGCAATGATGGCATCGGATTGTTCAATGAACTTGCGTTTGCGCTCGTGCATGTCGGCCACCACGTGTATGTGTTGCACTTCGGGGTGATCCCAATTGGCGGCTTTCATGAACGCCGGGATGATACCAATGACCTTTCCGCCATGTTCCATGGCGGTGGTGGCCACCTGTCCCATCAGGCCTGAGCCTCCGCCTCCATACACGATGTTTATTCCGGCTCCGGCCAGCGTTTGGGCCAGCTGCTTCGCAGCCTCAAAATACTTCTGGGGTATCTGGTTGCTTGAAGCACAGTAGATACAAACGGTGTTGATGCTTTTTCTCATGAATTTATAACCACTGCTTTCTGCGGAACCACACATAGATAAAAATCACGGTGATTACCATCACCGCCCAAATGGCGGGGTATCCCCACTGATGGTCGAGCTCTGGCATGAATTTGAAATTCATCCCATAAACCCCAACCAAAAACGTTAAAGGTAAAAAGAAGGCCGAAAATACGGTGAGAACCTTCATGACTTCGTTGGTTTTTTGGGATGATACCGACAAATAGACCGTGAGGAGGTTGTTGACATCATCGGTGAGCTGGTCAAAATACAATTCTACCTTGTTGTGGAGGTCAAACGCATCTTGCAAATCAGCGCTCGGACGGTGGTGCCCTTGAATTCCAGTGAGTACCTCACGCGTGAGGAGTAATAGCTTTCGTCCGATGTTGCTTTGTCGTTTCAAAAAATATAATTCTTGCAACATGTTGGCCTTGCGTGATTTGATAAATATGGTGTCTTCGATGTGGTCGATTTGCTCGTTCAAGGTGAGTTGAAACCGCTCAAAACTCCGAAGACTGCCCTTTACCAATTTGACGGCAATGTCTTTTGGATGTTGAATTTTTTGGGGCTCAATGTACCGTGAAATTAAATCTTCAATGAAATCATGGGGAAGTCTGTGTACGGTGATGAGAATATTGTCGTCAAAAAACATCGCCACTTTGCTGCTGATCTCTTGAACTGTGTGCTCAACCCGGGTAGTTCCAACCACAACTCGGGTAATTAAAAATTTTAGTGACTCTGTGTCTTCAAATTTTGGAAGGTGGTCGGCCTCTAAACAGTCTTTCAAATTCTGCTGATGAATCTGATGACTCAATGCAAACTGCTCCAAATCCTGGGCGGTTGGCGATTGAATGTCGATCCATCGGTTGTTACCATTTAGTTGGAATTCTCGAATTTTTAACGTGCCAGCCATCCTGTTTTTAGTGGGAATTTAATTTATTTTGGGGTGTTTTTTTTGCCTTCTTGGCCATCAATTTGGTTTCGATTTCGGCCAATCGCAAAGCGATGCACTTCTCCACTACAACCGCGGGAATGGGGTTGTCTTCAGTGAAATGGATGGCACTTTTGGTGGTGCTGCGATCGCTCAGCATCGGCCTCACTTTATCTAAGACTTTGGGCATCACAAACAAACTCATATGGTGGGTGAAGGCGGCGTAATACACCAAAATGCCCTGCTGTTTGAACGCCGGCATCCCGTAACTGATGGTCTCCTCAGCCTGGGGTACCAAAGCCTTGATTTGTTCGCGCAATTGCTGCAAACCATCGCGCTGAGCTGCGGGTAAAGCCTGTATGTACAGATCCACCGTCATACCGCCTCTGGCAAAAATTTGGTCGATATCCAATGTCCCAACAAGGCCATCGGAATGTACGCCAAAGCCAAATCGGTGATATTGAACCAAAGGGGGGCTGGAAGCATCGAAACGGCCATCGCGCCGCCCACAAAAAAGACCACGCCGGTTGTGAGTGCAACTCGTTTTCTATGCGATTTGGCTATGAGTGAGGCCAACAATGTCGCCACCAACGTGCCCAGCGCATGGGCCAAAAACGGCATCAGAAAATGCTTGGGTTCAAACAAATGAATGCTCTTCTGCAGGCCTTCCATGGTTTTGACATCGGCACCCGCCGGCGCCGGAATGATGTCCGTGCTGATGTTGATGAGGGCCATGTTCACGTTTCCGCCCACAACCAGACCCAAAATAGTTCCAATGAAATTTCGCCACACGGAAGAAATCCATCGCATAAAACGAACGGCCAATTGACCTATCTTGTCAAACATGGGGTGAAATTAATGATTCTCGTCTTTAAATGTTGAATTTGGGCGAATTCTATGGCTGATACAAGACTTTCTCATGCAGCCGCAACTTCCTTTCAATCCCGTCGATCTGCACAATGTAGGTCCCGGCGGCTAGCCCATCGCTCAGCTGAATTTGTACATCCGCACTGCCGGCGTCGATCCATTGGTTTCGTTCGAAAACTGTGGTTCCTGGTTGATTTATTGGAAAGATCTTGATCGAAATACAGCGTTTGCAAGGTTGTGTCCAATGCAAATGCAAAATCCCCATTGTGGGGTTGGGTGCGATCGAAAATCCTAGGGGCTGCTTGGGTGTTTTGTTGTAGGCGGTGCTTCCCCACACGGATAGCAATGGAATTTCCATCCAGCGGTTGGCAACCACATATTTTTCGTTGGTGGCGTACAGAGTGGTGCTATCGGCGAAGGCTACGGATTCAATCTGACCTGTGGCGATAAAACTGCCCAAGCTGATGTGTCGTTTGTTGCCCAGAAAGGGTTGGTGGTTGGGGAAATCCCACAGGAGCGACAAAAAACCATTGCCCGATTTATCGTATCCCACCAGTGCAATGCGATTGTGGTACGACGCGGCACCCGTAACCAAAAAATTCAGGAGCAGCGAATCTCGGGGCGCAACAACATATCGTCCTGGTGCGTTGGGTAATACATAACGCTTGGTGTAACCATTGAGCCAGTTTTTGGTGAACAGATGTAGGCTGTCGTTCCAGTAAATCAAAGCCTCGCAATCAAATGGGGTGCTATTGGTGGTGGGGCTGAAGTTGGCTTGGTCGGCGTAGCTAAATTCAATCAAATCAACGGGGAGGGTATCCGCGGGACTGGCCGAGTTCAGCGCGCTTGTCTTGAATCGGAGAATGCGCAGGTTTTGCCTGTTGCCTGCATTGTTGCCAAAATCGCCGATAAATCCAAAGGAATCGGAAAACGTGAGGTCCTCCCAGTCGTTGTTGGCCTGTTGGATGGGATAGGCTTTGTTGATTTTTCCATTCTTGTTGAGTTGGTACAGGTCAGCTGGATTTCCGCCGTCGTTGTGACTGAACCACTGTTCACCAAATTTCGCCAACCCTGAGGTTTCATTGAGGGTGTCGGACAGTTTTTGTACCACTATTTTGGGTGATATCAGGGTGCTGGGATACAGGCAGGAGCCATCGTTGTAGCGAGCAGCGGGGTCGTAGTTGCTGGCTTGCGGATCGGTACATCCTTTTTGTGCTTGCAATGTAGCGACGAGGAATCCGAGGGTCAAAAGCAGGTATCGCATCATCATTTGAGAGGGATGTTTCTAAATGTGAGGTTGATTCTGGGGGTGGATATGCGTTTTTGTGCGGGAATTTGGTGCAGCCAATGGTGTTGCATATCGCCTTGCATCAGCAGCAGCGAGCCCGACTCCAGATGGATGGAAAATTTGTTGTTGGCTTCGGTTTTGTGTTTGAAATCGAACCGGCGGGTAGATCCAAAACTCACCGAGGCGATGCAGGGGTTGGGTCCGAGTTCTTTTTCGTCATCAGAATGCCAGCCCATTTTGTCGCTCCCATCGCGATAAAAGTTGAGTAGCACACAGTTGAAGGTGGCACCTGGGGTAAGGCTTTCGATGCGGTTTTTAATGGTAAGTAGACTGGGTGTCCACGGGAGGGGTTGATTCACAACGCCACTGTAGGTGTAGACGCAATGGGGATCGCCATGCCAAGCGGTGAGTCGGGGTGTTGGGTGGGTTTTACCAAACAGGGTAATGTGTGTTTGCGTCCACGGAATTTCTACTTGAAGGGCATCGAAAAGAGCGAATTGCTCGTGGGTATCGAACAACAGCGGATGATATTGTAGAAGATGGGGCGGAAGCAAGGTAGTCCAACTAAAATTAAGGTGTGGTTGGTGCGCTGGCGAGTTTTGCTTTGAAATAGATGGTGATTCTGGGTCCGCTATTGGGGACGGCCAGCAATGTGATATAATAAATACCTGCTTTTTTTTCGGTTTTGTCGCCACTGAGTTCAATGGTGTAATTTTTGGCTACATTTCCTTGAATGGTTTTCACGTAATACCCTTTTTTATTGATGGCAATGCGCTCTTTGGTAATGGTGGCGGCGGTATCGTTGGGCGTGGCTCCCGTGGCATTTGGGAAGGCGGTGAAGGTAACAAAGGAGTCCGAAATGGTTAATTCGCCATTATAGGGTTTGGGGCTGTTTCCGATATTGAGGAAATAGTGGGTGAGTTGATAGGTTTGTGCTTGAGCGAAGGCTGCGAAGCCCAAGGTGATCAGCAAGCAGAGGGGTTTAGCGAATTTCATGGGTAAATGAACCTTGTTGTTTCCCACAAAATTAGGTGACGGCGGGCAGGTTTCCGTCGGTTAATAATTTTTACCGTTTTCTTGCAGCAGTTGAAACGCTACCGTCCAGGAGGGTATCTCGTTGGATTCGTACCCGTAGGTTTTGCCAGTGGCGATTTGATGAAAGGATTTCATGGCTTTCAGGTGGATGCCCGACCTCATGAAGGCGAGCATGTGATCTCGACTTTCCCAGGCGGTGAGGGTACATTGATAACCTTGAATGCGTTTCACTTGAGAAAAGTGAATGCCCGGTGCAGCTTGCGCTTGGGCAAAGGAGGGGATGGCCAAACGCCAGAATCGAAAGAAGCTGATGATGCCCTTGGGTTTAAGGCCTGTGATGGAAATGTACATGGGTTATTTATCGTTGAGTCCCAAAGCAAGACCGAACAGTGCGGCAACCAAGGCCAGGTGCACAATCAATGTGGCTTTTTGCCAGGTGGGACGATTGGGCCAAGGCTGCTCGGTATCAAACGGGTCAAATGCCAGTGCGATACCCATTTGTGAGGCGGCTTCCATATAGTTTTTATTGGCGGCTTGATAAATTCCGAGCAGAAGAAATCCCAAGTAGAGATATTTGTTGAATGGTGTTTTCATCACAACAAGAATACGATGTAAAAAGGCAGTGAATGTTTCACTTCGATGTAATAACACTAAAATCGACAAAAATATAGAAAAAAAAGAGGGTTGGAATTTATTCCAACCCTCTTTTAATCTTATTTATGCTGAGTTAATTCTTAGTGAGCAATGATAATTTTCTTATTGATCGATTGATTGTTCACTTGTATCTCCAATAAATAAATGCCATTTGGCCATTCATTGGTAGGGATGCGAACTGTATTTCTATCAGATATTTGGTTCTGATGAATTGTCAATAGGTTCGCACCAGCAACGTTGGTGACCGCCAATGCGGTGATTTCTGCATTTGGAGAGGAGATGTCAATGATCTCATTGGCAGGGATTGGGTAAACATTGATATCGGCCTCCTGAAGTTCTTTTGTTCCGCTGGGCGTGGTGCCTTCTGCAGAGATCCCGAAAACATATTTTCCGTTGTTGTAAGCATTGGAATAAATGGTAACGGTGGCAGATCGTAATCCCATGGTTTCGGTAGCGAACTCAATCATGAGGTTTTCAGTTTTACCGCCCAAGATTGAGAACTTGCTGCTACCTGGATAGGCCACCTTAAACTCCGCCTTGTTGGTGCCTGATAATGTGATAGAATCAACCAATAACAGATCTTTGCCTGAGTTTTCAAGTTGGAATATGTTGGTTTTCAAATACCCCAATCCTACCAAGCCAAAATGCGTTTGATTGAATTTGTTTGGGTTTAGATTTCCATTTTGAACCGGGTTTGAATTGCCAAAAATATTCAATAAAGGAGCTGTGCCCTCAGCGGAAACTTTGAAGTTGAATACACTGTCTGATGCGTTTGTCAAGATTGAAACAGTCGCAAGTTCCACAGTGGGTTGAGTATTCAATGCAGTAATGGTAAATTCTAGCTGCGAAGATTTATTCAACTGAATAGGGAACCCAGAGCCACTTGAAACAGAGAAGACCGTTGAGCCACTGATGTTGATCCCTTTGACATTCAAGATGCCTGGGCCTGAATTGGTAATCGTGAATTTCTTGCTAGCTGATTTTCCCACAGCATTCTGACCAAAATCTGTTCCTTTGATCGCGGTAGGAGCCTCGTCCCCATCAGAAATTTTTGCATTCAAACTACGAACTTCCAAATTTGGCGCAACGACACTGGCCGCAATGGTAAATTCGAAATTTGATTCGTCTAAATCGTTATTCATTAAGAACACTTTGGAAGTGAATTCTCCAAGTTTGTTTGATTTAAACTCCACTGAGATTGTTGTGCTTGAATCTGCAGCAATGGTCATTGGCAATTTGTTCACGACTGTGAAATTATTTGTATTGTCTGTGTTTGCAGACTTGATAACCAAGTTGCCTTTGCCTTTATTCGAAACTGTGAATTTGGCTGTCAAAATTTCAGACAGTCCACAGCTACCCATGTTGGTATTGTTTATTGTTGTGGTAATGGAGGACTGATTGATGATTTCAATACCATTGCCGCTGCAAGTAAATTCAGGATTTGAATTGCTTGAGGTAGGGTTGTACAATGTTAACAACTGGCCGCCTTCCACAACTTCTCCAGCAATTGTGTAATGTGCTTGATCAACCAAAAGGAACATGCCTGGACCTAAAATGCTTTGAGCATCTATGACACCGCTAGATTCTTCGTCGATAGTCAAGAAATTGCTTCCGTTGGATTCAAATCTTGAAGGGTCATGCTGGGCAATTTGTTCAAGTTTATCGCTGGCAATGGTGTATTGGTAAATTTTGCCATTGTGCATGTTGTTTCCAACATCTTCTTGGATTATCAAATGACCTGAGTTGTCAGAACCAATGTTGTCCATCATTTTTTGTCCCTCGGTACCATCCAACATGGCAGTAATCGTACCTCCTTTTTCAGGATTGGTTATGTCATCGAAGTGCAGCTTCCACAATCGGCTTGGTGCTGTAATGGAATTGGTTGTTACGAAGTAGAAGTCGGACAGATTCGATTGGTCCCAAGTTCCATCTTCAGGTCTGAGGAAATTAGTAATCTTCAGGGTATTTGAATACCGATTTAATTGGAAGCCTGAGGAATCCACGATGTTGCCTAAATCAACTAAAGTGAAGGCAGTATTAGGATTAGGTAAAGTGGCGCTTGTTTCGGCAGGTAAACCTGACACAGAGATACCATAGAGTTTTCCTTTGGAAAGACCTGCTTTTTCGACTTCATTGCCGCTGTTTGATTTGTTTCCAATATATACGTAGACTTGTCCGGGCGTAGCATCGTCAGTACCCACAACAATGGTTTTATCCTGTTCATATGGGTTTGCAACCGCGTTTTCCCAACTGAATTTTCCTAGGTAGGGCAATTCATAAGTGTTTCCGTTTTCGCTGCCTGTTAAGATATGGGCGAAGGATCTGCCCTCAACGCCGGCTTCTTCACCATTCAAATAAATTCGGGCTGAGCTTCCTTTTCCGGAGATTCGGTTGAAGTAGGCCGTAGTAGCTGCAAGGTCACCTGAACAGAATCGATTGAAAGTGGCTTTGATATTCGGGTTAGAGGCGTTGTATTTAGTATAAGCGCCGTTGCTCCAAACGAAAACATTTTTAATTTGATCTTCGCCAGAAATTACGGAAAGATTAGACTTATTGATGTTCCATCGAGAAACGAACGAACCCACTGAGCCATGAGCGCGTGTGCCACCGGTTGTACTGCCTAGTTCGTGGTTCATCACTACTGTGAAAGTTCCGTCGTTGTTGTCAAATGCACCGACTCCATCGGGTACGCCTGCCATGATGTAATTACCAACATAATCACCCGCAGATAACAAGGAAGTAAACGAGACACCCGGTGCGGTACCTACCAAGTAGGGGGAAGTTGTTGTGCTAACACCCGTTGTACCCTGAATGAAGCCTGTTCCCGAAATTCGGAAATCATAACGCAATTCATCGTAATCGTTTGTGCTTACAACCAATACAGCTTTTTTACTACCCGCCGATTTTGGTGCAAATTTTACGGTAACAGTATAAATGGCGTTGGGTGCAATGGTGATGGGAGAAGAGGGATTGGAAATGATGCTAAAGTTTCCGGCATCAATCCCCGCAATTTGCATTTTTGAAATGGTCAAGTTGCCAATGCCTGAATTTTTTATCACAAAGGATTTTAATACAAGGTTGGTAATACTTGATGCGCCGAAATCGGTGTTGTCTGAAACGGAAGGGGTCGTATCGCCCAAAATAATTTCCATTGAATTTCCGGTGATTGAAACTTCAGGATTGTTTTTAAAGGTTTCGGGTATGAAGGCTGATAACAATTGGCCACCCTCAACAACTTCACCTGGGATCAGATAATGCGCTTGATCGACAAGTAAAAATTGTCCAGGACCTAAGATGGCTTGGGCATCGATGATACCGCTTGACTCTTCATCAATGGTTAGGTAGTTGGATGCACCCGTTTCAAAGCGATTCGGGTCGTGTTTGGCAAGTAATTCAAGTTTATCCGTGGCGATGGTGTACTGCCAAATTTTTCCGTTGTGAATGTTGTTTCCAACATCTTCTTGCAGGAATACATGTCCGGAGTTATCAACGGTGAGGTTGTCGAACATTTTCTGTCCTTCCGTTCCGTCTAAAACTGCCGTAATTGTTCCCCCTTTTGTTGGGTTGTTGATGTCGCTAAATCTCAATCTCCATAGTCTGCTTGGTGCTGTAATTGAGTTAGTGGTAGCAAAGTAAAAATCATTTAAGTTGGTAGGGTCCCAAGAACCATCTTCGGGTCTTAAAAAGTTGGTAACGCTCTTGGCATTGCTTAGGGTGTTCAAAGCGGCCCCTGTAGAATCCCTCACCGTTCCCAAATCTACCAAACTGAAAGCGGTGTTTGCGGCGGGGAACGACGTGCTTACTTCTGTGGTTAAGCCCGATACTGCGATGCCGTAAAGTTTGCCATTGGTTAACCCTGCTTTGTCTATCTCTGAACCGCTGGCGGTTTTCAATCCTACATATACATAGACTTGACCTGGCGTGGCATCATCAGTGCCTACAACAATGGTGTTGTCAGAAACGTTAGGGTTTGCAACCGCATTCTCCCAACTAAATTTTCCAAGCTGAGGCAATTCATAAGAATTCCCCGCAGCAGAGCCTGTTAAAATGTGAGCAAAAGCCCGACCTTCTGCACCGGCCTCTTCTCCATTCAAAAACAGGCGTTCTTTGCTTCCAAGTCCGGAGATTGGATTGTAGAATGCAGTTTGCATCGCCAAGTCACCTGAGCAAAAACGATTAATTGCCCCTTTTGCATTTGGCGTTGTAGCATTTGATATCACATATCCTGTGGGAGTCCATAAATACAAGTTTTTTATAAGATCTTGACCGCTAACTACAGAAAGGTCCGATTTTTTGATGATCCATTTACTCATGAAAGCGCCAACGCTGCCGTGTGCACGAGTCACACCTGAAGTGCTTCCCAATTCATGATTGATTAACACGGTGAATGTGCCGTCATTGTTATCATAAGCACCCATTCCATCGGGAACTCCCGCCATTTTGTAACCATTGATTGCTTCTCCGGCAGACAAAATACTAGTAAAATTAACTCCATCAGCCATTGGGGTTAAATAGGGAGAGGTTGAGGTAGAAGGTCCGGTCAATCCTGCAATAAGCAATTGTTTTCCTGGGATAAAATTGACCAGTTTATTTTTTCCTTTAAAGTTGAAAACAACCACGTGTGATGCAGTAGTTGTGGGCAGCGCAATACCATTAGCCAATGGACAAGTCTGCATGAAATCATTGTCGTTACAAATCGCGATGGTGCTATCATTGATGATTGCAAGTCCTTCCGCTTTGTCGTATGCAGCGGGCCAACCATTGGCCAATAAATCCATTACCAAGGTTTTTTTGACAGGTAATATACCGGCTGTGGCAAGACCCGAAGAATCCGCTAAATTCTCCAATGTTTTGGCGGAGTAAGAAAATCCGCTCTTAACCACTGTTGCGCCATTCAACGAAATTTTATAAAGTCTTTTAAAGTCTGAAGTGCCTCTTGCGGCTGCTTCCAATACCAAGAAGGTTGTGTCGTTGATGGCCGCCATATCCCCTAGTTTCCAATCCTGTAATCGAATTTGGTTTGAGCCAGCCGCGCCAATGATGCCGTCATTTAAGTAGGCATACATCTTTTGTTGGTTGGTTACTGGGTCGATCTCCAATAATCTGTGAACTCGCGTTGCTTGTCCAACAGTAGAATTGGGATACAACAACGGACTTTGAATGAGTGCATAAATTTTCCCATTCGGTGCGATGGCGATGTTTTCAAAGCCGCGGTTATTTTTTCTGTATTTAAAACAGGTGTCGATTTGTATATCTTCAGGCTGTGCGCCTATCAAGTTGGCGTAGGGGGAGTAGCGGTTGATAACGATTCCATTGGGATTTAATTTCCAAATGGTGGGTCCGTTTTCCTCACACACCCAAAAATTGCCGTCTTTGTCAACAACTAATCCTTCACAATCTAGGGCCCATACATCTTTGGCCGCCGTTTTTTTACTAAAATTCGCGCAATTCAAAACAGTGTCGGTACTTACCAATTCTGCAGCGGTACTGCCAAAGCCCGTTGGGTTTAGAATGCCAGTTGCGCCAGTGCCATCGGGGCGTTTGATGGTAATGCTTTGTAAAATCTGCACTGAATCGCCTTGAATGCGGATGCGATGGATTTTGGGCGAGTAACTCGGGAAAGAAAAAATCTTGTCGTAGGTTGGACGACAAGTTGAAGTGTTGGCACTAGCGCCGTCGATATTTACGCCGCGGTCTGACAGTGTCCAAAACTCTTTTCCGTTGGTGTTAGGAATGGGGAAAAGTCCCGAGAATCCCCCTTCACGAAAATTGATACTCTGGAATTGCCCTATGGGCTTGGAGTAATTGTTGGAGTAGTCCTTTTGTACAGTGATTTGTGCTTCAGCCGACAAAATGAAACTTGCCAACAATGCCAAAATTCCTTGTTTGACGATGGTTGAATAGTTCATGGTGAAATAGTTTTTGGTTTGGGGCTAAATAACAAGCGGTGTATTATGGTTTTTTTACGTAAATTGAATCCTAAGTTTTTGTTTTTAAGGAAATTGGTGAAGATTGTAACAATTGCTTTTTCAAGGGTTAACAAACGCACAAAGTAAAATCCTCAATATGTAGGAGTTTTTCATTAAAAATGGGCTAGAGAAATTTCAAATTCGTAAGTTCGCGGCATGATAACCATAGAAACAATCATCGCGGCGCCCGTAGAGAAAGTTTGGGCGATGTGGTCTGAGCCACAACACATTCAACAATGGAATTTTGCCGGTGATGATTGGCATTGTCCGAAATCCGAGGTGGATTTGCGCACGGGCGGAAGTTTTGTTTCTACCATGGCAGCGCGTGATGGGTCGTTTTCATTTGATTTTGGTGGGGTATATGAGTCGGTTGAGATGCATAAGTGCATTGCCGTTCTGTTGGGTGATGGTCGCAAATGGATCACTACGTTCGAGGCCCACGAGTCTGGCACGCGGGTAGTGGAGGCATTTGAACCTGAAAATCAAAACCCGGAGGAGATGCAGCAGGCGGGATGGCAGATGATTTTGGATCGTTTCAAAGGGTACGTAGAGGCCAATTGATATGTCGGTAAAGTTTTCAAATTGCTTGTGGAGTCATGACAGCGCCAAGGAAATGGCCACATACTACAGTGGCGTTTTTCCCGATTTTACGTTGATTTCTGAGAATCCATTGGCGGTTGTATATGAGATGGCGGGTATGCGGTTCATGGGGTTGAACAACGGGATGGCCCATGTATCATTCAATGAAAAAATTTCCTTTGTGTTGACGGTGGATACCCAGGCGGAGATAGATCATTATTGGGACTATTTTGCGCAAGAGGGCGTGCCAGGTCAGTGCGGTTGGATTCAGGACAAATACGGAGTTTCTTGGCAGGTGGTGCCATCGGTGTTGGGAAAGTTGATGACCAATCCTGTTACAGCGCCGAAGGCCGCTTATGCGTTTATGCAGATGACCAAATTCGACATCGCTCAGTTAGAAGCGGCGGTGGCGTAGCGCTAAGAAAAGCATGATTCGCAAAGGAGATATACAGGACGTTGGGTTACTACAAACCATCGGACGGAAGACCTTCGATGATACATTTGGAAACACTTGTACCTTGGAGGATATGAAAGGGGTATTGGAGCGGTATTTTAACGCAGAACAATGTGCGCTGGAATTGAATGATCCTGATGATAATTTCTTCTTTCACGAGCGTGAGGGTGTTACAACCGGTTACATGCGGATCAATACGATTTATGGATGTCCACTTGAGCAACTGAAACCGTTTCGGTCCATTGAATTGGTGCGCTTGTATGTGCTGAAAGAATTTCATGGGACGGGTGCAGCCAATGAATTGATGGTTTTTGCGATTGGCTTTGCAAAGCAGTTGGGGTATGAGAAAATGTATTTATCGGTGTGGGAATACAATTTCCGTGCACGTGGATTTTACGAAAAACACGGATTCGTCAACAGCGGTGTCAAAAATGATTTTCCGTTGGGCTCAACGCCGCAGACCGATTATTGGTTTGTTCGGGATTTGGGATAGGTTGAATGATGGTGTGTTGCCATCATTGGTTGGTTAATAGGTCCAGGAAGGGAGATTGGATTATTCTTGATTTCGATGTTTGCTTTTGCCAATCCATCCCAAATGGGTGTGATCAAAACTGTCGAAGTGTTTTAAACCATAACCCGCGATCCGATCAAAGGTAGAATGAGATAAAAATATCAGGGCCACTTGGGTGAGAAGATCGTGGTGAAGTGAGACACCTATCATCAGCACGATGGCTAAAAACCCTTGATGGTGAAGGAGGTTGTAAGTTGCGGTTCCCAGTTTTTTGGAAGCCCAATAGAATACAAATGCAATGTCGGGGATAAAGAACAGGGCGAAATAGCGTCCCCAATTGCCAGGAAAATGAACGGCATAAATGGAGGTGAATAGGGCAAGCAAGCCGAGGGCTTCGAGTTTGAGCAAGTATTTCATGGGATTGGGTGGGGTTAGACGGGATTTTTATCGTTGGGTTGACAGTAGCCTGTTTGTTCCGATTTCATGTTCAGTTTACCCCATTGGTACATGCTGTCGATGATGGGAAAGAGACTTTTGCCATAGTCGGTGATGTGATACTCCACTCTCGGGGGGATTTCGGGGAAGATGGTTCTTTTTATGATGCCATCCATCTCCAGTTCACGCAGTTGGTTGGTGAGCGTTTGTTTGCTGATTTCTTGGATGTTTTTTTGCAACAGGCTGTACCGATTTCTGTCGGTACGAATCATGTGGATGATGCTGGGTTTCCATTTTCCGCCGATGATGTTCATGCAGTAAACTACGGGGCAGTTACCGGGGGTGAAATCTTTGGTCTTTTTCAAGGCTCGTTCTTTATTGGTCTTATTGGTCTAAAAAGTTGTACTATCCCGTTTAATTTAGTCTATACAACTTTTGTAGTCAAAGGTAATAGGTTTGTGCATTCAAAATTAAACGAACCAACCATGAACAGAATCGCAGTAATGATCACGATGCACTTTGATCACAGCAAAGGCAACTTTGAAGAATTAAGACAAAAAGAAATGGCCCATGTCATGAGTTGGAAGGATCAGCGTTTTTTGGATAGCTTTTTTATCAAATCGGAAAGAGACGGCGCTATGATCCTCTTCCAAAATCTACAGATGAAGGAAGTAATTGAAAAGGTGGAAGCGCTTCCATTGTTTCCTTTTATGGAGGAAGTGAAGTATTTGAGCTTTGAAAAAGGGTTCTAAACGGACTTGAAGCGGCTATCGCAGAATGTAAAAAGCCATCCGATTTGGATGGCTTTTCGTTTGCTCCCCTTACAGACGAAAGATGCAGCTATAAAACGATGATTGAGTATGTGACAATAAGGAAACTAAAGGGTTGAACTTCGTGCAAGAGTTTACAGGAAGTCTTAATTCAATCCCAACCATTTATTTGTACCTCCACAGAGCCACAGAGCATTTAGTCCATATTGTTTTAATAATTTTGCGCCTTCTGCCGACCTTCCGCCTCCTTTACCACAAGCTGTTATATACTTAACATTGCCGTCAAATTTAGTAATATAGTCTTTCAATTCTTGAAGTGATATATTCAAAGCATTTGGGATATGGGCTTGATTATATTCTTCTCTATTTCTTACATCTATAATTTGAATATTTTGATTCTTTTGGATTGCTTGTTTTACTTCTTCTACTTCTATACATTCTTTAATTGACTTTATTTGTTCGGGCATACGGAATTTAATTACAAGTGAGGATATTATAGTTAGTCCACCAACCAGAAAAATAGCATATTGAATACCGAATACATCTGCTGTTACCCCTGAAATCAATGCTCCAAAAGCATATCCTAAATCTCTCCAAAGTCTAAAAGTCCCAATACTTTCAGCTCTTTGTTTTGGACTTGTAGCTTGTGCAATAGTAGATAAGAAAGTTGGATAAACCAATGCCGTTCCAAAACCTAAAATTGCAGAAAGAAAAACTAAAATATAAAAGTCGTTAATAAATGGTATTAGTAAAATGGATAAACCTTGTAAGAGCATACCCCAAAATAACATTGATTTTTTTGAGTATTTATCAGACATCTTACCTGTAAACAATTGTCCTATTCCCCAAACAGTTGGATAAATGGCGGTAATAATTCCAATGTTTTTATTGTCAAAGTTTAGAGAAAAGAGCACTATTGGAAGTAAGCCCCAAATCATTCCATCATTCAAATTGTTTACAAGTCCTGCTTGTGTTACTGAACTTAAAGTTTTGTTTCTAAATGTTGTTTCTAAAAAGACATTGTCAAGTTGTGCAGTATTGTCGGTTGTACTCTCCTGATTAACAAAAATTCGGGTATCTTTAATCAATAATAAAGTCAATAAAAAACCAATAATTGAAATTATAATTCCAATATAGAATGGATAAGGTGTTATTCCGTATGTGTCTGCAACATATCCGGATAGAAATGCAATTAATCCAACAGCAAGATAACCGGCAAATTCATTTAACCCCATTGCGAAACCACGGTCTTTTTCACCAACCAAATCAATTTTCATTACAACAGTACTGCTCCAAGTTAGACCTTGACTTATACCTAAAAGAACATTAGCAAAAATTACCCAACTCCAACTTGATGCATAAATAAGTACGAATGGAATAGGAATAGCAAGCACCCAACCGAATAATAAAAGATTTCTTCTTCCAAATTTATTAGCCAGCCTTCCGGTAAAATAGTTTGCTATTGCTTTGGTTATACCAAATGCAGTTATAAATGAAAGGATTGCCGTTTTAGATTCAATACCAAACTCTAATTCAGCAAATTGGGGGAAAATAGTTCTTTCTATACCAATCATTCCACCAACAAAGGCGTTGACGAACACCAATATGGTAAACTGCTTCCAATTTTCTTTTAATCCTATTTGAATATTTTGTTTCATTTATAAATCCAGAATTAACCCGAAATTTAATCGTAGGGGTTTCTATAATGTGTAAAATTAATGAAAGAAAGAGATTGTAAACGTGACAATAATCACTTAGTGAATGCAAAAAGGGTCATACTATCAAAGTATAACCCTTTTTATCTTTTTACCTGCTCCCTGAGTTGGACTCGAACCAACGACCTAGCGGTTAACAGCCGCTCGCTCTAACCGGCTGAGCTATCAAGGAGTCTGTGTTAGAACAAGGTTGCTTTTTCAAGCGTTGCCTTGTCTCAACCGGAATGCAAAAATAGTATGAAAGCGGTTTCGATTCAATACCTTTGCAGAAATTTTTTAAAATATTTTTATGAGCCTTCTCGTTATCGGATCCGTTGCGTTTGACGCCATCGACACCCCCTTTGGTAGTACAGGTAAAATTGTGGGTGGTGCCGCCTCCTATATCTCTTTGGCTACTACATTGTTGCACAAGCCAGTAGGTCTGGTGGCCGTAGTAGGTGAGGATTTTGATTTTGACTTCGTTGAGACGTTGAAAGCCCGTGGTACAGATACCTCCGGACTCCAAGTGAAGCAAGGTGAAAAGTCGTTTTTCTGGCATGGAAAGTATCATATGGACATGAATTCCCGTGATACCTTGGTCACCGAATTGAATGTTTTGGGCGATTTCGACCCCATCGTTCCTGAACATTGGCAGCAGCCTGACTTCGTCATGTTGGGAAATCTGAGTCCCCAAGTGCAGTTAACCACCCTCGATCGTTTAACCCATAAGCCCAAGTTGGTGGTTATGGACACCATGAACTTTTGGATGGATATCGCCATGGACGACCTAAAAGTTGTCTTCAAAAGAGTGGATGTATTGACCATCAACGACGAAGAAGCGCGACAGTTATCGGGTGAATACAGCTTGGTGAAAGCGGCTCGTGTGATTCGTGAAATGGGTCCGCAGACATTGATTATCAAAAAAGGAGAGCACGGCGCCTTGTTATTTGGTGCAGAAGGACAAACATTCTTCTGTCCAGCACTCCCCCTAGAGGAAGTTTTTGATCCAACCGGTGCAGGAGACACGTTTGCCGCTGGATTTATCGGATATTTGGCCAGCACTGGCAGAACCGATTTTGAGGCCATGAAAACAGGCATCGTGTACGGAAGTGCTTTGGCAAGCTATTGTGTGGAACAATTCGGAACCACCAAATTGGCCACCATTACACAGGAAGATGTAAACAACCGCTTAGCACAATTCCGCACGCTGATGTCGGAAAAGGCCTAATTCAAAAAAAGTCTTCACCCACTGGGGCGTTGCTCACTACTTGACTAGCTCGAATACATAACTGCCTTTGGCTGCTACCTTCAATGTGTTGCCCAAAGGTGTGATTTCGCCGGTCATGACATTCCTCAATTTGGTATAACCGGTGGTGATCTCTGCGAATCGGCCGAGGGCAATTTCCTGGGAATCATCGCTCTGACTCAAAACGACCATCACTTTTTGGCTGTCCGTGTAGCGGAAATAGGTGTAAATGCCATTGATGCCGGTAAACTGCATGGTTTTTCCAACGCCCAAGGCAGGCATGGAGGTTCTGGCTTTATTGAGGGTTTGCATCCATTTCCACGCGTCATTCTCTTTGGATGTTCTACCTTTGGGTATGAACTTGTTCACCGGATCGCCATTCCATCCGCCCGGAAAATCGAATCTTACGTAAGCGTCCGATTTTTCGGTTTTGCCCGTCATGAGTATTTCAGTGCCGTAGTAAATGCAGGGTAGTCCGCGTGTTGTCAGCAGTAATGTGATGCCGCGTTTCCATGCATCGATGTCTTCGTTGGCAATCGAATAGAAACGAGAAATATCATGATTGTCTAAAAACGTGCAATTCTTGTAAGGGTCTTGATATAAAAAGTCCTCGCTCTGGGTGATGTAAACTCGATTCAGTCCCTCGGTCCAGCCAAACGGTTTAGAGCATGCTTCTTGGAAAGCCCAACACATTGAAAAGTCGGTTACCCCAGGCAATCTATTTTTCTCGAAGCCTTTGATGTTGTTGCGTACAAATGTGGCTTGGGTGGTGGTGTGCTGCACCCAGGTTTCTCCATAAATGGTGAGTTGAGGGTATTCTTTCAACAATAACTCCATGAGGTGATTCATGTAATCCTGGTCGGGGTAGGGGTAGGTGTCGATGCGATAGCCCGACAGATTCGCAAACTCGATCCACCACAAATACAGTTGGTCGAGGTAGGTGGCGATGTGTGGGTTTTTCTGGTTGTAATCGGGCATGGTGGCAACAAACCAGCCGTCCATGTTGATTTTTTTCTCGGATGGGGCCCCGTTGGGGTCAGCGAAAGTGGGTGCGCGGAAGTTGGTCTGCACATAGGTGTCTTTGTAGTTGAACCAGCCGGTATCGTAGTATTGGTTCATCCAGTGCTTATCGCCCACGTGATTGGGGATGATGTCCATGATCATCTTCATGTTTCGTTTCCGCATCTCTGCAACGAGGTCGGCGTATTCTTTGTTGCTGCCAAATCGCGGATCGATTTCGTAGTTGTCGGTGATGGCATATCCGTGAAAACTCTCCTCGGGTTGGTCGTTGGTTTGAACGGGATTCAACCACAGGGAGGTGATGCCCAACTCTCTGAGGTAGTCGAGTTTGCTGCGCACACCCGCGAGGTCTCCTCCATGTCGGGATTTCAAACCGCCGCGATCCACGCGCACACGGTATTGCATATCGGCATTGTCGTTATCGGTTTCGCCATTGCAAAATCGGTCGGGGAAAATGAGGTAGGTTACGTCGTTGGGGGTGATTCCGGGTGCTTGGGCCTCCTTGGCACGGCGCGATTTGAGTTCGTACTTCAGAACGTAAGCACTTTGGGCTTTGCTGCGTTTTTCTTTGGGGGTTACGTTAAATTCCAAGTAGCCGGGTTGCGTGTTGGACTGAATGGTCAAATGAATGTAGCATACATGTCGGTTCGCACTTTGGGCCACACTATCAAAAGTAACACCCGCGTAGGGGCTCATGGCGATGTTATATAGGCTGATGTTTTCTGCGTGCAAAATGATCTCCAATTTGGGGTTGGAAAAGCCCAAATACCAGGAGGGTGGCGCTACGTGATACGTGTTTTTTCGCGGCGGTAACAAGCTGGCAGTGAGGTTGTTTGATGCAAATAATAAGGTGGTAAGACAGAATAAAATCAGCTTTTTCATGAATTCTTTTGGGTATTACAAAGAAAGTGCAATTTTTTGGGAAAAAGGTTATTGTCAGTTTGACACTTTTTTATTTATCTTTACGGCAGAAATATTAAAACAATATAAACATGAAAAAAATTTACTCACTCATTGCCTTGGCTGCGTTGTCGACTGCAGCTTTTGCGCAAACTGTAAAGGTTACCTTCCGGGTAAACATGCAGAATGTAGCAGTAGGTCCAAAGGGTATCCGTATCGCCGGTGATTTGCAGGCTGATGCTGGTATTGGTAGCAACTGGTCTCCAGGCGCTACTGGTAACACTTTGACTGCTACAGGATCTGGTTATGTGTATTCAATTCAATTGACATTGAAGGCGAGCACAAGCTACGAGTACAAGTACATCAACGGTGACGCTTGGGGTATGCCCGATGAGTCATTCAACCGTAAGTTGACTACGGGTACTGCGGATCAAGTGTTGGATGTTTACTGCTTCAACGACGCTTCTGCGGATTGTGCAGCCCCAGCAACTGGTACTCAGCGTGTGGTTTTCCAAGTAGACATGAAGAACGAAGACGTATCTGCGGATGGCGTTCGCGTGGCTGGTAACTACCAGACCAAGGCGGGTATGACCTCTGACTGGACACCTTCTGATGATGCTGCTAAATGTAAGAACGTAGGCGACATGTACTACTTGGTGGCTTTCTTGCCTGATGGTGACTACAAATTCAAATTTGTGAATGGTAAGAGTGGTTGGGAATCTGTGAACGACCGCGACTTGAAAGTGGCTGGTGCGGGTGTAATCACCAAGCACGTTTGCTTCAACCAACAAGATACTTGCGCGTTGATTCCTAAGTACAAGCGCGACGTAACCTTCCACGTGGTGGATGGTAACTACCAAAACAGCTTCAAATTGACCAACGTAAAATTCAAGGGTAACTTGTCTGGCTGGTCTGATTTCGTAGCCAACGATAGCGGTTTGCGTGGTGATAAAGTTGCCAACGACGGTATCTGGTCTGCTACTTACCCTCAGGTATTGACTGGTTCATACGAGTGGGGTGCTACTGCAGGTCCTGCTGGTACTTGGATCATCAAAGGCCCTAACCGTACTTTCAAATTGAACTATACTGATGGTTCTATCACCGGTGATACTGTTTACACCATTCCTAAGTTGGGTTCATTGTTGAATGTTACTTTCTCTGTTGATATGTCTGACACCATCGTATCTGCGGATGGCGTTTGGTTGGCTGGTAACTTCCAACCTTACATGGACACGGCTCAGGTTGAGTGGAAGTTCAACAAAATCAAGTTGAAGGATATGGGTAATGGCATTTACTCTACCACCATCAAGATTTGGGCTCAAAAGTATCAGTTCCGTTTCGCCAACGGTTTGTCTGAGAACGACGACTTCAGCGAAAAGAACTTGAAAATTGAGTGTGGTTCATTGAACGGTTACAACAAAGTGGATCGTGTATTTGATATTGCTACTGCTACTGCTGATGTTGTATTGCCAACATACAAGTGGAACTCTTGCACCGTGGTTTCTAACAAGAACATCATCGAGAGCGCAGAAGTTAGCATCGCACCAAACCCTGCTGAAGGCCAGTTCGTGGTTGCTTTGACTACCAACAACATCAAAAACATCGTTGTTCGTAGCATCGACGGTCGTGTGGTTCGTAGCATCAACGCCAACAGCAAAGTTGAGACTGTAAACGCCAGTGGTTTGTCAGGTATTTTCTTCGTGAACATCACCGACAATGCAGGTCGTACTACAACTCAAAAAGTGGTATTGAAATAATTCTCACTTCCATTGAATAAAAAAGCGGGGGCGGCCAATGGCCGCCCCCGCTTTTTTATTTGGATAAATTTAAAACTAACGAATCGAAAAATCAAAAAGCGTTTGCCCAGCCAGTACGCCTTTCAGCTGATCGCCCGACTTAACAGGCCCTACGCCTTCGGGTGTGCCGGTGAAAATGTAGTCGCCAATGCGCAAACCAAAATACTGAGAGACATGGGCGATGATTTCATCCACGTTGTGAATCATGTGTTTGGTATGTCCTTTCTGCACAATTTCACCGTTTTTTTCCAAGTGGAAATGACAGTCGTTGATGCCGTTGTTCTCTCCTTGGGTTAGAACAGAAAGGGGTAAAAAATTGGCGATGGCGGCCGAGTGATCGAAGCCCTTGGCTTTTTCCCAGGGCAGTCCTTTGGACTTGAGACGGTTTTGTACATCTCGGGCTGTAAAATCGATGCCCAAGGATACCTCGTCGTAGTAATCTTTGGCAAACTGAACGGGGATGTGTCTGCCCGGCTTCTTGATTTTCACTACCAGTTCCACTTCATGGTGGATTTCATTGGAAAAATCGGGAATGAAAAACGGGTTGTTGTTGCGCAGCAATGCTGTATCGGGTTTGATGAAAATGACGGGTTCTTCCGGTACCTCGTTGTTGAGTTCGCGGATATGGGCGTCGTAATTCCTGCCGATACAGATGATTTTCATGGGCCGGTCTAGGGTAGGATTAGTCTTTCACCAAGGTGCTTTCACGCTCAGGTCCGAGGGAGATCACGCGAATTTTGGTGCCCAGATAATTCTCTACAAAGTGCACATAATTGCGGAAGTGCTCGTCCATGGCCTCAAACCCTTGGGTGTGGCTAAGATCTTCACTCCAGCCAGGGAACCATTCTAGGATAGGCTCCACATCACTACTGCAAAGATTGGCGGGGACTTGTTCACTGCGAACGCCGTTAATCATGTAGGCGGTACACGCGGCGATTTTTTCCATGCCGTTGAGTACATCGCTTTTCATCATGATGAGTTCGTCTACTCCGTTCAACATGCAGGTGTACTTTAACGCTACTAAGTCGATCCAGCCGGTTCTGCGCTTTCTGCCTGTTGTGGCGCCAAATTCATGTCCTTTGATGCGTAAATATTCTCCAGTTTCGTTGTCGAGCTCGGTAGGGAATGGACCTGAACCCACGCGGGTAGAATAGGCTTTGAAAATGCCGAACACTTTGCCCACTTGTTTTGGGGCGACACCCAAACCGGTGCAAACGCCGCCGGCCAAAGTGTTAGAGCTGGTAACGAATGGATAGGTTCCAAATTCTACATCCAACAGGCTGCCTTGTGCTCCTTCGGCGAGTACTTTCTGTCCTTTGCTGATGCAGTCATGGATGAAGTATTCGCTGTTTACCAATTTATGTCCTTTCAAGAATTCAATGGCACTAAAGAATTTCTCTTCTTCGGTGTCCAATTGGAAGTCGGTAAAGCCCAAAAATTCGATCATTCTGAGGTGGTCTTTTACCACTTCTTGATATCGTTGACGGAAGTCGGATTCCAGAATATCGCCAACGCGAAGTCCGGAGCGACCGATTTTGTCTTTGTAGGTGGGGCCGATGCCACGCAAGGTTGAGCCAATTTTGGCATCGCCTTTGGCCGCTTCGGAGGCGGCATCCAACATGCGGTGCGTGGGTAAAATGAGGTGGGCTTTTTGTGAGATGTACAAACGCTCTTTGTAGTCCGGGCATTCGTTTACAATGCGCTCGATTTCCTCGCGCAAGCGCACAGGGTCGATCACCACACCATTGCCAATGAGGTTGATGGTTTCTTTGCGGAAAATGCCTGAGGGGATGGTGTTGAGGACAAACTTTTTGCCTTCAAAATCCAGTGAGTGTCCGGCATTTGGACCGCCCTGAAAACGAGCTACCACGTTGTATTTGGGCGTGAGGTAATCCGCAATTTTTCCTTTTCCTTCGTCGCCCCATTGGAGGCCAAGTATAACATCAACCATGTAATTAATTGTCTAAAGTCTATAGTTTGTTGGGGACCAAGCCACATTGGGCACATTCGCCTTGTTCGTTGGTGCTTGGATCTCCGTATAAATGTAAAGAGTGGCTGCTTACGTTGAATTTAAGCAGATTGCCCATGGTGCTGGTGATTTGTTGCACACGCGGATCGCAAAATTCGAATACCTTTTTGCAATGATTGCAAATGAGGTGGTCGTGCTGTTTATAGCCGTAAGCTTGTTCGTAATGGGAGGTGTTTTGGCCAAACTGATGGCGTTTCACCAATCCGGATTCCACCAAGAGGTCTAGCGTGTTGTATACGGTAGCGCGACTAACATGGTAGTTTCTCGATTTCATTTTGAGAAATAATTCATCCACGTCGAAATGACTTTTGGAAGAGTATATTTCATCGAGTATCGCATAGCGCTCTGGGGTTTTGCGCTGCTGGTTTTGTTCTAAGTAGGCTGTGAAGAGTTCCCGAACCTCTTGTTTCGTTTTTTCGATTTTGGGATCTTTTTTCAGCGAATTGGGCATGGGTCAGTTCGACGTTGGTCCGCTATAGGCGGGGTTGGGAATGAGCATGCGCAATTTGCGCGCGGTGGGGAATTCGCGTTTTACTTCAACCAGTGCGGCATCGGCCTCGGCGGCTGTAGCAAACGTGCCCACATATACTTTGAAGTTGGGTTCGTCGTAAATCAAAACGGCACCATGGGTATCTGCAAATTTCTCTTCGGCCTTGGTCAGAATTTCGGTAGCATCGGCTCGCTTGGCTGAAAAACCAATGAAGATGCGGTAACCCATGATTTTTTTGTCGGCAGATTTGCTCTTTTCGATGCGATTTTTTTCGATCGTTTCTACTGCTGGATCTACATCATAAACCACTTGCGCAGAGAGCGCTGAAACCCCGCCGAACATCAGTCCGAGGCACAGGCCCCAACTTTTGCACAGAAAGGCTACAGAAAAGTGGTTTTTCATACCACAAATATCGGGAATTTACTTCATACAATTACGGGGTGTTGTACCTTTGTGGAATGGTTAAAAAAGTGGGTTTGGTGATATTGGATGGTTGGGGGCTTGGAAATGGCTCTCACTCTGATGCCATCAATCAAGCGATCACTCCGTTTACAGACTCCCTGTTTGCGCGATTTCCCCATGCAACCCTCAGAACGGATGGGGAGAATGTGGGGTTGCCGGAAGGACAAATGGGCAATTCTGAGGTGGGGCATATGAATATTGGTGCAGGTAGAATTGTTTGGCAAATGTTAGCCAAGATCAACAAAGCTTTTGCTGAGGGTTCTGTGGCGGAAAATCAAGTGTTGTTAGCGGCCATGAATAAAGCCAAGACGGAAGACAAGCCGTTTCACATCATGGGTTTGCTTAGCGATGGGGGTGTGCATGCACACATCGAACACATCAAGCAACTTTGCTCCATTGCTTCTGCGTTTGGATTGAAGAAAATCTATGTTCATGCTTTTCTGGATGGAAGGGATACCGATCCCAAATCGGGATTGGGGCATGTAATGAATTTGCTGGCTCACATTCAAGGCACATCGGCCAAGTTGAGCACAGTGGTGGGACGGTATTACGCGATGGACCGCGATGAGCGTTGGGAGCGGGTGAAAGTGTGTTACGATTTGTTGGTGAAGGGCGAAGGGAAAATTACCAAAGATGTGGCGCAATCCATTGAAGATGAATATGCTGCGGGGATTACGGATGAATTTATGTCGGCCTTGCGCTGTTTGCCCGGTGAGGAAGGACTGTTGAAGGATGGCGACGTGGTGTTAAATGCCAATTTTAGGACGGATCGCGGCCGACAGATTACGCGTGCGCTGACACAGGAGGATTTCGCATCACACGGGATGCAGAAACGCAAGTTGCATTATTACACCGTCACGCAATACGATGTAAAATTTAAAATCTCGGGTGTGTTGTTTGAAAACGACAACTTACAGCAAACGTTGGGGGAGGTGATTTCGATGGCTGGAAAGACCCAGTTGCGGGCGGCTGAAACGGAAAAATATCCCCATGTCACGTTCTTTTTCTCGGGTGGCAGGGAAGCGGCCTTTGAGGGGGAAGATCGATTGATGGCCAATTCGCCGAAGGTGGCAACCTATGACTTGCAGCCGGAAATGAGTGCCATTGAGTTAACCGATCGAGCCATCGCCAAGATGCAACAGGAGCAGTATGATTTTGTATGCCTGAATTTTGCCAATGCAGACATGGTGGGTCACACCGGGGTTTACGAGGCAATCATCAAAGCTGTGGAAACGGTGGACGCGTGTTTGCAGCGTTTGGTAGAAGTGGGTGAAGAGTTAGGGTATGAATTTTTAATCATTGCCGACCACGGCAATGCGGATTACGCGGTAAATGAAGACGGCAGTCCCAATACAGCGCACACGACCAATCCGGTGCCGGTGTGGTGGGTAACGCAAGAGCGTGAACAAGATTTGAGAAACGGTATTTTGGCGGATGTGGCACCCACAATTTTACAGATCATGGGTTTGGTGCAGCCTTTGGAGATGACGGGTAAATCGTTGATTGTATGAAAATGAAATATGGGATGGGTTTGGCCTGTTTGGCGCTGCTGGTTTTTGCCTCGTGCGGAGAGAAATCCACGGCAAAAAAGGCGGGAGAGTTGGATGATTTTGTGTTGTTTGCGCAACAGGAAATTCAATGGTTGCAAAAAACGCAACCCGGTCTGCGGAAAACGGTCAGCAAAGGCGATGAGGTTTCTACCGAAACGATAGACTCCCTGGATTGGGCCAATGAATTGGAGTGGGTTACAACTTGGTCGTTGTTGGAAGCGGCCAAAAAAACAAAATATGACGAGACTGTTGATTCGGCTGGATCGCTCAGAATTGTGCGGTATAATGCTCAAGATACAGCGGCAGAATTGCAGGAGTTGATGGTGAACTACCGCAAAAATAAAATTCAGTTGATGCAGTGGACCATCAAGCAGCGCAGTTGGTACATGGACAGAGACGTGCGCGTTTCTTTCCAACCTCGGCAGGGGTATGGCGTAAGTGTTTCAGAAAATGCCATTTGGTCTTCATCCGTTGTGTATGAAATTTTTGCCGAAATTGGCAACCGATAAAATCGAACAGAAACCGAAACAAGAGGGGTATGAATATTCTCAACTACATCAACGGCGAAATGTGTGCCTCAAGCACGGGCGCAGTATTAGACAATTATAACCCGTCTAACGGGCAAGTTTACGGCAGCATTCCCAACTCGGATTCAACGGATGTGTCGAAGGCGTATGAGGTGGCGGCAGCAGCGTTTCCTGCTTGGAGCAATACCCCGGCCGAAGAGCGGTTCAAGCTATTGAATGCCATTGCGGAAGGAATTGATAATCTGAGGGATACATTGGCGCTGGCGGAAAGTACCGACCAGGGAAAACCCCTTTGGTTGGCCAAAAATGAAATGATTCGTGCGGCTCAGAACTTCCGATTTTTTGCAACGGCGGCCATGCAGTTTGCCAGTGAGAGCCATGCCATGGAAAACAAAGCCATCAATTACACATTGAGGTCGCCCATTGGGGTGGTGGGTTGTATCAGCCCTTGGAATTTGCCTTTGTATTTGTTTACTTGGAAAATTGCGCCTGCGTTGGCTGCGGGAAACTGTGTTGTGGCCAAACCCAGTGAGTTTACGCCGGTAACGGCGGCCATGTTGGGGGAGATATGTACTGCGGCAGGCTTGCCCAACGGCGTGTTGAATATTGTACATGGGTTGGGGGCGTCGGTTGGACAGGCTATCGTAGAGCATCCCAACATCAAGGCCATTTCTTTCACGGGTGGAACCGCCACTGGCAAGCATATCTCCAGTGTGGCGGGTCCGATGTTTAAAAAGGTGAGTCTGGAGTTGGGAGGGAAAAATCCGAACATCATTTTCGCGGATGCGGATTTGGAAAAGGCCATCAAAACCACGGTGAACAGTTCGTTCATGAACCAGGGGGAAATTTGTTTGTGTGGCAGTCGGGTGTTTGTGGAACGTCCGGTTTATGAGCGGGTAAAAAATGCGCTGGTACAGGCGGTGGCTGAGATGCAGGTGGGCGATCCATTGGATCCGCAAACCCGCGTGGGCGCCATCGTATCGAAACCCCATTACGAGAAGGTATTGGGCTACATCGCTTTGGCGAAAGAAGAGGGCGCTACCGTTTTGTGCGGTGGGCATGCCTTGCATCCACAGGGGTTGGAGGGCGGTTACTATATTGCTCCCACGATTTTGGAGGGATTGAGTGCTACTGCGCGATGCAATACGGAGGAGATTTTTGGTCCGGTCATCAGCATCATGCCCTTTGATACAGAAGCGGAGGTGTTGGCGATGGCCAATGCCACGGAATATGGCTTGGCGGCTACCGTTTGGACAGAACATTTGACGCGGGCTCATCGGGTGGCGGCTCAGTTGCAAATGGGTATTGTGTGGGTGAATTGTTGGTTGTTGCGCGATTTGCGTACACCGTTTGGCGGGGTGAAGAGCAGTGGTGTAGGCAGAGAAGGTGGTTGGGAAGCGATGCGCTTTTTCACCGAGCCCAAGAATGTTTGTATCGCATTGTAAGCGATGCGCTAGGCCGGGTTGCCTATCTTTGTGGTATGTTTGACAATACTGATCGCACAGAAATCGGTGCATTGGGCGAGTTTGGCCTGATTCAACACCTATCCCAACATTTCGAAATCAAGCATTCGAAGACGGTAAAAGGAATTGGCGACGACTGTGCTGTCATCGATCAGGGGGATCATTATTCATTGATTTCTACGGATTTGTTGTTGGAGGGTGTGCATTTTGATTTGAGTTTTCATCCACTAAAACATTTGGGATACAAAGCCATCACAGTGGCCGTGAGTGATATATACGCCATGAATGGTATGGCCGAGCAGGTGTTGGTGGGGCTGGGGTTGAGCAATCGCTTTTCTTTGGAGGCGGTGGAAGAATTGTACGCGGGGATGCAAATTGCCTGCGAGCAGTTGGGCATAGACCTAGTGGGGGGTGATACCACGAGTTCGCGCAGTGGTTTGGTGCTCTCTGTAACGGCAACTGGCAAGGTGGCCAAGGATAAGGTGGTTTATCGCGGCGGTGCAAAGCCGGGAGATTTGTTGGTTGTGAGTGGAGATTTGGGTGGCGCTTATATGGGCTTACAGATTTTGGAGCGCGAGAAGCGTGTGTTTATGGAAGTGCCGAACATGCAGCCGGATTTGGAGCAGTATGATTATATCGTGGGCCGACAGCTGAAGGCGGAGGCCCGCAAAGACGTCATCGAACTATTGAAAATTTTGGAAGTAAAGCCCAGCAGTATGATGGATGTGAGCGATGGCGTTGCCTCTGAATTGTATCACATGGCCAAAGCCAATGGATTTGGGTTCCATGTTTACGAAGAAAAGTTGCCCATCGATCCTCAAACTTTGGATACGGCGTTGTCGTTTGATTTGAATCCCAGTGTGGTTGCCTTGAATGGAGGCGAGGATTATGAGCTGTTGTTTACGGTGGCTCAGTCCGACTATGAAAAAATCAAAACCATGCCTGATTTTACGGTGATTGGATATGTGACAGACGTGACATCCAAGAATATGTTGCTGACCAAATCGGGTAACCAATTTGAGATCAAGGCCCAAGGTTGGCCAGAATCACAAAAAGATTAATTCTTTTGGCGCTATTCGCCAAGGCTTTTCGTATTTCTCATTGTATTTTTGCCCCATGTTTCGTTCGCATACTTGTGGTGAATTGCGCTTGTCGCACGTGGGTAGTACTGTAACGCTTTCGGGCTGGGTGGCTCGAGTGCGTTTGTTGGGATCTATGGCGTTTGTGGATTTGCGAGATCGATATGGGATAACTCAGTTGTCGTTCAATGAAGCATACAGCGCCGACATGCTAGCCAAAGCGGGTGAATTGGGTCGTGAATTTGTGGTGAAGGTAACCGGCACTGTAGCCGAGCGTGAGTCGAAAAACCCACAAATGCCCACCGGTGAAATCGAAATTGTGGTTTCGGATTTGGTGGTGTTGAATCAAGCTAAAACACCGCCGTTTACCATAGAGAATGAGACAGACGGAGGGGATGATATTCGCATGCAGTATCGTTATTTGGATCTGCGCAGGGATCCGGTTCGTGCGAATTTGGAATTGCGACATCGGTTGGCTCAACACATTAGAAATTATTTGAGCGAGGCGTCTTTCTTGGAGGTGGAAACACCGGTCTTGATTAAGAGTACACCTGAGGGGGCCCGCGATTTTGTGGTTCCTTCAAGATTGAATCCAGGACAGTGGTATGCTTTGCCCCAAAGTCCACAAACCTTCAAGCAATTGCTGATGGTGAGTGGATTTGATAAGTACTTTCAGATTGTGAAGTGTTTCCGGGATGAGGATTTGCGTGCAGATCGACAGCCGGAATTTACCCAAATAGACTGTGAGATGAGTTTTGTGGAGCGGGAAGACATTTTGCAAACGTTTGAAGGGTTGGCGAAACATTTGTTTGAAAAGGAAAAGGGACTGGTTTTCGGTGAGTTTCCGCGCATGAATTATGCGGACGCCATGCGTTGGTATGGTTGTGATAAGCCGGATATTCGTTTTGATATGCGCTTTGTGGAACTGAAATCACCGGAGACAACGGTGGATTTGGTGAGCGGGAAAGATTTTGTGGTGTTTGATTCTATGGATTCTGTCATTGGTATCTGTGCCAAGGGTGCGGGTCATTACACGCGCAAGCAATTGGATGGTTTAACGGAGTTTGTGAAACGTCCTCAAATTGGAGCCAAAGGATTGGTATGGTGTAGGATAGAGGCTGATGGCAGTGCGAAGAGTTCGGTAGATAAATTCTATGATGCCGATGCTTTGTTGGCGTGGAAACAAGCGTTCGGCGCTGAGCCGGGCGACCTCATATTGTTGTTGGCGGGTGAATTGCACAAAACGCGCAAGCAATTGAATGAATTGCGTTTGTTGATGGGTTCAGAATTGGGTTTGCGTGATCCCTTCAATTATAAGCCGTTGTGGGTACTTGATTTTCCCTTATTGGAGCATGATGAAGAAAGCGGTCGTTGGCATGCCATGCACCATCCTTTCACGAGTCCCTTGCCTCAGGATATTGAATTGATGCACACCGATCCAGGTAAAGTGCGAGCGGATGCCTATGATTTGGTGATCAACGGCGTGGAAATTGGGGGTGGATCCATTCGAATTTTCGACCGTGGATTGCAATCACGGATGTTTGACTTACTCGGATTTAGCAAAGAAGAGGCCCAATCCCAGTTTGGGTTTTTGATGAATGCGTTTGAGTATGGTGCTCCGCCACACGGAGGATTGGCGTTTGGATTTGACCGCTTGTGTAGTTTGTTTGGCGGTTCTGAGAGTATCCGTGATTACATCGCATTCCCCAAGAACAACAGCGGTAGGGATGTGATGATTGATGCTCCAAGTGCCATCGATTCAAAGCAATTGAAAGAATTGGGTCTATAAAGGACCCATACGATGTGGATTCATCGCAACTGGGGTTGCAGGCGGCAACGTTAGTGAATTAATTCTGAAGGATGGACATCACATGGGGTGCGAAAATGTACAACCCTACGATGATGGCAACGATGCTGGCTGATAGCGTGGCTCCAGCGGCCATGTCTTTGGCCCGACCGATCATTTGATGTTTGTCGGGATGCAATCGGTCTATGGTCGTTTCCAAGGCTGTATTCAATCCTTCTGAAACAAAAACCAAGCCCATGGCGCACCACAGTATGGCCCATTCAAAGCGGTTGAGGTGTTCGCCGAAGGCATCGAGTGAAAACCCTGCGATGTTCACAATGACACAAACGATACCCATGATTCTGAAATTTCTCTCGGTGCTCAGCAACAGCCAAAGTCCGTTGAGGGCGTAGCGGAAGGACTGATAGAATTTGAACATGCCTTGATTTTTACTTCGATAATACGAAAAGGTTGCTTCGATCCAATGCTAAGCCAAAGCATTGCATGCACCGAAGAATACCTTTACAGTATTCGATTAGAAGGTGTTGATTTTGATGCGCTTTTCGATTTCTTCCACGTCGTGGCGGAATTTTTTATCGGTTTCGATCAAGTCGTTGACGGTCTGACAGGCGTGAATCACGGTAGAGTGGTCGCGTCCACCGAAGAAGATACCAATGTTTTTCAAAGAGGCTTTGGTGAGGTCTTTGGTGAAGTACATGGCAATCTGTCGGGCTTGTACGATTTCGCGCTTCCGCGTTTTGGATTTGACGGCTTCAACAGGGATGTTGTAGAAATCACAAACCAATTTCTGGATGTATTCAATGCTGATTTCGCGGGTTGAATTCTTCACGAAATTCTTCACGATTTGCTTGGCCAAGTTGAGGTCGAGCTGTTTGCGTGTCAAACTGGCTTGGGCCAACAGTGAAATCAAGGCGCCTTCGAGTTCGCGCACATTGGTGTCGATGTTGTGGGCCAAGTATTCAACCACATCGCGGTTGAGGGTAATGCCATCCTGATACATTTTGTTTTCGAGGATGGACACGCGTGTATCGAAATCGGGGGTATTTAGGTCTGCACTCAAGCCCCATTTGAAGCGAGAAAGCAAACGTTCATCCATGTTCTTCAAATCCTTGGGAGCACGGTCACAGGTTAGGATGATTTGCTTGCCATTTTGGTGCAGGTGGTTGAAGATTTGGAAGAAAATTTCTTGGGTGCGTTCTTTTTTGGCGAAGAACTGAACATCATCCACGATCAATACGTCGAGGTATTGGTAAAAGTTGATGAATTGGTTGTTGTTGCCTTGTTTGGCAGAATCGATGAATTGGTTGATGAATTTTTCTGCACTCACAAACACAACCACTTTTTGTTTGTGGGTTTGTTTGATCAAGTTGCCGATGGCGTGAGCGAGGTGGGTTTTACCCAATCCGCAGCCACCAAACACCATGAGTGGGTTGAAAGCAGTACCACCGGGCTTCTGCGCGATGGCCAATCCTGCGTTGCGCGCCAATTTGTTGCAATCGCCTTCTACGAAATTGTCGAAGGTGTAGCGTGGATTCAATTGGCTGTCGATATTCATTCTCTTCAAACCGGGGATGATGAATGGGTTTTTGATTGGGGTGTCCATGTTGATGGGCATTCCCAATTCATTTTGAACCGATTTGGTTGAATTGCTGCCAGTAGGCAGGTTGATGGTGTAAGGGGTAGTATCGTGGCCGGGAGCAGAGGTTTCCACGATAATGTTGTATTCCAATTTGGCGGTTGGACCGATTACTTTCTTTAAGGTTTTGTGCAGCAATTGTACATAGTGCTCTTCCAGCCATTCGTAGAAGAACTGACTTGGAACTTGGATGGTGAGCACTTTGTTGGCCAATTTGACTGCTTTGATGGGCTCAAACCAAGTTTTAAAACTTTGGGGTGTGACGTTGTCACGGATAATGGTAAGGCATTCTTGCCAAGAAATTTCGTGTGCCTTTTTGTCTGTCATCTGTGTTTCTGCTCTAATTTGTTAATCCTTTGTTGGTATTTACTTGTAAGTGGCTGATAATGAGAGGCTGCATTTCTCGTCAACCGAAGTGCTAAGAAAAAGACAAAATTCGCAAAGTGCTAATTTTTTTCGCTTGTTTTTTAATTTTTTTTACTATGGAACAAGTTGGTATGGAAGACTTCCATTTCAGTTGATGGGCATGTTTGTTATTATCGGTCCTTATCCTTGGTATTCTCCGAATCTATTTCTCAGTATATCAGCAATTTCACCCAGGGTAGCATAGGATTCTACACACTCTAATATGTGTGGCATTAAATTACTATCTCCTGCAGCGGCCTCGGATAAATTTTTCATACTCGACTCAAATTTTTCAGCGTTTCTTTGGCTTCGAATTTGGGCAATTTTTTCACTTTGTTGTTGGCGTATACTGTCGTTGATTTTGAAGGATGGCATGGCTTCGGTTTCGTTGGTGGTGAATGCGTTTACTCCCACAACAATTTGCTCTCCATTTTCGATGGCTTTTTGGGCTTCGTAACTGCTTCGGGCAATTTGTTCTTGCATCCAACCTGATTCCACTGCGGATACGGATCCTCCCATCTCATCGATGTGTTGGATCAACTTCATGGCTTCGGCTTCCAGGGTATCTGTGAGGTGTTCTACATAATAGGAGCCGGCAAGTGGGTCCACGGTATTGGTTGCGCCACTTTCGTGGGCGATGATTTGCTGGGTACGCAAGGCAATGCGCGCTGCTTTTTCTGTCGGCAGGTTGAGGGCTTCGTCGTAACCGTTGGTATGTAGACTTTGTGTACCGCCTAAAACCGCGCTTAGGGCTTGGATGGTAACCCGGGCGATGTTGTTTTCGGGTTGTTGGGCCGTGAGGGTAGAGCCTCCGGTTTGGGTATGAAAGCGCAACATCATGGCATCGGGGTTGGTGGCGCCCATGTCTTTCATGATTTTCGCCCAGATTCTTCTGGCGGCTCGAAATTTGGCAGCTTCTTCAAAGAAATCGTTGTGGGCATTGAAGAAAAAGCTGAGGCGTTTGCCAAACACATTTACGTCCAATCCTTTTTTCTTAGCGGCTTCTACATAGGCTTTTCCATTGGCCAGTGTGAAGGCCAATTCTTGCACGGCGGTAGAGCCTGCTTCACGGATGTGGTAGCCACTAATAGAGATGGTGTTCCAACGGGGCAATTCGTTGCTGCACCACTCGAAAATATCGGTGATAAGGCGCATGCTAGGGCGCACGGGATAGATATAAGTGCCCCGTGCTGCGTACTCCTTTAATATATCGTTTTGGATGGTTCCCCCAATTTTGCTCAAATCGGCCCATTGTTTTTTGGCCAAAGCCACATACATCGCAAGCAAGGTAGAGGCGGTGGCATTGATGGTCATGCTGGTGGTGACATCCTGCAGTTGGATGCCTTTGAACAGAATTTCCATGTCGGCCAGCGAGTCAATCGCAACCCCCACTTTTCCAACTTCCCCTTCGCTCATGGCGTGGTCTGAATCATAGCCAATTTGTGTGGGTAGGTCGAAGGCCACGGACAGACCGGTGGTGCCTTGATTTAGTAAGTAATGGTATCGCTCATTGGAGGCCTCGGCGGTGGAGAATCCCGCATATTGTCGCATCGTCCACAAGCGTCCCCGGTACATATCGGCTTTTACTCCGCGTGTATAGGGAAATTGGCCGGGTTGTTCGGGGTTGTGGCTGTTGCTTTTGGGTCCATAGACCAAATCAATGGGCAATCCGCTGTTGTTTTTCTTATCGATCGACATCTGAGGGGTTTGGTAACGGGTTGGTTGTAGGTTCGGTAGCTTCGGGTTTACTGTCCGAGCGTTAAGGCAATTTCGTTTTTCATGAATTCCAGTCCGCGATCTTGGGGTTGAATTTCCATGGATTGGAGGAATTCGATGAGTTTTTGGCTCAGGTCTGCGGCGGTCGCTTCTGCGGGCAGGCTCGCTGTGATGGTTTGGAACAATTGGATGTGTTGTTCTTTGATGGCTTTTACCAAGGTCCACATTTGGGTGCTTACATAGATCTGCTGGGATACATTGTAGCTATATTCTTCTTTGATGGCATGGGTGGCGGCCGCGGCGAAGCCGCGGGCCGACTGTCCGGCTTGAGCATAGCTCTGGATCAGGGCCGGAATACTCGTGCGCTCCAAAAACAACGCAATGCGTTCATACGCCTGTAATTTGAGGGGTGTAAACGTATTGAGATTGGTTTTTAAGATTTCAGTTTTCACCAATTGTACGCCATTGGCGATGTGTTGCTTCATCATGTATTGTGCGGTGAAGAATACCAGCAACGCGGGCAATACAATCAAACAGAGAATAAAGATGGTGTCTGAGCCCGCAGGAAAGATGGCCAGGGGCGTGAGTACAGCGAAAAATTCCATTCAACAAAGATACAAAGCGTTTATCGAGAAGTATACCTACTTTCACCGTGGGGATGTATTTTTGTACTTATGGAAACCGCAACACCTTCTGTAGAAACCGCGCCCGTTACTTTCACCACTTCTGCCTTGGAAGAATTGCATCGCTTGCAAGCCAATTTGGAGTTGTCTGAAGATTCGTATTTGCGCATCGGCGTAAAAGGCGGCGGATGCTCGGGTATGAGTTACTTGTTGGCTTTCGATAAAAAGGAAGCCGGCGACAATGAATACGAAGTGGAGGGCATTAAAATGGTCATGAACAAAGCCCATGTCATGTATGTTCTGGGCATGGAGGTGGATTGGGAGAATGGACTGGCCAACCGTGGATTTTCTTTTAACAATCCCAACGCAACTTCTACCTGCGGCTGCGGACAGTCGTTCTCGGCCTAAGGCGTGTCGTTATTCGCTGAAAATATTAAGCAAGGTTTGGGCTCTGTCAAGGCCCACGCCACCCGTGCTGTCATAACATCGAGCATTATCGCCATTGGAATAGCGGCCTTGGTGGGTATTTTAACGAGCATCAGTGCAATGCAAATCGCGGTGACAAAGACCTTCAGTAAGATGGGGTCTCAAAGTTACACCATACGAGATGCCTCGGGTGTACGTCGTTTTGGCGAGGTGAGCGACAGCGAACCCGTTACATTTGATCAGGCTTGGGAATTTCAAAAGCGCATGGAAGCCAAAGGCGCGATGGTTTCCTTGCAAGTCAATGCCGATTTTACAGCGAAGGCCTCCTTTCAGTCGGCCGAAACCAATCCCAATGTTCGGGTGTTGGGTGTGGATGCTGATTATCTCAAAACGGCCAATTATGATCTCGACGCCGGCAGAGCTTTTACCGACAATGAAGTCAATCATGCGGTGCCCGTTGTGGTGATTGGTCAAGAAATCGCAGACAAACTGTTTCCGGAATCGCAGCGAAAGTATCGTGCCATCAATCAGGTGATTGCTGTGAATGGGAAGCCTTATCGCGTGGTAGGACAATTGCAAGCAAAAGGGTCCAGTATGGGCATGAGCGGAGGCGATCGGGTGATTTTTTTGCCGGTGACTAGGGCTCGGCGCGATATGAAAATGGCCAGCGACAACTGTGTGATCACGGTGGCGGTGGATAAAGTAGTGGATCTTGAGGCCAGTATGAGCGAGGCCTACAGCATGATGCGAAGAATCAAGCGATTGAAGCCGGAGGATGAGGATAATTTTGTTTTGCAGCAGAGCAGCGCCATGGCCAAGGAAGCTCTGGAGAATATTAAAATGGTATCGGGCGTGGGTACGGTCATTGCGATTATCACCCTGTTGGGCGCGGCCGTGAGTTTGATGAATATTATGTTGGTATCGGTCACCGAGCGCACCCGAGAAATCGGTTTGCGAAAGGCGTTGGGAGCTACGGCCCGACAGGTAAAAAATCAGTTTTTGGTTGAAGCGGTGGTTATTTGTCAGATCGGTGGCTTGGGCGGCATTATTTTAGGCCTGATTATCGGTAATCTGGTGGGTGCGGCCTTGGGTGCGGGTTTTGTAGCACCTTGGGAATGGATGGTGTTGGCTTTGGTGGTGTGTGTGGTTGTGGGGCTGTTGGCCGGTTTATACCCAGCACAGAAGGCGGCGAAATTGGATCCGATCGAAGCGTTGCGCTTCGATTAGGGGGTGTCTTTTCGATTGTTCGTTTTGAATGCCGGCTGCGGGCATCTCATTTTTCTCTTTCAAGCCGACAAAAAGTAGTGGTTGTGATTTTGTCCGTTTCACCCGTGGTTGGGTTGCTGCCGGATGAGCTGGTGGTGGATTCTAGGGTAATATCATTGTGGCTGAGTCGTTGAAGGTTGAGGATACCCCCATCGAAAATGGTGCCTAGACCGATGCCTTGATTGTCGGAAATTTCCAACGTGTATTTTGATTTTGCGGTTTTTCGCCATGTCCAATAGCCATCCGTAACTCTCTCGATCCATTCCATGCTGGCGTTCTGGCGTTCTGTATATGTGAGGGTGCCATCGGCTTTGAATTCGATGCTTGCCGATCCTTCAAACGCTGTAATGTTCGATGGTTGTCCGCTCATCAGTACAGCAACTGTCCCCTTGCTGTCATTGAAGGCGTATCGGGTTGTTGCAGTATCTACGGTCCCTGGATACAGAAAGGTACGGACTCTGGATTTGTTGCTCTCTATGATGTTCCATTTGCCAACGAGTCGTTGGTTGCGACTTCTAAATGAGATTGCGGGATCGTCACTGCCTTTTTTGCAGCCGGTGGTGGGCATTAAAAAGAGGGCTATCAAAATCAGTGGCCATGTGTTTTTCATTCAGGCAATTACGGAATTTTCAGGTGAATTCCTGCTGTTGGGATTTGAAATTTGGTGAAGGCAAGTTAAATCTTAAAGGGGAGTAGGGTATTAAACAACAAGAGGGAGGCATGGCCTCCCTCTTGTTTACTGGTTAAAAATTTTTCTATCGGATAGAACCGAAGAGAATTACATAAACGGAATTTTGCAAACGGTGGCTTTGAGCAATTTGCCGCGCACTTCCACGTAGATTTCAGAACCTGCCGCAGAAAACTCGCTTTTCACATAACCCAAACCAATGGCTTTGTTGAGGCTGGGACTCATGGTTCCGCTGGTTACTTCACCAATTACGGCACCACTGGCATCGCAAATGGGGTAATGCTGACGGGGAATTCCCTTATCGACGAGTTCAAAACCAACCAACTTTTTGGTGGGCTTGTTGTCTTTGATGGCTTTGTGGTGTTCGCTCATCATAAACGGATGATTGAATTTGGTAATCCAACCCAATCCTGCTTCTATGGGAGAGGTTTCGTCGTTGATGTCGTTACCGTACAAGCAAAATCCTTTTTCCAATCGCAGGGTATCGCGGGCACCCAAACCGATGGGCTTGATGCCAAACTCGGCACCGGCCTCGAAAACTTTGTCCCACAGGGTGCGCGCATCGGCATTTTTTACATACAACTCAAATCCACCCGCGCCGGTGTAACCCGTGCAAGAGATGATGAGTTGCAAGCCTGCCAATTCGCCTTCCACGAAATGGTAGTAGGGGATTTCCGACAGGTTAACGGCGGTTAATTTTTGAAGGGCTTCTGTGGCTTTGGGACCTTGAATCGCCAACAAGCTGTATTCTGGACTTACATCGGTGATGGTTGCACCAAAGTTTTTGTTTTGTTCATGAATCCACGCCAGGTCTTTGTCGATGTTGCCGGCATTGATCACCAACAAGTATTTTTCTGCGTTGAAGCGATAGACCAATAAGTCATCCACGATACCACCGGTGGCGTTGGGCATACAAGAGTATTGAACGCGGCCATCATACAAGGTGCTTACATCGTTGGTGGTGATGTGTTCAATCAGGTCGTAGGCTTTTGGACCTTCTACCCATACTTCGCCCATGTGACTTACATCAAATACGCCCACGGCATTGCGTACGCACAGGTGTTCTTGGATGAGATTGTCGTAGAGTACAGGCATGTTAAATCCTGCAAAGGGGACCATTTTGGCGCCCAAAGAACTGTGAAGATCGGTGAGGGCGGTTGATTTTAACGCTTGGTTGTCTGACATGGATTTGATTTTTACAAATATAATGAAAAAGCCCCGATTTCGGGGCTTTTTCATTGGGTAACGGACGGGGGCGAGGCGAAGCCGAGCCCTCCATGCGGGCGGCGGGAACCGCCGCCCGCATACAACTTCGAAATGCGGCGTATCGACCGCTACCTACTATTTACAACACCTTGTAAGGGAAAGTGACCTCAACATCGGTCTCGCCAACAGCACAGGTGCCATTTTTCATTCCTGGCTGATGCTTCAACCGAACTACAACCACCCCAAAATCCTTGCCCGAGGGTTTCCATTCTGTGGATAGTCCGATCGGCAGGTTGTTCTGGTCTTTGTCGGTGGCCACAATGGTGAGTCCCACCGGTGGCATGGTGATGCTGGAAACTTCGTAACATACAAAATGGTCCTGCGCTTCGTTTTTAACCTCCAATGTGATGTCTTGAAGTTGTCCATTTTGCTCGTTTAAAAAGGTAAGGGTACCCACATAAGGATTGCCCCCGGGTGTTACTTGACCCAATTTGATAGTGTCTGGCAATATGGGTGCATTGCCGCCCGGTCCGTCGAGGTCTTTCCATGTGTATTGCGTGGGCGTTCCACCGGCGACGCTGAGCGACAATTGTACGGTGGTAATCAGTTCGCCTTCATCCTCTTTGGTCCCGCAGGCGCTGAAGGTGAGGATTGACATTAGCATGCATACAACCTCCGTAATCACGGCGCCTCGGTTGATGGTTTTTTTCACGGGGTATTTCATGGTATTATCCATAGGGAATTTAATTTTTTCTTGTCGAAATGCCATGGATTCGAATGTTAATGCATGTGTTTGTCGTGGTGATGCACATCATACAACCATTTAATGCCTACATTCATGCCGGCTTGGTTTGTGAAATAGCGGAATCGATCCATGTAGTCGCGGTAGGCTTTGTTTGCCAAATTCTCACCATAAATGACCCAATGCGCGTGTTGATCGTGGCCTTTGGAGTTTAATTGCAGTTGCGCATTGAATAAAACGTATCCGTTGGGTGGTGGCAGGAAATCGCTACCGGGCGTGTAAAAAGGTTGTTTGCCCACTCCGATGGCCTCGATCATCAGTGTGGCCTGTGACCATCGCTTATGGATTTGCAATTGTCCTTTCGGACAAGGTAAGAAGTTGGGGTAACGTACGATTTGTCCGTGGGTGATTTTGCCATAAATCGCGCCGAAACGCATGGAAAATTGGAGTTTTCTTCGATCCCATTGTCGCAACAACTGTATTTCCGCCCCGCCGTACTGGGTTGGGAGCTGTCGATATTCATAGGCGGGGAACGCGCCGCGCACCGTTAGTATGGGCGATTCCATGGGGAAAAGTGCAATGAAGTTCTGTGATTGTTGGTAGAATGTGGTGACTCTGAGCTCTTGTTTTTGGGATGTTTTGACCCAGAGTAATTCCAATTTTTGTCCGGTTTCTGGCCGTAGGTTTCCATTGCCTTGCTCAAAAGACGCCGCACCATGGTGCACGCCGCGAGAGTACAACTCATTGATGCTGGGGGGACGCCACAATTGACTTACGTGTAATTGCCACTGCTGCTGTCCCACCTGTTTGGTAAGGGAGTAAGCCGCGGAACTGCCCAATTTACGCTGCCATAGGTTTTCCGTAATTCCGTTGAGTTTTGGGGATGCATTTCGAATCAAATAATCGGCCCGAAGCACCAATGACTGTTGGGTTTGAGCATGCGACTGGGTGCTAATGCGACAGTGTAAATTCGGTTGCCATTGCTGATAATCGGGCAGGAAGTAATAGCCTGCATATCGTTGCCATTGGCTGGTATTTTGGAATACCCACCTCACTTGAAAGTGGGATGCGGGTTTTAATTTTTCAAATCCTGTGTATTGGTTGATGGTGCCTTGCCATAGATTGAGCTGGGCGAACGTGGTTTTCGTAGATCGATGGGGGTCGAACTCCCAACGTTGGTTCGATTGCAAGGAGATTTTGTGATGCACGATGTATTTTCCCAACACCTGGTTGCGGTTATTGTAGCTCGCTTGAATATGCATGGCTTGCTGCATGGGTCGATTGATGCGATAGGAAAAAGGTGCGTCTACGAGTGGTTCGGTGCGCTGCATGGCGGCGAGTAAATCATTGACATTGCCAATGTGACTTTCAGAAAAAATGCCCCCTCGGTAGGCGTAGGCTTTGACATGGAATTCACGTTCTGCAAAGCCTTTGAGTCCCCAATAGCCGCGTTTGCTGTTCCAAAGGTTGCCATAGGATAGGCTGGCTTCACGGGTTGCGGTATTGCTCAAGGTATGTGTGGGGGTGTTGTAATTGCCGGTTGCTTTGGCGGAGTACAGCCAGTAATGACCTTTTCCGTAAGGGTGTTTTGAAAGGGTGAAATTTACGGGCTGTCTACCAGGAACTTGCTTTTGACGTCCTTTGATCAATCTGCCAGCCACTTGAATCCCGCCGCCGTTGGTTTGGGTCGATACCATTTGGGTGTAATCCCGGTTGAAAGCGTGGAAATCATATTGATTTACTAGATTGATGGCGTTTCCCCAGGCATCGGCTCCAATGGCCAACGCATCAGTACCCCGCAATAAAACCACTTTTTGCGCACCCCATAGGTCGGTTTCCGGTGCGTGATCCAGTCCCCAAGTTTGTCCCTCAATCCTGAAGCCATTGTTGAGGATGGGTAGGCGCTGTCCAAACATGCCTTGTACCACGGGTTTTCCGATGCCCATGCCGGTGCTCAGGGTTTGGGTCATGGGGAGTGGCTCCAGTGAACGCGCCAAGGTTTGAATGGGTAGTGCCTGTAATTGACTGCTGCGCATGGCATCGCCTTGCGTGTTGGCTCGGGCACGAACGAGGGCAGACTGCATGGAGATGGCGAAGAGGGAATCTCCTGAATGGACTTTTGTCCATGTGGCTTCAAATTCTGCTGTGGTTATCTTGTTTTGGTGTGTGAGGGGACTCAAAACAACGATGCAGTAATCGAGTGGATGGGTGATGTTTTGTTGGTTCTCAATGATCCCATGGTAGTGAACGCCCTTATAATTAATTTCAATGTCTGATACGCTCGCACACAGTCCTTTCAATACGGCAAATCCTTGCTCATTGGTAATGCTGATGCTGTGGCTGAGTTCACAGAAAATTTCTGCATTTTGCGCCGGTGTGAGGGGTGTGGACGTGGACGAGATATCGAGACTGTCCTGTGTGAAAACTTGCAAACGAAGAAAATAGGGACAATCCTTTTTCTGGGCACTGGCAACGATAGGAAGAAGAAGGGAAAGAAGAAGGGAGGTCAGTCTGCTTGCCATGCTTGGGGGATTTTTAGCGACACCAGAGGATATTGTTATCCTTGCAGCATGGCAGGTAAATTAGGCTACTGCCTGCAACTGATTGGTCATTTCGCGCAATTCATCGCGGTTGAGGGCGTTTTCTGAGCGCACGATCAACGACAAAAAATAAACGAAATTTTCTTCAGGGGTTTCGATTTCTTCGGCAAGGTCAATGTCGAAAGCCTCATTGGCTTCTACGTGTTGCCAAGCCAAACGCAGCGCACGCGTTACCAAGGGGTCATTTTCTTTCAACGCATATTCGCGGGCCGCTTGTAAGGGGCTGATGATTTTGTCGGCATTGATACCGCTTTTCTCTACGCTTTCAATCACGCTGTTGATGAGGTCGTTGGCTTCTTTGGTACGCATAACTTAATAAAATGCAAAGATAACGATTTTTTCAATTATTTGGGAGAGAACCGCGTGGCCAAAAATACACCACCCATGATGCTGAGCATGAGCAGTCCTTTGGAGAGGGTGAGTTGGTCGGTTCCGAGCATCACCGCGATGATGGTTGCCAAGACCGGCTGCAGATAAATGTATAAGCCAGCCAGGGTAGGGCCCGCTTTTTTCACGGCGTAAGAATTGAGCAAATAAACCAGGAAGCTGGTGAAGAAGAGAATGTAAATGACCTTGGCCGTAATGGAGGGCGTAAAGCTGCCAAACTGGGTATGATACAGCGCCCATCCACCCACCGGTAATAGGTACAAGGTGCCAAAAGTGAAGGTGATTTTATTGATGGTGATGGGTTTGTAAATGTGGGCGATTTTTTTCACGCGCACCAAATAAATGGCATAGAACAAGGCATTGATTGCAACAAACAAATCGCCCCGAAGGGTATCGCTATTGAAATGAGCGCCTTTGCCAACCATGAGCCATACACTTGCCGCGGCCGCGATGAGCGTGCCTAAGATAAACCATCGTTTTGGTAAAACACGAAGCCGGATATGGTCGAATATGCCAACAAACAGGGGTGTCACGAGCATGAGCACTGCGCCGTTGATGGGGTGTGTTAGTGCCAGACCATGGAAAAAGAGATACATGTTGGCCGAAGTGCCAAAAAAACCACAGATGGCAAATTCCAAGCCATGGGCTTTCCACTGAATGGGATCGGCCGGGATGGCGAGGGAAAACAGATAAAAAAGGCTAGTAGCGGTAATTACGCGCAGCAATACAAAGGCTTCCGGGGTAAGGAAGTTGGGCATAATTTGTCCGGCCCATGAAAAGAGTATCGCATAGAGCAGGGAGACAAAAAACAGGGCAATGTGTACTCTCATCCTTTCCAACCCTTGGCTTTTTTGATGTTATCATAGGCCTGTTGCACCTTGATAAACTTGGCCTCGGCGGCTTTTTTCTCAGATTCGTCCAAGCCCTGAAGTCGGTCTGGATGAAACCGCATCACCATTTTTCGATAGGCTTTTTTGGCTTCTTCTTCGGTGGCGGAAGCGGTAATTTCTAGAATTTGGTAATCGCTATCGGGCGAGCTGACGAACATGGCGCGGATCGACAGATAATCTGGTGTGCTAATACCCAGTTGGGTCGCAATTTGTTGGATGAGGGACAGTTCGGAGGCGGAAATATCGCCATCGGCGCGGGAAATGCGGAACAGCACGTGTACCAATTCAAGTCGGGGCGAATAACTCATCCGCATGCGCAGGTTGCGACACACTTCGGAGAGGTTGTGAGATTCTTTGAGGTAATCGCGCAGGCGAAGGAGTAGGAGTCTGGCTTCGTCTTCGCCGTAGGTGCGCACTAGCATGGCTTTTACCAGTTCGAGTTCGCTTTTGAGCACCGACCCATCGGCATTCATGATGGCGGCGATTAAAATCAGCAGGGAGTTTTTGAAATCCACGGGCGGGTATCGATCGTGGTGGTATTGCGATCGGGTACGTCTTTGATATTCTGGGCTTTCTTCGTCTTTGGGGCCATTGACATAATCAATATACATGCCCACGAGGAATCCCACAACGGCGCCCGTAGGTCCGGAAGACACAAAGCCGAGAATGGCGGCGATGATGGCGAATTGCAGTTTCACGCGGGGTTAGGGCTGGAGAAAGTTGGACAGGGTTTTAAGGCGGTTGCGCAGAATGATTTCTTGCATGGTCCACAGGGTGGCTTCATCGTTTGTTTTGGCCCAGAAGAGGGTAGTTTCCACGGTTTTGGGGGTGCCATCGCGGGTTTCCATGGTATAGGTTTCTCCTTCGTTGACGGCCATGGGATAGATGAAAATGGTTTTCTTGGGTTGGGTGGTAAAGGTGTATTCGAGAACGACAACGGGGGTTTGGGCCGTTACGGTTTTTACTTGTTGGGGGTTGCGGTTGATGGCGGCGGGTTCGCCGGCTTCGCGCGCGAGTGTCTTACTTAGTTCTAGGTAGCCGGCGATCAGGCTGCGGTTGGCTGGAACGGGCTGCTGCTGGTGATTGAGCAGTTGCAGCTGGTTTTGTTGCTGGGTGATTTGAAATGACTGTTCAGGGGCGCTGGGGTAGGTAACTTTGAGGGAGGTGATTTCCTGACTGCTCACATCGACCAAAAATACGGAGCGCCACAATTGGATGTTGGTATTAAAGTAGGGTGTTAGATAACCCACAAAGCCGGGCACGGTGATTTCGCAGGGGCGTTCTGTGCCGGGGTAATACATATAGGTGGCATCTTGTGTGGGTGTGGCAAAACCGATGAATAGGGTGTGTTGTTCTACATCGCCATTGGAGAAGATGACTTTGGTACCGTTGAGGGTGATGTCTTTGATGACGTTTTCTTTGGCGGCATCGGGCACGGGACATTTCACTTGGAGTTTGGGCATGGCCCAAAACAGCAGTTGATTTACGGAGTTGGTATCGGCGGGGTAGCTATAGTGTTCATTTCTCACGAGCCATTTGCCATCGACTTTCTCGAGGGTGAGGTAGGGGAGTTTGGGGTTATTGGGGCTGAAGGTGATTTTATTGATTTGTTTGGGCGATTTGAGGGCGAACAGATCGTGGGATATGGCGGTGGTTTGGTTGAGGTTACGCCAAAGGAGGAACAGGAGGGCAAAAGTAGACAGGAGGACTACAAGGACGATTTTGGTTCGTTTTTGCATGGGTAGCAAAGGTATAACAGATTTTTGGATAGGGGGATGGTGAATTGCGATTGGTGGGGTATTGGGTGTAGGTGTGGAGTGGACATGAAAAATTATGTGTAAAAATTTCAAAGAGGGTTTGACAATTCGCGAATTAATGCTATTTTTGCAGTCCTTTTGTGAAAGTGACCACAAATTGAAGTTCTCAAACTTAAAAGCCACCATAGCTCAGCTGGTAGAGCAACTGACTTGTAATCAGTAGGTCGTTGGTTCGATCCCGACTGGTGGCTCCGTGTGTAAAAGTGCACAATAAAAGGATCGGGAGACCGTGAATTTTACTGGGGGTATCGCATAGCGGCAATTGCGGCGGACTGTAAATCCGCTCCTTCGGGTTCAGTGGTTCGAGTCCACTTGCCCCCACTACACTTTTACACCAAATTGCGGGAGTAGCTCAGTTGGTAGAGCGACAGCCTTCCAAGCTGTAGGTCGCGGGTTCGAGCCTCGTCTCCCGCTCGCATCGAAACAGGGGCTTGCCTTTGTGGGGATTCGCCGATGTAGCTCAGGGGTAGAGCGTTTCCTTGGTAAGGAAAAGGTCAGGGGTTCAATTCCCCTCATTGGCTCAAACAACAAAACAACACAAAACAAACAACTATGGCAAAAGAAACATTTGACCGTTCCAAGCCGCACTTGAACATTGGTACCATTGGTCACGTTGACCACGGTAAGACCACTTTGACTGCGGCCATCACAACTGTACTGGCCAACGCTGGTCTTTCTGAAATGCGTTCATTCGAGTCAATCGACTCTGCTCCTGAGGAGAAAGAGCGCGGTATTACAATTAACACGGCTCACGTTGAGTATTCAACTGCCAACCGTCACTATGCACACGTTGACTGTCCAGGTCACGCTGACTATGTAAAGAACATGGTTACGGGTGCTGCGCAGATGGACGGTGCGATCTTGGTAGTGGCTTCTACTGACGGTCCTATGCCTCAGACACGCGAACATATCTTGTTGGCACGTCAGGTTGGTGTACCTCGTTTGGTGGTTTTCATGAACAAGGTTGACATGGTTGACGATCCAGAAATGTTGGATTTGGTTGAAATGGAAATGCGTGAGTTGTTGGAATTCTACGAATTCTCAGCTGACACCCCAATCATCCGTGGTTCTGCATTGGGTGGATTGAATGGTGATGCCAAGTGGGTTGATACCATCATGAACTTGATGAATGCAGTTGACGAGTGGATTCCAGTTCCTCCCCGTTTGGTTGACCAGCCTTTCTTGATGCCTGTAGAGGACGTATTCTCGATCACTGGTCGTGGTACTGTTGCTACTGGTCGTATCGAGCGTGGTGTAATCAACGTACAAGACGCGGTAGAAATCATCGGTTTTGGTTCACACATGACTTCAACTTGTACCGGAGTAGAAATGTTCCGTAAGTTGTTGGATCGTGGTGAGGCTGGTGACAACGCTGGTATCTTGTTGCGTGGTATCGACAAGAACGATATCCGTCGCGGTATGGTAATTTGCGCACCTAAGTCAGTAACTCCTCACAAGAAGTTCAAGGCTGAGGTTTACGTATTGAGCAAGGAAGAAGGTGGACGTCATACTCCATTCTTTAACAAATACCGTCCTCAGTTCTATTTCCGTACTACAGACGTAACTGGTGAGATTTCTTTGCCTGCAGGTACAGAAATGATCATGCCTGGTGACAACGTTTCTATCACAGTTGAGTTGATTCAACCTATTGCGATGGAAAAGAGCTTGCGTTTCGCTATCCGTGAGGGTGGTAGAACTGTAGGTGCTGGTCAGGTAACTGAGATCATCGAGTAATAGAACATCGAAAGATATAGAGGGAGCATTGCAAAATGCTCCCTTTTATACGGGCATAGTTCAATGGTAGAATAGAGGTCTCCAAAACCTTTGATCAGGGTTCGAATCCTTGTGCCCGTGCTAATAAAAGCGCAATGTTTGGAAGAATAAATAACTACTTCCGTGAGACCAGAGACGAGTTGGTAAACAAAGTCAGCTGGCCCACATGGGAAGAATTGAGGGAAAGCACATGGATTGTGTTGGTAGCCTCTTTATTATTTGCCCTAGTGATATGGGCGCTTGATTCTGTATTGGGTGTGAGTCTGACCCAGTTTTACAAATTATTCAAATAATTATGACAAACGCAGAAGACAGACACAAGTGGTACGTAGTTCGTGCAATTACCGGACAGGAGAAGAAGGTAAAGCACAGCATTGCGGTTGAGTTAGAGCGCGACCGTAAGAGCGATTTTGTGCCTGAAATTCTGATACCAACCGAGAAAGTGTATTTGATCAAGAATGGCAAGAAGGCCATCAAGGAGAGAAATGCATTTCCTGGGTATATTCTGATTCACGCCGATTTGTCGGATCCGGAAATAATGCCATTGATCAAGAGTGTCACTGGCGTTGTTGGTTTTTTGGGTTCCAAAGATCAGCCTGTGCCTTTACGTCCAAACGAATTGAGTCGTATTTTGGGCACAGCCGATAATTTGTCTGAAACGGAGGTTTCTGATGAAGAGCACTTCTTGGTGGGTGAGTCCGTGAAGGTTGTTGACGGTCCGTTCAACGATTTCGATGGTGTCATCGAGGAAGTAAATGAAGAAAAGCGCAAACTCAAGGTAATGGTGAAGATTTTCGGTCGCCGTACACCGCTTGAGTTAAATTATAACCAAATACAAAAATTGTAACAGTAACAATGGCAAAAGAAATAACAGGTTTCGTCAAGCTCCAGGTAAAAGGTGGTCAAGCCAATCCAGCGCCTCCAATCGGTCCAGCGTTGGGTTCAAAAGGTTTGAACATCATGGATTTTTGCAAACAATTCAATGCGCGTACGCAAGACAGAATGGGTAAGGTGTTGCCAGTCGTGATTTCCGTATACTCGGACAAATCATTCGACTTCATCATCAAAACTCCTCCAGTGGCAACGCAGTTGTTGGAAGCTACCAAGCTCCAAAAAGGATCAGCTGAGCCCAACCGTAAAAAGGTAGGTTCTGTAAGTTGGGATGTGGTGAAGACCATTGCCCAAGACAAAATGCCTGATTTGAACTGCTTCACAGTTGAGTCTGCCATGAAATTGGTTGCAGGAACTGCCCGCAGTATGGGTATCACAGTAACAGGGGATGCCCCATTTTAAAAATTTGAATTATGAAAGTTGGTAAAAAAAGAAAAGAAGCGGAAGCAAAATACGACAACACCAAGTCGTATACTTTGCTTGAGGCATGTAACATCCTTAAGCAGATTTCAACCACCAAATTCGACGCGTCAGTAGACATCGACGTTCGTTTGGGTGTGGATCCTCGCCAGGCGAACCAAATGGTTCGTGGTGTGGCTTCATTGCCTCATGGATTGGGTAAGGTTGTTCGTACTTTGGTGCTTTGTACTCCTGATAAAGAAGAAGAAGCCAAAGCTGCGGGTGCAGACCACGTAGGTTTGGATGACTATATCGAGAAGATTGCAGGTGGTTGGACCGACATCGACATCATCATTGCTGTACCAAGTGTAATGGCGAAATTGGGTCGTTTGGGTAAAATTTTGGGTCCACGTAACTTGATGCCAAACCCTAAGAGTGGTACTGTTACCATGGAAGTAGGCAAGGCGGTTACTGAGGTTAAGGCGGGTAAGATCGACTTCAAGGTTGACAAAACCGGTATCATCCATACTTCAGTAGGTAAAGTGTCATTTGACGCAGATAAATTAAGCGAAAACGCATTGGAATTGGTTCAGGTATTGCACCGTTTGAAGCCGAGCGCAGCGAAAGGTACTTACTTCCGCAGCATCTTCATGAGCAGCACCATGAGTCCTAGTGTTAGTATCGATGTTAAATCAATCCCAGGAATATAAGCGATGAACAAGGCAGATAAAATGACGGTTGTAGCCGAATTGACGGAAACGTTTAAATCAAACAATTTCGTGTATTTGGCAGACACCACCGGTTTGGGTGCAAACGATACGAACAAATTGCGTCGTATGTTGTTCGAACGTGGTGTTGAAATGCGCATGGTTAAGAATACCTTGTTGCGTATCGCCATGGAAGAAAGCGGAAAAGATTTCGGTGCATTGAAAGATGTATTGAAAGGTACAACTTGTGTATTGACAGCGGAAGCTCAAAAGGCGCCTGCTGAATCTATCAAGGATTTCCGTGGAGCTACACAGAGTGTCCTGTTGAAAGGCGCTTGGATTGACAACGCCGTATTCCTTGGCGATGATCAATTGGCTACTTTGGTGAAGTTGAAAACCAAAGAAGATGTTATTGGCGAAATCATCGGTTTGTTGCAATCACCCATCAAAAATGTTATTGGTGGTTTGCAGGCCAGTGGTCCTCAGAAAATTGGCGGCTTGATCAAAGCGCTTGAAGAACGTAACTAAACAAATAAAAAAAACACTTAAATTAAATAACAATGGTAGATTTAAAAGAATTCGCGAACCAGTTGGTAAACCTTACTGTAAAAGAGGTTAACGAGCTTGCTCAAATTTTGAAAGAAGAGCACGGCATCGAGCCTGCAGCTGCTGCTGTAGCTGTTGCTGCTCCTGCTGCCGGTGGCGCTGACGCTGGTGCGGCTGCTGCTGAACAGACTGAATTTGACGTAATCTTGGTAAGCGCAGGTGATGCCAAATTGCAGATCGTTAAGATCGTTAAAGATTTGACTGGCTTGGGCTTGAAAGAAGCTAAAGACTTAGTAGACGGTGCTCCTAAGGCTGTAAAAGAGAAAGTTTCTAAAGCAGAAGCTGAAGACTTGGCAGCTAAATTAAAAGAGGCCGGCGCTACAGTTGAAATTAAGTAAGCACTAAACCAATGTACCCTAAGGCCCCGGAAATTCCGCGGGCCTTTTGGGCGTTTTAAGACGAACACCACTGTCAAACCTAAAAAAACCAACAAAATTGAGCACCATACAAAACAAAAGGATCTCATTTGGCAAAGTAAAACATGCCATTGATTATCCCGATTTTCTGGACGTACAACTCCAATCTTTCCAAGAGTTTTTCCAGTTAGACACTCCGGCCGACAAGCGTGAAGGAGAAGGTTTGTTTGAAGTTTTCCGTGAGAACTTCCCCATTACCGACACCCGTAACATTTTCGTTTTGGAATTCCTCGATTACTTCGTGGATCCCCCCAGATACGTAATCAACGAGTGTATCGAGCGTGGACTTACCTATGCCGTTCCCTTGAAAGCCAAGTTGAAGCTGAGTTGTAATGATCCCGAGCACGAAGATTTTCAAACCATTGTTCAGGACGTGTATTTGGGAACCATTCCCTACATGACGCCCAATGGAACTTTCATCATCAATGGTGCTGAACGTGTTATTGTAAGCCAGTTGCACCGCTCACCCGGTGTTTTCTTTGGTCAAAGCGTTCATAGCAACGGAACCAAATTGTACTCTGCCCGTGTAATTCCATTCAAGGGTTCTTGGATTGAATTCGCAACAGACGTGAATGCGGTGATGTATGCTTACATTGATCGTAAAAAGAAATTCCCCGTTACCACTTTGCTTCGTGCAATTGGTTTCGAAAGTGATAAAGACATCCTTGATATCTTTGGTTTAAGTGAAGAGGTAAAGGTGTCTAAAGCAGGTCTCAAGCGTGTAATCGGCAGAAAATTGGCCGCGCGTGTATTGCGTACTTGGATTGAGGACTTTGTTGACGAAGATACCGGTGAAGTGGTGAGTATCGAGCGCAACGAGGTGATTTTAGAGCGTGATACTGTACTTGCAGATGACCATATCGATATCATCGTAGATGCCGGTGTGAAATCAATCATTCTGAATGCCGAAAGTGAGAATGGCATCAGCTATGACGTTATCTACAACACATTGCAGAAAGATACTTCAAACAACGGCAAAGAAGCCTTGGAAGTTATCTACCGTCAATTGCGTAACGCAGATCCACCAGATGAAGAAACCGCTCGTGGAATCATTGAGCGTTTGTTCTTCTCAGACAAGCGTTATGATTTGGGTGAAGTAGGTCGTTACCGTATTAACAAAAAATTGGAGATCGATACTCCAATGGAAGTACGCGTATTGACCAAAGAAGATATCATCAGCATTATCAAGTATTTGATTGAGTTGTACAATGGATCTGAGATTCTTGACGATATCGATCACTTGAGTAACCGTCGTGTTCGTACCGTAGGTGAGCAGTTGTATGCTCAATTCGGTGTTGGTTTGGCGCGTATGGCTCGTACCATTCGCGAGAAAATGAACATTCGCGACAACGAGGTATTTACCCCACAAGATTTGGTGAATGCTCGTACATTGTCGAGTGTGATCAACTCTTTCTTCGGAACCAACCAGCTGAGCCAATTCTTGGATCAGATCAACCCCTTGGCAGAAATTACGCACAAACGTCGTTTGAGCGCCCTCGGTCCAGGTGGTTTGAGTCGTGAAAGAGCGGGTTTTGAGGTGCGTGACGTACACTACACCCACTATGGTCGTTTGTGTACCATCGAAACGCCAGAAGGACCCAACATCGGTTTGATTTCTTCTTTGTGTGTACATGCCAAAATTAATGGTATGGGCTTCCTGGAAACACCTTATCGTAAGGTGGTAGACGGCAAAGTAGAAAGTGGTATTGTTTACCTTTCCGCTGAGGAAGAGGATGGCAAAACCATCGCACAGGCGAACGCAGAATTGGATGAGAAAGGCAATTTTAAAACTACATTGGTGAAGAGCCGTAAGGAAGGTGACTTCCCGTTGGTAAATCCTTCTCAATTGGAGTACATGGACGTTGCCCCTAACCAGATTGTATCGATTGCGGCATCGTTGATTCCTTTCTTGGAGCACGATGATGCGAACCGTGCGTTGATGGGATCAAACATGCAGCGTCAGGCCGTTCCATTGTTGCGTCCTGAAGCCCCCATCGTAGGTACTGGTTTGGAAGAAAAGGTAGCCAGAGACAGTCGTTCATTGATCAATGCCGAAGGCAATGGTGAGGTAGTTTATGTGGATGCTCGCGAAATCCGCATTCGCTACGACCACAATGATTTCGATGATTTGGTGAGCTTTACGGGTGATACCAAAACCTATAATTTGATTAAGTTCCGCAGAACCAACCAGAACTCTTGTATCAACTTGCGTCCTATCGTTAAGAAGGGCGATCGTGTGACTAAGGGGCAGGTTTTGTGTGAAGGATACGCTACCCAGGGCGGAGAATTGGCGTTGGGAAGAAACTTGCGTGTGGCTTACATGCCATGGCAGGGTTACAACTTCGAGGATGCGATTGTAATTTCAGAAAAAGTGGTGAAAGACGACTGGTATACCACCGTGTACATCACTGAATTTGAATTGGAAGTTCGCGACACCAAGCGTGGTGAAGAGGAGTTGACCAACGACATTCCAAACGTGAGCGAAGAAATGACCCGCAACTTGGATGAGAACGGGTTGATTCGCGTGGGTGCGGAAGTAAAAGAAGGCGATATTTTGATCGGTAAAATCACCCCCAAAGGTGAAACAGAGCCATCTCCAGAAGAAAAATTGTTGCGTGCCATCTTTGGTGACAAAGCGGGCGACGTAAAAGATGCTTCTTTGAAGGCTTCTCCTGGTGCTCAGGGTGTTGTTATCGACAAGAAATTGTTCTCTAAGAGCAAAAAAGACAAAGGAACTCGCAGTGGTGATAAAACACGTCTGTCTAAGATGGATGATGACCACCGCAAGGACTTGGGTCAATTGAAAGACGAATTGGTGAAGAAATTGTTCCAATTGGTTGGTGGTAAAACTTCCCAAGGGGTTTACAACATGTACAGCGAGGAATTGATTCCAAAAGGTACCAAGTTTACCCAGAAGAATTTGATGAGCATTGATTACAGCAATGTGAATTACCACAACTGGACCAGCGACGCAGACAAGAATGAATTGGTTGTTCGCTGTTTAACAAACTACATCAACGTACACAACGAAAAGGTTACCAACTACAAGCGCGATCATTACTCTATCAGTGTAGGGGATGAGTTGCCCACCGGCATTTTGCAATTGGCAAAAGTATACGTGGCCAACAAGCGTAAGTTGAAGGTAGGTGATAAAATGGCAGGTCGTCACGGAAACAAGGGTATTGTTGCCCGTATCGTTCGTGAGGAAGATATGCCATTCTTGGACGATGGAACGCCGATGGATATCGTATTGAACCCATTGGGTGTGCCTTCTCGTATGAACTTGGGACAGATTTACGAAACTGTATTGGCTTGGGCTGGTAAGGAAATGGGTGTGAAATTCGCAACGCCAATCTTTGACGGTGCCACCATGGCTGAAATTGATGAGGTGACCGAAAAAGCGGGAATCCCTAAAAACGGTTTGGTTTATTTGAACGATGGTTTGAGCGGTGTGAAATTTGATCAGCCTACCACAGTGGGTATCAGCTACATGTTGAAACTCGGACACATGGTGGATGACAAGATGCACGCACGTTCGATCGGACCTTACTCGCTCATTACACAACAGCCGTTGGGTGGTAAAGCGCAGTTCGGTGGTCAGCGTTTCGGTGAGATGGAAGTGTGGGCGTTGGAGGCATTTGGTGCTTCTAACATCTTGCGCGAAATCCTTACCGTGAAATCGGATGACATCACAGGTCGTGCCAAGGCTTACGAGGCAATCGTTAAGGGTGACAACATCACCAATATCGGTACCCCAGAGTCTTTCAACGTATTGCTCCACGAGCTCCGTGGTTTGGGCTTGGAAGTAACATTTATGGATTAATTCCCAGAAATCAATCATGCAACTTCAAAAGAAAACACAAAAACAAGGGAGTAACTTCAGCAAGATTCGTATCTCGCTTGCTTCTCCTGAAAACATATTACGTCGCAGTTTCGGTGAGGTAACAAAACCTGAAACCATCAACTACCGCAGTTACAAGCCTGAAATGGGTGGATTGTTCTGCGAACGCATATTCGGTCCAATCAAGGATTACGAATGTCATTGCGGTAAATACAAGCGCATCCGTTACAAAGGGATTGTTTGTGACCGTTGTGGTGTAGAGGTGACTGAAAAGAAAGTACGTCGTGAGCGTATGGGACACATCAACTTGGTGGTTCCGGTCGCGCACATTTGGTACTTCCGTTCATTGCCAAACAAAATCGGTTATTTGTTGGGTATCCCTACCAAGAAATTGGATATGGTTATCTACTATGAGCGTTATGTAGTGGTACAAACGGGTGCGGCGAGCAACGTAAATTATTTGGATTTGTTGACAGAGGAGGAATACCTTGACATTTTGGATTCTTTGCCCAAAGAGAACCAGATGTTGGAAAATTCTGATCCCAACAAATTTGTAGCGATGATGGGTGCTGAGGCCCTCGAAGAGTTGTTGAAGCGTGTGAATTTGGACACCTTGAGCTACGATTTGAGAAACCAAGCGGCTACCGAAACTTCACAGCAGCGTAAGCAAGAGGCTTTGAAGCGTTTGAAAGTTATCGAAAGTTTCCGTGGCGCTCAGTTGACCGGTGAAAACCGTCCTGAATGGATGATTATGAAGATGTTGCCCGTGATCCCACCAGAATTGCGCCCGTTGGTGCCATTGGAAGGCGGTCGTTTTGCAACGTCTGATTTGAATGATTTGTACCGCCGAGTTATCATCCGTAACAACCGTTTGAAGCGTTTGGTTGAGATCAAAGCCCCTGAGGTGATCTTGCGTAACGAGAAGCGTATGTTGCAGGAAGCGGTTGATTCGTTGTTGGATAACACCCGTCGTGCCAGCGCCGTGAAGAGTGAGGGTAACCGTCCTTTGAAATCTTTGAGCGATATGCTGAAAGGTAAGCAAGGTCGTTTCCGTCAAAACTTGTTGGGTAAACGTGTTGACTATTCAGGTCGTTCGGTTATCGTGGTAGGACCAACACTCAAATTGAACGAGTGTGGTTTGCCTAAAAACATGGCTGCGGAATTGTTCAAACCCTTTATCATTCGCAAACTGATTGAAAGAGGTATCGTAAAAACCGTGAAAACTGCGAAAAAGATCGTAGAAAAGAAAGATCCGGTGATTTGGGATATCTTGGAAAATATTTTGAAAGGTCACCCTGTGTTGTTGAACCGTGCTCCTACGCTTCACCGATTGGGTATCCAAGCCTTCCAGCCCAAGTTGGTAGAAGGTAAGGCCATTCAATTGCACCCCTTGGTATGTTCTGGATTTAACGCGGATTTCGACGGTGACCAGATGGCGGTTCACGTGCCTTTGGGCAACGCGGCTGTGGCGGAAGCTCAGTTGTTGATGTTGGCATCGCACAACATTTTGAACCCAGCCAACGGTGCGCCTATTACCGTACCTTCTCAGGATATGATCTTGGGTCTTTACTACATCACCAAAGAACGCAAATCTACGCCTGAGCATCCTGTGAAAGGTGAAGGATTGACATTCTACGGTGCAGAAGAGGCCATCATCGCCTACAACGAAGGTCGCGCAGAATTGCACACCAAAGTGAAATGTAAAGCCACCGTGCGTGAGAACGACGAGTTGGTTGAAAAGATCATTGATACCACCATCGGTAGAATTATCTTCAACCAAGTAGTGCCTCGCGAGGTTGGTTACATCAACGAGTTGTTGAAGAAGAAGAATTTGCGTGACATCATCACAAACATCATCCGATTGAGTGGTGTTGCGAAGGCCGCAGATTTCTTGGATAACATCAAAAACCTTGGTTTCCACTATGCGTTCAAAGGTGGTTTGAGCTTTAACTTGAGCTATGTAAAAATCCCCGTTGAAAAAGAGCAATTGGTGAACAAGGCGATGGAGGAAGTGTTGGAAATTCAATCGAATGCCGACATGGGATTCATCACCAACAACGAGCGTTACAACCAGGTTATTGACTTGTGGACACGTGTAAACAACCAGTTGGCGCGTGTATTGATCAATGATTTGCAAAACGAGGATCAAGGATTCAACCCCATTTATATGATGTTGGATTCTGGAGCGCGTGGATCTAAAGAGCAGATTCGTCAGCTCGGCGGTATGCGTGGTCTGATGGCTAAGCCTCAAAAGAATACAGGCAACTCGGGTGGAGATACCATTGAAAACCCAATTATTTCAAACTTCAAAGAAGGATTGAACGTATTGGAGTACTTCGTATCTACGCACGGTGCTCGTAAAGGTTTGGCGGATACGGCGTTGAAAACAGCGGATGCGGGTTACTTGACACGTCGTTTGCACGATGTGGCGCAGGATGTGGTGATTACCGAACCCGACTGTGGTACATTGCGTGGTATCGCGATGACGGCCTTGATGAACAACGATGAAATCACCGAGCCTTTGTATGAGCGTATCTTGGGTAGAACTGCCCTTGACGATGTATATCATCCAACAACGGGTGCGTTGATCGTGGCCGGTGGTCAGGAATTGACGGAAGAAATTGCCACTGCCATTGAGGAAGCGGGTATCGAAGAGTTGGAAATCCGTTCGGTATTGACTTGTGAAACCTTGAGTGGTGTATGTGCGGCTTGTTACGGACGTAATTTGTCAACCGGAAGAATGGTTCAAGCGGGTGAAGCTGTAGGTGTAATTGCTGCACAGTCTATCGGGGAACCTGGAACTCAGTTGACACTGCGTACATTCCACACGGGTGGTGCGGCTTTGAACATCGCGGCGGAAAACACATTGACCACCAAGTACGATGGTACCATCAGTTTCGACGGTATGCGTACGGTGACCAAGTTTGAAACCGATGAAAACGGCGAAGCCAAAAACTCAGAGATCGTATTGGGTCGTTCTGGCGAAGTACGTGTATTGGATCCTAAGACCAAGACCGTAATCACCAGCTATAACATTCCTTACGGTGCCGTATTGATGGTAAAAGAAGGTCAGAAAGTGAAGAAAGGCGATGTGATGTGCACATGGGATCCTTTCAACACATTGATCGTTTCTGATATCGATGGTAAAGTTTCTTACGAAAACATCATCGAAGGTGTGAACATGCGTGAAGAAGGGGATGAGCAAACTGGTTTGTCTGAATTGGTGATCGTAGAAAGCCGTGACAAAACCAAGGTGCCTCAATTCCGTGTTGAGGGTAGCGATGATGTGGTTAAAATCTTCAACATGCCTACTGGCGCCATTTTGGTGGCCAAAAATGGTAGCACCATCAAAGGTGGTGATGTGTTGGCGAAGATTCCACGTTCTGCAACCCGTACACGAGATATCACCGGTGGTCTTCCACGTGTAACAGAATTGTTCGAAGCACGTAACCCTTCAAACCCAGCGGTTGTGGCTGAGATTGACGGTGTTGTGACCTATGGCGTATCTAAGCGTGGTAACCAAGAAATTATCATCACATCGAAAGATGAAGAAGTGAAACACTACCAAGTGCCTTTGTCTAAGCATATCTTGGTTCACGATGGTGACTATGTTAGAGCGGGTCAACCGTTGAGCGATGGTGCCATTACACCACAAGATATCTTGCGCATTGAAGGTCCTGCCTCTGTACAGCGTTATGTACTGAATGGTATCCAAGAGGTATACCGTTTGCAGGGTGTAACCATCAACGACAAGCACATTGAGGTAATCGTACGTCAGATGATGCAGAAAATGGAAATCGTGGATCCAGGTGATACCCGTTTCTTGGAAGGCGAAATCGCAGACCGTTGGACATTGCAACAGGAGAACGACAATATTTGGGACAAGAAATTTGTTACAAATCCTGGAAACTCTAGCAATATGCATGCGGGACAGATTGTAAGCTTGAAAGACTTGCGTCAAGAGAATAGTACTTTGCGTCGTCAAGATATGGCCTTGGTGGAATACCGTGATGCGGTTCCTGCAACGGCTACTCCTGTATTGCAAGGTATTACACGTGCTTCTTTGGGTACACAGAGCTTCATGAGTGCAGCATCGTTCCAGGAAACCACCAAGGTTTTGAACGAAGCGGCAATTTCTGGTAAGGTTGACGAACTCAAAGGGTTGAAAGAAAACGTAATCGTAGGACATTTGATCCCTGCTGGTACTGGATTGAGAAGATTCCAGGAAGTAATCACAGGATCAAGAGAGGAATACGATCGTTTGATGGCGACCAAGTACGAAGAAGAGGAAGAGTCTACAACCGTAGAAGCTTAATCTTTCATCCGATAGAAATGATTGGGAGGGCGGCCGTGAGGCCGCCCTCTTTTTTTGCGAAAGTTTGTAATTAATCCCGAATTTGGGTTTCGTAAAGATGCGCGTAATGGCCTCCGGCCGACATCAATTGTTGGTGATTTCCGCGTTCGATTACCGTGCCTTTCTCGAGAACCAATATCTCATCAGCCTTGGCAATGGTGCTTAGTCGGTGCGCAATCACAATGGCCGTTCTTCCTTCCAACAACCGGTCGATGGCCTTTTGGATCAATTGCTCCGTCTCAGTGTCGATGGCACTGGTGGCCTCATCCAGCAGAATGATTCTGGGGTCAAATGCCAACGCGCGAATAAAACTGATCAGCTGTCGTTGTCCGAGCGATAAAGTCATCCCTCGCTCCATCACGTTGTAATTGAATCCCCCGGGTAACTTTTCAATGAATTCATAGGCGCCAATGGAGCGCGCCGCATCAATCATTTTTTGAATATCAATGGCATCATGGTGCAGTCGAATGTTGTCCTTCACGCTGCCACTGAACAAAAATACGTCTTGTAATACCAGGGCGATTTGCTGTCGAACCGACGTAATATTCATCTCCCGAATATTGATACCATCGAGTAAAACGTCTCCTTTCTGGTGCTGATACAATTGATTTACCAATGAGGCGATGGTGGTTTTGCCTGAGCCTGTGGCCCCCACGATGGCCATCGTTTTTCCTGGTTTGAGGTTGAAGGATACGCCACGTAGCACCCATTCTTCGGGGTTGTACGAGAACCAAACGTCTTTGAACTCTACGGCTCCTTGGAGTACCGGGGCAGGGGTATTTACTGTGGCCTCAATATTTTCGGTGTCATCGATCAATTTGAAGATTCGGTCGGCAGCCACAATGCCCATTTGAATGTTATTGAATCGATCGGCAATGGCACGAACGGGCCTGAAAAACAGGTTGATGAACATGATGAACGCTGTGAGTTCTCCAAATTCAATGTCGCCTTTCACCAGTGATCCGCTGCCATACCAGACGATCAGGGCAAAGCTGCAGGCAACCAGCACTTCTACAATGGGAAAAAAAATGGCGTAATAGTATACACTGCGGATGTTGGCATCGCGGTGGGCTTGGTTGATTTGGTCGAACCGACGCATTTCTTCTGTCTCGCGATTGAACAGTTGCACCATTTGCATGCCAGTGATCCGTTCTTGCAGAAAGGCATTGAGTTTGGCTACTTGATTTCGGACATCTTGAAAGGTGTCTCGAATGCCTTTTCTAAACCGATTGGCGGCAAGGAGTAGTAGGGGGACAACAATCAGGGTGATGAGGGTAAGTTTAACGTCCATGTAGAACATGCAACCCAGAATCACGATGATTTGAATCAAATCGCCTGCGATGGTGATGACGCCAGAAGAGAACAGGTCTGTAATTGTTTGAATATCAGATATTGAACGTGTAACGGCTGTGCCAACGGGGGTTTTGTCGTAAAAGGATAGTTTCAACCGCGTAAGGTGGTCGTAAACATACTGTCTGAGTTTGAGGATGACCGATTGCGCAATGCTCTCGGATAGATAAGAATTGGCGAATCCGAGTGTGGCTTGCAGCAGCAACCAGCCCAGCAGAATCAGGGCCCATTTTTCCAGCAAGTGAAACTGTTTTGGAATGATTACGGAATCGATTACGATTTTATAGAGGTAGGGCTGAAAAGCGGTAATGACGCTTTGAACGATGGTCAACAGGATGGCCACAATCATCCAATGTTGTTGGAATTTCGCCAGGGACAAAATTCGTTTGAAGAGGGTCCATTGTGAGGCGGTTTTTTCTGCGGATTGTGACTTCATGAATGCGTTGCAAAAATACGTCGATTGAATCAAGGTTTGGATATGTGAATCTGAGATTTGACGCGATTTTTCATGTTTTGGGAAGGGATGGTTTTGGGGGGAGGTGGTACCCCAAGAATTGTGTAAAACTTTTGTTCGTTAATGATTTGTAAACCCTTGGTTGTGGTTCGTAATATTGCAGTATGGCTAAGCACATTGCGGTTGCAGGAAACATCGGCGCAGGGAAAACTACCCTCACGAATTTGCTGTCGAAACACTACGGTTGGGAGATGCAATTGGAGGATATGGATGACAATCCATACATCTCTGATTTCTATGAGGATATGCAGCGTTGGAGTTTCAATTTGCAAGTGTATTTCTTGACAACGCGGTGGCGTCACGTTCAGAATATCCGCAGCGGAAAGCAAACGGTGATTCAGGACAGAACCATTTACGAGGATGCGCACATTTTTGCCCCCAATTTGCATGCCATGGGGTTGATGAGCACCCGTGATTTTGAGAATTACAAACAGTTGTTTGATGCCATCAGCAATCAGGTGGAATCGCCGGATTTGTTGATTTATTTGCGTGCTGGGATTCCGAAGTTGGTACATCAGATTCAAATGCGGGGCCGTGATTACGAGGATGCCATTCGCTTGGATTATTTGAAACGTTTGAATGAGCGTTACGAGGCTTGGATTAGCAACTACAAGGGCAAGTTGCTCATTTTTAATGTAGATGAGATGGACTTTCAAGAACGCCCAGAAGACGCTGCAGAAATCATTCAAAAAGTAGAAAGCACGTTGAACGGTCTGTTCTAATGCACTTTCAACAGCCAAATATGCTTTGGGGATTGCTGTTACTGGCAATACCGCTGTTGATTCACCTATTTCAATTTCATCGAACCAAAACCATTTATTTTCCCGGTGTATTCCGCCTAACACAACGGTTGCAGCAGGCGCGACAGCGTAAAAAGTTAGAGCATTGGTCGGTTCTTGCGTCTCGCATGCTGGGAATCGCATGCTTGGTATTGGCCTTTGCGATGCCGAGCTGTGAAAGTCAAACCCATTCGGGTAAGGGTTATTCTCACGTGTTGTTGATGATTGATAACGGCTTTTCCATGTCCGTAGAATCCGATGAGGGTCAGATCATGGAGCAAGTGAAATCACAAGCGCGCGCAATCCTCAGTGATTTACCGGCCGAGGCCCAGGTGAAGCTCATTTCTCAGAGCTTGCAAACAGAACTATGGATGTCGCCCAGCCAAATTACCTCTATTTTGGATACCCTTGGCGTAGGTCCACAGCGATATTCTTTGAAGGATTGGGTAGAAAAAGCAATGCTTGCTCAGCAGGATCCCGGCGTTCGAAATTTGGCGGCGGTGGTCTTTTCCGATGCCCAAGTTTCTTTTTTAGCGGGGTTGCCAGCGCTGACGCAACAAAATAATATCGATTGGCGGTTTTTGTCCTACGTGATAACCCCCGACCAGGTGAAAGGAGGGAACTTGAGTCTGGATACGGCATGGTATGTGTCGCAGTTCGATGCCAATAGTGAAGCCTCAGGATTGTTGATCAAAGCCAAAGTTACACACCGCGGGGGCTCGTTGAGAGAAGCCCGATTATCGATGTTGGCCAATGGAAAAACCTTATTTGCCCAGTCCAAGGAGATTGCGCCGGGACAAACAGTAGAATTTGAAGGCGTCATTACTGCTGAAAATGCCAACCAACCACTGATTTTACAGTTGACGAAAGACGGATTTAGCTACGATGATCAATTGTACTTGCATCCGGTAAAAACTTGGCAAACCCAAGTGGGCGTTGTGGGTGCGGATCGTGCGATGGATGCGTTGTTTGCTGCGCAACCGCTTCTGAAAAAACGCTCGTTGAATCAAAGGGACTTTGAAACGGTGAAACCCGACATTTCAGGATTGGATGCGGTGGTGATTTTGGGCGATGCTAAATGGACAGAAAAGGCAAGGGTGGGGTTGAGAAGTTTGGTTGAACGGGGTACAACGCTGTTGCAGTTTCCGTCGACCATGGCAGTGGCCCCCGCGGAGATATTGGAAGGTGTGTCATTGCGAGGCTCTTGGAAAAAGGCGCCGCAACGCATGGCGCTGGCGGGATTGAATCATCCCGTTTTTAAAGGGGCTTTTTCGGAAAATCTATCCGATAAAGTACAGTTGCCCGAATTTCAAACGGGATTTCAAACAGAGGAAATGATGGATTGGGAAACGGTGATACAATTGGAAGGGGGACAGCCGTTGTTGATTTCCCGAAGAATTGAAACCGGGATGCAGTGGATGTGGTTGTCTGATTTGAAAGAAGGGAGCCAAGCCTTTCTAAACTCAAGTTGGTATTTGCCGTTGATTACCCAAGTGTTGGCTAGTAATTCCATTCAAGAAAAACCATTGTACGGTGTGCTCTTTTCAAAGCAATTGTTGTCGCTACCCGCGCCCATCGCGGTGGATGAACGGGCTGCTCAATTGCTGGGCGATCGCGGATCGTCTGTGGTGGAGTTGCAGGTGAATTCGGAGCGACATACTTCCCTGTATGTAGGGGCTGAGCCGAGTTATGCCGGCATTTTTCAACTCAAATCGCCCATCGAAAAATCGGCAACTACCTTGGCTTTCAACTGGCCGAGGAATGAATCGGTTTTGCTGTCCGATCCGGACCTCGACGATAAGCTGTCGCATACAAACCTTTCCTGGAAACCGAGTGTTGTAGATGGGAAGTCGTCAATTTTACAGAATGAGCCCTTAAAGGTGCTTTGGCGCTTGTTTATGTGGGGGGCTGCCATTTTCTTCGCGGTAGAGGCGATGTTGTTGATGTGGCAATCAAGAAACAAAAGACTGGAAAATCAATAAAATGAATCATACCACCCTGCTCCAAAACGTGAGACTGTTCGATCCTCAAAGTGATTTACACAATCAACGGGTCGAGATTTTAATCAAAGATGGCGTTATTGAAGCCCTGGGCGATGGTTTGGGAATGGCGGCATCGGAGTTGATCGATGGTGGTGGGGCCTATGTCTCCGTAGGTTGGCTTGATGCTTTTGGGTACTGTCCAGATCCCGGTGAACCTTGGAAAGAATCCTTGATTAGTTACGGCGACGTGGCTCAACAAGGCGGGTTTACCCATGTGGCCGCCTTGTGTGGTTCTGCGCCGAAATCGGACAATGAATCGGTCATCGCACAAGTGAAACAGGTGGGCTCATTACAGCGTGCGGCGCTCATTCCTTGGGGGTTGGCGAGTGTACAAGGGGAAGGGAAGGAAATGGCGGAGGTATTTGAGATGCACGAAGCGGGGGCGGTTGCGTTTACCGATGGGATGCACACGAGCCCTACATTGGGTCTTCGCACCAAATTGATGCAATATTGCAGCTCACTGGGCTTGAAGTATGCGCATTTTCCTTTTCAGAAAACGTTGGCCCCAGATGGTAAGATGCACGAGGGCTTAGTGAATGCCTCGTTGGGATTCAAAGGGATTCCTTCTGTAAGCGAGGTGGTTGAATTGATGTCGGACATCGCCTTGGCCAAACATTTGAATGTGTCATTGACCGTTTTGGGTGTGAGTTCTGCGGAATCCGTGAATGTGATTAGAAAGGCGAAATCTGAAGGCGTATCGGTTGTGTCGGCGGTGCCTGTGATGAATTTGTTATTTACCGATGAGTCGTTGAGTGGGTTTGATGAGAACCTCAAAGTGTTGCCTCCGGTGAGAAGTGAAGCGGATCGGAAAGCGTTGTTGTTGGGATTGTTGGATGGCACATTAACGGCCGTGATCAGCAATCATCATCCTGAGGATATAGAATCGAAAAAAGTGGAGTTTGACTATGCCGCTTGGGGTGCGGCCACATTAGGAATTACCTTCCCGATGATGTGTAAGGCCTTCGAGAATGAGAGACCTGAAAATTGGGTGCCCTTGTTATATCAGGGCAGTCGTGCGTTTTTGGGCATGGCAGTAGATGGGTTGCGCGTAGGTTCACCCGCAGATCTTACCTTGTTTGAGTTGGGCAATGACTGCGATGTGAATGGACATCGTTGGGCCACGAAGGCATACAATGTGCCGAAGGTTGGCGGGTTGTTGAAGGGGAAAGTTTGCGGCACCATCCGCAAGGGTTGTTATATGAAAAATCATGATTGATCGCATCAAATTATTGGCCAATCGCGCGTCGGTGTTCCACGGCGTGTTGGCAGGGATATTCATTTTCATGGCCAAAATTGTGGTTTATGTGAGTCAGCATTGGGAATTTCGATTTTTGGTGCCGTTTACGGTATTGTCATTCCTGATCATTTTGGCCGCCATGATTATGGGTGGTTTGGGTGATCGCAGGCAGTTAGAGGGCAATCACTACACCTACAAACGGGCGTTGCTGAGCTGCTTGCGGACGGTGATTTTTGCTGTGAGTTTGGGTAGTCTGGCCGACAGTGTGCTGTACGGTTTGGTTGATGTTACACTGGTAGGTCAGACCAAGTCGATTTTGATAGAACAGTTGCAAAACGGTCTGGGGCAGACCAAGTGGATGTCGAATGAAGACATGGAGCGATTGGTGAAAGACATTCGGGCTACTGAATTGGGTACGGTTTGGGCCTATTTCAAAGGGCTTCCGGGCTTGGTGATTGGCAATATGATTTTCGGTTTAATTGTTGCGCGCTTTCTGCGGGTCAAACAAACCCAAGATTGGTTGAATGATTCCGAGGTGGCCTAAGCGATAATTCATAATAACGATGATCAAAGCCATTACATCGGCACAGAATCCTTGGTTAAAAGATGTGGTGCTGTTACAAGAAAAAGCCAAACATCGCAAACAAGCGGGAAAGTTTACGGTGGAGGGCTTGAACGAAATTCGTTTGGCCATTAAAGCTGGATTGACACTCAAAGAGCTAGCCATTAATCCGAAGCGATTGGATTGGGATGGGCTGTTAACGGCTCTTGAGTTGCGTTCTTTCCCAATGAATACCCATCAACTGGAATTGAACGACATCGCTTGGGCGAAAGTGGTGATGAAAGAGTCGGGGCAAAATGCCTTGGCCGTATTTGAATTGCCCATGGCGCTGCCTGAATGGAATCCCCAACAGGGAGAGTTTTATTTGATGGTTGAATCGGTGGAAAAGCCGGGTAATTTGGGGGCCTTATTGCGTTCGGCGGATGCCGCAGGGGCCAGTGGGGTTGTACTTTGCGATGAGCGCATCGATGGATTTCATCCCCAGGTGATTCGCAACAGCGTGGGTACCACCTTTACGGTTCCGTTGTTTGTAATGACCTCTGCCAAGGCATGGTCGATAATACAAGCCAATCGGGTGGATTTGTTTACCACCTTTATGGAAACATCGGTGAGTGTTTGGGAGGCGGATTTGACCGGTTGCGTGGCGATGTTGGTGGGTACTGAGCACCAAGGGGTTTCTGATTTTTGGCGCGATAAAGGATCAAATATCAATATCCCAATGTTTGGTTCGGTGGATAGTTTGAATGTGTCAGTAGCGGCGTCTTTGTTGCTGTATGAGGCGAAGCGACAGCGAGAATTGCAGAAGCCATGAGCCATAAAATTAACAACATAGGGGTTTTAGGCGCCGGCAGAAGTGCGGGTTATTTGATTGAGTACTTGGGAGGGTATTGTGGGCAAACCGGACGGAAATTGCGCGTGTACGATGTGCAATTTGCGCGTTTAAAGTCCTCTTTTCAGGTTGCGGATTCGGTTGAGTTGTTGGTGGCGCAGTTAGATAATCCCGAGACCTTGGAGGCCATAGTGGCTGACTTAGACTTGGTGGTAAGTTTGCTCCCGCCCAACATGCACGCGGGTGTGGCAGAAGTATGCTTGCGTCACAATTGTCACCTCTTTACCGCCTCATATACATTCACCCAAATGCAAGTTTTGGGCGAGGAGGCGAAGAAAAAGGGCTTGCTGTTCATGAATGAATTGGGCTTGGATCCAGGCATCGATCATTTGAGTGCGAGTCGTTTGTTTGATCTGGCCAAGGCACGAGCACTGAAGATCGAATCGTTTGAAAGTCATTGTGGCGGTTTGGTGGCCCTGGATGATTGTACAGACAATCCGTGGAAGTATAAATTCACTTGGAATCCCACCAATGTGGTGCTCGCAGGTCAGGGCGGTGAGAGCGTTTGGAAAGAAAATGGCCAGGAACAACGGGTCGATGGGACATTGGTATTTGCCCGGGCGCGAAGCATGGACGTGCCGGGTCTGGGTTCGTTTGACGTATACCCAAACAGAAACAGTCTAACCTATGAAACGCTTTATGGGTTGGAGGATTCCATGACGCTTCTGCGTGGGACGCTGCGGAGGAAAGGGTTTTGTCGGGCCTGGGATTTGTTGGTTCGTTGTGGGTTTACTGAGTCGAGCCAGGTGGGTGGTTGGCCTACGGTAGGTGCGTGGTTTGAATCGCTCACGGGGTTTGAAAACAGCATGGATTGGGCGAAGTCTCTGGCCACTGATCCTCAAACGGCAGGACTGGATCCTTATGTGTCGTTTTTACGATTGGATGAAGGGGTGGCCGGTTTGGTTGTTGACGATAAAACCTCTGCTCAAATCTTGGAGGTCATTTTGTTGGATCGATGGTCTTTGGGTTCTCAGGACAAGGACGAAGTGGTAATGGTTCATAAATTGGGGTTGAGTGATGAGAATGGGGTTCCGCAAACTTGGTTTTCAGTACTACAGGTATTGGGCGAAGGCGGGGATCGAACGGCCATGGCGAAAACGGTGGGGTTGCCATTGGCGATGGGTGTGGAAACATTTTTAGAGGGGGAAGCGAGCGGTTTGGGGGCGGTTGTGCCTTTTGATAAATCATGGTATTTACCCATTTTGCACAAACTTGAAAATCAAGGAATTGTGTTTAAGGAATACCTCTGATTGTGCAATTATCCACACCGCGAAATTCTAGGTCGGTTTGGCGTTAATTTTGATAGTGCAACCATCAGGATCAGGTATGAAAAAAATTTCTCAAGTTATTTGCAGTAAGTCGTTGATTGCGAGTGTTTTGTTTTGTTATTCGCTGGGATTGTTTAGTCCATTGATGGCGCAAACAAAGCAACCTGCGGGCAAGGCGGCTACGCCATCGGTACAAAAAGGTGCGGGTAAGCCGGAGACGGCATCCGGAAATGCAAATGGGAAACCCGGTTCTAAAACCGGTGGTGCCCCGGCCAACAATACGGCAGGATCCACGCAAGCGGAAACCGCCCCAGTCGATTCGGCCACCTTGGCAAACACCCCGGCGATTTTGCCCACAGATACGATTTTTGCTTTGCAGGAGAAGTTGATGGGTCATACCTCTTCTACGGAGTCGGCCGCGATATCGCCCGATGGAAAATGGGTAGCTACCGGAGGATGGGATCGGAAGGTTTTGTTGTATTCTTTAGATAGCAATGGGGTATTTAAGTTGAGTCAAACCTTTACGGGTCACAACGGAGCGGTAACATGCTTGGCTTTTGATGCGCAAAGCACCCTATTGGCGAGCGGTTCAAAGGACTTTTCTTTGCGTGTGGTGGATTTGGCCACGGGCGCGTTGAAATTTCAAACCATGGACCACCGAGATGCACTCACGGCGGTAGAATTTGATGCTTCGGGCAAATTTGTGATGTCGGCTTCGGCGGATGGAACCATTCGTTTATATGATGTGGCGAATCCCACAAACAATCAGAAGCCTAGGTTTTATACCTATGGGAAACCCGTGAACGACTTGGCAACGGCACCCAATGGTAAGACGTTCTATTTGGCCAATAACAGCAACAACGACGTAGAAGCGATTGATTTTACGGGTAAGGTTTATCAACGATTTGTGGGTGTGCACACCATGCCGGTAAACTGTTTGGCCATTTCCAATAACAAGCGTTTGTTGGTAACGGGTGGGAACGACAAATCCGTGGTGATCTGGGACATCGCAACGGCAAAGCCGATCAAAACACTTTTGGGACATACTTGGAAGGTGAATTCTGTGAGTTTTTCGCGGAATGATCAATATTTGGTGACCACTGGGAATGATGGTGAAGTGCGAATTTGGGATGTGAATACGGGCGTTTGTGTATCCACGCAGAAGAATCTAATCACAGCAGCGAGGGAGGCGGTATTTACGCCGAATATGAAGCGATTGATTGTGGCCGGGAAAATGGTGGCGCAGGGAAGCACCTATGGTGCTTTAGTGTACACCACACCGCCGATTTGGCATAAGGCCAAGCCCAAGCCCGTTAAGCCGGAGCCGGTGAAGCCTGTAACGCCAGGGGGCAATGGTAAACCCGCTCCGAAGCGTTAACTTTGTAGGTATGTCAGATCAAAGCATTCACAGTGGTAAGGCTCCTGAGCCGGTGGGATTGTATCCCCATGCCAAGCGCGTTGGAAATTTGTTGTTTTTGAGCGGTGTTGGTCCCAGAGAAAAGGGCACCAAAAAAATTCCTGGCGTTGAATTGAATGAAGCCGGTGAGATCGTAAGTTACGACATTGAATTACAATGCAGGAGTGTGTTTCAGAATGTTCGGTGGATTTTGGAAGATGCAGGTAGCAGCTGGGATAAAATTGTGGATGTGACGGTTTTTTTGACCAACATGAAAGATGATTTTCCCATTTACAATCGTTTGTGGGCTGAGTATTTTGGTGAGAATCCTCCCTGTAGAACCACGTTGGAGATCAATTGTTTGCCCACCCCTATTGGGATTGAGCTGAAGGTGTTGGCTACCATCGATTAAACAGTAAAGCATGATGGAGGCGCAGCGTCTGCAGTTTTTGGATTATATCGCCAAAACCAAGCGGATGTCTGTTCATACCGTGGCGGCATACGGCAACGACTTGTTGCAGTTTACCGATTTTCTCGCCACACAATACGTAACCAGTCTATTAGAGTGCAAGCCCATTCACATTCGTGGATTCATGGCGATGTTGTTGCAGAACAATTTGACTCCTCGTTCTGTGCATCGCAAGGTGTCGAGTGTGCGAGGTTGGTTTAAATATTTGCGCAAGCAGGGTGAGCTCACCGTGGATCCGATGAGTAAAATCGTATTGCCCAAAATGCCCAAGGTGTTGGTCAAGGACATTCCTGCGACGGATTTGCACAACCTATTTGCACGGTTTCCATGGGATGAGGTTGCCAATGGCGAACGGGATCGGTTGCTGTTGTTGTTGTTATATACAACGGGGATGCGTTTGAGTGAGTTGATTGGGTTGAAGGTGGGGGATGTTGATTTCTACCGACATTCATTGCGTGTATTGGGAAAACGGAACAAGGAGCGGATTATTCCCATGCACCCTGAGATGGTGGATTGGTTGAAAGTGTATTTAGTGAATCATGCGGGCCCTACGTTGTTTGTGACCGAAAAAGGCAAACCGCTATATCCGGTGTATGTATATCGTTTGGTAAATCACTATTTGAAGTTGTTTTCCCATGCGGCGAAGACGAGTCCTCACGTGTTGCGACACAGTTTTGCTACGCACATGCTCAACAATGGGGCGAATTTGTTGGCGATTAAAGATATTCTGGGGCACGCCAATTTGTCGGCGACGCAGGTGTATACCAAGAACTCATTTGAAAAGTTGAAGCAGATTCACGCGTTACATCCGCGAAAGTAAAAAAAAAGCCACCCGGAGGGTGGCTTTGGTATCTTTTCAGCGCAACGGTAGGGATTATCCTTCTACGTCGGCAGTTTGCATTTTCTGTTTGTATGCCGCACGAATTTTCTGCATACGCTTGGTGATGCAGGGCTTCTCGAAAGCTTGACGAGCGCGAAGTTCCTTAACAACACCAGTCTTTTCGAACTTCTTCTTGAACTTCTTCAATGCTTTTTCGAGCGAATCGTTTTCTTTTACGTTAATTACAAGCATGTTAAATTTTATTTTGGGTCACAAAAATACGATTTTCTTTTCAAAACGACAAGAAAAATTAATCTTTCAGAATGTTTCTTGAAATTACCAGTTTTTGAATTTCGCTGGTGCCTTCACCGATGGTGCACAATTTGCAGTCGCGATAGAATTTTTCTACGGGAAAGTCTTTGGTAAATCCATATCCTCCAAAGATTTGCACAGCTTCATTGGCGCAGTACACGCTGACTTCTGAGGCATAGTATTTGGCCATGGCGCCTTCTTTTGTCATGCTGAGACCTTTGTTTTTTCTATCCGCGGCCTCAAGGGTTAACAGTTCCGCTGCTTCGATGCGTGTTGCCATGTCGGCCAGTTTGAAGGCAATAGCCTGAAAATTGGCGATGGGTTTGCCAAATTGTTCGCGTTCTTGGGCATATTTAACGCTGGCTTCGAATGCGCCTTTGGCGATTCCCAGTGAGAGTGCGGCGATAGAGATACGACCTCCATCGAGAACTTTCATGGCTTGGATGAATCCGTCGCCGATGTTGCCAAGGACGTTGGATTCGTGAACGCGACAGTCTTCGAAGATCATTTCGGCAGTTTCGCTGGCGCGCATGCCCAATTTATTTTCTTTTTTACCTCCTTTGAATCCGGGAGTGCCTCTTTCCACTACAAAGGCGGTGATACCGCGGGAGTCGAGCAGATCGCCCGTTCTGGCCAATACCACGGCTACATCGCCGGTAATGCCATGGGTGATCCAGTTTTTTGATCCGTTTAGGATCCAATATTCGCCTTCTTTTTTGGCGGTGCATTGCATGCGAAGGGCATCGGAGCCGGTATTTGCTTCCGTGAGGCCCCAGGCGCCTATCCATTCTGCGGTGGCCAATTTCGGCAGCCAGCGCATTTTTTGTTCTTCATTTCCAAAGGCGAGGATGTGACCGGTGCACAAGCTGTTGTGGGCGGCCATGCTCAAACCAACGGATCCGCAAACTTTGGCGAGTTCTTCGATGCCGGCGGCGTATTCGAAGTAAGACAGTCCCGAGCCGTTATATTTTTCAGGAACCAAAACGCCCATCAATCCCAATTCGCCGAGGGCTTTGAAGATGTGGATGGGGAAGGTTTGTGATTCGTCCCATTCCATCAAATGTGGACGGATGTTCTTTTCGGCAAAATCTCGTACGGTTTGTCGTACCATTTGCACACTTTCGCTCTCTTGAAAACTTGCCATAATTGCTGAACAAAGATAGAAAAGGAATGGTTTGAAATTTCCTAAGAAATGTCATTTCCGACCAAGTTGATGAGTGTCGATTTTTTTTAGTCGATGAAGTGCAGATACGGGGCGATTTTAGTTTTGGTTTCTGGGTCGATGCCTTGCATGGATTGCCAATCGTGGTGGGTGAGGAGGGGGTGGGAGGCCAGGAATGGGTGCAGTATTTTGGCGATTTGCGGTCCAACGTAGGGGTGTTGGTACAGGTTTTTCCAGTTGGGGTTGGGGTTGAGTTTGGTGATTTCTGTGGGCGAATATTGGAAGCTAGGGGCAAGAAATTGCGCCAGGAGGGTATCGAACTTGGGGATTTCAAGCAATTGCATTGGGTTTACAAACCCACCGAGTTTTTGTTTGTAACGAATAATTTTTCTGGCGGTGGCGGGACCGATGCCGGGAAGGGCTTCCCATTGGGCGGAGTCGCGGAGGTTCCAGGCCGCAGGCCTGGAACCTCCGCGGCCCGACTGCTTTACCGCTTGCTCCAGTTGCCGGCCGAGCCGAAGGCTGTCGGCCGGCAACAAGCCACTCCTGCCTCCGGGATTTCGTTGTCTAAGGGCCAGGAGTAGTTCAAGGGCCAGTTTGGGATTGAGTTTTTTATCTGGTTGGGAGGCGTATTTCGCCATGGCACCTGCGATGTTCAGTGGGGTTCTTTCCCATTGTTTTTGTTTCCTCTTCCAATGCGCGGAATCGCGCCAACGAACGCTGGGGTCCTGCCAAATGGGGCCGGAATCGGATCCCGTGTGGACCACGGTGCTGTGGACCAATTTGTCATTGGTTGCCAACCGATGGCATCGTTCCATGCCCAAAATAAGAAGGGTCGTTATGGCAAACCATAACGACCCTTTGGTGATCGAGTTTCGTAATTCCATCCTCCGCTGCCGTTAATCTACGGCAACGAAATTAGGCGAACTCAGCGAGCTTTTCTTTGCGATATTCGCCAGAGTCCAATTTGTTTTTGATAGATTTAAAAGCCTCAATGGTTTCTTTTACATCCTCTAGGCTATGTACCGCGGTAGGAATTAAGCGCAAGATAATCATGCCTTTGGGTACTACTGGGTAAACCACAATGCTGCAGAAAATATTGAAATTCTCACGCAAATCATGGGTGAGGTGGGTGGCTTCGGGAATGGTTCCGTTCAACACCACGGGTGTTACAGGCGTGGTGGTGATACCAATGTTAAAGCCAGCCTCTCGCAATCCATTTTGCAAGGCGTTCGTGATGGTCCACAATTTTTCTTTCAATTCTGGCATCGTACGAATCATTTCCAAGCGCTTGATCGATCCTACAACCAAAGGCATAGGCAAAGCTTTTGCGTAGATCTGTGAACGCATGTTGTAACGCAAGAACTTGATTACATGTGGCTCAGAAGCGATGAAGGCACCAATGCCCGCCATCGACTTCGCAAACGTTGAAAAGTAAATATCTACCCCGTCGATACAGTCTTGCTCTTCAGCCGTACCCGCACCGGTTTTTCCCATTGTACCAAAACCATGGGCATCGTCTACGAACAAACGGAAGTTGTACTTCTCTTTCATCGCAACGATTTCTTTCAATTTTCCTTGTGAACCTGTCATTCCAAATACACCTTCGGTGATGACCAAAATGGCTCCGCCGGTGGTTTCAACCATCTTGGTGGCGCGCTTCAACTGCTGCTCCAAGCTCTCCATGTTGTTGTGGTTGTAGACAAAACGCTTGCCCATGTGCAAACGAACGCCGTCGATGATACAAGCATGTGATTCAGCATCGTAAACAATCACATCGTGACGGTCTACCAATGCGTCAATCGCACTTAACACCCCTTGATAGCCGTAGTTTAACAAGATGCAATCGGGCTTTCCAACGAAACTCGCCAAATCGCGTTCCAACTGCTCATGGTAGTTGCTATTTCCGCTCATCATGCGGGCTCCCATGGGGTAAGCCATTCCGAATTGAGCTGCCGCATCGGTGTCTGCCTTCATTACATCGGGGTGGTTGGCCAAGCCCAAGTAGTTGTTCAAACTCCAGTTCAAACGCATTTTTCCGCGGAAAATCATGCGCGGACCAATTGGACCTTCCAACTTGGGGAACGTGTAGTAACCGTGTGCGTCGTCGGCGTGCTGGCCCAAAGGACCCATGCGCTCATGTAATTTTTCGAAAATATCTCTCATGATGTATGACTACAAATAGTATTGATGCAAATTTAACAACCTATTGATGAAAATCTGTGATAAGTTGTTCTCTGTTTGTGAATAAGGTTAGGGATTATGTCAACGACCTACCACGAAAACGCAGGGGCTTTTTCCAAAGGTTTCGGTTTTTTTCTTCCATTCGGCGATGGTTTGTGTGCGAATGGACTCCCCTTCGGTATGTAAATCCTTGGCGATACACAGCAGCATATCGGCTGGCAAATTTTTGCAGAAATATTGAAGCAAACGGTCTGTGCGATAAGGGGTTTCTATGAACAAATGACTGTGTTTGTCGCTGGCTTTGTTTTGTAACAGTTGCGTCAGTTGTTTCAATTCGTTTTCATTGATGGGCGGGTATCCATGAAAGGTGAAGGTTTGTCCGCTCAATCCACTACCCGCCAAGGCCAGCATCAGGCTGTTGGGTCCCATGATGGGCTTCACATCCCATCCCCGTTGGTGGGCCAATTTTACAGCCAATGCACCGGGGTCGGCTATGCAGGGCATGCCCGCCTCCGAAACTACGCCGATGTGTGATACGCCCTTAATTTCCTTGAAGAACTTCTCCAATTCTTGTCGGGGCGTCCGCGTGTTAAACTCGAAAATGTCGAGCTCATTGATTACGATGCCCACTTTTAGGGCCGACAAAAATCGCCTTAGGGTTCGGGCATCTTCGGCAACCCAATGTTTGATAGGTTTGAGTGTTTCGATGTAATTGGGTGTGTTCATCCAGCCCCAGCTCAGTTCTCCGATGGGCAATGGCAGTAAAACCAGTTGGGTGGGCGTTGCTACGGGTTGCTCCACGGGGGTAAAGGCGGGAAGGGGTGTTTCCATCGCACAAATTTGCCACTAATTGCTGAAACATTTCGACCTTTCCGTCCACATCGAAAAAAATCGACCAAATTGTCATTTAAATGTCAAGTCAATTCGCGGTCCGGGCAGAAAGAAGTACCTTTGTATTGTGAGCTTTGTAAATCGTCTCAAACAGCGTTGGAATGTAGAGAAAGCCTGGATGGTATGGGTAATCTTGTTGGTGTTTGCCCTTACGGGGTTCACTGTGATGTACCTCAAAAAATTCGTCAAGCCCTATCTCGGCGAAGACTGGTGGGTTGATGTGGTTTACTACATTTTAATCCTGCCCGTTTACAACATTTTGTTGCTTACCTATGGCTTTTGCTTGGGTCAATTCCGCTATTTCTGGAACTTCGAAAAACGATTTTTCAAACGCATTGTTGATTCTTTAAAATGATTACCCAAGAATCGGTATTGAAGGCTCTGTCTCACGTGGATGATCCCGACCTCAAGAAAGATTTGGTCACGTTGGGCATGATTGAAGACCTTGTCATCGGACAAGAAATATCGTTTACTTTGGTGCTTACAACACCGGCCTGTCCCATGAAAGACATGATGGTGAATGCCTGCAAAACGGCCATCCGAATGATGGTTGATCCCAACATCGCTGTCACTGTGAATACCACTTCTCGCGTTCGCGGCAGTATACCGATGTCGGAGGTGTTGCCTGGCGTAAAACATGTGATTGCGGTGGCCTCCGGCAAGGGGGGCGTGGGCAAAAGCACCCTTTCGGCGTCGTTGGCGCTGGCCCTTCACGGCATGGGAGCGAAGGTTGGTTTGCTTGATGCGGATATTTACGGTCCGAGCGTACCCACCATTTTCGGTGTATCCGAATCCCCGCAGATGTACATGAAAGGCGATAAGCAGATCATGATTCCCATCGAATCGAAAGGGTTGAAATTGTTGAGTATTGGCTTTATGACGGCGCCTGGACAAGCCATTGTTTGGCGGGGACCTATGGTGTCGAGTGCGTTTAGACAGTTTGTACAGGATACGGACTGGGGTGATTTGGATTATTTGATCATTGATTTGCCACCGGGAACGGGGGATGTGCAGCTCAGTTTGGTGCAAAATGTCCCATTGACCGGGGTTGTGATCGTCACCACGCCTCAGGAGATGGCTTTGACCGATGCCCGTCGTGCGATGGGTATGTTCTCGATGGAGGCGGTGAATAAGCGTATTTTGGGGGTTGTAGAAAACATGAGTTACTTCACGCCGAGCGACGCGCCCGACAAAAAATACCGGTTGTTTGGTGAGGGGGGCGGACAAAAGCTATCCAACGAATACGGGGTGCCATTTTTGGGTGAGTTGCCGCTGAATCCAGACTTGATGCAACACATCGATCAGGGAAACATCACGGCTGAATCCCCAGAATTATCGCCCTATTACCCAGTAGCGAGTGCATTGGCGCAGCAGGTTAGTATGGTGCAAATCACAAAATAATATTACTTTTGCTCACCATGAGCGCCATCAATACTCAAGTAGAACAAGTTCTTGAAACGATCCGTCCGTATTTGCATGCCGATGGTGGGGATGTGGAATTGGTGGAAATCAATGAGGGTTTGGATGTGGTGTTGCGATTGACGGGTGCTTGCAGTACTTGCAGCATGAGCGAGATGACAATGACGGCAGGGATTGAGGAGAGTTTACGCAGGGCCATTCCCAACATCGGGAAGATTACCGCATTAAAGGATTAATAGGGTGGCGAAACTCCTGATGGCATTTCGGAAACAGGGTGCATCGGAGGGGAAGCCGTTCTTTGGAACCCAGGCCTTGGGCATTCCTTGGGTTGCCGGGGTGTTTATTTTTCTGCGGGTGGGATTATTGTTGGGGCGATGTGCGGAGCCAACAAACGCGGGTTTTGAGGCATCGTTGTTGAACGGATTTAGGCAGTTGCATCTTGTTGATTTTTTATTGCTCAGCGGTTGTATTTGGATGTATGCCATCGATTTTTTTCACGATGTTTTGCGCTGGGATGTCCTGGGATTTCCGATGCGATCTTGGCAGGTGATTTGGTTTCTTTTTTGGGGGCTGCTGCCGTTTTTAGGGTTATTATGGGTTGTCCCATTCATTACTGCTATCAATTTTGCGGATCTCTTTATGCAAGTTCGATGGGTGATTGGGGGCGGGGTAGGCTATGTGGTTGTTCAAAGGATGGGCGGAAAAATGGCGGCTTTTTTGGGTCCATTTTTCATTGCGATCACGTTTGCACTGGCATTGTTTTGGGATGTATCTGAGCCATGGTTGACTCCTTTGTGGCGACAGGGCGTGTTTGTTTTTTTGTTGAATGTTTGGGTCATGCAATGGTTTGAACAAGACAAAGATGGGGTTTCAAAATCGACCAATGTTTGGCGGTTTGCGGATCACCGCGTTTTGATGTGTTTACTGGGGTTGTTGGGTTTGATATTGTTGGTTTCGTGGGGCGGGCAAGCCCAGCGAAGCTGGGGTCTGCCCGCCTTACTTTTCTTATATATAACCATCCTGATTTTTCCCGCAGCGGTGCGACCTTTCCGCTTGTATCGGTTGCTCATCGACGGCGCCTTGTTTCTGTGGTTACTATGATATAAATCATATTTCCTCCTTTTGGCTGTCATGGTTTGATCCTCCTATTGGATGCAATTTGCATCCATGGCGGAAGTGGCTTCGGAAACACACAGTTGTTATCACTGCGGAACAGCAACACGCAGGGTGATTCAATATGATCACAAGGATTTTTGTTGCGATGGTTGTAAGTCGGTCTATGCCTTGCTATCACAAAACGGACTTTGCCAGTACTACGAATTGAACGATACACCCGCCGGCAATCAGGTCCTGGGATTGGATGCCTCCGCGGCAGAACAATTCCATAAATTTGCCTTTCTCGATAACCAAGACATCTTGCAGCGCTTGTACATCTTTCACAGTGCTGATGAATGTCACATCCGTTTTTACCTTCCGCAAGTGCATTGCAGTTCTTGTGTTTATTTGCTTGAGAATCTGCACAAATTGGTCTTGGGGGTGAAAGCATCCGAGCTGCAGTTTTCCAAGAAAAATCTCACCGTATCGTTTGATCCCGCCCGCACAAACGCCCGGAAAATCGCTCAGTTTTTGGCAGGTATTGGGTATGAACCATATTTCAGCTTGAGCGATCTGCAAAGCAACGGGTCCAGCCCTGCAAGTGCTAAACTCTCTGGGGAAGCCAAGCAACGTTTGTTTCGATTGGGGGTAGCCGGATTTTGTTTTGGCAACATCATGTTGTTGAGTTTTCCTGAGTATTTGGAATGGGGCAGCGAGGATTTGGATGGATTGAAGTCGTATTTCACCGCGCTCAATTTGCTGTTGATTGTGCCAGTGATGCTCTACAGTGCCCGAGAGTTTTATTCCCTTGCTTGGGGTGGATTGAAAAAGCGTTACCTCACCATTGATTTACCCATCGTATTGGCGATGTTGATTACGCTTGGGCGTAGTTTGTACGAAGTGGCCAACCACATTGGGCCAGGTTACTTTGATTCGCTCAGTGGTATTGTCTTTTTTATGCTGCTGGGACGGTATCTGCAGGACAAAACCTATCAACGCATTTCATTTGACCGAGACTATACTTCCTATTTCCCATTGAGTGCGTCTGTTTGGAAAGAGGGGCGGGCCGTGAGTTTGCCCCTTACAGACATCCAACCAGGGGATGAATTGATCATTCACAACCAGGAGTTGATCCCAGTGGATGCTCGGTTGGCGTATGGAGAGGCACACATCGACTATAGTTTTGTCACCGGTGAAAGCAAGCCCGTAACGGTGAAGGCGGGTGAATGGTTGTATGCGGGTGGCCGACAGTTGGCGGGTAGCATCCGCGTGATTGCTGAAAAATCAATGTCGCAAGGATACCTGGTATCGCTATGGAATAAATCAAAACAAAAATCAGAGGGTGTGAACGCGGGTGTGGAAAATGACTATGTGCATCGCGCAAGCCAATGGTTTACTGTGGCGTTGTTCACCATCGCGATTTCGGCGGCAGTGTACTGGTCTGTGGTGGATCCTACCAAAGTGTGGACGGCGATTACATCGGTATTGATCGTGGCCTGTCCGTGTGCCCTATTGTTGTCGGTCACCTTTACGCACGGACATTTGCTCACGTTGTTGGCCAAGAATGGGTTGTATGTGAGGGGGGCGGCGGCGCTGGAATCGTGGAGGAATGTCAATCTTTCTATTTTCGACAAAACCGGCACGTTGACTCAGAGTGGAAAACCCACAATCTCTTTCGAGGGTCGTAGTTTGGATGCGCATACTTGGGATGCCTTGGGTGCGTTGGCGTTGGAGAGTGTTCATCCATATGCGCGGAAGGTGGGGCAGTGGTTAGACCGACCCAAGGTGTCGGTTGCTCAGGTCCAGAATGTGGTTGGCAGTGGGGTTGTGGGTACCGTGGATGGGGTAGAGTATCGGCTGGGGAACCGGGCTTTTGTTGGGTTGAGTGCTGGGTATTCTGTTTCGGAGGACGGCAAACTGGTGCAGGGGGAAATGGTGGATACTTTGGCTGATAGTCAACAGGGAAGTGCCGAAATATGGTGCTCGGCTGCGGGTGAAGTGGTGGGCAGGTTCTTGTTGTTGAGTCGTTACAGAGAAGGGTTGAAGCCCATGTTGTTAGACTTGAAGAAGCAGGGGGATGTGGTGGTGCTTAGCGGCGATACCGCGCAAGAACGGGCGGTTTTAGGGGCTTTGTTGTGGTCGGATGCGGCAATGAAGTTTGAGCAGAAGCCGCATCAGAAACAGGCCTTTGTGGTTGAGGCGCGCAAACAAGGGAAGAAAGTGATGATGGTAGGCGATGGTTTGAATGACGCCGGTGCTTTGATGGAGGCGGATTTTGGCATTGCTGTTTCCGAAGACATGGGCTATTTTTCTCCCGGCTGCGATGCCATATTAATGGGCGATTCGATGCCGAAATTGCATGCCTTGTGGCGCATGGTTAAGCGCGGAAAACGGGTAATTTGGTGGAGTTTTACCTTGAGTATTGCCTACAATGTGGTTGGCTTGAGCTTTGCGGTTAGGGGGGATTTGAACCCGATGATTGCGGCCATTTTGATGCCTGCGAGCTCTATCAGTATCGTCTTATACACTTGGTTGGCTACGTTGTGGGGCGGACGTCGCGAGGGACTCAAAATCCAATCATAAAAACATGACAATTATCACACTTCACCTTGAGGCTTGTCATTGTGAAAACTCGGATTGGGTTGTCAATTTGAGTAACTAAAAAACTCGAATTATGTCGGTGGTTATTTTACTCATGATTTGCAGCATTTGCGTGGCTGGCGGCTTTTTGTGGGCGTATTTATGGAGTGTCAAAAAAGGACAATTCGATGATTTGGAGGCGAGTGGGTTTCGGATCCTTCACGACACTACACCGAAAAAAGAAAACAATAACATCATTAACAATAATTCTTAACCTATATGCAACTAGAACGTTTTTCCTACGACAACAAGATTGTAAAGTGGTTTGCTACGGCAACCATTGTTTGGGGCGTAGTTGGGTTTTTGGCGGGGTTGTTAATTGCATTGCAATTGGCATTTCCGGCATTAAACTTTGACTGGGCACCGACCACCTTTGGCCGCATGCGTCCGGTACACACCAATGCCGTGATTTTCGCATTTGTGGGCAACGGGATTTTTATGGGCGTTTATTACTCATTACAGCGTTTGGTGAAAGCGAGGTTGTTTAGTGATTTGCTCAGTAAAATTCACTTCTGGGGATGGCAGCTCATCATTGTGTTTGGGGCTTTGTCGTTGTGGATGGGCTACACCACCGGTAAGGAATATGCTGAATTGGAGTGGCCTTTGGATATCGCCATTACCTTGATTTGGGTGGTGTTTGGTGTGAACATGTTCGGAACCATCTTGAAGCGCAGGGAGGGACACCTTTATGTGGCCATTTGGTTTTACATCGCGACATGGGTGACTGTGGCGATGTTGCACATCGTAAACAGCATCGAATTGCCCATTGAGTTCATGAAGAGCTACAGTTGGTATGCCGGCGTTCAGGATGCGTTGGTACAGTGGTGGTATGGTCACAATGCGGTGGCGTTCTTTTTAACCACGCCCTATTTGGGTTTGATGTACTATTTCTTGCCCAAGGCGGCAAATCGTCCGGTGTATTCTTATCGGTTGTCGATCATCCACTTCTGGGCCCTGATTTTCATTTATATCTGGGCGGGTCCTCACCATTTGTTGTACACTGCTTTGCCTGACTGGGCTCAGAGTTTGGGTGTGGTATTTTCAGTGATGTTGATTGCGCCGAGTTGGGGTGGTATGATCAATGGTTTGTTGACATTGCGTGGCGCCTGGGATCGGGTTCGTGAGGATGCGGTGTTGAAATTCATGGTGGTGGCAATCACGGCTTACGGTATGGCCACTTTTGAGGGTCCGATGTTGAGTTTGAAGAATGTAAATGCGATTTCGCACTTCAGCGACTGGACCATCGCTCACGTCCACGTGGGGGCTTTGGGATGGAATGGTTTCTTGACGTTTGCGGTATTGTATTGGTTGATCCCACGCTTGTGGCGCACGGAATTGTATAGCAAATCCTTGGCGAATGCACACTTTTGGTTGGGTACTCTGGGGATTGTGTTTTATGCGGTGCCGATGTATTGGGCTGGATTTACTCAAGCGTTGAACTGGAAGACCTTTACTCCGGAGGGACAGCTGCAGTATAGTTTCTTGGATACGGTGAACATGATTGCACCGATGTACATGTTGCGCAGTTTGGGTGGTTTGTTGTACTTGACGGGAGCCATTTTGATGGTGGTTAATATCTGGAAGACCGTGGCCAGGGGAAATTTCCAGGAGAACGAGGAGGCCGAGGCGCCTGCTTTGGTCAAGGTAGAGGCGCACAAGGGCGAGCATTGGCATCGTTTCATTGAGCGCAAGCCTTTGCAAATGTTGTTTTGGAGTTTGGTGATGGTGGCCATTGGGGGAGCCATTGAAATGATACCTACATTCTTGGTGAAGGAGAACATTCCCACCATCTCGGCGGTGAAACCCTACACCCCGTTAGAATTGCATGGTCGTGACATCTATATTTCAGAGGGTTGTTACACTTGTCACTCCCAGATGGTAAGGCCATTCCGCGACGAGGTAGTTCGTTACGGCGAGTATTCCAAAGCGGGTGAATTTGTTTACGACCACCCTTTCCAGTGGGGAAGTAAGCGCACCGGTCCGGATTTGGCCCGCGTGGGTGGGAAATATCCCAATTCATGGCATTTCAATCACATGTATCAGCCTACAAGTACAAGTCCGAAGAGCATTATGCCGAGGTATACTTGGTTGTTGACAACGGGTATCGATATCATGCGCACACCGAAGATGATTAAGGGAATGCAAATCTTGGGTGTGCCTTATGAGAGTGGTTATCACAACCGGGCCAACAGTGATTTGGATGTACAGGCTAAGGCCATTGCGGCTGATTTGACGAAAGAAAAAGAAATCAGGCAGATCATGGAGTTTGAGGGGGTAAAGGATCTAACCTACACCAAGATGGTGGCGTTGATTGCTTACTTGCAGCGCATTGGTACCGACATTAAAACGGTTTCAGCGGATGCCAAGCCAATCCATTAATGGTTTTTTAATAACAGAAAAAGAGAAATGAAATTCATCAACTATCTCAAATCGATACAGGATGTGCGGATTTTTCCGATGGTATCCTTGTTCATCTTCACAGCAATTTTTGCGGTGGTGTTGGTGTACGCGATGAAGGCCAGTAAACAATATATCAATCAAGCGAAACAAATTCCTTTAGGCGATGAAAAAGAATGTTAATTTTTTGAATAAGGTAATGGCACTGTCTGGTTTGGCGGTGTTGGGAATATCTCCTGTGTGGGGGCAAGCGGCGGGAGCCGCTCCGGCTGCGGATGCAGCCGGGGCAGCCGCGACAGCGGCTGCTGCCCCCACCTCCCAGATGATGACGGGGGTTGAAATGGTGCCATGGGTGTTGGCATTGACTGCGGTAGCCTTGGCGGTAGTGGCCTTGGTGATGGGGTCTTTGCTCATGCGCATTGCCATCCTTAAGACCAAAAATGGGGGTGTTTTGGATTTGGCGGAAAAATCAACCCCTTCCACTAAAGCTCCATTGGCGGACCCCAATGCACTGCCCAGCTATGTAGTGCCGATTGTAAAAAGTGTTGTAGTGCTGTTTTTGGCACTGGGAATGCCAGGCATGGCCTGGGCCCAAGAGGCAGCCGCAGCGGCGGCTGACGCCGCCACTGCGGCTGCGCCTCAACCCATCGATTGGACAATCACCGGAGATCGATTGAATTTTCTCATTCTTGCGGTCATTTTCTTCGAATTGCTGGTGATTGCATACTTCGCCTACTGGTTGAAAACCCTGTTGGTGCCCGCCAAGGAAAAATCAGCGGCTATCGCCGTGGCCAAAACCAATGCCTGGTGGGATCGTTTCAATAAATCGGTGGATATCGATCATGAAAAAGATGTGCAATTAGATCATGATTATGACGGCATCAAAGAACTCGACAACGCCCTTCCGCCCTGGTGGTTGTATGGTTTCTATTTTACCATTCTGTTTGCCGGTGTCTACATTTACCGTTACCATTTTTCGGGCTCCGCACCCCTGCAAGTGGAAGAGTTGAACATCGCCACCGTGCAAGCCGAAAAAGACCTGGCCACTGTGATGGCAACCATGGCCAACAAAGTGGATGAAAATACCATCGAATACAAAGCCGATCCCGCCCTCATCGAAGAAGGAAAAGGCATCTTTGCCCAAAATTGCAAAAGCTGTCACGGTGAACAAGCCCAAGGGGCATCCATCGGACCCAACCTGACCGATGTGTATTGGATTCATGGTGGCAACATCAAAGACATCTTCAAAACCATTAAAAATGGGGTGCAAGAGAAAGGGATGATTTCGTGGTCACAAACCCTGTCGCCCAAGCAAATTGCCGCGGTGGCTACCTTTGTGAAGTCGCTCCAAGGCAGTAATCCGCCCAATCCCAGAGCGCCTCAAGGTACTGAATACAAAGACGATCAAGCCGCTCCGGCCGATACCGCCGCTGCGGGTTCTGTTACCGTGAGCAAGCTTCAATAACCATGGAAGTTCCTGACGAACACGACTCGTTTCGAGACCGGTCGGCCACCATCGATGAACAAGGCAAACGCAAATGGGTGTTTGCCTACAAACCCCGGGGAAGATTCTATAGCGCAAGAACCCTCTTGAGCTATTTATACCTGCTGTTGTTTTTTGGATTGCCTTTTATCAAATACAAAGGCGAGCCATTTTTACTGCTGAACATCATTGAGCGAAAGTTTGTGGTGTTTGGCTTCGTTTTCTGGAGCCAAGATTTCTATCTCTTTGGCATCACCATGATCCTGTTTGTGGTGTTTATCATTGTCTTTACGGTGGCATTCGGTCGCTTGTTCTGTGGCTGGGCCTGTCCACAAACGGTGTTCATGGAGATGGTATTCCGGAAAATTGAATATTGGATCGATGGCGATGCCCCCAAACAACAAGCGCTAAAACGCCAGCCCTGGAATGCTGAGAAAATTCGCAAACGCGTGAGCAAATGGGTGGTTTTTTACCTCGTTTCCTTTCTCATCGGCAATACGTTCTTGGCGTATATCATTGGCATGGATGAGCTCAAAACCATCATCTCCGATCCCTGGGGAATGCACTTGAAGGGGTTTTTGGGGATGTTGGTGTTTTCGTTTGTGTTTTTCATGGTGTATCTGCGGTTTCGTGAGCAAGTGTGTACGGTGGTTTGTCCTTACGGACGGTTGCAAGGGGTGCTGCTCGACAGACATTCTGTGGTTGTGGCCTATGATTATGTTCGCGGGGAACCCCGAGAAAAAAATCGCAAGGGTATCGAGAGAAAAGGCGGAGATTGTGTGGATTGCAATTTGTGCGTGCATGTTTGTCCAACTGGCATCGACATCCGCAATGGAACGCAGCTCGATTGTACCAATTGCACCGCTTGCATCGATGCTTGTGATTTTATGATGGACAAAATGGGCAAACCCCGTGGGTTGGTTCGATATGCCTCAGAAGCGACCATCGCCGATGGCAAGCCGTTTACCGTTACCCCTAGGCTCAAAGCGTATATCGCGGTATTGTTGGTATTGTTGGCCGGTTGGTTGGTGATTCTGATTTCACGGAGTTCGGTAGACATGGAGGTAAGAAAAGTGGCCGGTCTGCTGTATCAAGAGCGGGAGAATGGCGAGGTAACCAACCTGTATAATGTGATGTTTTTGAACAAAAGTCACAACGATTACAAACAGTTGCATGTGCGCGTTATGGGTGCCGATGCCCACATTGAATGGGTTGGGAATGCCGATACGTTCATCCAATTGCCCAAAGAAGGTATGGTTAGACTTACCGGGTACATCGTGATGAAACAGGCAGATGTGAAGGAGCGACAACAGAAAATGCAGTTGGGTTTATATGTAGGGGACCGCCTGCTGCAGTCTGAAAAAACAGTTTTTTTGGCCCCCGTAGCAAAATAATGAGAGATATGAAACAATGGTTGAATTGGAATTGGGGCAAAGGCATCGTACTGGTGTACGCCCTGTTTGTATGTGGTATGTTGTATTTGGTATTTCAGAGTAAAGCGCAAAAATTGGATTTGGTGGTGGATGATTACTATCAGCAGGAATTGAAGTTTCAAGACCAAATTGATGCTTCACGAAAGGCGATTGCCGCCGGGTTGGTTCCCAAGGTTGAAACCGAGGCGGGTCAGAACTTTTTAACCATTGCAGGCAGCGAGGGCAAGGCAGTAAAAGGAACGTTGCTCGCTTATTGCGCGGCCGACAAAGCGAGGGATCAGAAGATGGAATTGCATGAAACCACCGCTGGTCGTTGGCAGTTGCCACTGTCGGGTTTGAGCCAAGGAACCTATGTTTTTAAAATTCATTGGCAAACCGCTACCGACCGCTATTATGCGGAATTGAATTTCGATAAATAGTCCATGGAGGGTTCGTTGATCGCTGGATTGATGTTGGGCATGGCGGGCAGTCTGCACTGCATCGGCATGTGCGGGCCACTGGTGCTCATGATGCCTTCGGGTTGGTTGGGGACCGTGGTTTACCATGTGGGTAGAACCCTGACTTACGCTTTGTTGGGGTTGATTGCCGGGATACTATTCCAGGTGGTTGACTTTCGAACATTTCAATCTGAGTTTAGTATAGGCATCGGTTTGGTTTTCTTGTCGATGTGGGCCTATCAGCGCTGGGGTATATCGGAACAAGGTTCCGTTGCGGCTAGGGGAAATGGCTTCAAAAATGTCGTGTTGACGTTGTTTTCCACCGCCATGAAGGGCCGTCATCTGGGATGGCGTGCTATTGCGGGAATGGCCAATGGGTTGTTGCCTTGCGGTTTGGTATACGGGGCGATGATGGCTGCGGTTGGACAAGGGACTACCCAGGGCAGTGTTTTGTTGATGACGGGGTTTGGATTGGGTACGATTCCCAGTCTTTTCGTATTGGGATTGTTGGGTAATAAAATTACACAGGCGGTTCGTAAAACTTGGTCTAAGTGGTTGCCTTGGTGGTTGTTGGTGATGGCGTTAATTTTTATACTCAGGGGGATGAATTTGGGCATTCCGTTTTTATCGCCCAAGGTTCAAATCAATGCTCATCACGGAAGTTGTTGTCATTCAAAGTAGCATGTTTTTTTTATGGGAATTTTCAATACATTTGGGGGGAGAACTCTAAAGAAAAAGCCTATGTCGTTTCATCATGATGCTATTGATTGTGCCAATTGTAAAAAGCGGTTTACTTCAGTTTTCTGTAAGGTGGAAAATGATACGATGGAGCAGATCAACGAGGAGAAAATCTGTACGCCGTATAAAAAAGGGCAGATTATTTTTCATGAGGGATCCCGCCCTTTGGGTATTTACTGTGTAAATCGAGGGAAAATCAAATTGGTTAAGTTGGGAGAGGATGGCAAAGAGCAGATTTTACGCTTAATTAAACCGGGAGATTTGATGGGGTATCGGGCGTTGTTGAGTGGCGACAAATACAGTGCATCGGCGGTGGTTTTAGAGGAGGCAGGCATTTGTTTTATTCCCAAAGAATTGTTCATGGCGGTATTGCAAAAGGATGGCGTGCTATCCATGGAAATCATGAAGTTGCTGAGCGATGATTTGCGCAAAGCCGAAGTGAGTATCACTCACTTTGCCCAAAAACCGGTGCGTGAGCGATTGGCGGAAGCCTTGCTGTTTATCAAGGAAACGTATGGTTTTGAGGCCGATGGGAAAACCATCGATCTGAAAATTAGCAGAGAAGATTTGGCGAATTTGGTGGGAACGGCCACTGAGACGGCCATCCGTTTGCTAAGCGATCTAAAACACGAGGGGGTAGTGGCATTGGAAGGCAAAAAGATCGAAATATTGAATTTGCCCAAGTTGGTAAAAATTGCCAACATAGAAGATTGAGTAGAATTATTTGGAATAATTATTTTCCAAACTTCAAAAGGCTGTAGCCCACCATCGCACAGGTAGTAGAGGCGATTAAAATACTTACTTTTCCGAGGTCGATGAGGGTAGGATCCGTGAAGGCCAAGTTGTCGACAAAAATGGCCATCGTGAAGCCAATGCCCCCCAAGATTCCAGCGCCGAGTAATTTTCTAAGGTTGATACTTTGAGATAAGCTGGCGATACCCAATTTTACGGCAATCAAACTGGCGAAAACGATACCTAAGGGTTTACCCAGTACCAAGCCGAAAAAGATGCCCAAGCTAGCGGGGTGGGTGGCGATGGCTGAGGTATCGGACGGAATGGCAATGGCTGTATTGGCGAGGGCGAAAAGGGGTAAAATGAGGTAGGTGACGGGCCATTGTATTTTGTGTTCTACCCGATAGCTGAGTGTGTGAGGCTTTCCCGATTTGAAGGGCAGCGCGAAAGCGAGAATCACCCCGGACAGGGTGGCGTGAACGCCGCTATGTAACATACAGAACCAAAGGGAAACGCCCAGAAATAGGAACAACCAGCCGTTTTCATTTTCTCTTTTGTTGAGAATGTAGAGTAGGATGCCGATGAGGGCGCTTAAGCCGAGATATAAAAAGTTGAAACCGCCGCCATAGAATAGGGCAATGACTACAATCGCCCCGAGGTCGTCGATGATCGCCAAGGCGGTTAAAAATACTTTCAATGCAGCCGGAACGCGATCGCCCAATAATCCCATGATGGCAATGGCGAAAGCAATGTCGGTGGCTGTAGGGATTCCTGCGCCCGAAAGGGTTTGGGGGTGATTGAAATTGAAAAGGAAATAGATGAATGCAGGCACCAGCATGCCACCCAGCGCCCCCATCATGGGGAGCAATGCTCGTTTGCGATCCGACAGTTCGCCGATGTATAATTCACGTTCAATTTCCAGTCCAACCAGCAGGAAAAAGACGGTCATCAGGGCATCGTTGATCCATTCGGTGATGGTGTGCTCAAGGTGAAACTGATGGCTGGGCAATCCGATTTTTTGGGACCAGAATGCGATGTATGAAGGTCCGGCTGAGGAGTTGGCGATGAGCAATGAGGCTACTGTGGCTAGTACAAGTAGGATGCCGGCAGATTGTTGACTTTGGAAAAATTCTTTGAAAAGGGCTGTGAGTCGGAGCCGCGATTTTGGAGCTGGGTTGGTCATTGAGATTGATGTGATAATGGATTAAGCGGTTGTGGATATTTCCAGACGGCCTTCCATGCCTTGCAGCCAATGTTCCTCGCATCGGGCTTGGTAGATATTGGAGTGACCTACAACGACCAAGTCTGTGGTGCCGGGCTCACGGTAGGTGAAGTTGGCGGGTTTTTTACAGATATGACATTGCGCTTTTACTTCGATCCGTTGGGTGGCCAATTTTTTGAGCGCAGCCATGGGGCCGAAATCTCGTGCCATGTAGTCTTTGTCGAGTCCAGCAGCGATGACGTGCACGTTATTCATCATGATTTCGCCAATCACTTCAATCACATAGGGGCCCATGAATTGAACCTCGTCGATGTAAACTTCACGGGTGGTTTCGGTGAGCAAGGGGTAGATTTCTTCCGCTTTTGAAATGCGGTGAGCCAGCATTTGAAGGCCACCGTGACTGTTGATTTTACTGGCTTGATATCGTTGGTCGAGCAGGGGTTTTACAGCGAGTTTTTCATCGTTGAGGAAGGGGCTTTCGTTATACAGTCCGATGAGTTTGGTGGTTTTACCTGCAAACATGCAACCGTGGATAAGTGTAAATTCTCTCATGATGAAATTTCGGTGGGTGTTGTAAATTGCACGTGACAATGGAATCCAACAACAGTTCTCTGCGCGCGGTGCTGAACAACATAGCAAGTATACAGCACGAATTGGCAAATCGCCAAACACAATCGCTTGATTCAGACATTTTGATGCAGCTCAAGGGCCTAGCCGCTCAGTTGTATTTGGAGAGCGATATAGAATTGCTGTCGTTGAGTGACGAGGATTTGATCGCAGAACCCACTCCCGTGGCGGTTCCTGAAGTGGTCCCCGAGGCGATCCCCGCGGCGGTTCCGGTTGCTGAAATTCCAGTGCCTGCAGTGCCTGTTTTGGAGATTCCGGTGGTAGAGATTCCTGCACCAGATACTCCTCATGTTGAGGTGGCGGCAACTCCTGTGCCGGTGGTGGAAGTGGTTCCGGCCTTTATTCCGGCTGTAGAAGAGGTTATACCCGTTGTTGAAGCGCCACATGTGGTTGAAGTTGCACCGGTGGTAGAGGTTGCGCCGGTGATAGAAACCGCCCCTGTGGTTGAGACGCCAGTAGTTGAAGTTGCACCCGTTGTTGAAGTGCCACCCGTGGTGGAGGTGGTTCCGGTGGTTGAAACGCCAAAGGCGGTTTCGCAATCGGGAAAAACCGTGGATGGGGTGATTGCCGAAATGCCCTTGAGTCGACGGTTTGAATTTGCCAACATTCTCTTTGGGGGGGACATGCAGAAAATGGGTATGTTCATCCAGCAATTTATAGATGCACCCAATGCGTCGGGGCGGTTGGATGTTTACGATCAGTGGTACGAAGAGAGACAATGGCGTAGGCGGGATGAATCGGCGAGCGACATGCTGAGAATGTTAAAGCGCATGTTTGCTTCCTAGGTGGCATTGGGGCAGGGCCCCAACATGCAGAATCAAATTCAGAAATATCCATTTTTATTGCCCTTGTTGGGGTTGTTGCTGGGTTATGTAGTCACAAAAACCTTTGGGGTTGTTCCGGGGCTGGATGCGGTAATTTTAGGGGGATCGGGCATTTGGGTACTGGGTTATTTTTGGGGTGTATGGCGCGCCGGGAAAGTCTTTTGGCTGGGTTTGTTTCATGTAGGTTTAGGGGTGTTTTGGGTTGAGAAAACGCAGCAAGGAACTATTTTCAGCCGGTCGGGAGATCGGTTGGCAGATGGCCAGACTGTTTATGCCTTGTTGGAGGTGCGTGATTCGTGGATGTTGGGGGCCAATGGCATCAAGGGGACGGTTCACTGTTTGGGTATGCGGGAATTGGGTGGGGTTGTTGTGCCTTGCGAAGCGGATTTGCGGGTGGTGATTCGTGGGAATGCCCCAGTGCCTCCGGCACTGGGGCGCTATTGGGTGGCCGCGGATCAACTCGCTGAATATTCACTGCCTGAGGTGCCCGGAGAATCCAATTGGCGACAGATAATGCGGTCTGTAGGTATCAGTGGATACATACGCAAATCCGCACGATGGCATTGGGTTCCGGGTTCTTCCGCACAAATTTCTTGGGTGTATCGTTGTAGGTCGGCCTGTTTGGTTTGGCTACACGATGAATTTCGCCGGCGGTTGCGAAAGCAACACGCCGGCTTGGTATACGCCATGTTGTTGGGCGACAAATCGGGGTTGGATCCATCCATGGAAGCCCAGTTTGGTGCGGCCGGGTTGTTACATGTGCTGGCGGTGTCTGGTATGCACGTGGCCCTGATTATGGGAGCGTTGTTTTGGGTGTTCTCGGGTTTTGGGGCCCGCGGCAGTCCTGGCATTGCTTCGCTACTGGTTTTGCTTGCCGCGGGCTGGGCCTATACCTTCTTGACCGGCAGTGGCGCTGCTGTGGTTAGGGCCATGATCAGTGCAACCTGGATGTGGTTGGGGAAATATGCGGTGGGCCGACGACAATCGCTCCTACACGTGCTTGCGGGTTCGGCCTATTTACAATTTTTACTGGATCCCCCTTGTGTAGAACAGCTCGGGTTTCAACTGAGTTATTTGGCGGTTTTCGGCATCGGATGGTTGCATCCCCAAATCGTCAACAATCTTCCTGCCCTACCCAAAATGGGACGGTGGTTGGCTGAAAGCAGTAGTTTGACCTTGTCTGCCACGCTGTTTACTTTGCCGTTGTTGCTGTGGCAATTTCAGTCGTTCCCAACCTGGTTTTTGGTGGGGAATTTGCTGTTATTACCCCTCTTTTCGATGAGCGTTTATCTCACGTTGGCCTGTTTGTCGGTGGGTTGGATTCCCCTATTGGGCGATGGGCTCTATCGCCTTTTCGATGTGGGTTTGGATGCACTCTTGCGAATTTTGTCGTCGTTGCAATCGCTCCCACTGCCGCAATTGTTGTCGCTCCTCATGGATGCGATGGATTTGATCTTGCTGTTTGGCTTGGTATGGGCTTTCTGTAATTGGATTGTGCACGTTTGGCTGGGCGATGGCTTTTCTGTGTATTCCAAAACCACAAGTTCACACAAGGCCAAACGGTGTCTGGTTTTCATGACGCTCTCATTCGTGGCGTTGTGCGTCCATTTGGAATGGCATCGCAGCGCCCGACATCGGTCGAACGAGTCTTTCTCCATTACCAACGGAAATCAAATCATTTTGGTGAAGAAGGTGGGCCACCGTATGACCTTGGTTGGACATTGGCGAAATTCAAGAACAAAAAAATTCGTTTGGCAAAAATTGCAAAACTATGCCGAACAAAATGGCGTGCGTGAGGTGGAATGGGTAAACCAACTACCTTTGTAGTATGAGTGATTTGTTGCGCACGGAGGTAGATGGTGACATCGCCCATCTGATCCTGAATCGTCCTGAGAAACGCAATGCGTTGAGTGCCGAATTGGTGGACCAAATGCACCAAGCGATGGTGGCGTTTAATGCCAACGATTCAATTCGGGTGGTGATCATTCGTTCGGCTGAAAAAGCCTTTTGTGCAGGTGCCGATTTGGGGTATTTGACACAGCTCCGTAACAATACCCTCGAAGAAAACGAAGCGGATTCACAGCGATTGCGCGCGTTGTTTGATGCGATTTATTTGAGTCCCAAATACATCATTTCCCAAGTAGAAGGCCCTGCGTTGGCTGGCGGTTGTGGCCTTGCCACATTCGCCGATTGTTGTATAGCCACCCCTGCCGCCACTTTTGGCTACACCGAGGTAAAAATCGGGTTCATTCCAGCCTTGGTGATGGTCTACTTGCGCGAAAAAGTCAGTGGCGCAGTGATGACAGATATTTTGTTGTCGGGCCGCATTTTCAATGCCCAAGAGGCCCAATCCCTGCAATTGGTTCAACACGTGGTAGCTGAGGGTGAAATCGCGGATTTTGTGTTGGGGTTGGCCCATCAGATTTGCGAAACAACATCGTCTCAGGCGGTGGCCAAAGTCAAAGAAATGCTGCGTGCGATCCCTGCGATGAATCGAGAACAAGCGTTGGACTATGCGGCCAAGCAAAATGCATTGGCCAGAGCGAGTGAAGACTGTAAAAAGGGCATTGATGCATTTTTGTCAAAACAACCATTAACCTGGCGTTGATTTAACGCGAATTTTCCCAATAACATGAGATTGATAGATACCCATTGCCACCTTTACAGTGAGCAATTTGATGCCGATAGAGAACAAGTGTTTGCCCAAGCCAAACGCATGGGTGTGGACCGCATTTTACTTCCCAACGTAGACTTGCAAACGGTACCGGGCATGCACGATTTGGTGTCTAAACATCCAACGGTTTGTTATCCAATGATGGGTTTGCACCCTTGCGATGTGAAACCCGACTTCGAATCCGAAATCGCCCAGCTGTTCTCGTTTTTTGATACCCATACATACTGCGCGGTAGGTGAAATTGGGATTGATTTATACTGGGATAAAAGCACACAAGACATCCAGGAGAAGGCCTTTGTGATGCAGGTGGAGTTTGCCTTGGAAAAAGGGTTGCCGGTGGCCATCCATTCGCGCAATGCCACGCACCGCATCATTGAAATTTTGAAGGATTACAAGGGCAGGGGACTTCGTGGGGTATTTCATTGTTTTTCGGAAAGCCTAGAGCTAGCCCAAGAGATTATCAAACTCGATGGGTTTTTGTTGGGCATCGGCGGGGTGTTGACCTTCAAAAATGCAGGGTTGCCGGAGGTGTTGCAGCAAATCGACATGAAACACATCATTTTGGAGACAGACAGTCCCTATTTGCCGCCCGTGCCACACAGGGGAAAGCGGAATGAGCCGGCGTACACACGATTGGTGGCTGAAAAACTCGCCGATGTGAAGGGTCTGACGCTGAGAGAAGTCGCCGAAATCACCACCGAAAACGCCGAGCGCTTGTTTGGGTTGTGACTTGTGTCACAGACTGAGTGAGGGGGATTGGTGATTTTTGTAGAATGCAGAGTTTTCGACGGTTGCGTCTTGCTTGGTTACACAAAGAATTCAATAGGTCGGTAGGGATTTTTCACCCGGCCTCGGTACAGCAGGCGTTACTCGTAGTTTTTTTAGGTATGGCCGCGTTGGCGAAAGCCCAAGATCAGCCCTTTGTGCATTATTCGGAGCGGGAAAGAAAAGACAGTTTGTTAAAAACGGTAGCTCCACCACGCACGCTGCAATCATTTTTACAACAGGGTCAGTTTTTTGGTCATGCCCGTGGATATTCCATGTATACGGACAACAACGCGGGATTAACCGATTACCACGCCAATGCAGTGGGCATTGGGATTGGCTATGAAACGGGAATTTGGCGCGGTTGGCAAGCCGGCATTAGCGGTTACGCGATCTATCATTTGGCATCCAGCAATCTTACCAACATTGATCCGCTATCGAACCAGCCCAATCGGTATGAGTTGGGATTGTTTAATGTTACGGATCCGGCCAACAAACGGGAACTAGACCGATTGGAGGATTTGAATTTGAAGTATAGCAGGAAAACTTGGTCCATGAAGCTGGGCAAGCAACACATTCGATCCCCGTTTATCAACCCTCAGGATGGTAGGATGCGTCCCACCTTGGTTCAGGGGGCGCTGTTCGAGTATCAAGCCCAAAAGAAAATGGTTCTGAATGCGGGATTGATCAATCGCGTATCGCCCAGAAGCACGGTGCGGTGGTATACTGTGGGAGAATCGATGGGGCTGTATGGCGTGGGCGTGAATGCGGATGGCAGTAAGTCGAATTTCAAGGGGAATTTGCCTGAATCGGTGATCCTGTATGTTGGATTGGAAAAGGATTGGCGTATTGGGAAGTTGAAACTCTGGGAGCAGCGGGTGACAAATATTTTTGAAACGCGTTTGGTTCAATGGGATGGCAAAGCGAGCGTGGGTCATACAAAACTGTTTTATGGGGTACAATGGATCAGTCAACGCGCATTAAAGGAAGGTGGCAATGGAGAGGCGTCGAAATCCTATTTTACGCAGGGGGGAAGGTCGAATGCTTTTGGTGGACGGCTAGGGATTCAGATGCTTAAGGGTTGGAAATGGACGGTGAATTACACACGCATTACCGCAGCAGGACGGTATCTTATGCCGAGAGAATGGGGGCGCGATCCGTTTTATACTTTCATGCCGAGGGAGCGCAATGAGGGATATGGTGACGTGCATGCTGCGAACTTGGTGTTGAGTAAGCCATTTGCTTCGATAAAGGGCTTGGCGGTGGATTTGAGTTATGGCAGGTTTTACTTGCCCGATGTCAAAAATTACGCGCTGAACAAATATGGGTTTCCGGCGTATCAGCAGGCAAATGTTGATGTGCGATATGCATTTGGCGGTTTTTGGAAGGGTTTGGATTTGCAATTTCTGGTTGTGATGAAAGACGCCATCAACACCACGTACGATTTACCAAAATATGAAATTAACAAAGTGAATCTTGTTCATTTAAACCTAATATTGAACTATCATTTTTAACCTTCGGGAAAAGCCTATGGATGAAATTTACCACGTAAGTAACTGCAGTTGCGGTTGCAATGAAACGGAAAAGTCGGGTGACCGACGCTCATTCCTCAAGCAAGCCTCGGCCCTTGGCCTCGGCTTGGCCTTCGGCACCAAGGTTGCCTCAGGAGTCACACAAGATCCCCATGCGCTGTCAGATATCAAAAAATCGACGACCGTAAAATCCGGGAAAGCCCAGCATTTTACCCTGTTGCATACCTCGGATATTCATGCTCAGCTCGACATCCACGATGAATTTTTCCTGGAAAACGGCAAGCCCGTTTACAAAAAACGTGGGGGCATGGCCTCGTTGAAAACCATGATACAAACCCTCAAAGCGGAAAATCCGCTGAATACGTTGGTGATCGACGGTGGAGATTGTTTCCAAGGTGGCGGCGTAGCCGCCTTATCCGAAGGCAAAGCCATCGTGCCGCTGATGAATAACATTGGGTATGATCTCATGCTACCTGGAAACTGGGAGGTGGTGTATGGCAAAGAAATGATGCTGCGCGATTTGGGGGCCTACAACGGGGCGAAAATTTGTGCCAACATGTTTCATGATACCCAAGATGAGCTGAAAGGGGATATGATCTTTCCGCCCTATTGGACCACCCGCGTGGCCGGAATTAAAATTGGATTCATTGGGTACAATGATCCGCTGACGCCGAAACGACAAAGTCCGGCCTACAGCAGTGGAATACACTTTACGGATCCATCGGTGAATGCGGCCAAATATGTGAAAATACTGCGCGACTATGAACAGTGTGCCATGGTGTTTATGGTTACCCACATGGGATTGGCGCAACAGGTAGATCTGGCCAACAAACCCTATGTAGAGGGGGTGGATTACATTCTGGGAGCGGATACCCATGAGCGCGTGAGAAAACCCATCGAAGGGAAATACGCCAAGGTGACTGAGCCTGGCGCGTTTGGTTCCTTTGTGGCGAAACTCGATATCGTTGTAGAAAATGGCATCGTAAAGGAACACCACTACAACCTCATGGATGTTGATCCAGAAATCTATAAGCCAGACCCAGAAATGCTCTCGCTTGTGGAAACCGCCAAAGCGCCTTATCGCAAAGAATTGGAGACGGTGATTGGTACGTCGAAAACCACATTGGTGCGCTATTACGTGATGGAAAACCCCATGGATAACCTCATCACCGATGCGTTGATGTGGAAGTTGAAGCCGGACATTGCTTTGTCGAACGGTTTTAGATTCTGTCCACCCCTGGTCCCCGATGCCAAATCCGGACTCGCCACCATCACCAACGATTATCTATGGAGCATGTTGCCGGTGAACTCTGAAGCAAAATGGGCGCAGGTGACGGGTGCGCAATTGAGGCAGTGGCTAGAAAAGGAGTTGGAAAACGTGTTTGCCAAGGATCCTACCAAGCGATTTGGAGGCTGGGTGGTGCGGTTCAAGGGCATGGAAGTCAATTTTACCGCCGACAAACCCAAGGGAGAGCGCATCAATTGGGTAAAGATCAAAGGCAAGAAATCGGAGCCACAGAAATTGTATTCGATCATCGCCTGCGATCGAGAGGGTGATCCGGTGGATACCTTGTGCCGGATTGAAAAAGTGCAAAATCCGAAGTTGTTGGGCATCAATTTGCATGATATTATGCGGGAGTATCTGAAAAAATTCTCCCCGGTATCGCCCAAGGTGGAAGGCAGAATTCACTGCACGGATAAGCCCATTACATTGCTGTCGCAGTTGGAAGGATACGATTACGAATTTGTGTGAGCAGCGTGATTTTAGTCACAGTAAAATCATGACAAATGTCAGAAATTTGTGTTTTAAATAAGAGAAATCATGGAACTTTTGGGGTATATCGGTGCGATTTTGATGGGTCTATCCCTGGGATTGATAGGTGGGGGTGGTTCCATTTTGACGGTGCCCATTTTGGTGTATTTGTTTCAGGTTGATGCTGTTTTGGCTACCGCGTATTCCTTGTTTATAGTGGGGTTGACCTCATTGGTGGGTTCTGTTAGTCACGTAAAACTTGGAAACATACATTGGCGCACGGCCGTAGTTTTTGGTATTCCCAGTATCATCAGCGTATTTCTTACCCGCAGTTATTTGGTGCCCAGAATACCAGATCCCATTTTCACCCTGGGTCAGGATCCCAGTGGTGGGGCTGCCTTTGTCATGACCAAGGCGGTGGGATTGATGGTGTTGTTTGCCATTATTATGGTGATGGCGGCGTATAGCATGATCAAACCCAGCAACAAATCCGCGGTGGCTTCCGGCGTGTCTGCGGATGTTGAGCCGCAATTCAATTATCCGCTCATTTTGGCTGAAGGGGCCATTGTGGGTGTGGTTACAGGATTGGTGGGTGCTGGCGGTGGATTCTTGATTATTCCAGCGTTGGTGTTGCTTGCGAAGTTGCCCATGAAGCAGGCCGTAGGCACATCGCTGATGATCATAGCGGCGAAATCATTGATTGGTTTTGTGGGTGATATGCGGGGCAACGAGGTGATTGATTGGTCGTTTTTGGCCACATTTAGCAGCATTGCCGTGGTGGGTATTCTGTTGGGTAGTTGGCTATCGAAGCGAATCCCGGGAGAAAAACTCAAGCCCGCCTTTGGTTGGTTCGTGTTGGTGATGGGGACCTACATTATTGTGAAAGAATTGTTTTAACTTCACGTAGCAATGGACGTTAATTCAGATAAAGACATCAACAAACTCATCAAACAGGTGAATGCCCTGTTGTGGGGTGTTGGCGGCATTTTGGCCGTGGTGGTTGTGATGGTGCTGTTGATTTTTGTGGGCGACGATATGGCCCGAGAGGACGCTGAGGCAGGAGAACTCAATCGCGCTTTGATCGATAGCGCAGCGCCCGTGAATCACCCGCCATTGGATGAATCGAATGACTTGTGGACGGCGGCCGATTTGACGCAAGCCCCCGCATCGGCCAAGGCGCAATTGGAATATGGAAAAGACCTGATTGTGAACACCGCCAAATATTTAGGTCCCAAAGGCAGCGTGGCGCATCTCACCAACGGGATGAACTGTCAGAACTGCCACTTGAATGCGGGCACCCAACCTTACGGAAACAACTACGGTTCGGTGGCCAGTACCTATCCCAAGTACCGCGGTAGGAGCGGAGCCATCGAAGACATCTACAAGCGTGTGGCTGATTGTTTCGAGCGATCACTGAATGGTACGGCGCCCAAAGTGGGCAGCAGGGAAATGGAAGCCATTGTGGCCTATATCAACTATGTAGGCAGCAATGTGAAAAAGGGCGATAAAGCCAAAGGGTCTGGAATTTATGAGGTGGCCTTGCTCGATCGTGCCGCTGATCCTGCCAAAGGCAAGGTTTTGTATGCCGCCAAATGCGTGAGCTGTCATCAAGCGGACGGGTCTGGGATGTTGAATGCCGACAAAGTGGCTTATCAGTATCCGCCGTTGTGGGGCGATCATTCCTATAACCATGGGGCGGGATTGTATCGATTGTCGCGCTTTGCCGGTTACATCAAAGCCAACATGCCTTTGGGTGCGAGTTACAAGGCACCACAATTGAGCGATGAAGAGGCCTGGGACATTGCGGCTTACGTGAATTCTATGCCACGCCCATCCAAGGATTTGAGTAAGGATTGGCCCAAAATCGAAGAGAAAAATTTTGATCATCCCTTCGGTCCATTTGCCGACGCCTTCAGTGAAGAACAACATAAATATGGTCCATTCAAACCCATTAAAGCGGCACAAAAACAGGCCAAAAAGGGTTGATATGGGTCTGGAATAAAACTATAATATACGAAAAAAATGTCAGAAAATCAAGAAATTACCACAGAAGAAGTGAAGGGCGGTATGGAAGCGTGCTGCGTGGTTCAATGCGATTTGGAGTTGGGCGAGAATTACTGGAACAATCAGTATGAGGCGGGCAAAACCGGTTGGGATTTGGGCATGGCGGCTCCGGCTTTGGTGCGCTACATCGATCAGTTGAAGGATAAGTCGGCCCGGATTTTAATTCCCGGTTGCGGAAATGCTTACGAGGCGCAATACCTTTTGGATCAGGGATTCACGAACATTACATTGATTGATATCGCGCCGGCGTTGGTGAAACAATTGCAGGAGAAATATGCGGGCAATGGTAACATCAACATCGTGTTGGGCGATTTCTTTGAATTTCAAGGTCAGTTTGACGTGATCATCGAACAGACTTTTTTCTGTGCGATTCAGCCCTACATGCGCAGTGAATATGTGAAGCAAATGAGGAAGTTGCTGTCGCCCGATGGCGAATTGGCTGGCTTGCTGTTTGATACTCGCTTTGATTTCGATGGTCCTCCGTTTGGCGGTTGCAAGTGCGAGTATACCCCTATTTTTGATGAGGGAGGATTGCGGGTAGACGAGATGGAAATCACGGAATACTCGGCAAAGCCTAGGGCGGGTACCGAATTGTTTTTCCGTGCGGGTGTGAAAAAGTCAACGGATGCCTGCGTGACGGAGAGTGCATGTGGCATCAAGCAATATGCGAGCATCGCTGAGAAACTGAATTGGACTGGTGCGGACGGGGCCAACAACGAAAAATAATCAATAAATTAGCAGAATAATGAATATAGAGCAGATCTACACGGGGTGTTTGGCGCAAGGTGCCTACTACATTCATAGTCAAGGTGAAGCGGTGATTATTGATCCGCTGCGTGAAGTACAGCCTTACTTGGATCGTTTGGCCAAGGACGGTGTGAAATTGAAGTACATTTTTGAAACCCATTTTCACGCTGATTTTGTGAGCGGACATTTGGATTTGAGCAAGAAAACGGGGGCGCCGATCGTTTACGGTCCAACCGCCAATCCCGAATTCGAATGCATCGTGGCCGAAGACAACCAGGTGTTTCAAGTAGGTGGAATTACCATTGAGGTGTTGCATACGCCCGGACATACCATGGAGAGTACTTGCTATTTGCTGAAGGACGCGGCGGGCAATCCCCACAGTTTGTTCAGTGGCGACACCTTGTTTTTGGGCGATGTTGGAAGACCGGATTTGGCGCAGAAGGCGGCGGATATGACCCAAGAGCAATTGGCGGGCATGCTGTTTGATTCGCTGATGAATAAAATCATGCCGTTGCCCAATGAGGTAATGGTATATCCTGCGCATGGCGCGGGCAGTGCCTGTGGTAAAAACATGATGAAGGAAACCATGGACAGTTTGGGACATCAAAAGGAAATGAACTACGCGTTGAACCAGCCGAGCAAGGAGGCATTCATTGAAGCGGTGTTGGATGGTTTGTTGCCTCCGCCAGCGTATTTCCCCATGAATGTGGCCATGAATAAAAAGGGATATGAGTCTGTTGACGTGGTATTGAACAACGGGATGCGCGCATTGAGTGTGTCGGAGTTTGAGGCGGCTGCAGAAACCATGGATGCGGTGATGTTGGATACCCGAAACCCCGCAGATTTTGCCAAGGGATTCGTGCCTAGAAGCATCAACATTGGTATTGATGGACAGTTTGCCCCTTGGGTGGGTTCTGTGATCGGGGATGTAAAGACCCCCATTTTGTTGATTACCGATGAGGGTCGCGAGTTGGAAACCGTGACAAGATTAACCCGTGTAGGGGTTGATCATTTGTTGGGTCATTTGAGTGGAGGATTTGCTGCTTGGATGTCGGCCGGAAAAGAAGTAGACACCGTAAATCGCATCACGGCCGAGGCGTTTGCTTCTGAGGTTAAAGTGGGAGCGTCTATGGTGGTTGATGTGCGCAAAGAGAGCGAGTATCGCGCCGAGCATGTGGACGAGGCTTACAACAAGCCCTTGGATTTCATCCATGATTGGTTTGCTGAATTGGCAGATGACGCACCATTTTACATGCACTGTGCGGGTGGATACCGCAGCATGATTGCGGCTTCCATTTTGAAAGCCCGCGGCATTCACAATTTCAAAGAAGTGGAGGGCGGCTTTGGCGCGATTGCCAAAACAGAGGTGCCTAAATCCGATTTTGTTTGTCAGAGTAAATTGCAGAAAGTATAACGATGTTGGAATGGATTTCTCAACCCTGGCCATGGTATGTGGCTGGGGTTTTTATCGGATTAACGGTGCCTGCCCTGTTGTTGTTGGGCAATAAAACGTTTGGGATTTCAAGTTCGCTCAGACACATTTGTGCCGCTTGTATTCCCTCGAAAATTCCTTTTTTCAATTACGATTGGAAGAAGGAGTCCTGGAATTTGTACTTCGTTGTAGGGACCTTGTTGGGCGGATTTTTGGCTACCCAGTTTTTGTCGAACCCCAATGATATCATCATCGCCGACGCCACCAAAGCCCATTTGCAGGAGCATGGGGTGATTGATTTTGCTGGAATGCTTCCTTCGGATGTATTTGGCTGGGATGCGTTGCTCTCGGTTCGCGGCCTCATATTTACGGTGGTTGGCGGATTTTTGGTAGGGTTTGGAACGCGTTGGGCTGGTGGTTGCACGAGCGGACACGCGATCATGGGTTTAAGTAATTTGCAATGGCCTTCCTTGGTGGCTACTTGTTGTTTTATGGTGGGCGGAATCTTGATGACATGGTTCGGCATTCCGTTTTTGTTGTCTTTATAATGAATTGAGTTATGACAAAACATGCAGATCAAATGGTAGAAACAGGCACGGCCTGTGTGAATGAATCAGCGGTGGTGAAGCCCTGGTATAGCAATTTGAAATACTTGGTTGTGGGAGCGATTTTCGGGATCGTGTTTGTGAAGGCGGAGATCATCAGTTGGTTTCGCATACAGGAAATGTTCCGATTTGAGAGCTTTCACATGTATGGAGTTATTGGCACCGCGGTGGTGGTGGGTATGATATCGGTACAAATCATCAAGGCCCGCAAGGCGAAGTCGTTTGAGGGTGAGACCATCGTAATTCACGACAAAGAATTCAACAAAGGCCAAATTTATGGCGGATTGATTTTTGGATTGGGCTGGGCGATTACAGGCGCCTGTCCGGGGCCTTTGTTTGCCCAAATGGGTGCAGGATTCACGGTGGTAATTGTTACTTTTTTAAGTGCACTGTTGGGTACTTGGATTTATGGAAAGTACCGGGATCATTTGCCTCACTAAGCATATAGAAATGAAATTGAATAAATCAAATAAGTTGGCGATGGTAGCCTTGTTCTTGACCTCTTGTGGTGGTGCCACAAAGGTGGCCGACGCAACGGCAGCGGGTTCTCAAGGGGCCTCTGTGCATGAACAAGCCACGGTGCCCCAGCCGAAGGCTGGGGAAACTGTCATCGTAGATGTGCGTACCGTGGCAGAATGGGAGAATGATGGTCACGCCAACTGTACCGTGAATATTCCCTTGGATCAATTGGAGTCGCGCATGGGCGAATTGAAAAAAGATCAAAAAGTTGTTTTGGTTTGCAGAAGTGGCAATCGCGCCGGAACGGCCAAACAACTGCTGGAAAGTGCCGGTTTTACCCAAGTGGAAAACAAAGGTGCTTGGCAGAATATCGATTGTAAATAAGTACACTCACGGGCTTGAATATTAATATGGGATGGGCTGGTTTCTGCGTATCTTTGTATTAATATGAAAGCCCGTTTGCTTTTAATTGTGTTTTTGTTGACCCAAACGTCCCTGCAACAGCTGTGGGGCGCTGCGGCGTTAATAGAACATTATTATGAGCACAACGCCGGCGTTCAAAAAATGGCGTTGGCTGATTTTTTGGTCCGACATTACACGGAGGCCCATGAACAGGATGGCCATCCAGAAAAAGATCATTCCATGCCGTTCCATCATGTAGATGGGTCATTGCAATTGGGTTACTACACTCCGCTAGATCAGCAAGTTTATGTAGTCAGTGTGGTTCTCAATCAAAACCATACCTATCTCAACAGTCAGTTTCAATCCTTTCCGTGCAATGGCGTGAGGGCGAGCATCTGGCAACCCCCAAGAATCTAATTTTCTCTACAGCGCGGCAATTGCCGTGCTTGTTCTTGTGCTCCGTTGCGCAGCGAGTGTCTTGTATTTAGCGTTCCAATGCGCCCTCATTGGTATAAATCAAAAAAAAAATATGTTGCAAAAAATAATCGCTTTTAGCGTTAAACAGAAATTATTGGTAGCCCTGGGAGTCTTACTTCTGGTGGTTACCGGTGTGTATCAATTGACAAAATTGCCCATTGATGCGGTGCCTGACATTACCGACAATCAGGTGCAATTGATTACCGTGGCTCCCTCGTTGGGCGCTACCGATATTGAACGGTTGGTTACAGTACCCGCTGAGCAAATTTGTAGGAATATTCCCGGCTTGAAAAACATGCGTAGTTTCTCACGGTTTGGGCTGTCGATTGTTACGCTCGTCTTTGAAGAGGAGGTTGATGTGTATTGGGCCCGACAACAAGTATCGGAACGTCTGGTCGTTATCAATGCTCAGATTCCCAAGGGGGTTGGACAGCCGCAGATGGCGCCAATCACCACGGGATTGGGGGAGATTTATCAATATGTTCTTCGTCCGGCAAAAGGATATGAAAAACAGTGGACACCCACGGAGTTGCGCACCCTGCAAGACTGGTTTGTTCGCAAGCAATTGTTGGGGGTAAAGGGTGTGGCGGATGTGAGTAGTTACGGTGGTTACCAGAAGCAATTTCAAGTAACCTTGAATGCTGGAAAATTGCAGTCGGCCGGTGTAGGCGTCAATGAAGTCTTTGATGCATTGTCAAAGGAAAACGCCAACACGGGAGGCAGTTACATCGAAAAAGGGCCCCAAGCGTTGTTTGTCCGCACGGAAGGATTGTTAACCAACGCCAACGACATCGGGAAAGTGGTTGTTAGGGCGAATGATGGTGGCGTGCCGATTTTGGTGCGGGATGTGGCGGAGGTTTCTGAAGGGTCAGCCACAAGATACGGGGCGATGTGCTACAATGCAGAAGGAGAAGTGGCTGGCGCCGTTGTGATGATGCTAAAAGGAGCCAACAGCAATGAAGTAGTGGGCGCCGTGAAAGAGCGGGTGGCACAAATTCAGCAACAATTGCCCAAAGGCGTGGTGCTGGAAGCCTTTTTGGACCGCACGAAAATGGTGAACAATGCCATCGGTACAGTGGAAAAGAACCTGGCAGAAGGGGCCTTGATTGTGGTGCTTGTGTTGGTGTTGGCTTTGGGTAGCTTCCGGGCGGGGTTGGTCGTAGCGTCGGTCATTCCTTTGGCTATGCTGTTTGCCATCATTATGATGAACCTATTTGGAGTGAGTGGGAATTTGATGAGCTTGGGTGCCTTAGATTTTGGTTTGATCATTGATGGTGCGGTAATCATTGTTGAAGCTATTTTGCATCAACTTTGGAAAAAGGACGACCAAGGTGCGGTAATCAAAGACCGCGACGCTGTAGTGGTTCAGAATGCCGGACGGATGATGAATTCTGCGGTATTTGGACAGTTGATCATCTTGGTAGTGTACTTGCCGATATTTTCTCTTGAAGGCATCGAAGGAAAGATGTTCAAACCCATGGCACAGACAGTGGCTTTTGCTCTGGTAGGGGCATTTTTACTGTCGCTCACCTACATCCCGATGATGTGTAGTTCCTTTTTGCCATTACACCCAAGCAAAGGCCAGGAGCGCAGCGAAGCCATGATAAAGCGCATTGAAAAGGCGTTCGAACCCTTATTGGGTTGGGCGGTATCCCGGGCTCGGTTGGTGATTTTTTCCGCTGGTTTGTTGCTACTGCTATCTCTCATCGCTTTCTCGACCATTGGCGGAGAATTTATTCCTGAGTTGGAAGAGGGGGATTTTGCCGTGGAAACCCGGATCATGACAGGAAGTTCTGTTAAGGCATCCATCGACTATACGCAGAAGGCCGCCAAGATTTTGTTGGAGCGTTTTCCTGAGGTTCAGAAAGTAGTGACCAAAATAGGAAATGGAGAAATTCCAACCGATCCCATGCCAATGGAAGGGAGTGATATGATGGTGATACTCAAAGATAAAAAAGACTGGGTGAGCGCTACCACTTTTGAAGAATTGGCCGAAAAAATGAGCAAAGCCATTGAGGAGGTACCGGGTGTAACCGTGGGATTTCAATTCCCCGTGCAGATGCGATTCAATGAGTTGATGACAGGGGCCAAACAAGACGTGGTGTGTAAAATTTATGGGGCCAACATGGATTCACTGGCCAAAATGGCCACAAAACTGGGGGCCATCGCATCGCAAGTTGAAGGGGCTAAAGATATTTATGTGGAGCAGGTGAGTGGTATGCCACAGGTTGTTGTGAAATACAACCGCGAAAGGATGGCTTTGCATGGGATTCGCACGGAGGACTTGAATCAATCCATCGAGACCGCCTTCGCTGGCGCTACGGCGGGACAAATCTATGAAGATGAAAAACGGTTCGATTTGGTTGTTCGACTTCAAGATCAAAGCCGCACAAGCCACACCGATGTGCAAGAACTGCCCATTAAAACGGCGACAGGTACCCTCATTCCGCTCAAAGAACTCGCCGATGTTTCGGTGGTTGAAGGACCCAATCAGATTCAGCGAGAGAATGCGCAACGACGAATTACAGTTGGGTTTAACGTGCGCGGTGCTGATGTACAAACCGTGGTAGAGGCTCTGCAAGGGCAAGTGAACAAGACCTTACGCCTGCCCGCAGGTTACTCACTGCACTATGGAGGCAGTTTTGAAAACCTTCAAAGTGCGAAGTCGAGATTGGCCATTGCCATACCCGTAGCACTGCTATTAATTTGGATGTTGCTGTATTTTGCTTTCGGTTCAATTCAGTATAGCCTCATCATTTTTTCAGCCATCCCCTTGTCGCTCATTGGCGGTATTTGGGGGCTTTTATTGCGGGATATGCCGTTTTCAATCAGTGCGGGCATCGGCATGATTGCTTTGTTTGGGGTGGCCGTGCTCAATGGCATTGTCTTGTTGGCCGAGTTTAGACGACATGCTGCGCCGCAGTCTCTGGATGAATTGAAGCAGCAAGTCATTCATAGTACGTTGACACGGTTGCGCCCTGTATTGATGACCGCCTCGGTGGCCGCGCTGGGTTTTATGCCCATGGCCCTCAGCCATGGTGCCGGTGCGGAAGTGCAAAAGCCACTGGCCACCGTGGTGATTGGCGGCTTGATTACAGCCACGCTTCTTACCCTGCTGTTGTTGCCAACTTTGTACATCGCCCTGGAAAAACGAAAATTTAAAAAAATCATGAAAATAACACCCTTGTTGTTGATGGCTCTCTCATTCGCGCACGGAACTGGGTTGAAAGCACAAAGTGCGACCCAACAGCCCAGGTTTGTTACCCTTCAGCAAGCATTGGATAGCGCCACCGAGCACAATTTGAGATTGCAGCAAAGCCGCCTGCTTTCCAATGCAGCACAGCAGCAA